>NHCFR01400__coassemble_425_pt1 | contig 66904 bp, 65 predicted proteins | sample NHCFR01400__metabat2_high_PE_061 | metagenome-assembled genome bin NHCFR01400 | reverse complement strand
ACCGGCAGGGGAAGGACGTTCGGCACAGGGAACACGCCCGGCAGGAGAGCACCCAGCACATGCCGACAGACCGCAGGGAGCGCGTCCGGTACGTTCTGACAGACCGCAGGCAAGCCATTCTTTCGGCGATTCCAGACAGGGACGCCCGGAGAGAGGAGGGCGCGATCAGAGACCGGGCGGTCAGGGACCACGCGGTGACAGAAGAGATGCCCACAGAAGCGATGTGGGCGCGCCTATGGTAGAGCAGCAGAAAAGCCAGAGAAATAAGGCAAAGGATAAAGAACGCGACAATAAGAAGAAGGAATACAGAGACGAGGCATTCGAAGGCAAAGGAAGAAAAGGCAGAAAACAGAAGCCGACAACAGAAGTGAAGAAACCGCAGCAGAAGCAGGAGGAGAAGAAAGAAGATAAGATTAAACAGATCGTTCTCCCGGAGGTTCTCACGATCAAAGAGCTGGCGGATAAGATGAAGATCGTGCCGTCTGTTATTGTGAAGAAGCTCTTTATGCAGGGTAAGGTTGTGACTGTGAATCAGGAGATTGATTTTGACACGGCGGAAGAGATCGCAATGGAGTTTGAAGTGCTCTGCGAAAAGGAAGAAGTTGTCGATGTGATCGAAGAACTGTTAAAAGAGGACGAAGAAGATGAAAGCCTTATGGTAAAACGTCCTCCGGTCGTATGCGTTATGGGCCATGTCGACCATGGTAAAACCTCCCTTCTGGATGCGATCCGCCACTCTAATGTAATTGGCCGCGAGGCGGGCGGTATCACTCAGCACATCGGTGCTTATGTAGTGGAGGCAAACGGAGAAGAGATCACCTTCCTTGATACGCCGGGCCATGAGGCGTTTACAGCAATGCGTATGCGCGGGGCAAATGCTACGGATATCGCGATCTTAGTGGTAGCAGCTGACGACGGTGTGATGCCGCAGACAGTGGAGGCAATCAACCATGCGAAAGCAGCGGGCATCGAGATCATTGTAGCGATCAACAAGATCGATAAACCAAGCGCGAACATCGAGCGTGTAAAACAGGAACTTGCAGAGTATGAACTGATCCCGGAAGATTGGGGAGGAAGCACGATCTTTGTTCCGGTATCCGCACATACCAAAGAGGGAATACCAGAGCTGCTTGAGATGATTCTCCTCACCGCGGAGGTGATGGAGCTTAAAGCAAATCCGAACCGCTCTGCAAGAGGCCTTGTAATCGAGGCGGAGCTTGACAAAGGAAAAGGTTCTGTGGCGACAGTCCTTGTACAGAAAGGAACTCTCCATGTAGGAGACGCGATTGCCGCAGGAAGCGCCCATGGCCGCGTCCGCGCCATGATGGACGACAAGGGAAGAAGAGTCAAAGAGGCAGGTCCGTCCCAGCCGGTGGAGATCCTCGGTCTCAACGACGTTCCGAATGCAGGAGAAGTGTTCGTAGGATGCGATACAGAGAAAGAGGCAAGAAATTTTGCAGAGACATTCATCGCTCAGAACAAGGTAAAACTTCTGGACGAGACAAAATCAAGAATGTCCCTTGACGATCTGTTCAATCAGATTCAGGAAGGAAACTTAAAAGAACTCAATATCGTCGTAAAAGCAGATGTACAGGGCTCTGTGGAGGCGATCAAACAGAGCCTCTTAAAGCTTTCAAACGAAGAGGTTGTAGTCAAAGTGATTCACGGAGGCGTAGGCGCTATCAACGAATCCGACGTGATTCTTGCGTCAGCTTCCAACGCGATCATCATTGGTTTCAATGTGCGTCCTGACGCGACGGCGAAAGACATCGCGGACAGAGAAGGTGTCGACCTAAGATTGTACAGGGTCATCTACAATGCGATCGAGGATGTGGAAGCTGCCATGAAGGGAATGCTGGATCCGGTATTTGAGGAGAAGGTTCTTGGGCATGCGGAGGTGCGCCAGACATTCAAGGCGTCCGGCGTAGGTACGATTGCAGGAGCTTATGTCAAAGACGGTATCTTTGAGAGAAACTGTTCCGTGCGTCTGATCCGCGACGGCATCGTCGTATTCGACGGTCCACTTGCGTCATTGAAGCGTTTCAAGGACGATGTAAAAGAAGTCAGAGCCGGATATGAGTGCGGTTTTGTATTTGAAAATTATAATGACATCAAGGAAGGCGACGAAGTCGAGGCATACAAAATGGTTGAGACTGAGAGGAAATAAAATAACAAGCAAGGACGGCTGCGCCCAAAGAGCACAGCCGCACCTCGGCGGAGATGTTTTCAGAAAGAAGGAGCGGCAATGAGGAAAAACAGTATTAAAAACACACGAGTAAACGCAGAGGTTCAGAGGGAACTAAGCAATATCCTGCGCGGAGGGATCAAAGATCCAAGGGTAGCGCCAATGACTTCCGTGGTTGCTGTCGAAGTAGCTCCGGATTTAAAGACTTGTAAGGCGTATATCAGCGTACTGGGAGATGAGAAAGCACAACAGGATACGATCAAAGGGCTTCAGAGCGCGGAGGGATATATCCGCCGCGAGCTCGCCCGCAGCATCAATCTGCGCAACACTCCGGAGATACGGTTTATCATGGACCAGTCTATTGAGTATGGAGTGAACATCAGCAGAAAGATCGATGAAGTGACAGGAGATTTAGATAGTAGAGCTGAGGTGTAGAATGAGTATTATTTTAGAAAATATTTTAGAGGGAAAGACACACGCCGCTATCAGCGGGCATGTCCGACCGGACGGTGACTGTGTGGGATCTTGTATGGGGCTGTACCTGTATCTGAAGGAACAATACCCGCACATTTGCACAGATGTCTATCTGGAGGAGATCCCGGAGGCGTACCGTATGATTCAGGGCACTGACGAAGTAAAGAGTCAGATCCCGGAAGGAGAATCCTATGACGTATTCTTTTGCATGGACTGTGGGGATAAAGCGCGTCTTGGTTTTTCCGCGCCCTTGTTTGAAGCGGCAAAGCAGACAGTGTGCATTGATCACCATGTCAGTAACGAAGCGTTTGCGGACGAGAACTATATCGTCCCGGATGCAAGCTCCACATCCGAGCTGGTATTCCGGCTACTGGATGAGGAAAAGATCAGCAGGCCAGCTGCCGAGGCCCTTTACATGGGGATCGCGCACGACACGGGAGTCTTCCAGTATTCCTGTACGTCCCCAGAAACGATGGAGATTGCCGCGGAGCTGATGCGCAAAGGCATCAATGGCAGTGAGATCATTGACAGGACTTACTATGAAAAGACATATATTCAGAACCAGATCTTAGGAAGGGCGCTCTTGGAGAGCATGCTTATCATGGATAAGAGATGCATCGTCTCTGTGATCAGACAGCGTTCCATGGAGTTCTTTCAGGCGCAGCCCTCAGATCTGGAAGGCATTGTCAGCCAGCTTCGCCAGACAAAAGGCATGGAAGTGGCGATCTTTCTTCACGAGATTGAGCCTCAGAAATACAAGGTCAGCCTGCGCTCAAAGAGCAAAGTGGATGTCAGCGTCATCGCCAAGCATTTCGGCGGAGGCGGGCATGTGCGCGCGGCAGGAGTTACGATGAAGGGCTCAAGCCACGACGTAATCAATAATATTACCGCCCGGATCGCGCTCCAGCTCGACGGTGGAAAGAAATAGGACATAGATGGTATGATCAATGGAATCTTGAACATATATAAAGAAAAAGGCTATACATCTCACGATGTGGTCGCGCGCCTGCGCGGGATCATGGGGCAGAAAAAGATCGGACACACAGGCACTCTCGATCCGGATGCGGAGGGAGTGCTTCCTGTCTGTCTGGGGCGCGCCACAAAGATCTGCGATCTGCTCACGGACAAGGATAAGACGTATGAGACGGTTCTTCTTATGGGAAAGACCACAGACACACAGGATATCAGTGGGACAGTGTTAAAGGAATACGCAGGGGATATTGCCGCGGAGACGGAGGAGACTAAGGTTGTCTCCTATATCAGAGAGTTTATCGGGGAATACGATCAGGTCCCGCCTATGTACTCCGCGCTGAAGGTCAATGGGAAAAGGCTGTATGAACTGGCTCGCGAAGGGAAAACTGTGGAGAGAAAGAGCCGGAAAGTGACGATCCATGATATCCGCATCCGGGAGGTCAGCCTGCCGCGGATACGCATGGAAGTGGACTGCTCAAAGGGAACCTACATCCGCACACTCTGTCACGACATTGGAGAAAAACTGGGAACTGGAGGCTGTATGGAGTCTCTTCTGCGCACGAGAGTGGGAAGATTCAGGTGCAAAGACAGCTTGAAGCTGGACGAAGTGGAGGCGTATGTAAAACAGGGACGTCTGTCTGAGATCCTGATTCCGACAGACGAGGTGTTTTTCGATCTGTACGCCGGCGTTGTTGAGGAAAAGTACGCTCCTCTTGCGTACAACGGTAATCCTCTTTCGCGGACGTGCATCACAGATTATGCCGGGGGCAAGCTGTGTGAAACAGAAAGCACTGGAGAAAAGCAGGAATTAAAGGACGGCGAACAGATCCGGGTGTACGACGGCCGCGGCAGGTTTATCGGTATTTACAAATATGAGAAAAGACGCGGGCAGCTTTGGCTGGAAAAGATGTTTTTTGACAGAGATTAAAGAAGGGACTGGAATGAACTATATTACCGGAATTGAATCTTATACTGGAAAAAAAAGAACAGCGGTTACCCTTGGGAAATTCGACGGACTTCACCGGGGACATCAGAAACTTGTGGAGAAGATCAGGGAATATGCCTCAAAAGAGTGCGAGACCGTGCTATGCGCTTTTGACATGGGCCGTGAGTCCATTATGACAAACCGGGAACGCCGGGCTCATCTAGAAGGCAGGATCGACTGGCTGATCGATTGTCCGTTTACAAAAGAGTTCCGCGTGATGGAGGCGGAGGATTTTATCCGAAACATCCTCTGTAAAACTCTGCGCTGCGCTCATGTCGTTGTGGGGAAAGATTTTGTGTTCGGGCATGGAAAGCGTGGCAATGTGGAAATGCTCAGACGGTTTTCAAAAAAATACGGCTACACGGTGGATGTGCTAGAAAAAGAGCGCTATGGAGACATGGTCATCAGCAGTACTTATATCCGGGACGCCCTTGCTCAGGGAAATGTAAAGCTTGCGGAGGAACTGCTTGGATATCCCTACGCATTGACGGGGATCGTCCGTCATGGACAGCAGCTTGGGCGCACACTGGGATTTCCGACGATGAATATCGAGCCGGAAGAATACAAGATCCTGCCACGGTACGGCGTGTATGCATGCCGCGTCAGGGTTGGCGGCAAGTGGTATAATGGCGTGGGGAACGCAGGCGTTAAGCCGACTGTCACCGATGAGAGACGTCGGCTCTTTGAAGTGTATGCCTACGGCTATGAGGGAGATGTCTACGGGCAGGAAGTCACGGCAGTATTCTGTGATTTTGAGCGCCCGGAGGTGAAGTTCGGTTCTGTCGGGGAACTGAAAGACCAAGTGATGAAGGATATGAAGTATGGGATTGACTTTTTTGCTGGAAAGAGTGGGGAAAAAGATGCGGACAGCAATACAGGAAGATAATGCTTTACATTTTCTATGTGCTGTGCTATACTATCTGAGGTTACAAGATCAGCCGATGTTCGGTAATCGGATCACTCCGGCCATTACTTAATATCTGGCGGTTAAACAAAGTATTTTTAAGGAGGAAACAGACATGATCGCAAAAGACAAGAAACAGGCAATCATCAAAGAGTATGGAAGAACAGAAGGTGATACAGGATCACCGGAGGTACAGATCGCTATCCTTACAGCAAGGATCAACGAGCTTACAGAGCACTTTAAGGCAAATCCGAAGGATCACCACTCAAGAAGAGGACTTCTTAAGATGGTAGGTCAGAGAAGAGGACTTCTTGCATACCTTAAGAAGATCGATATCGAGAGATACCGTTCACTCATCGAGAGACTTGGACTTAGAAAATAATCCATAACAGTTCAGTTATCAGGAATGGTGCGGGCTGAAGTGTTACAATAATCCCAGTCTTACGATAAAAAAGAATGAAAGGCGAGACGGACATTTGTTCCGTCCCGCTTTTTTCTTTTTTGTTTTCCGTCTTTTTGCCTTTGTTTTCTTAAGTTTAAAATATTTGCCTAACGACAACGGTTGTGGTATAATATTTAAGATTGCGGACAGTTATAAGTAACCGAGACCACTGAAAAGCATATCAGTCTGTGAAATGATGGGTTTTTCAGTAGTTTCGGAGACGTTTGCCCGCGGCGAAAAGTAAAGATGATAAAGGAGAAAAACATGTACAAGAAGTATGAAATGGAACTTGCCGGCAGGACTCTGCGCGTTGACGTGGACAGAGTGGCAAAACAGGCAAACGGCGGCGTACTGATGCACTATGGCGATACGACGGTACTCTGTACCGCAACGGCGTCTGAGAAACCGAGAGACGGAATCGACTTTTTCCCGCTCAGTGTGGAGTACAATGAGAGACTTTACGCGGTTGGTAAGATCCCGGGAGGATTTAACAAGAGAGAGGGTAAAGCGTCTGAGAACGCGATCCTGACAGACCGCGTTATTGATCGTCCCATGCGTCCGCTCTTCCCGAAGGATTACAGGAATGACGTGACACTGGAGAACCTTGTCATGTCTGTGGATCAGGACTGCAGCCCGGAGCTTACAGCTATGCTCGGCGCGTCCATCGCCACAAGCATTTCTGATATCCCCTTTGACGGTCCGATCTCCACGACTCAGGTGGGGCTGGTTGACGGAGAGTTCGTATTCAATCCCACAGCAACTCAGAGAGAGGCGTCTGACTTGGCTCTGACCGTGGCTTCCACAAAAGAGAAAGTCATCATGATCGAGGCAGGAGCCAACGAGGTGCCGGAGGATAAGATGATCGAGGCAATCTTTGCGGCCCATGAGCTGAACCAGAAAGTGATCGCGTTCTTTGACACGATCGTAGCTGAGTGTGGCAAACCGAAGCATGCGTATGAGAGCTGCGCTGTGCCGGAAGAACTTTTTGATGCGATTAAGGAGATCGTTCCTCCGGAAGCGATGGAAGAGGCTGTGTTTACAGACGATAAGCAGACAAGAGAGGAAAATATCCGCCAGATCACTGCGAAGCTGGAAGAGGCGTTCGCAGAGAAAGAAGAGTGGCTTGAGGTTCTTGGCGAGGCGGTTTACCAGTATCAGAAAAAGACGGTAAGAAAGATGATTTTAAAAGATCACAAACGCCCGGACGGACGTGCCATCGATCAGATCAGACCGCTTGCCGCAGAGGTTGACCTGATCCCGAGAGTGCATGGTTCCGCAATGTTTACAAGAGGACAGACACAGATCTGTACTGTTACAACACTGGCTCCGCTGTCTGAGGCGCAGAGACTTGATGGTCTTGATGAGGCAGAGACATCCAAGAGATATATGCACCATTATAATTTCCCGTCTTACTCTGTGGGAGAGACAAGACCGTCCAGAGGACCGGGACGCCGCGAGATCGGACACGGTGCTCTGGCTGAGAGAGCGCTTCTCCCGGTGCTGCCAAGCGAATCTGAGTTCCCGTATGCGATCCGCACGGTATCCGAGACATTCGAATCCAACGGTTCTACTTCACAGGCAAGTGTGTGCGCGTCCAGTATGTCCCTTATGACAGCAGGCGTGCCGATCAAAGCAGCGGTGGCAGGTATTTCCGCAGGTCTTGTGACAGGAGAGACGGACGATGATTATCTTGTGCTTACAGATATTCAGGGCCTTGAGGACTTCTTTGGAGATATGGACTTCAAGGTGGCGGGTACTCACAAGGGTATCACGGCAATCCAGATGGATATTAAGATCCACGGACTTACAAGACCGATTATCGAGGAGGCGATCGAGGCTACAAAGAAAGCGAGAACTTATATTATTGATGAGGTTATGAACAAGGCGATCGCAGAGCCGAGACCGGAAGTCGGACCGTACGCTCCAAAGATCATCCAGATGCAGATCGACCCGCAGAAGATCGGCGATGTGGTCGGCCAGAGAGGTAAGACGATCAACGCCATCATCGAGCAGACAGGCGTTCAGATCGATATCGAGGATGACGGTTTCGTATCCATCTGCGGTACGGAGAAAGAGGGCATGGACAAAGCTGCGAAACTGATCCATACCATCGTGACGGACTTTGAGGCAGGACAGGTATTCGAAGGTAAAGTCGTGAGTATCAAAGAGTTCGGCGCATTTCTTGAGTTCGCACCGGGCAAAGAAGGTCTCGTACACATTTCCAAGATCTCCAAGAAGAGAGTAGACAAGGTGGAGGATGTGCTTCAGATGGGCGATGTTGTGAAAGCAGTATGCCTTGGCAAAGACAAGATGGGAAGATTCAGCTTCAGTATCAGAGATGTGGATGAGTAAATTCTTTTAGTAATACATTCCCCGATAATCAGATGGAATGAGAAAGAATCCTATAAACAGGGTTCTTTCTTTTTATTGATAAATATTCTTATACTTGACATAGGTATATGGAATTGTTATTTTTAATCCATAGTAATGTTATATGTGGAAGTGAGTAAAATATGGCAACAATAAAAGATGTAGCAAAATTAGCGGGGGTATCAATATGCACGGTATCAAGGACTTTAGCCGGAAAGGACCGGATCCGTCCCCAGACAAAAGAACGGGTAATGGAGGCTGTGCGGACGCTGGATTACAAACCCAACTATTCGGCAAGAAGCCTTAAGACGGGCAGCACAGAGACTTTAGGTCTGATCGTGCCTGATATCACAAATCCATATTATCCTAAAATTGCAAAAAGCATAGAGGAATATGCAGAACAGCAGGGATATATGATATTGCTGTGCAATGCTGATGAAGATCTTCAAAAAGAAAAAAGGCTGGTAAATACTTTAAAAAACAGAGGTGTAGATGGAGTAATCGTCCTGCCTTGTTCCCGCCGTATCGAGCATTTTGAAAGTCTGAGGGAGGCAGATATTCCCTTTGTCTTTCTAAATCGTAATTTTTTCGGAGTTGAAAACTGTGTTCCGTCCGACAATTTTTTCGGGGCATATGAGATGACAAAATATGTACTTGAGAAGGGACATAGAAAGATAGTAGCGGCCTACCTTAGTTTTGAAAATAATATCTATCAGGAGAGATACGAGGGGACATTAGCGGCATTAGATGAGTACGGCCTCCGGAGTTGTGCTGAGAATTTCCTTTTCAATATCAAAAATGTAGAAGATGCCGCCAGCCGTTTTCAAAGTTTATTTCAGAGCAGAGAGTGTCCCACAGCGCTCGTAGCTTCGAATGATATGATCTGTATCGGAGCATACAGTGCGGCAAATAAATGCGGTTTGAGGATTCCTGAGGATATTTCTGTCACCGGATATGACGATATCGTGACAGCTGAGTATATGCTGCCTCCGCTTACAAGCTTTCGTCAGCCGGAAGATGAGATAGCAAGAGTGAGTGTCGATTATCTGCTTTCCTGTATGATGGGCGAGCAGCCGGAACGGCTGCATCCGTTAAAAGGGAAAATTATAGTGAGAGAGTCTGTCTGTACATTGCAAAATACACAAAAATAACAGGGGGAAATTGTGAGAAAAATATAAAACGAATAAATGAGTTGACCGTATAAATAAACTGTGTTAATATTAGTTATACAAATATAAACGTTTATACATAGAAAATTAGTGTATATGTCATTTTCTATGTTTTTAAAATTTACAAAATATAAACGTTTATATATTTGGAGCTGTAAATAATATAAAAGAACGGAGGGAAGAAAACATGTTAGAAGGTGTCAAAATTTTAAGTTTTACACACTATCTGCAAGGTCCTTCAGCTGCACAGGCCCTTGCAGACCTCGGAGCAGATGTGGTGAAGGTTGAATCCTGTAAAGGAGCTTATGAGCGGGGCTGGTCAGGATGCAATACTTACAAAAACGGGGTGAGCGTCTTTTACCTGATGGCAAACCGCAATCAAAGAGGCATTGCTTTGGATCTGAAATCAGATGAGGGAAAAGAAACGATTTATACCCTTGTAAGAGACAAAGGATACAATGTGATCTTGGAGAATTTCCGGCCGGGTGTAATGGACAAGCTGGGGCTCGGTTACGAAAAATTAAAGGAAATAAATCCATCGATCATATACTGTTCGTGCACCGGGTATGGCTCAAGCGGGCCAAAAGTAAAGATGCCGGGGCAGGACCTGCTGATCCAGGGGATGAGCGGTATGGCTGCACTGGCAGGGCCAAGCGATCATCCCCCGATGCCCACGGGAACAGCTCTTGTCGATCAGCACGGTGCGATCCTTGCTGCATTAGGAGTAGCAGCGGCGGTATACGACAGGTCTCAGACGGGAAAGGGACACAGGATCGAGGCGAGCCTGTTGGGTTCATCTTTGGATCTTCAGATCGAGCCGATCGGTTATTACCTAAACGGAGGGAAACTGACTGAAAGAACAGACACCGGTCTTTCCACACGTATCCATCAGTCCCCTTACGGTATTTATCGTACAAAGGATAAGTATATTACTCTGTCGCTGACATCCTTTGACAATCTGAAAAAAGCTTTTTCAGAAGGAGCGCTTGACGGAATGACACCACAGGATCAGATGGATAACAGAATCGAATTTGACAAAATTGTCTGCGAAGAGATGAAGAAAAAGACGACGGAGGAATGGATCAGCATCTTCGAAGAGCTGGGAGTATGGTATGCCCCTGTAAATGAATACGAGGATGTTATAAGAGATGAACAGGTTATTTATAATCAGGCATTTCTCACGATGGAGCATCCGGTGGCCGGCACTGTCAAAGTATTAGGCCATGCTAACCGTTATGACGGAAAAGCTGTTCCGCTCCGGCGTCTGCCGCCGGAACTGGGCGAACATACAAGAGAACTGCTGGAGGAATGCGGTTATACGGAAGAAGAAATCAAAAGAATGGCAGATGAAGGGAAGATTGTTCTGAAATAGTGCGAAAGGGATCGGAGGAAAGAAAATGAAAAAAATTGCAAAGAAAATTTTATGCGGGATCATGGCTGCCGGAATTTTGACCGGATGCGGATCGGGGGGGCAGTCTGAGATAACAGAAGTGGGAGATAGTTCCGGGACTGTCACATTAAAGCTCGGAATGGTGGATCCTGACGGAAGCAACTTTCATGAGGGCGCGCTTGCCATTGCAGATGAAGTGAGTAAGGCCACCGGCGGAAAAGTAAAGATTGAAGTATTTGCAGGCGGACAGCTTGGAAATGAAAGAGATATGTATGAAGGCGCACAGATGGGCACCATCGATATGTTTACAGCTTCAAACGCTGTGCTTACTTCATTTATTCCGGAGATGGCTGTTTTGGATCAACCATTTTTATTTGAGACAGAGGAGCAGGCGCATAATGTCATAGACGGCAAAGTCGGAGAACTGATTGCAGAAAAAACAGAAGAACAGCAGATCCATACTGTCGGATGGATGGATGTAGGCTTCAGAAATGTATTTTCTGTCCGCCCGGTGGAGAATGTAGATGATTTTGAGGGATTGAAGATCCGCACAATGGAAAATGATATTCATATAGCAGCGTTTAACGCACTTGGAGCTATAGCTACGCCGATGGCTTCGGGAGATGTGTTCACAGGACTTCAGCAGGGAACAATCGATGCGGCAGAAAATGCGATCGCAAATCTCATTGCGAACAGATATTACGAAATTACGAAAAATGTAACAATGACAAATCATATTTTTGGTTTCATGGGAGTGTTTGTATCCGATAAAGCGTGGAATCAGATACCGGAAGATCTCAGAGATGAATTCCTTGCGGGAGTTGAGGCCGGAACAAAGCTCCAGCGTCAGTATCTGGTAGAAGCCAATGAAGCTGCCAAAGAAGAACTTACGGAACTAGGAGTGCAGTTCTATGAGATTCCCATGGATCAGATGCGTGAACTGGTAGAGCCTGCAATGGAAGAATTCTCAGATCGTATGGATCCGGAGTGGGTGGAGGCAATACAGGGAGATATGTAAGGTGGTGGAACTATGAAGAAAATATTTAGAAATGTGCAGAAAATAGAAGATATTATTTTAGTTGCTACATTCGTTGTCATGGTATTGGCCGCCTTCGGGCAGGTGCTCAACCGCAATATTTTTCATGCCGGTATAGCATGGTTTGAAGAACTTGCCAGGTACTGTATGATTTATATGGCGCTGTTAGCTACAGAAAACGGACTTCGTGATAATACACAGATTTCAGTGACTGCCATTACTGACAGATTGAAAGGAGCTGCCGGCCATGTTGTGAGGATCATCGCAAAATTTATCGTGACTGTTTTTTCAGGGATCTGTTTCGTATCATCTTTCACGATACTTCAGACACAGATCGCGTCTGGTCAGGTCTCACCGGGACTTCACATACCGATGTTCGTACCTTACTTCGCGCTGCCTCTTAGTTTTGGGATCATTACAGTGGTACAGATTGTTCTTTTGGTCAAATTGATATTTGGTTCAGAGAATGGTGACGGGAAGGAGGAAAAAGCCTGATGACCGCGTTGATTCTTTTTGGAAGTTTTATTGTTTTTTTGTTGATCGGAGTGCCCATCTCAGTCTCACTCGGGGCAGCCACAATGATTTCTCTGTTCACTTTCGATGTGCCCCTTGCGGTCATCCCGCAGAGAATGTTTACGGCGCTGGATTCGGTTTCGATCATGGCTATCCCGCTTTTTGTCCTTGCAGGAAATCTGATGACAAAAGGAGGAATATCAAGAAGGCTGGTTGACTTTTTCAACAGCATAATCGGAAACGTTCGTGGCGGGATGGCATTTGCAATGGTTCTTGCCTGTGCGTTTTTCGCGGCTCTCTCCGGATCCGCCCCCGCTACGGTTCTTGCAATAGGAAGCATGCTGTATCCGGATATGGTAAGGATCGGGTATCCGAAAGAACGCTGCGCGGGCCTGCTCGCGGTGGCAGGAGGTTTGGGACCGATCATTCCTCCATCAATCATCATGGTCGTATATTGTACGATTACAAACACCTCTGTCGGCGATATGTTCAAAGCAGGTATCGTAGAGGGCGTTATGATCGCGGTTGTATTGATTGGGCTCTGCGTATTTTATGCGCACAAAGACAAGTGGCCGAAAAATGAAGAAAAGGTGTCATTAAAAGAGCTGGGCAGAAATTTCATAGGTGCTCTTCCGGCGATATTTCTCCCTGTGATCATACTGGGCGGAATCTACTCCGGAATAATGACTCCCACAGAGTCCGCAGCTGCGGCCACTATCTATGCACTTATTGTCGGAGTGTTCGTTTATAAAGAGATCAAACCCAAGGACCTGTATGAGATTCTTCTGGAATCGGGCAAGAGCAGTGCGATGATTCTCTTTATAATCGCAGCTTCAACAGCATTTTCATGGCTGTTTACATTTTCGGGAATATCCACACAGCTTGTCAATGCGATCATTGCGATGAATCTCGCGCCATGGGTATTCTTGCTGATCATTGCCATTATCCTTCTGATATTCGGTACTTTTCTGGAGGGAATTGCCACCTGTGTATTGCTTGTTCCTGTTTTGTGGCCTATCGCGCAGTCGCTTGGCATCGGAGCAATCCATTTTGGAATGCTTGTATGTACGGCAAATGTAATCGGCAATATGACGCCTCCTGTAGCAGTCAATCTGTTTTCAGCCGCATCAGTATCCAAACTTAAGATGGGAGAGATAGCGAAAGGCGAGCTTCCGTTTTTCCTCGGATTTTGTGCCGTGTTCTTCCTATTCGTATTTATTCCGGAACTGAGTACCTTGCTTTTATAAAATAACAGACTCAGGAGGTGTGGCACATGCTTGAAGGTATGAAAATATTGAGTTTTGTCCAGAGACTGGCCGGAGCGGCGGCCAGTCAGATGCTGGGAGATCTGGGAGCAGAAGTGGTAAGGATCGAGTGGGACAGAAAAAATCGGAACCAAAAAGGATATGTATTCGATTCTGATGACAGAGAGCTCTTTTTCCAAATAACCGGCCGCAATCAGAAAAGTGCTGTTATAGATATTTTTTCAGAAAAAGGCAGAAATACAGTTAAAGCCCTGCTTGAAGAATATGACATTGTTTTGGAGAACTGCTTTTCAAATTCTGCTTTAAATGACTTTTTTGATTATCATACTTTTTCGGAAAAGCACCCGGGGCTTATCTGGTGCAGATGTACATGTTTTGGGAGCGGCGGGCCAAGGAAAGATGAATATTCCGATGATCTTCTTATGCAGTCGTTCAGCGGGCTCAGTTCTCTGAACGGATATAGGAATAAACCGCCGATCCCGGCGGGAACATCTCTTGTGGAGCAGCATATGGCTTCCCTGATCGTGTTTGGACTGATAGCAGCCGCTTTTGATCGGGAAAGAACAGGAAAGGGGCATCTTATAGATGTGAATATGTTGTCAGCCGCAATGGATCTTCAAATAGAAACTTTCGGGTATTATTGCAACGGAGGCCGGTTTATCGAGAGGGTAGACACCGGATTGTCCACGAGGATCCATCAGTCGCCGTATGGTGTATATGCCACGAAGGACGGATACATGGTAATATCGCTGACACATTATGACCGGCTGTGCAGTCTGTTCACTCCGGGAAGCATGGATCATTTATCAGAGGAAGCGGCAATGGAACGTCGGGAGGAGTTTGACCGGGTGGTCTGTTCGGAGATGAAAAAGAAAACGACCGCCCAGTGGACAGAATTATTCAGCAGCCTTAAAGATATGTGGTATGCTCCTGTAAATGAATATGATCAAGTGATGGAGGACGAGCAGATAAAGCATAATGCACCTTTTATCCGGGTAGGAGAAAAGCACGGAAAGGATATATATGCCATGGGTCATGCCAACCGCTACGACGGCAAAGGAATAAAGACGAGAATATTTCCTCCGGATTATGGGCAGGACACGGAAAGTATTTTAAAGACAATAGGCATGACTATCACAGAATAAATTAAAGAGTGGGGATGATTTGGATATTCCCTGCGGAAAGGACTGAAAAGATGGAATATAAAAATGAAAAGATCTTAGTTGAAAAACCTGAAAAATATGTAGCTCTTATAACATTGAATAACCCGCCTCTTAATCTTGTGACACTCGAACTTTCAGCAGAATTAAGGGATACTCTTTTCAAATTGAATAAGGATGATGAAGTACGGGTTGTAGTCCTCACAGGATCGGGAACGCGCGCTTTCTGCGTAGGATCTGATGTGAAAGAGTTCCCCAAAGTATGGGATGATGTGATCGGGAAAAAGCTTCAGAAGGAAAATGAGACTTTTAACGCTATTGAGTTTTTGGATAAGCCCGTAATTGCAGCCATGGAAGGGAATGTGTGCGGAGGCGGCTTTGAGATGGCTATGGCATGCGATATGCGGATCATGGCTGAAAACGGAAGGATCGCCCAGCCGGAGATCAATCTGGGCGTATTTCCGGGAAGCGGCGGATTATTCAGACTTCCCAAATTAGTCGGTGCTTCGAAAGCAATGGAAATGATGTATCTGGGAGAATTCATTGAAGCAGAAGAATGTTTGCGTTTAGGTCTGGTAAACAGGCTTGCTCCTGAAGGAAAAGCAGTGGAGACAGCACTTACTGTTGCAAAAGCGATTGCTCAAAAGCCGTTTGAAGCAATCAAGCTTATTAAGAAAGGTGTGCGGGAAATCGGTATGGTTTCAAGCGCGGAATGTTTTTACAAAAACCTGGATTTCAGCAGAAGTATTTTCCAGACAGAAGACTGCGCGGAAGGCGTAGATGCATTTCTTAATAAGCGCCCGCCGGAATTTAAATAACATGCCGGGCGCATTTAATAAAAAACAGAAAGGATCAGCAAGATTATGGATCATATAATTACAGATGTGCTGATCGTAGGAGGCGGAGGCGCAGCCTGCCGCGCTGCGATCGCGGCCAGCGACGCAGGAGCAGATGTATTCATGGCCACAAAAAAAATGCCAGGAAAAGGGGGCGCCACTACCTTCCCGGTAGCAGAGATGGCCGGATATAATGCAGCAGATCCGTCCATACAAGGAGATATAGAAGGGCATTATCAGGATATCGTTAACGCAGGCAAAGGAATGGCAGATGAAAAACTGGCCCGGATCCTTGCCGAAGAGGCGCCTGCAACGATCAAGACCTTGGAAAGCTGGGGCTTGGAATTTGAAAAAGAAGACGGAAGATATTACATATTCCAGAGTTGTTTTTCTTCTGCCGCGCGCACCCATGTCATCCGTGGGCACGGGGAACCGATCGTGGCGGTCATGAAAAGACAGATTGCAGGAAGATCTTCCATAAAAGTTGCCTCAGGTATTACTGTTATAGAACTTATTATGAAAGACGGTGTATGCTCGGGCGCATGGGGAATAGATGAGGAGGGAAAGCTCTGTCAGATATCAGCCGGAGCGGTTGTGCTTGCCACCGGGGGTGCGGTTCAGGCCTTTCAAAGGAATCTGAATCCGAGAGATGTGAGCGGAGACGGCTATCTGTTAGGATATCAGGCGGGAGCCGAGCTGGTAAATATGGAATTTATGCAGGCCGGTGTAGGATTTTCCCACCCCGTATTTAACATTTTTAATGGTTATATCTGGGCGGCATATCCATCGTTAAGCAATAAGACAGGGGAAAAGTTTCTTCAGAATTATATTCCGGAATCAATGACGGAAAGTCATGTGATGAAGGCTCACAGGCATCATTTCCCCTTTTCGTCCAGTGATGATTCTAAATATATCGAAATCAGCATACAGAAAGAAATACTTGCAGGACATGCAGGGGAACACGGAGGAATATATGCTGATCTGAGACATATGAAGCCGTCTTTTGTCAATGAGATTCCGGATGACTGCGGGATACATCATATGTGGCCTGTTGCCATGGATCACATGAAGGAAAGAGGAGTGGATCTGCTTAAAGAACGGGTTGAGATATCTGTATTCGCGCAGGCGATCAACGGCGGGATCCGCATTGATGAACGGGGAGCTTCTAACATACCCGGTTTATATGCGGCAGGAGAGTCGGCGGGCGGTCCGCACGGAGCAGACCGGCTGGGCGGAAATATGATGGTGACATGCCAGGTGTTTGGGAAACGCGCAGGGGAATACGCGGCAAAATGGGCGCTTGCACAGAAAAGCAGGATACAGCCCGGATTATTCCGTGAACCGCATATCTGGGAATTATTACACAGATTAGCTGATACGGAATCCGGGATCCGCTGTCTTCAAAAAGTTAATCAGGAAAATCTGCTTGTATGCAGAAATGAACAAGGCTTAAAAAAAGTGCTTGACTATGCAGAAGAAGAACTTAAGCAATTGCAGGAGCTGCCGATTGGTGATCAAGTCAATGGCGGAATGTATTCACTTTACAGTTTGCTTATGTCAACAAAGATGATGGCATCGGCTGCTTTATACAGAAGGGAAAGCAGGGGGTCACATTACCGGGAAGATTATCCTGATATGGACGGTCAGAAAGCGGTGGCAACAGTACAGCGCAAGTCTGATATAAAGGAAGTTAAAGGTTTCCACTTATAAAATAACAAGAAACCGTTCAGAATATTTATGAGCAAAAGCAGTTATGCAAAAGCACTAAATACAGAGCAGAACGGAGAAGATACTTATCATGAAACGACTGAGCGAATACTTATTTCTTGGAACTTTTGGGGGAACCCTTTACTATACATTTGAGATGATATTTCGGGGATTTTCCCATTGGTCTATGTTTCTGTTAGGCGGAATCTGTTTTATGTTTTTTGCCCAGCAGGGGATGTGGACTAAGTGGGACGCCCCGCTGTGGAAGCAAGTAGCTTGGTGCGTCGTCTTTGTGACGGCGGGAGAGTTTATCACAGGCATACTTGTCAATAAAATTATGGGCTGGAATGTGTGGGATTACACAGACCAGCCCTTTAATCTCATGGGGCAGATCTGCCTGCCCTTTGCTGTGATATTTTCCGGTTTGTGCGCGGTGGGAATTATCCTAAGCGCATATCTGCTTCATTTTCTGTATGGGGAAGAATCCCCTCATTTTCACGTGTTGTGACACCGCTTCTCTTTCTCCAGAAAAGGAGAATCAAAACTGCGGCCACAAGTACGATTGTGGTGGAAAACCCGCCTTCGGCTCCGAAAACGCCGCCGTTCCAGAATACTTTATCAGGAGCGGTCGAGGACTGAAATACGGTGCATGACAGGTCAAGGCCGCTGACTTCCATGCCGAACACATTTCCCTGGACAAAGTTCCAGACCGAATGAATGGCGCCGATTCCCCAGATATTGCCTGTCCGCAGAAAATATAGGGACAGGACGACGCCAAACAGGACAATATTGACAATTGCGGCCACAGATACCCCCGGATTGGCAAGATGCAGAAGGGAGAAGACAAGAGAGTTCAGCAGCACAGCGGTTATAACCGAATATCTCCGGCTGACAGATACCATAAAATATCCCCGGCAAAGTACTTCCTCCGCCATTCCCTGAATGGCGAAGCCGAGAGCAAACAGGAGGAACACCCCGAATGAAAAATTCTTAGATATCCCTTCGATTGTCATGGCTCCGGTCATTATATTGATCAGCGTGACCGCTCCAAAAAGGAGAAATCCGATCCCCATGCCGATGAGATACTGTGTACCTGCTTTTTCCTTTATAAATCCCATTGAGGAAACCTTCCTTTTCTGGAAGATCACACAGAACAGTATGGCGATCAGAATCAGTCCGGCATTGGCAAATAGCATGCTCAAAGTGACAGGAAGAGAGGACTCTATGAGAGCTGCGATACGGCTGTATTCTTCTACAGACGAAGCACCGCTTAAGAACAGCTCCATGATGGAACTGTCGGAAATAACGGCAATGACGTATCCCGGAATCATGAGAAATCCGGACAGGATGCTCGCTATGAGAAATACAAGAAAGAATATCAATAGTTCAACAAACCAGTTCTTTCCCTTCTGTTTTTCTGATGCCTGCCGCATATGAGGCGGTAAAGATGGAAAATTCAACATTTTTAATCCTCCTAAATGTGTTATGAAATTAGTGTACCATGTATTTTCTGCAAATTCTATTTTTATTTTCTTATGACTTTTTAAAGTTTATCTGTCCGTTATCACCTCCTCCCTCACATTGCGTCCTTCCTTGCCTTGAACAGATTTCTCAAAAATGCTATAATACATCAGCGGAAAATTTTATTTAAGCACAGGCATGGTAACAGCTGCGTGCCATGGGTTTGTATACAGCAAAGGAGTAATATTGTGGCAGAATTAACACCAATGATGAAACAGTACATGGAGACGAAATCTCAGTATCAGGACTGTATTCTTTTTTATAGATTAGGCGATTTCTACGAGATGTTCTTTGAAGACGCCCTGACCGCTTCCAGAGAACTAGAGATCACACTGACCGGGAAGAACTGCGGGCAGGAGGAGCGGGCACCCATGTGCGGTGTCCCTTATCATGCTGTGGAAAGCTATCTCAACAGACTGGTATCCAAAGGATATAAAGTGGCAATCTGCGAGCAGGTAGAGGATCCCAAGACAGCCAAAGGAATTGTAAAGCGGGATGTAGTGCGCATTGTAACACCGGGGACGAATCTGGATGCGCAGGCTCTGGATGAAACAAGGAATAATTACATCATGTGTATTGTGTATATTGCCGACCGTTACGGGGTGTCCGTGGCAGATATCTCCACAGGAGATTATTTTGTGACTGAGATTCCGGACAGCGCCAAACTTATGGATGAGATCTACCGATTCTCACCGTCCGAGATCATCTGCAACGAGGCGTTCTACATGAGCGGCATGGATCTGGACGGTATGAAGGAACGGCTAGGGATCACGATCTATTCTCTGGATTCATGGTACTTTGACGATACTGTCTGCCGGCAGAAACTTTTGGAACATTTCAAAGTCTCTTCCTTCGCAGGACTGGGGCTTGCGGATTATGACTGCGGAGTCATCAGTGCGGGCGCGCTGCTTCAGTACCTTCTGGAGACCCAGAAGAATTCGTTGTCCAACCTGACACATATCACGCCTTATGCGGCGGGGAAATACATGATGCTTGACAGCGCCACGAGGCGGAATCTGGAATTGTGTGAGACTCTGCGGGAGAAGCAAAAAAGGGGCTCGCTTCTCTGGGTGCTTGATAAGACAAAGACCGCCATGGGTGCAAGGACGCTGAGAAAATATGTGGAGCAGCCTCTGATCGACAAGGCGGAGATCATAAAACGTTTGGACGCTGTAGAGAAATTAAAAGAACAGGCCATATCAAGGGAGGAGATCCGGGAGTATCTCTCCCCGGTGTATGATCTGGAGAGGCTGATTACGAAGATTGCCTATGGTTCCGCTAATCCCCGGGATCTGACAGCGTTTAGGAGCTCCCTTGAGATGCTGCCGCCTATCCGGTATATTCTCGGGGAAATGCAGTGTGAGCTTCTGAAAAATATTTTTAACGACATGGACACCCTTGAGGATCTCTGTACCCTCGTCCAAGATGCGATCAGGGAAGACCCTCCGATTGCCATGAAGGAGGGCAATATCATCCGGGACGGCTACAATGAAGAAGTGGATAAACTCCGCAGGGCGAAATCAGACGGCAAAGACTGGCTGGCAAAATTGGAAAGCGATGAACGTGAAAAGACCGGCATCAAAAATCTCCGCATCAAATACAACAAAGTATTTGGGTATTATCTGGAGGTGACGAACTCCTACAAAGAGATGGTGCCTGATTACTATACGCGCAAGCAGACGCTTGCCAACGCCGAGCGTTACATCACGCCGGAATTAAAGGAGCTGGAAGATATGATCCTTGGCGCGGAGGATAAGTTATACGCGCTGGAGTATGAGATCTACTCTCATGTGCGGGATACCATCGCAGCAGAAGTGGAGCGGATCCAGAAGACAGCGAAAGCGGTGGCTGCTCTGGACGCCTTTGCCTCCCTTGCTCTTGTGGCGGAGCGGAATAATTATGTCCGCCCGAAGATCAACGAGAAAGGCATCATTGATATTAAGGAAGGCCGGCATCCTGTTGTGGAACAGATGATTCCCAACGATATGTTTATCTCCAACGACACCTATCTGGATGACAAAAAACACAGGATCTCTATCATCACCGGTCCCAATATGGCGGGAAAGTCTACGTACATGAGACAGACGGCCCTAATCGCCCTGATGGCTCAAGTCGGTTCCTTTGTGCCTGCCAAGAGCGCGGACATCGGTTTGTCCGACAGGATCTTTACGAGAGTCGGGGCATCGGATGATCTTGCGTCGGGACAGAGTACCTTCATGGTGGAGATGACAGAGGTGGCGAACATTTTGCGGAATGCCACATCAAAGAGCCTTCTTATCTTAGATGAGATCGGAAGGGGAACCAGCACATTCGACGGCCTTTCCATCGCGTGGGCGGTAGTGGAATACATCAGCGACACACGTTTGCTCGGGGCAAAGACTTTGTTCGCCACCCATTATCATGAACTGACAGAGCTGGAAGGCAAGATCAGCAATGTGAACAATTATTGTATTGCCGTCAAGGAAAAAGGGGACGATATTGTCTTCCTGCGCAAGATTGTCAAGGGCGGCGCGGATAAAAGTTATGGTATTCAGGTGGCAAAACTGGCGGGGGTGCCGGATCTTGTCATTGAGCGCGCAAAAGAGATTGTCGAAGAGTTAAGTGACGAAGATATCACCGCCAGAGTGAGCGAGATCGCCGGGAAAGAAAAGCCGGTGAAGAGAAGTGGGAAGGTGAAAAAATACGATGAAGTGGATATTGCTCAGATGTCGCTCTTTGATACAGTAAAAGACGATGATGTACTGGAAGAACTGAAAAATCTTGATGTGGGTAATATGACGCCCATCGATGCCCTGAACACCATATATAGGCTGCAAAATAAGCTAAAGAACCGCTGGTAAATGCCGGACGGATCTATAGATCGGACAGGTGCATAGAGAAAAAGAGACACACAGGAAGAAAAGGAGAAGGATATGCCTCACATTCAGGTACTGGATCAGGTAACAATCGATAAGATCGCGGCAGGGGAAGTGATTGAACGCCCGGCGTCCATTGTAAAAGAACTGGTGGAGAACGCCATCGACGCGGGGGCGTCTTCTGTAACCGTAGAGATCAAAGACGGAGGGATTGATTTTATCCGCGTCACGGATAACGGATGCGGGATTGCCCATGATGAGGTGAGAAGCGCTTTCCTGCGCCACTCCACAAGCAAGATCCGGAATGTGGAGGACCTCCTGCGTATCAGTTCGCTTGGATTCCGGGGGGAAGCTCTCTCTAGTATTGCCGCTGTCACGAAGACAGAACTTATTACAAAAGAGGAGGACGCCGAAGCCGGTACAAAATATGTGATCGAGGGAGGAAAGGAAGTATCCCTCGAGGAGACGGGCGCTCCTAACGGAACGACATTTCTCGTTCATCAGCTCTTCCACAATGTGCCCGCGAGGAGAAAGTTTTTAAAGACTCCTGTCACCGAGGCGGGACATGTGCAGGATTTGCTTATCCACCTTGCGCTGTCTCACCCGGAAGTGGCGTTTCTTTTTAAGAACAATAATCAGGAGAAGCTGCGCACTTCAGGAAACGGGAAGTTAAAGGATGTAATCTATAATGTATACGGGCGCGATATCGCGGCGAACCTTCTTGAGATGGATTATGAAACGGGTGGACTGCGGATCACTGGGTATCTGGGCAAGCCAGTGATCACACGGGGGAACCGCAATTTTGAAAATCTTTTCGTAAACGGCAGGTATGTAAAGAGCGCCATGATATCCAAAGCATTAGAGGACGCGTATAAAGATTTTACAATGCAGCATAAGTTCCCCTTTGCAGTACTGCATTTCCACGTGGACGGGGAGACTATCGACGTGAATGTGCACCCGACGAAAATGGAACTTCGCTTCCAGAGACAACAGGAAGTTTACGGCGCTGTATATGAAGGAGTCCATAGACGGCTGCTAGAACCGGAGCTGATCCAGCAAGCATCCGTGCCGGAGCCTGTGACTGAGGTACGGAAAAAAGAAGCAAAAGAGGAGAAAAAGGAGAGCCCTTTCCTGCTGAAGCCAAGAGACGGCGGCGTGGGGACGGATGCCGGTACACAGACAGATACCGCAAATACTCCGGAAAGACAGGATGAAGATTATTTCATCCGTAAGATGAAAGAAAGGGTCACCGCATACCATGAACGGATGTCGTCTGCGGAAGTATCGGATAGACAAGGAGTATACCGCCCTGAAAAGCAAGAGAGGAAGATTAGGGAAACTGTAAAATATGCGGCAGAGATGCCGGAAGATACCGGAAAAGCTCCTAAGGCGGCTGAAGAAGCTCATGACGCTCTTGAGAAGATCCCTGAGGCGGCGCGGGAAAAGAGCAGGCAGCTGGATCTTTTTGAAGAAAACTTTTTAAAACGGGATGTGCGCGCCCAGTACAAACTGATCGGACAGGTGTTTGATACGTACTGGCTTGTTCAGTTTCAAGACAGTCTTTATATTATCGACCAGCACGCTGCCCATGAAAGAGTGCTCTATGAGCGGACGCTGAAGGAAATGAGCACAAGGGAGTTTACCTCCCAGTATTTAAGCCCTCCCATCATTCTGACGCTTACCATGCAGGAGGCAAGGCTTCTGGAAGAAAATATGGATCGGTTTACCAGTATCGGTTTCGAGATCGAGCCTTTCGGTCCAGAAGAATACGCTGTTCGCGCCGTGCCGGACAACCTGTTTGGGATCGCGAAAAAAGAACTCTTGACAGAGATGCTAGACGATTTGGCAGACGGACTTAATACATCCATGACGCCAGAGATGATTGACGAGAAGGTGGCATCCATGTCCTGCAAGGCCGCGGTAAAGGGTAACAGTCGTCTTTCCTCTCAGGAGGTGGATGAATTGATCAGAGAACTTCTGACTCTCGACAATCCATATCACTGTCCTCACGGCAGGCCGACAATCATCGCCATGACGAAGAGAGAGCTTGAAAAGAAATTTAAGAGGATCGTATAGATGAAAAGACCGTTGATTATTTTAGCCGGGCCGACAGCGGTGGGAAAAACTTCGCTCTCAATCCGTCTGGCGAAAACAATAGATGCCGAAATTATTTCGGCAGATTGTATGCAAGTATACCGTCATATGGATATCGGTTCTGCAAAGATCTGCCCGGAGGAGATGGAGGGGATCCCTCATCATCTGATCGACGCTCTGGAGCCGGAAGAAGATTTTAATGTGGTGCGGTTCCAGCAGATAGCAAAGAGCGCCGCAGAAGAGATATGGGAGAGAGGAAAGATCCCGCTGGTCGTAGGAGGAACCGGATTCTACATTCAGGCACTTCTCTATGACATCGACTTTACGGAAAATGACGGAGATACGGCGTACCGGGAGGAATTGGAGGAGACGGCACGAAAGAAAGGCGGAGAATATCTGCATCAGCTTCTTAAAGACGCGGATCCTAAGGCGGCTCTTGACATTCATCCCAATAATATCAAACGGATAATACGCGCACTGGAGTTCCACCGCCAGACGGGTGGGAAAATCTCTGAACACAACGAGAGAGAACGGGCAAAGAAATCCCCTTATAATTACGCATATTTCGTGCTCACAGATGAACGCAGCCGCCTTTACGAGCGGATTGACCGCCGGGTGGATCAGATGATGGAAGAGGGGCTTCCCGGCGAGGTGCGTTTCTTAAAGGACCGCGGCGTGCGGCGGGATTCCACGGCCATGCAGGGGCTGGGGTACAAGGAACTCTTTGCTTATCTAGAAGGAGAGTACAGTTTTGACGAGGCGGTTCGCATTATCAAGCGGGATACTCGGCATTTCGCAAAGCGCCAGCTCACATGGTTTAAGCGGGAGAAAGACGTCATATGGGCTGATAAGTCTGTCCTTGGCAGCGAGGATGCCGTCATGGAGTTTATGATGGAAGAACTGGCGGAGCGAGGTATTGTCTGAGTAGCTCTGCGGAGGAAGATAACAAAATAACATTTCAGGAAACAGGCCCAGAGATTGAGAAATAGAAATAAATAAAAGGGAACAGAAGAATGAATTACACAGAATCAAAAAATATGTACAAGAAGCTTGGCATCTCAGAGGAAGTCTGGAAGTACGGGCAGAAAACAGAGAAAAGCTTAAAAGAGCGTTTTCAGGAATTTGACGAGACAGCGGAGTACAATCAGCTCAAAGTTATTCACGCCATGCAAGAGAACCGTGTGAACGAGGGCTGTTTTCACTATGTAAGTGGATACGGCTATAACGATGATGGACGGGACACGCTGGAAAAGGTATACGCCTCGGCGTTTCATACGGAGGCCGCCCTTGTGCGTCCCCAGATCACCTGCGGAACACACGCTCTTGCGCTGGCTCTCTCGGCGAATCTCCGGCCGGGAGACGAACTGTTATCTCCTGTGGGAAAACCGTACGATACACTGGAGGAAGTTATCGGGATACGGCCGTCCAGAGGCTCCCTTGCCGAATATGGCGTCACTTACCGTCAGACAGAGCTTCTGGAGGACGGATATTTCGACTATCCGGCGATTGAAAAAGCCCTGAACGAACGCACGAAGCTAGTCACAATCCAGCGCTCCAAAGGATATCAGACCCGTCCTAGTTATTCGGTGGAAAAGATCGGAGAACTGATCGCATTTATCAAGGAACGGCGCCCGGACGTCATCTGTATGGTGGATAACTGTTACGGGGAGTTCGTAGAAAGGATCGAGCCAAGCGATGTGGGGGCGGATATGATTGTCGGTTCCCTGATCAAGAATCCGGGCGGCGGTCTTGCCCCCATCGGCGGATATATTGCGGGAAAAGAAGAACTTATCGAGAACTGCGCGTGCAGGCTGACTTCCCCGGGACTGGGCAGAGAAGTAGGCGCGTCTCTCGGCGTGATGCAGTCCTTTTATCAGGGATTTTTCATGGCGCCGACCGTTGTATGCGGAGCGCTAAAAGGAGCCGTATTCGCAGCCAACATATATCAGGAGCTGGGATATCCTGTAGTACCGGATAAAAGCGAGACAAGACACGATATTATACAGGCAGTCACACTGGGCAGCTCGGAAGGCGTGATCGCCTTCTGTAAGGGGATACAGGCCGCAGCTCCAGTAGACAGCTATGTAAGTCCCGAACCATGGGCGATGCCGGGGTACGACAGTGATGTCATTATGGCTGCGGGTGCTTTTGTGCAGGGCTCGTCCATCGAGCTATCCGCAGACGGGCCGGTCAAGCCGCCCTATGCAGTGTATTTTCAGGGCGGGCTTACATGGAACCACGCAAAGCTAGGCATCCTGAAGTCTTTGCAGAGCATGATCGACGCCGGGGTGATCGGCGTGAACCGGGTGCGCGCATTGTTATAGACGGAGGCTGTCTGCAAAGGATATATAGACAGACAAGATAGATTCTGTAAAATGCAGAAAGGAGGGGCACATGAGAACGATCGCAGTAGTCGGAGGAGGAGCGTCGGGCATGATGGCGGCTGTCACAGCGGCGTCGCAGGGAGCCCGTGTTATCTTACTGGAACATAAAGACCGCATTGGGAAGAAGATCTTATCTACTGGAAACGGAAGATGTAATTTTACGAATGTCCATCAGGAACCAATTTGTTATCATTCAGACAATCCTCTGTTCCCGTGGGGGATCATCAGTCAGTTTGATGCGCAGGCGGTTATCTCCTTCTTCTTGCAGCTGGGAGTCTATTCCAAGAATCGGAACGGATATATTTATCCGAATTCCGATCAGGCGTCCGCTATTCTGGACGCCTTAAGAATGGAGATTACCCGTTTGAATGTGGATGTTAGAATAGGGGTAAATATCACGGAGATTCTGTTCGGAAAGAAAGGGTTTACTATTCGTACGGACAGCGGGGACGTACATTCTGATCGGGTGATCATCTGCGCTGGGTCAAAGGCCGCGCCAGTCACAGGATCCGACGGGTCTGGGTATGATCTGGCCAAACGGCTTGGACATCATCTGGTTCCAGTGCTTCCTGCTCTGGTACAGCTGCGATGCGAGGGGAATTTCTTCAAATCCATCGCCGGAGTGCGGGTAAACGGCCGGATATCCATCTGGTCAGGTGGAGACCGCATCGCAGAGGATAAAGGAGAGATCCAGCTTACGGACTACGGGATCTCGGGTATACCAGTGTTTCAGGTGAGCCGGTACGCTTCTCGCCTTCTTTATGAGAAAAAAGACGTAACAGCAGTTCTTGATTGTATGCCGGATTTTACTGCGGAGCAGATGGAGTCATTCCTAAACGCGCGGGCAAAAACACGCCCAGAAAAACCAGTGGAAATGTTTCTGATCGGATTGTTCCACAAGAAACTGTCAGAACTGTGGATCCGGCAGTCCTGTATTCCCCGGGACAAGAGGACGGGAGAAATGACAAAGGCAGAGATCAAAAAACTCGTGGGACTCATTAAGCATTTTAAAGTTCGCGTCATATCTGCAAATTCATATGAACAGGCACAGGTATGCTGCGGGGGCGTGGATACGAAGGAAGTAGACGAAAACACACTGGAATCCATCTATGTTCAAGGACTGTATTTTGCCGGAGAAATATTGGACGTGGACGGAATGTGCGGGGGATATAATTTGCAGTGGGCATGGTCAAGCGGTTATGTCGCAGGAAAAAATTCCTGCTACTTTTAGCCATTCCCGGAAATAATATAAAAGAATACAAAAGAGAAAGGAGGGGTATTTACGAACAATTTTTATACCCTGCAGAAGACCTAAGATACAAGGAAACTTGTGTTTTGGGTCTTTTTTTAATCTAAGGGATGTTTTGGCAGATTCCGGGACAGCCAAATTGTCAGCTATTGTTACACTATAGAAGAAAGGAGCGTATTTATGAACGAACTGGAAAAATTCAGAAAGTATCTGGTGGAATGCGAAAAAGGAGTAGCTACTCAGAATATCTATGTAAGAAATGTGCGGAGCATGATGCAGGAGAAAGGATATACCCTTTCAAAAGAATGGCTGTCAAAGTACCGGGAACAGATAAAGGAGCGCTACGGGACCAGCACTGTGAACAGCCATATTGCTGCCATCAATCAGTACCTGAAATATCGAAACATCGAATGGAGTATGCAATATGTGCGTATTCAAAAGAATAGCTATATCGAAGAATCAAAAGAGTTTCACCGGGAGGAATACGACAGGCTGCTGGATGCCTGCAAAACAGACGAAAGACTATTCCTTGCGGTGGAAACCATCTGTTCTACGGGTATCCGGATAGGGGAACTGAAATATATCCGGGCTGAAGACTTAAAATCTGGAAGTGTCATCGTCCTTTTCAAAGGAAAACTCAGAAAGATATTTCTCCCGGATCTGCTGGTGGAGCGTCTGACAGAATACTGTGGGCACAAAGAGATCAAGGAAGGTCCCATATTTATCACGCGTACCGGAAAACCACTGGACCGCAGTAATCTCTGGCGCAGTATGAAACGGGCCGGCAAGATGGCCGGACTGGAGAGTTCAAAAGTTTACCCACACAATCTAAGACATTTCTTCGCCGCTGTGTTTTACAATCAAGAAAAAGATATTCTGAAACTGGCAGACATCCTTGGGCATAGTAATATTGAGACGACAAGAAGATATCTCGTCACAAGCGGGAAAGAACACCGCCAAAAGATCAATGAGATGAATCTTGTAAAATAAAAATAATACAATTCATATAATCTTTATATCCAATTTGGAGAATAGCTTTCTCTCGCTGAAAATCAGATGGATATAGTAATTCATCCTGCGCTTGTTATGGTGGGGCGGACCCGCACTGCACATTGTATCGCTCGCTCCATGTAGAGTAGGAAGGGGAAATAATAAGAATAGAAAGAAACTACATATCTGTTAGACGTTTTGGATACCTTCTTCTGTTATTTCTCTTTTTGCCAAGACTTACTTGGATGTAACAGGAAACTAGCGGATGATATAACCCGGATCTCCGAAGATACATTTCAATTGGGAAAACTGACTCTGACTGTTGAGTCTCATAATTCAGGATCTGCTATTATAAATGATATAGGACCTAAGACAAGGGAGAGACTTATGCTATGAAGTGGTGAAGGAGGTGCAAGAGTAAGGGTATAATTTGTACATAGAGGAATAAACAGGTATAATCAAATGGAAATATAGGCTGATGAAGTTTTTCATCAGCCTATATTTCTCTTGCTCCTTTTTCAAAATTACACTATACTCTATGTCGGGAAACAAATTATCCGGGAGGTTGTGATGATTACAATCAGCCAGCTGAAGCTCCCTGTAAGTCATACGCCGGATCAATTAAAGAAAAAGATTTTGCGCATGCTGGGAATTCAGGAAAAAGATTTAATACAATATACCATACGGAAACGCTCCCTCGACGCAAGGAGGAAGCCAGAGCTGTTCTATGTATATACCGTGCACTGTACAGTGGTAAACGAAGACCGTGTCTTATGTCTGTCGAAAGGAAAGGCCGGAAAAACGGAGGAGAGGCCCTACTGCCCTCCGGATGAGGGGAAGAACCATCTCACCTCCCGCCCGGTCGTTATAGGAAGCGGCCCGGCAGGTCTGTTCTGCGCCTATCTTCTTGCACTAAAAGGGTACCGTCCTCTTCTTGTCGAGAGGGGAGCGTCGGTGCATGAGCGGAAGAAAGATGTGGACCGGTTCTGGGAGACAGGGGTTCTTGACACAGCATCCAACGTACAGTTCGGAGAAGGAGGTGCAGGGACATTTTCCGATGGAAAGCTAAATACGCTTGTGAAGGATCCGGCAGGACGTAATCGCTTTGTTTTGGAGACATTCGTTCGCTTTGGGGCTCCGGATGAGATCCTTTGGGAGCAAAAGCCTCATATCGGCACGGATATTCTTATCAATGTGGTGGGAAATATGAGAGAGGAGATTATCCGTCTGGGCGGTGAAGTCTGTTTTCGCAGTCAGGTGACGGATATCTTTCCCGCCAGCCAGCAGCTTGAGATCAATGGCAAGGAGAAGATCAGCACAGGCGCGGCTATACTGGCGATAGGTCACAGTGCTAGGGATACTTTTAAGATGCTTTTTGACCGGGGCATATGTATGGAGGCAAAATCTTTTGCTGTCGGAGTCCGCGTAGAACATCGTCAGGAGATGATCGATGGGGTTATGTATGGACGAACGCAGAGAGGCTCACTTCCCCCTGCTGCTTATAAGCTGGCGGAGAAGGTAAAAGATGGCCGGGGAGTTTATACTTTCTGCATGTGTCCCGGCGGGTATGTGGTGAACGCATCATCTGAAGAAGGGTATCTGGCGGTGAACGGCATGAGCTATCACGGCAGGGCCGGCGAGAATGCCAACAGCGCGGTCATCGTGACTGTGACGCCGGAGGATTATGGGGCGGATCATCCTCTTGCGGGAGTGGAGTTCCAGAGAAAGCTTGAGAGAAACGCATGGAAAGCGGGAAAAGGAAAGATACCGGTTCAGCGGTTCGAGGACTTTTGCAAAGGAAAAGTATCCGCAGGGGCGGGAATCGTCCGTCCGAATATGAAGGGAGAATACTGTTTTGCCGATGTCAGGCGTATTTTTCCGGACGAAATCGCACAGGCTGTACAGGACGGGATCTATGCGATGAACCGTAGGATAAAAGGATTTGCCCATCCAGATACGCTTTTATCTGGAGTGGAGAGCCGGACGTCGTCGCCGGTGCGGATCCCAAGGGATGAAAAATTCTGCTCGTCAGTTCCATGGATCTATCCCTGTGGCGAAGGCGCCGGATATGCGGGCGGCATTACCTCCGCGGCCATGGACGGGCTTAAAGCGGCCGAAGCAATCATCCGGAGGTATGCTCCGTAAATGCAGGAAAGTTTGTACATCGTTATCCCGTGATTAGGACCCATGTGCAAAGCCTGTTCACAGAATTTTAATGGGTAATCCCTATACACACTTTTTAAATTGTGCTAAAATAAATCATTGTATTGTATCATCGCGCTGATTGCAGGATCAACATATGGGAAAGAACAATACGATCAAAAATATGTATCATGAAGACCGGCCTTATGAGAAATGCGAGCGGTTTGGAGCGGCGAATTTAACCGATGCAGAGTTGTTTGCCGTGCTGCTTCGGACTGGCACGCAGGGTGAGAATTCGCTGGAGTTAGCTCATAGGCTTCTGAAGTCAGAGACCCCGGAGCGGGGGCTTCTTAATATCCATCGATGGACTATGGAAAGGCTAATCCGCGTCCGCGGGATCGGCAGGGTGAAAGCGATCCAGATTTTATGCCTGTCCGAGCTTGCGAAGCGGCTGGCTAGGACGTCGGCTTTACAGGAACTTGACTTTTCTTCGCCGCGGACTATTGCCCGGTATTACATGGAAGACATGAGGCACAAAGAAAAAGAAGTCTTAAAACTTCTTCTTTTGAATACAAGGGCAAGGCTGATCGGGGAGAGCGATATATCGGTAGGCACTGTCAATATGGCGCTTATCTCTCCCAGAGAGCTTTTTCTCGAGGCGCTTAGAAGAAATGCGGTCTCAATCATACTGCTGCACAACCATCCGAGTGGAGACCCGGAACCAAGCAAGGAGGATATCCGTATCACCGGGCGTATCTATGAGGCGGGCGCCCTGATTGGGATCGAACTTTTGGATCATATAATTATAGGAGACAACCGTTTTGTCAGCCTGAAGGAGAGAGGGCTCTTTCAGTGGTAAAGGCGGTCAGGGGAGTTGGAATAAAAGGGGTAATATGAATGCTGGGGAATGTTTATGGCCTTGATCTCGGGACTTATGAGATCAAGATATTTGATAAGAAGAAAGACCGGCTGTGGCGGGAAAAGAATACCATAGCCATGAAAAATAAAAAATATGTCTTTGCCGTGGGAAATGATGCGTACCAAATGTATGAAAAATCTCCCGCCGGTGTGCAGGTGATCTTCCCGATGAAAAACGGCGTCATCGCTCATTTTGACGATATGCAGTACCTTCTTGGAAGCCTGCTTGGAAATGAGCGCAGACTTTCCGGGGGCGACGAGTATGTGATGGCGGTCCCTACAGACGTGACAGAAGTGGAAAAGAAAGCGTTCTTTGACCTTGTGTATCATTCGGAGGCAAAGGCAAAATCTGTCCGTATCGTCGAGAGAGGGCTTGCGGACGCTGTGGGATCTGGTATTGACATACTGGAAGAAAAGGGCGTCTTTGTAGCCAACTTCGGAGGGGATACAACAGAGCTGTCCGTCCTCTCGTCAGGAGGCATGGTTATGAACCGTCTCTTAAAGATCGGCGGTGAGGATTTTGATCTGGCGATCGCGGGACTGGTCAGGCACAATAAGGATTTCCTGATCGGCAGGCTTACAGCGGAGAGGCTGCGCCGGGAATTCGGGATCTTTGACCAGAGCACAGACGCCTCGATTACAGTCTCCGGCAGAGACCTGATCTCCGGAGTGCCTGCCTATACTGACGTGCCGATCAGTCTTGTGCGCGCGGCCATGAAAGAACCGATCGAAGAATGCGTGCAGGCGATCCGCTCTATGGTTGACCGGACGCCTCCGGATGTTAGGAACGCGATCTTAAAAAAAGGGATCTGTCTGACAGGGGGCGTGGCAAACTTAAAGGGGCTCTCTACATACTTAAGAGAAAGTACAGGACTTAACGTGAACACAATGGACACCCCGGAATTGTGCGCTGTGAGAGGACTTCAGAAGATCATTCTGAACAAGGAGTATTACAGGAATCTGACTTATTCCATGACAGATGAAGATTACAGGTGGTTAAGATGAAAAGAAAAAATCATACCTCACATACAAACAGATATATCCTTATCGGACTTTCGGTGTTCTGCGCCCTGATGATGCTCTTATCCTCTTTTTCGGATAAAGTAGGTGGGCCATTCCGCGCGATTGCGAATATCACAGTTATCCCTCTTCAGCAGGGAATCAACCATATCGGCGGATGGATGGGCGATATGAAGGACAATTTTTCGACCTTAAAGCAACTTCAGGCAGAAAATGAAAAGCTTCAGGAACAAGTGGACGCCCTGACTACGGAGAATAATTATCTTCAAGAAGAACGGTACGAGTACGAACGTCTTCAGGAACTCTACCAACTGGACCAGCAATATGCGGAGTATGAGAAAACTGCGGCACATGTTATCGGGAAAGACTCAGGCAACTGGTTTTCCACATTTACCATTGACAAGGGCAGTACAGATGGGATTGCCGTGGATATGAATGTGCTCTCAGGGAGCGGTCTTGTCGGGATTGTCACCGAAGTCGGACCTACATGGGCAAAGGTACGCTCCATCATTGACGATTCCACGAATATCAGTGGAATGGTGCTTTCCACGTCGGATACATGTATTGTCAGCGGTAGCCTTTCCCTTATGAGTACGGGTCAGATATCCTTTGATAAGATGGAAAACAACGATAATGTAGTGGCGGTGGGAGACCAGATCGTCACATCCTATATCAGCGATAAGTACCTACAGGGAATCCTCATCGGTTCTGTAAGTGAGATCAATGTGGATTCCAACAATCTTACGCGTTCCGGGTATATTATACCAGCAGTAGATTTCCGGAATATTCAGGAGGTGCTTGTGATCACAACAACGAAGGCAGAGCTTACGGGAGAAGGACAGACAGAATAGAGGAGAGATATTTTATGAAATTGATCAAGACGAGACGCATCGTCGTGACAGCTGCTGTGATACTGGCGTCATATATCCTGCAATGCACTGTGTTTCCGGCGCTTGCTATCTCAAATATCAAACCGAACCTGATGCTGATTGTAACGGCTTCCTTCGGTTTTATGCGCGGCCCTCGTGAAGGAATGTTCGTAGGATTCGCGTCAGGACTTCTGATTGATATCCAATATGGGGATATGATCGGGTTTTACGCGCTGATCTATTTAGCGGCGGGATTCATAAACGGACTGTTTGAGCAGATGTATTTTGATGAGGATATCAAACTGCCTCTCTTTTTGATTGCGGGCAGTGATTTTATATATGGTGTTGTTATTTATTTCCTCATGTTTCTGTTGAGGAGTGATTTTCAATTTCTTTATTATCTGAACCGAATCATTATTCCCGAGGCAATCTATACGATTGTAATCACATTAGCCGTATACCCGCTGCTCTTATTTATTAACCGCAGACTGGAAGCAGAAGAGAAAAGGAGTGCAAGTAAATTTGTTTAGAGAGATTATTGACCGCATTAAGGAGGCGTTTGACTATATCTTAAAATCAAGGCTTGTAGTGCTCATCGTTGTATTCTGCCTGACGTCTTCGGCGCTGATCGGGAGACTGTTCTATCTTCAGATTGTAAGAGGAGACTATTATCTTGAGAATTACGAGCTGCAGATCCGCAAGACACGCCAGATCAATGCCACAAGAGGAAACATTTACGACAGAAACGGGGATCTTCTGGCCTACAATGAGCTTGCCTATTCTGTGACCATCGAAGATACGGTGCCTTCAGATACAAGCTCGAAGGAAAAGAACAAGATCATCAACGAGATCTTGGACAAAGTGCTTACTATTGTTGAGGCGAACGGGGATTCTGTCATTGACAGCTTCGGCATTATTCTTGACTCCTCGGGGAATTATCAATTTGCAGAGACGAACGAGACCCGGAGGCTGCGCTTTGTGGCGGATGTCTATGGAGAGAGATATACGGACGACCTGACCGAAGACCAGAAAACACAGTCTGCCGGAGATCTTATTCATCATCTCTGTTCCAAACGGTATGGGCTTGATGATGAGAACAATGACCCGGCGTATATTCTGAAGATGGTCAATATGAGATATGCAATGGGACTCAACAGCTTTACGCAGTATCTCACTACGACTCTGGCGTCAGACGTCAGTGAGGAGACGGCGGCAGCTATCATGGAGAATCAGGATTTGCTCACGGGAGTAGATATTGAAGAAGATTCGCTTCGGAGATATACGGACGGAGAATATTTTGCGTCTATCATTGGCTATACGGGGCAGATATCCCAGGAAGAGTATGACGCTCTGGATGAGGACGTGAAAGATAAGTACTCTTTGTCAGATATTGTAGGGAAGTCCGGGATCGAGCAGGTATTTGACAGTGTGCTTCAGGGGGAAAAGGGAGAGACGACCTTTTATGTGGACAATCTAGGAAAAGTGATTGATACTGTCAGCTCCACGGATCCGAAAGCGGGAAACGACGTATATCTGACAATTGATAAAAACCTCCAGAAGGCAGCGTACGACTTACTGGAGGAGAAGCTTGCGGGAATTATTTTGAACAAACTCCGTAATATCCTAGACTATGATCCTGCAAATGCGGGAGGGGCTGAGAATATCATCATTCCTGTGGGGGATGCGTATTATGCGTTTATTGCCAACGGCATCACAGACATAAACCATCTGGGAAGCGAGGAAGCGGGAACAGCTGAAAAAGCGGTCTACGCGGAGTTTATCCAGAAAAGAGATAGTACGCTAAATGAATTGAAATCACAGTTTGAGGATCCGAACGCGCCTGCATACAGGGATCTTTCTGAAGAGATGCAGGCATATATGGACTACATCTGCGACACGGTCCTGAAGGAATCCACAGGGCTGCTTCTCTCAGACCAGATTGATTCGGAAGATGAGACTCAGATCGCATGGGCGAAGGATGAGACGATCAGCCTGTACACGTATCTGAATTATGCGATCTCTCAAAATTGGGTTGATACATCGAAGCTGGGAGGAAGTACCTATTCCAGTTCCGATGAAGTGTATCAGAGCCTGATTGCTTATTTGGAAGAATATTTGGCAGAAGACAGTAATTTCGACAAACTTCTCTATCAATATCTTATAAAATCAGGGAGTATCACCGGCAATCTGATCTGCGCGGCCGCTTATGAACAGGGGAATGTCCCCATGGATGAGAGTACCTATAACAACCTTTTAAGCGGAGCGTCAGATGCGTATTACTGGCTGTACAGCAAGATAGAGTCGCTTGAGATTACGCCGGGACAGCTGGGACTTGAGCCTTGTTCAGGCGGTATTGTGGTAACTGATCCGAATTCCGGGGACGTGCTTGCCTGTGTTTCCTATCCGGGATATGACAATAACCGTCTTGCGAATACGATGGATTCAGCTTATTACAACCAATTGAACACTGGACTGGCAAGGATCTTCTACAATAGAGCAACGCAGGAACTGACAGCTCCGGGATCTACTTATAAGATGGTTTCCTCTACGGCAGGTCTGGAGGAAGGAGTGATTGATACAGGCTCGACCATTTATTGTAGCGGTATTTTTGAAACCGTCACGCCGAATCCGAAGTGCTGGATCTATCCCAATGGAGGACACGGTTCCCTGAATGTAGTGCAGGCGCTCCGCCACTCATGCAACGTATTCTACTATCAAGTGGGATATGACTTGAGCATCGACCAAGAGGGGAACTATGACAGTGATCTTGGCACGGACAGGCTTGCCAAATATGCAAAGCTCTATGGTCTTGGAGAAAAATCCGGGCTGGAGATACCAGAAGCGGAACCGCACATATCTGACGAATACTCGATTCAGTCAGCGATTGGGCAGGGAAATAACAGTTATACGGTCAGCCAGCTGAACCGTTATGTAACTACAGTGGCAAACAGCGGAACTGTTTATGATCTGACATTGATTGATAAGACTACGGATTCAAACGGAAAGCTTATCAGAGATTATGAGGCTGAGGCCGTAAACGATATCAGCGGTGAGATCAGCTCTTCTACATGGGATGCAATCCATGAAGGGATGCGGCAGATGGCGAGCAATTCCACTATATTTTCAGGGCTTGATTTTTCAGTGGCGGGCAAGACAGGAACCGCGCAGCACAATGATCAGCATGCGGATCACGTACTTTTCGTAGGGTATGCTCCCGCCGAATCACCGGAGGTATCTGTGGCTGTCCGCATAACATACGGATACAATTCAGGATACTCTTCCGAGATCGGCAGAGATATTATGAAAGTATACTTTAATCCGGATGCTGTAAACGACGTGGTTACAGGAAAGGCCGCAGAACTGGGAACAGGTATTGCGGGCGACTAAGAGATGGGGGATGGATATGGACAGGCTGGTAACGATTAGGAGCAGCCGGTACGGGCTGGATATCGAACTGGATCAGAATACTGATTTTGGGATCCTGCTGGATATTCTCTCCGAAAAATTTAAGGAGTCTGCCCGGTTTTTCAAGGATGCAAAGATGGCGCTTAGTTTCAGCGGAAGACCGCTGAGCCGCGAGGAGGAAGACCTCATCCTTGAGATCATAAGCAAATATACACAGATTGATATTCTCTGTGTAGTAGAACAAAACGATAAAAATGAACTGCTGTACAGAAGCATTGTGGAACAGTCAATTTCTGAGAAGGAAAAGAGAGAAGGACAGTTTTACAGAGGTACTCTAGGGAAGAGACAGGTGCTGGAATCAGAGTCCAGCATTGTGATCCTCGGGGATGTCGAGCCGGACGCCCGCGTGGTAGCCAAGGGGAATGTAGTCGTGGTGGGAACCCTCTACGGCACAGTCCATGCGGGCGCGGCCGGTGACAGGGACGCTTTTGTCGTGGCCCTCTCTATGCAGCCTAGACAGCTTCGCATTGCAGATGTGGAAGCAAAAAGGCAGATTATATATCAGGAGAGCGTCAGCATAAAAGGACCCAAAATCGCCGTGGTAGACGGGAACCGCATTTATCTCGATCCCCTTATGGATTGACCGTTAGAAGTTTTTTAGGAGGAAAAGCAGCATGGGAGAGGTTATCGTTATTACATCAGGAAAAGGCGGAGTCGGCAAAACGACGACGACGGCAAATATCGGGATCGGGTTGTCCAATCTCGGGAAGAAAGTCATTGTCATCGACACGGATCTGGGACTTCGGAACCTAGACGTAGTCATGGGGCTGGAAAATCGGATCGTATACAATATCGTGGATGTCATAGAAGGGAGCTGCCGTCTGAAACAGGCGCTGATCAAAGACAAAAGATTTCCTGAACTCTATCTGCTCCCCTCCGCGCAGACAAAAGATAAGACAAGTGTCTCGCCGGAACAGATGAAAAAACTCATCGAGGATATCAGGGAGGAATTTGATTTCATCCTGCTGGACTGTCCGGCGGGAATCGAACAGGGATTCCAGAACGCCATTGCCGGAGCTGACCGTTCCATTGTCGTGACGACGCCAGAGGTGTCCGCGATCCGCGACGCTGACCGCATTATCGGCCTTCTTGAGGCGTCGGGGATACGCAGGAACGCTCTTCTTATCAACCGCCTCAGGATCGACATGGTGCGCAGAGGTGATATGATGTCCGTGGATGACGTAACTGAAATCCTTGCGGTAGATCTGCTTGGTGTGATCCCAGATGACGAGCAGGTTGTCATTGCTACCAATCAAGGTGAGCCTGTGGTCGGGGAAGAGTGCCTTGCGGGGAGGGCGTACATGGATATATGCCGGAGACTGACCGGGGAAGAGATCCCAATCCAAGATTATTCCAAGCCAGAAGGACTGTTGGAAAAGATATCCAGCCTGTTCCACAGGAATTAGGAGGGTACGGTATGAGTGTACATTCTGTTTCTGTTGCGAAAGAAAGGCTGAAAAATTTGCTCATCTCGGACCGGATGCAGTGTACGCCGGAGGCGGCGGACAAGCTTGCAGGAGATCTGTATCACACGGTATCAAAGTACATGGAGATCAAAAGAGAGGATTTCGATATCACAGTAACACGGACAGATATACATATAAGATACATGGGAGAGAAGAATTGAAATCAATACTGAAAAAATTTAAGCTGCATTATTATCTGAAAGATTATCGCTTCAGTCTGGCGGCGCTTGTGACAGTGCTTTCCATCTTTGGTGTATTTATGGTCAGAAGCGCAAGGCCGGAGCTGATGGGCAGGCAGATCATGGGTGTGGTCATTGGTGTGATTGCCATGATCATCATATCCTTGATCGATTACAAGTGGATATTAAATCTGTATTGGCCGATCTATATCTTAAATCTCGTCCTTCTGGCGGCAGTATGGATCCCTGGGCTTGGGGTATCGGCAAACGGGGCGCGCCGGTGGCTGGATTTAGGATTTACCCAGCTGCAGCCGTCGGATCTCACCAAGATTCTGATGATCTTATTTTTTGCCAGATTTCTTGCCGACCGGGAAAAAGAGATCAATCGGCCTAAGTTCATTCTTCAAACAGTGGCGCTCATTTTGCCGTCGCTTGCCATGGTTTATATCCAGCCGAACTTGTCGACAACGCTCTGTATTGCCGGGCTGTTTTGCGCGTTGATGTTTCTTGGCGGATTAAGCTATAAGTTCGTGGGTACGGTTCTCGCCATTACGATTCCAGCGGTGGTTCTGTTCCTTGTGATTGCGGTACAGCCTAACCAGCCCATCCTCAAGGATTATCAGCAGAACCGTATTCTGGCATGGCTGGAGCCGGAAAAATATTCCAATGACGAATCTTACCAGCAGCTTAATTCTTTGAGAGCAATTGGGTCCGGACAGCTCTCGGGAAAAGGATACAATAATGATGATACGATGTCTGTTAAAAACGGAAATTTCGTCTTGGAACCCCAAACAGACTTTATTTTTGCCATAATTGGTGAGGAATTGGGATTTGTGGGTTGTTGCGCGGTCATTTTTTTGTTATTATTGATTGTAATAAGTTGTATTTTGACCGGCTTAAGGGCGAAAGACACGGAGGGACGGATTATCTGCGGCGGAGTGGCCGCGCTGATAGGGATACAGAGCTTTATCAATATCGGCGTGGCGACTATGATCCTTCCGAATACAGGGCTGTCGCTTCCGTTTGTGAGTTACGGGCTGACCTCTCTTGTATGTTTCTTTATGGGGATTGGTTTTGTGCTTAATGTCGGCCTGCAGCCTAATAAATATCAGTAAAGAGAGGAACGGCTATGAATATCGGACTGATCGCACACGATGCGAAGAAAAAACTAATGCAGAATTTCTGTATTGCGTACCGCGGAATTCTCAGCAAACATGATCTGTGCGCCACGGAGACCACAGGGTTACTTGTGGAGAGCGTGACGAACCTGAGCATCCACAAATTCCTTGCCGGTCATCTCGGGGGAAAACAGCAGCTTGGATCTGAGATCGAGCACAATCACATTGATCTGCTTATCTTTTTCCGCGACCCGCTTTCACCCCATGCCCATGAACCGGATGTAAATGATATTGTAAAATTGTGTGATATGTATAATATACCGATCGCTACAAATATTGCGACGGCAGAAGCGCTCATACTGGCGCTTGACAGAGGAGATCTAGACTGGCGTGAAATATACAAATAATACAAGGGATTCTAGGAAAAGGCAGCGAATGCAAAGGAGAAGGAGACGGCAGGCGCAAAAGGCGGCCATCCTGATTGCGATTGTCATTTTGATCGGTGCGGGAGCGCTGGGAGGATTCTTTCTATGGGAAAGTTCACAGAATTATACATTGTCTTACGAAAAGACTGCCTACAATAAAGCGCTGTATCAGGGAGAGATGTTCGCGCAGGATCTGTGCGTGACCTCGGAGGAGGTGGCGCTGAATGGGTTTGAGCCGGACAGCGAACTTCACGCGGCGGGGCTTTTTGATCTGTCGAAAGATCAAGTCCTGTGCGGATATAAGATTTTTGATCAGGTTTATCCCGCCAGCACGACAAAGACGCTGACTGCTTATCTTGCGTTAAAATACGGAAATCTTGACGATACAGTGACTGTCAGCGAACATGCGACGGATTTTGGCTGGGATTCCTCTGTGGCCGGGCTGAAACCGGGGGATACGCTGACCTTGTACGATCTGCTGTGCGGCCTGATGATCCGTTCAGGAAATGACTGTGCGACAGCTATAGCTGAGCATATATCAGGAAGCGAGGAAGCTTTTGTTGATTTGATGAATACGGAGGCTGTCGCGCTTGGAGCTACGGGGACGCATTTTGCTAATCCCCACGGTCTTCATGAGGATGACCATTATACGACGGCATACGACCTTTATCTGATCTTTAATGAAAGTATTAAGGATCAGCGCTTCATGGATATCATTTCCATGGATTCTTATTCTGCAGAAATTACCGGGGCAGACGGTACGGTCCGCACGGAAACATGGAAACCGACCAATTACTATGCGTCGGGCAATGCTATAGCGCCGGATAATGTGCGTGTGATCGGCGGGAAAACAGGAACAGAAAACTTAGCGGGAAACTGCCTCATCCTTTATGATGAGAATACAGATGGGAATCCATTTATATCGGTTATCATGGGCGCGCCGGACAAGACGACTCTGTACGAGGAGATGAACCAGCTGTTCACAGCTGGAATCGTTTGAGAGACCGCCTTAAGGCAGATGTATATTGTGGGATACGTAAATAGAAAAGCCTTCCTTGCTCCTTGTGTTTGGGAGTGGGAAGGCTTTTTATATCTATGAACATTTCTATTCTGACATCCCTCTGATCCTTCCAAAGAAACTGATCAGATACAGGCCGCACAGTCCGATGATCGTATAGATGACCCTAGACAGCCAGCTTAAATTCCCGAACAGGAATGCCACTAAGTCAAATCTGAAGATCCCCACCAGCAGCCAGTTGAGCGCACCGATGATCACAAGCGTCAGAGCCGTGTAATCAAACCATTTCATTAGATCTCCTCCTTTTTGAATATTTACAGTCCTGTCGGCATCTGCAAACCATACGGTGTGCGGCCGGACTGCGATATCAATATTTGTATTATTTCCTTAAAAACTGGAAATATACATCAAAAAATGATATACTTATTAAGTTATAGATTACAGGAGGTGCCGTCTTATCTTGACATCCGGAAAGAAAAAATCCATTAACATAAAAAGATATAAAAATAAAAGAGAACTAAATCTCGGGATCCTCTTATTTGCCATTGTGTTTCTATATCTTGTAGTCACGGTCATTATGTATCTTACCGGAGATAGTATTTCTGTCTATGAAGTGCGTGAGGGCAGCATCGTAAAGGATAACTCTTACACAGGTCTTATTATCCGGCAGGAGAGCGCAGTTATGGCGGAAGCGGACGGATATATCAATTATTATCAGAACGAGAACAGCAAAGTCAGGGCGGGAACAAATATTTACGCGCTGTCTTCGGAAAAGCTTGAGGTGCCGGAAAGCACAGAGCAAGAGGCTGCTTCCTCTGCGGCGCTCAATCCGGAGATACAGTCGGGGATTACTTTTCAGATACAAAATTTCAATGAAAATTACCGTGCGGAAAATTTTAGCGCTGTCTATTCTCTCAAAAACGAGATCGGAGCGTCCCTTCAGACTGCATTTAGCTCTACGCGGACAGAAAAGCTTAGCACACTGATTGCTGAAAGCGGTCTTGATGTAGCGTCGTACGCTACGCCTCAGGACGGTGTCGTAGCGTTTACTGTGGACGGCTATGAATCCCTTACAAAAGATACGTTCACAAAGGACAATTTTGATCGGTCAGCCTATGAAAGCACCGCTTTGTCCGATCAGATGAAAATCACTCAGGGCAGCCCGGCATACCGTTTGATTACAAGCGAGGATTGGTCTGTGATTGTGCCGCTGGACAGAGAGACGGCAGAAAGTATGGAAAATGACGAAATCACCAGTGTCAAAGTAAGAATCGATAAGGACAGTGAGACACTGTGGGCGGATTTCTCCATCCTGTCTAAAGACGGGGATTATTACGGCTGCCTTGACTTTGACAACTCTATGATCCGTTATGCGGAAGACCGCTATCTGAATGTGGAACTGATCTTTGAGGATGAGAGCGGGCTAAAGATTCCGAAATCCTCCGTCGTGGAAGAAAAGTTCTATGTTATACCTCAGGACTATGTCACCACAGGCGGCAACAGCTCCTTAGACGGGGTGATGATAAGAGACAGCAAAGGAGAAGTGGAATTTAAACAGATCGATATCTACGACGGCGCGGATGAGGGAGAGGTGTGCGTCAGCAGAGGTGACGTCGAAGAAGGCACTGTACTGGTCAAGCCAGAATCGTCAGAGACGTATACAGTTGGGAAAACAAAGACACTTCAGGGTGTCTATAATATCAATAAGGGGTATGCGGTGTTTAAAAAAGTCACAATTCTTTGTGAGAACGATGAGTATTATATCGTTCAGGAAGGTGACAGCTATGGGTTGTACAATTACGACCATATTGTGCAGAACGGTTCGAGCGTAAGCGCGGAAGAAGTCGTTTTCCAGTAAAAAATCTTGAATTAGATTTAAAATACTCAGCAAGGAGGAGATACAGTGCTAAGGGAAAATCTTCAAGAAGTCGAAAAGCGGATACAGGAGGCATGCGCCCGGGCAGGACGGGATAGGAGTGAAGTTACGCTGGTGTCTGTCAGCAAGACGAAACCTGTTGAGATGCTTCAGGAAGCATATGATCTTGGCGTCCGTGTGTTCGGTGAGAACAAGGTGCAGGAGATCCGGGACAAATATGATGCTTTGCCAAAGGATATCGAATGGCATATGATAGGGCATCTTCAGACAAACAAAGTGAAATACATTGTTGACAAAGTAAAGCTGATCCACTCTGTTGATTCTTTAAGGCTGGCGGAAATAATCGAAAAAGAAGCGGAAAAACATAATCGGAGCGTAGACATCCTTCTGGAAGTAAATGTGGCGGAAGAAACGAGTAAATTTGGACTTAAAACAGTAGAAGTTATTCCGTTTGCAGAAAAAATCGCACAATTTCCTCACATAAATATGCGCGGTCTTATGACTATTGCACCATTTGTTGATGATCCTGAGAAAAATCGTACAATTTTCAGAGATTTACATAAATTATATGTTGACATAAAGGAAAAAAACATTGATAATGGTACTGTGAGCATACTTTCGATGGGGATGACCAATGATTACGAGGTGGCGATCGAGGAAGGGGCTACCATGGTCCGCATCGGCACAGGAATCTTTGGTGCCAGAAACTATAGTGTCTAAATCTGATTAGGTTTCTGGAAGAGAGTATGAAATAAAAATTGCGCATACAAAGGAAACGCAAGATAGGAGTGTAAAGATGGGTGTATTTGATAAATTTCTGGACATCATGAAATTGAACGACGACGATTATGATGATGATTTCTATGATGAGGATGAATATCTCGACGATGAGGAGTTTGAAGAGAAACCTCCGCGCCGTTCATTGTTCGGAAAGAAAAATACAAAGGAAGACAATTTTGACGATTTTGACATGGAGGAGGATAAGAGATTCCAGCCTTCAGCTTCTAATAAAGTAACTCCCATGAGACATCCAGCTGCCAGAAAAGGCGGCAATATGGAAGTCTGTGTCGTAAAACCGACTTCTGTAGATGATTCCAGAGAAATCACAGAGACTCTTCTTTCAGGACGCACTGTGATCCTGAATCTGGAGGGAATGGATTTGGAGATCGCACAGCGTATCATTGATTTTATCTCAGGAGCTACATTTGCGATCAGCGGAAATCTTCAGAAGATTTCTAATTATATCTTCCTTGTGACACCTACAAACGTGGATATCTCAGGGGATCTGCAGGATCTCCTCGGCGGTTCCATGGAAACGCCCAGTATGAGAGGAAGATATTGATCTGTTATGTATAAGATGGACGGGGAAAAAGATCTCCAGCTTCTTGAGAAACGTTTTGAAGAGCTCTCAAGGATTGCATATCAGCGGGATATCATTACATTTACAGATTTTTTAAATCTGAACGAACAGAATATTTTACATACGCTGCCAAAAGACAGACTATTTACAAGGATTTCGTCTTTTGGCGGGTATGGCATGGCAGAGCGTCAGATGGCGGCATTTATCCCTGATGCTCTTTATTTGCGTTACGGAAAATCAGAGATAACCCCCGCTGAGGCTGGGTATCCATTTTGTGCTGTTAAAATTATGCCGCTTAGCAGAAAATTTTCAGAAGATTTAACCCACAGAGACTATCTGGGCGCTGTCTTGAATCTTGGCATTGAACGGTCTAAGACAGGGGACATCCTGCCTTACGGGAACGACGCCCTGATCTTTGTGCATCAAGATATGACGGAACTGATCTGTTCGGAACTGATCCGTGTGAGGCACACCTCAGTGCGCGCTGAAATTGTGTCGCTGACAGAGATTGATTACACCCCCAAGTATGAAGAAATCAGGGGGACTGTGGCTTCAGTCAGGCTTGACAGTCTGCTCTCTGTGGCGTTTTCTTCATCCCGGACAAAATTGACTGGACTAATCGAAGGCGCCAGAGTGTATGTAAACGGGCGGCTTGTCACAAGCAATGGCTATCAGCCCTGTGAGGGAGATGTGATCTCTGTCCGGGGAATGGGAAAGTTCCGTTATGAGAGCCAAGGGGCTGTCACAAAGAAAAAGCGGATCAGTGTAGTCGTACACCGGTATGTGTGATACAAGACGGAAGGATGGTTGACAGAAATGGAGAATATAAAAAATGACAGCAGGAAAACAGCGTCGCCGATGCGTTATCTGTCTGCTCTTATCGGATTCACTGCGGCAGTATTTTTAGATCAGTTTACTAAATATCTGGCGGTTATCAATCTGAAGGATAAGCCGGCATTTGTTCTCATTGACGGTGTATTTGAGCTGCGTTATCTCGAGAACCGAGGGGCGGCTTTTGGTATCATGCAGGACATGCAATATGTTTTCGTGATCGGGGCAGTGATTATCTGTGCGGCGGTTGTCGTCCTATACGTTCGGATACCTGCGGCTCCGCGTTATATTCCTCTGCGTATCTGTGCAGTGTTCCTCTGTGCCGGAGCTGTGGGAAATGTGATCGATCGGATCCGCCTGAATTATGTGGTTGATTTTTTCTATTTCCGTCTGATTGACTTCCCGATCTTTAATGTGGCGGACTGTTATGTTGTCATTGTATGTATCACATTTGTGCTTCTGATCCTGTTTTATTACCGGAACGAGGAGGATTTCAGCTTCCTGAGCAGAAAGGAGCGGTTATGAAAGAGATCCGGCTGACAGCCGATTGTCAAGGGGAGAGGATCGACAGGTTCCTAAGTGAGAATCTGGAGGACCTTTCCCGTTCTTATATTCAGAAGCTTCTAAAGGAGGGAAGTATTCTTGTCAACGGGCAGTGTGTGAAAGCAAATTATAAAATCAGCGAAGAGGATGATATCACTGTCCGGATACCAGATCCGGAAGTACCGGACATCCTTTCGGAGGATATTCCTCTTTCTATTTTGTATGAGGACGAGGACATCCTTGTAGTGGACAAACCGAAAGGAATGGTCGTTCACCCCGCTCCCGGCCATTACAGCCACACGTTGGTCAACGCCGTCCTGTTTCACTGCAAAGGGCATCTTTCTGGCATAAACGGCGTCCTGCGCCCGGGCATTGTCCACCGGATCGATATGGATACCACGGGATCACTTCTAATCTGTAAGACTGACAGAGCCCATCAGATCCTTGCCGAAGATCTGAAAGAACATGCAATTACAAGACGGTACCATGCCGTGGTGCATGGGAACTTGAAGGAGGACACAGGGACAGTCAGCGCGCCCATCGGCAGAAATCCAGCTGATCGCAAGAAGATGAGCACAAAGGCACCCAACGGAAGGCATGCGGTGACCCATTATAAAGTGCTGGAGAGGTTCGGGGACTACACATATATCGAATGTGAGCTGGAGACAGGGCGCACCCATCAGATCCGCGTCCACATGACGAGTATTGGTCATCCTATACTTGGAGACGCCGTATATGGACCGGCAAAATGCCCGTTTAAGCTTCAGGGACAGACTCTCCACGCAAAGATCTTAGGATTTCACCATCCAGTTACCGGGGAATACATGGAATTTGACGCCCCGCTCCCAGAGTATTTTGTCGCTTTGCTGGAACGGCTCCGCATGAGGAGAAGATGAATTAAAATTTGACATTGTAAAATGGGATGATTTTAGTTATAATAGTCATATAAAAAGTGATGAGATACTTATTTTTTATGCAAAATCACAATTTATTTGACGTAAAGGAGAGTGGCTATCATGAAAACAAATACGATCATCACCATTGGAAGAGAATTTGGAAGCGCAGGGAGAGAGATCGGATACAAAGTGGCGGACGCTTTCGGCATTAAGCTGTATGACAAAGAGATGCTCGCCCGCGCCGCAAAAGAGAGCGGAATCTGTGAGGAAATCTTTGAAACACACGATGAGAAGCCTACAAACAGTTTCCTTTATTCTCTCGTGATGGACACTTATTCCATGGGATATTCGGGGAATACATATACGGATATGCCGATCAATCATAAAGTATTTCTCGCTCAGTTTGATGCAATCAAGAAAATTGCGGACGAAGGTCCCTGCATCCTTGTAGGGAGATGCGCTGATTATGCTCTTGAGTCATATAAAAATGTTGTAAGCGTCTTTATTCATGCTGACATGAATGCACGCATCCGCAGGATTGCCAGAACCTATGATCTGACTGATGCGAAGGCAAAAGATATGATTATTAAGACTGATAAGAAAAGAGCCAGCTACTATAATTATTATACAAACAAAAAATGGTCCGATGCTGAGAGCTACGAGTTATGCCTGACCAGTTCTGAACTTGGGATTGAGGGAACCGCAAAAGCGATTATCGATTATGTGAACTTAAAGGAGAGTATCCGGAGAGAAAATCGTATTATATAAAAATAGTGCAGGCTAAAGTAGAGATAGAGCAGGCAGAAATAATATCTCCCGGTACAGAACAATTTCCTGTACCGGGAGATATTTAAACGTTTTTTTGTCCTCTCTTATTTTCTGTACTGCGCTGTGGCCAGCCTGAGATGTCACCGGTCACAATGGCGTGGAACATGCGCTCCCGCACGCCGGGGTTTTCTTCATTGAGCTGGCGGAGCAGTTCTTTGGCATACTGTCTTTTCGTGTATCCGTCAACCGGACACTTGCTCTTGACCACAGGGAGGTTATACTTATTTTTAAAGCCGATCACATCCATCTCGTCCACGAACATGAGGGGGCGTATTACTGTGAGATCCATGCGGTCTAAGTATGTACGCGGTGAGAAAGAGTGAAAGCGCCCTTCAAAGATCAGTGAGAGGAGCATTGTCTCTATGATATCATCTTTGTGATGGGCATATGCTACTTTGTTGCATCCCATCTCTTTTACCGCTTGATTAAGCGCCCCTTTTCTCATCTTGGCGCACAGGGAACAAGGGTTGCTCTCTTTGCGGATATTGAAAAGTATATCGTAGATATCCGACGGAACGATGCGGTAAGAGATGTTCATCTTTTCGCACAATGCCCGTACCGTGGACAGGTCAAAGTCTTCAAATCCGAGATCCACCGTCACTGCGCTTAGTTCAAACTTTTTTGGATAGAAACGTTTCAGACCGTGAAGCGCATACAAGAGCGTCAGGCTGTCTTTCCCGCCTGAAATTCCCACGGCAATGTGATCGCCCTCCTGTATCATGCCGTATTCATCGACTGCTTTGCGTGTGTAACTTAGTAAACGCTGTAGCTGCATAGTTGCATATTTCCTTTCGTATATAGAAATCTTATTAGAGAATGGCAGACAAGGAGATATAGCCAAGCGTGCCATTTTTATATTATACTGACCCGTGGCCGTAAATACAAGAAAAAGAAGATAAGGGGCTTATTTTTATTATGAAACAGATGAAAATCCCACAATTTCATGATCAGGCAGAGAGCGTGCGCCAGCAGTTTGTTCAGGCGCTTCCCGTCATTGGATTCTTCCTGCTTATGTTTTACAGTGTTATCTTTCTTTTCGGCATGGAATATACAATGGTGGTGTCGTTGGGAACACTGATATTTCAGGTGAATTATAAGAAGAAAAACACATACGAACAAGTTCTTCTTCTGATTCCTCATAACCTTTTCCTCCTTATTCTTGCCTATATTGCCACATGGAATCTGCCCCTTTGCCTTGTGTTGAACTTGGTAGTTCCGTTCTGGCTTATATTTTCCAAGTCGTCACAGTTTAATCAGCTGGGATATTTCTCCAGCCTGATGACCTTTGCGTTTCTGCAGCTTATGCCAGTAGACTTACACGGTTTCATGATTCAACTGGAGGCGATGACGGTCTGCATCGTTGCGGGGATTTTGGCCATCCTATTCTATATGATATTGGACAGAAAACCTCATGGGATCGGAACGGAGCAAAAGGTAATGGATCTGATGGGACGCATTATGAAAAAATTTTTGGAAGGAGAAGAGTTCCGTGATGATCTGACAGAACTTTTCCGCTATCAGAGAGGCCTTTATCAGGAGGCTTATCAGCAGCGTGGGAAAAAGCATGTGGTTAACTCCAAGGGAAAGCTAAAGTATATGTTCGCTATGTTGACTCAGCGGACCGTGTATCTGATCTCCAACCAAAGCCGGCTTATCACGCCCGTCAACGACGAGGAAAAAGATTATGCCTATATGCTTGCAGACTATATGATCGAGACAGGAAATACAGACTTCCTGTCTGGCGAAAGAACGGATGAAATACGGAATCTAAAGAAAAAGGGACGCCGGCTGCTGCGTCAGGCTGAACAAGGAAAAGACGAGTTCTATAAGTCCATGACCAGCTTTTTCTGGCTGTTTTTATTCATTTTGTATCAGGCGGAACAAAAAGATGACAGCAGGATGCTTCAGGATGAACATTGGGAGATCCCGGCCGGCCAGCGGTTAAAGGAACGTGTCCTTTCCCATTTTCGCCCGGATACGTTTGAGATGCGGTTTGCTCTGCGGATGAGCGTTGTTCTGATGGTAGGAATGGCGGTGAATATGCTTTTTGACGAAGGACATTCCTACTGGTTTGTCATGAATGCTTTTCTCCTTCTTCGGCCTATGTACGAAGACAGCAATTACAGGATGCGTACCAGATTCATAGGCACCGCGGCGGGTTGTGTCCTTGTAGTCTTGATTTTGCCCTTCAGTACAGGATTTGCCTCCCATCTTATTATCGCGGGAATCATGGTAGCCTGTATGTATACGGCTACTCCGGGAACAACGGTTCACGCGGTCTTTGTCACCTGTTTTGCTCTGACGATGACGACCATGGCGATGGGAGAGTCCTCTGCGGTATTCCTGCGCATGGCGTATGTTCTGGCGGCAGTACTTTTTGTACTGGTCATTAACCGGTTCTTCTTCCCGACCAGTATGGGAAGTCAGTTCCGCTATAATTTCCAAATGATTTTTCATATGCATCATATGTATCTTCGTATTTTGGAAAACGCGTTGACAGAGCCTCTGGATTACTGGCGTCTTTGTGATGCTCAGATTCAGTATCATATGGTTTATGCCCAGATCAGGCAGGATCTGCCGAAATTGGAAAAAGATCAGGCAAGGCAGGAGTATTATTACAATATTTTATCGATTGCATGGAGAATGGCTTCCGAGGTACAGCAGATGCTTTTCCTTGTGAAACATAAGAAGGGAGGAGCAGAAGAAAGGCGGATCATGGAACAGTATATTTACTATTCTGACCATGTGCTCAATCAGATTCAGGAGATGCTTCATCTGAAGAAAGAAAAACGTATCAAAAATATTGTAGGCATGAAATATCAGCGCTACATCGAAGGCAGGCTGGAGCTGTCCGCGCTTATGACACAGTATGCGCGGAACCTATCCAGACTGTATGTGATCGTGCTTCGGAGATACCGTCAGCCTTAGTTTTTCATAGTCGATGAGACTACTCGGGGAAAATGACAGACATGCGGTCAAATTGCGGGCAAGTATATCCCAACAATTTATATTTCCCGCAATTTGACCGCGTCTGCGGCTTTTCTGCGCCGGTTCTCATCGATGGCTGCATAGTGCTTTTTCGTTGTGTTTACATCCTTATGCCCGAGGACGTCCGCCACGAGATAGATATCGCCCGTTTCTTTGTAGAGCGCCGTGCCGTAAGTGCTGCGGAGTTTGTGGGGCGTAATCTTTTTGTTGGGAGTGACGCGGCGGGCATATTTTTTTACCATATTTTCGACTGCCTGAACACCCATGCGCTTTCTCTGTGTAGACAAGAAAAGCGCGTTCTCATGACCATGGAGCGGGAGAGTAGTTTTCCTTGTGGTATAGAGATATGTTTTTAGCGCATTTTCTACTTCTTCGCCAAAATAGACGACCATCTCGTTTCCGCCTTTTCGCGTCACCTTAACGCCGTTGTTCTTAAAATCAACATCCTGTATGTCCAGTCCGACGCACTCAGATACGCGGATGCCGGTGCCAAGAAGAAGGGTTAGGATCGCCAGATCACGGTTTTTTGTCTTTTCAAAATAAACTTTCTGTTGCCCGGTGAGATCATCGCCGCCGTGATCCACATAATCCAGCAACTTCGCCACCTCGTCCGTATCCAAACGTATGATCGCCTTTTCATGAAGTTTAGGCATATCCACGAGAAGCGTTGGATTGCTTTTGACAGCCTGTCTCTTATAAAAATATCCGTAAAAACTTCTAAGAGCGGACATTTTGCGGGCAAGTCCTTTTTCCGTGTTTGTGATCTGTTTGTTCTCTTTATTTTCATAGACTTTTAGGTATTCCTGATATTCCTCAATATCAACCGGTTCAAGCCGTTCCAGATCAGCAAGCGTAAACTGATCGATGGTATAATTCTTATAGACCGGATTGTTCTCCATTAAAAAATGAAAGAAAACCCGGATATCATATGCATAAGAAATCCTTGTCCTTGCCGATGTAGTCGGTTCTACAGCACGGAAATAATCTTTTGCAAAAGGAGGAAGGGTTTTTAAAATCTGGCGGAGTCTCAGGGTATGATCAATATATTTTTGTTCATGATATGACTTTGTATCTAAATGATTTTCAGTAGTTGATGTTCCCATAATATTTACCCCGTATTTTTTAATGTTTATCCTGTATTTCCTATATATTATAGCATATATGCCTTTTTACGTCTATATCTTTTGGAAAAATCAGTATTTGTCGTATAGATTGATTTGTATATAAGAACAGCCGGAACGGACTCTTCTTCTGAAGAATATCGGTTTCCGGCTGTCTCAGAGTGTAAAAAAATATATATCAATACGGGATGTATATTGATACCTTAGTATGATTCTGCATTGCTGTCTATTTCAGTTCAGTCGATTCATAAGCGATCATCAGGTGCATGCCTGCTTGAATTTGATCTGATGATAGATTATTCATATCTTTTAACGCCTGAACATATTCTGCAGTGGAATCATATTCGGAAGGCATCGTATCTTGTGCAATATCCCACAAAGTATCACCTTGCTGTATCTCTATGCTTTTATAATAGATGTAAACTGTCTCATCCTCATTTTCATGTGCAGAAACAAGAAATGCGCCAAAAGTCATGCAGCCAGTTAGAATCATGACAGCTGCTATACACAGATTTCGAATTCGATTTTTTAACATGCTGTTTGATACTTTTTTCCTCATTTTCTTCTCCCCTTCTATCCGGTCTTCCCCTCAAAAACTTTGGTTATAAATTATATACAAGTATACTTTAATGAGAACATTTGTTCTTACAAACGTTTGTTCTGTATTTGTATTATATAACGCAAACATTTGTTTGTCAATAGAAAAATCGAACATATTTTCGCAACAAATGTTTGCTTTTTCCCTTTTACTGTGCTACTATATTTTTAATAAAGTTGTTCGGAGGAAGTTATGGCACAAGGTAAGATAAGTAAAAAACAACAGGAAATATTGGAGTATATCAAGTCACAAATACTGGAGAGGGGGTTTCCGCCTGCGGTGCGTGAGATCTGCGAGGCAGTAGGGTTAAAGTCTACTTCTTCTGTACACTCCCATCTTGAGACACTGGAGAAGAACGGCTATATCCGCCGGGATCCCACGAAGCCTAGAGCGATCGAGATTTTGGATGACGATTTTAATCTTGTGCGCAGGGAGATGGTGAATGTGCCGATTATTGGGCGCGTAGCTGCGGGCCAGCCCATTCTTGCAGAGGAAAATATTGAGGATTATTTTCCTTTCCCGGTAGACCGCATGCCGAATAAGCAGACCTTCCTTCTTAGGGTAAAGGGAGAAAGTATGATTAACGCGGGTATTTTGGACGGGGATTTTGTGCTTGTAGAGGAAGCAAAGACAGCTTCCAACGGCGATATGGTTGTAGCTCTTATTGATGACGGCGCTACGGTAAAGACATTCTATAAGGAAGAAGGCGTATTCCGCCTCCAGCCGGAAAATGATTTTATGGATCCCATCATTGTAAAAGAAGTTTCCATTCTCGGTAAAGTAATTGGCGTGATGAGATTTTTTAAATAATGTTTTCGGTGATTTTCTGATTAAAAAGAAGACTGCGCATCCTGGGAGTATATTCCCCTAGGCTGCCAGTCTTCTTTTTTACCTGACTACTACATGGTATTTATAACTCTTCGGAGTTAATGATCTTTCCATCCTTCCATATCCTTTCCAAATCGTAGAATAAACGGTTTTCCCTGTCAAATATATGGACAATAATATCTCCAAAATCAAGGAGCACCCAGCTGCCGGACGCCTGTCCTTCTCTTTGCTTCAGGACATATCCTGCCTTGTGGAGTTCCTCTTCCACATTGTCGACAAGAGCGCTGACCTGACTGTCGCTGCTACCGTTGGCAATGAGAAAGTAATCTGCAAGAACAGAGATTTCTGTGATATCAATGATCTTGATATCTTCTCCTTTTTTATCGCTTAAAGCATTGTAAGCGATGCGCGCCATTTCTCTGGACTGGTTCATAAGTTTCCTCCTTTTCATATCTTCTTTTCATAATATTCATATGTGCTGACCGTAGCCGGGTCTACTGCCCTGCCGGCATCCGTCAGATAGTGTGCGGTTCGGCGGGCACAAAGGTATACGGCGCGGTCGATATCCTGAAACACAATGCTCCGTATTTCATCAAGCCCGGGGATCTCTTTACGGTTTGGTTCAATATAGTCCGCGATGTAGATGATCTTTTCGAGCATGGTCATGCCCTGTCGGCCGGTTGTGTGATAACTGACGGCGTCTAGTATTTCCTGATCTTGGATCCCATACTCCTGTTCTGCCAGGCATGCCCCAAGCTTGGCATGGATGAGAGCCGGCATATCCAGTTCGGATTGTGTAAGGCTGACGCCATATTTTTCACAAAGTTTGATCTGATCCTTTGGCGGACAATATTTGCCGCAGTCATGGAGCAGTCCTGCCGTCAGCGCTTGCCCCACATCTTCGCCGTAACACATGGCGAGAGACGCCGCAGTATACATAACGCCGATGGTATGTTCATACCGGTCTTTTTTTAGCTTTTTATGCAGCTCTTTTCTGATCTTTTCCAGCTGTTCTGTCATAGCAGTCACCCTCTTTTCTTGTAGAGTTGATGATCCTTGATATATTCAGCCACTGTATCCGGAACCATATAGCGTACGCTTAGGTTGAGAGAAGCTCTCCTGCGTACGGTAGTGGAGGAAATCTCCACAAGGGGGGCTCTCAAAAGCTCGATTTTGGCGCCGTAACTCTCGCTTAGATAGTCAATCTGGAGATGCATGCGCTGCACATCCTTATCATCACGCATCGCGGCAAGGATCGTACAAAAAGGAAATATCTCCCGGAAATTTTTCCACTCTTCAATGGCGAAGAGTGAATCTGCGCCAAGGATAAAATAAAATTCATCATCCGGATAGCGCTTGCTGAATTCCTTCAGCGTACTGTATGTGTAAGAGTGTTCCTCTGTTTCCGCTTCATAGAGATTAATACGGAAATGCGGGATATCCCGGATCGCCAGTTTTACCATCTCGATCCTGTGGTGCATGGCTTCCTCGGTATGATCCGCCGTTTTATGCGGAGGGTTTCCATTTGGCATAAACCAGATCTCATCCAGTGCGAAATCTTCATAGGCAAATTCGCCTAACAGCAGATGCCCAATATGAATTGGATCAAATGTTCCGCCCATAATTCCGATCTTCATGTGATGTTTTCCTCCGGTTTTCCTATCCTCTTTCCCAGTGCTTTTCACAGAGGAAGATGGATCTTCTTTTTATCGTCTTTGCCTTCCCTGTACAGAACGATCTTTTTCCCGATCACCTGAACAACCTGTGAACGTGTACGCTCTGCAATTAGTTCTGCCAGCTCTCTAGGATCGTCTGCACAGTTCTTAAGCACGCTTACCTTGATAAGCTCACGTGCCGCCAACGCTTCGGAAATTGCCTCTGTAAGCCCGGGCGTCATACTGGATTTTCCAACCTGAAAGACCGGTTCTATGGTCATGGCAAGACTCTTTAAATATGCTCTCTGTTTTGTTGTCATTTTATGCTCCTTATATTCAGCTTTCATATGCTGTACGCAACCTTACAGTTTCTTGTAAAACCGTCGTTATTTGTAGTAATCAAACTGCAGCCCGTACATCTTAACGGTATCGCCTTCCTGAATCCCCTTTGTCTCCAGCTCGTCTAAAATGCCAGTCTCTTTCAGAAATTTCTGGAAAAAGGCAAATCCTTTCTCAGAATCCAGATTCGTATATCCAAGCATCTTTTCGATCTTTGGGCCCTCTACGACGTACATCCCGTCCTCTACTTCCACGGTATACGGAAGTTCTTCGTAGATCAGTTCGTCCTCCGGAAAATATTCCTGTTCAAACACAACCGGTGTGCGGTCCAATTTATCAAGCTCTCCGCTCACATAATAGAGAAGTTCGGATACGCCTTTACCCGTAGCTCCGGATATGGGGAAGACTTTGATGCCTTTTGGCTCAAATTCTTTTTTCAGCCGTTCTACCGGATCTTCTTCGGGCTCGTAGATCAGGTCTGTCTTGTTGGCTGCAATTACTTGTGGACGCTCTGCAATCTCCGGGTTATAAGCCTTCAACTCGTCGTTGATCTTATAGATGTCATCGACGGGATCTCTGCCCTCAGATCCAGCAGCATCCACTACGTGTATCATGAGCTTTGTCCGCTCAATATGCCTTAAGAACTCATGCCCAAGGCCGACGCCTTCGGATGCGCCCTCGATCAGTCCGGGGATATCTGCCATGACAAATCCACTGGCGCCGTCTAAATCAACTACTCCAAGATTGGGATTGAGGGTGGTAAAATGGTAGTTGGCGATCTTCGGATCTGCGTTCGTCACACGGGAAAGCAGGGTGGATTTCCCCACATTTGGAAATCCGATCAGTCCCACATCAGCAATTACCTTTAGCTCAAGCTGGACTTCCAGTTCTTTCGCCGGCTGTCCGGGCTGCGCATATTTTGGAACCTGCATGGTTGCTGTGGCAAAATGCTGGTTGCCCAGTCCCCCTTTTCCGCCTTTTAATACGATCTGGCGGCGGTTGTCTCCCGACATGTCTGCGATGATCTTGCCTGTGACCGCTTCTTTGATGACGGTTCCCTCAGGGACTGAAAGAATCAGGTCTTTTCCATCTTTTCCGTGGCATCTTCTCTTCCCGCCGGGTTCTCCGTCTCCAGCGGCATATTTTCTTTTATGCCGGTAATCCGAGAGGGTATTGAGACCTTTGTCCACCTCAAAGATAAGGTCTCCTCCGCGGCCTCCGTCGCCTCCGTCGGGACCGCCGTTAGGGACATACAGCTCCCTGCGGAAGCTGCAGTGTCCGTCTCCGCCCTTGCCCGAGCGTATATAGATTTTTGCTCTGTCTGCAAACATAATTTCGTCTCCTGATGGTTTTTGCCGATTGTTTATCGGTCTCTTTGCCATAAAAGCCCCAGACAAAAGTCTGGGGCTTTTCCTTCTGGTTACTCTTATGCAAGTGAAATATTTCCAGCTCGATTATTCAGCTACCGGATAGATAGAGACCTGTTTCTTGTCTCTTCCTTTTCTTTCATATCTCACTACGCCGTCAACAAGTGCGAACAGAGTATCATCTCCGCCGCGTCCTACATTCAGACCCGGATGGATTTTTGTTCCGCGCTGTCTGTAAAGGATATTACCGGCTTTTACAAACTGTCCGTCCGCTCTCTTAGCGCCCAGTCTCTTAGACTCGGAATCACGTCCGTTCTTTGTAGAACCAACTCCCTTTTTATGAGCAAAAAACTGAAGATTCATTTTCATCATGGTACTCACACCTCCTTGAAAATAATGTCAATGTATGGTTCATAATCATTGTCATCTTCTATCTCTTCCAGACCTAAGATCATGGAATCAAGAAGAAGCGCGGCATCATGTGACGGGATCTGACCGAAACGGAATACAATGCTTCCGTTTTCTTCATCACTAACACAACTAGTCTCATCGTCTGTAAAATGGTCAATAGAGTTGACCGTGTTGATAATAAGCGCCGAGGCCGCCGCACATACGATATCCTTTCCCAGATCCTCATATCCCGCGTGCCCTTCAGCGTCAAATCCTGTATATTCATGCCGGCTGGTTTTATAAACTGTTACCTTAATCATACGGATTGCAATTAAGCGTTGATCTTCTCGATCTTAACAGCTGTGTACTGCTGTCTGTGTCCGTTTTTCTTATGGTATCCAGTTTTTCTCTTATACTTGTAAACGATGACTTTTTTCCCTTTGCCGTCGCCGATTACGGAAGCTGTAACTGTTGCACCCTCAACAGTCGGCGTTCCGACAACGAGCTTGTCATTGTTCACTGCGAGCACATGGTCAAATGTATAAGTTTCCCCAGCTTCAACACCAAGTTTTTCTACTTTAATGATATCGCCTTCAGCTACTTTGTACTGTTTACCACCTGTTGCTATAATCGCGTACATATGGCACCTCCTATTATCATTACTCGCCAATTACGGTGTCTGCGTCTGCAGAACTTTAACCTCATTGTGCGGCATACTGTTGTAGTATAGCACATGAATTTTCTTAAAGTCAATAGAATTCTGTAAATTTTCCGGCTATCTTTTCAGCTTTTCATAGCAGTATTCGATAATACTTTTTCTCGTAATGATCCCGATAAATTTCTTCTGATCGTCAATCACGGGAACAAAGTTCTGGTTCATCGCTTTCCTTAAGAGATCCTCCATGTCTGAATCAACAGATACGGGTACATAGTCTGCCTTTCTTGGAAAGTCTTTTATAAAAATATTCTCTGCTTCTTTCAGATTCAGATCCGTATAGCGCTTAATTCCCCAGAGAAGATCTCCTTCCGTAATCGTTCCAACATACTCCCCATCCTTGTTCAGCATAGGAATTGATGCGTATTTGTGATATTCCATTGTCTCGAGAACCTGACGGAGCGTCCCGTGATCATATACATATGCTGTCTCACTCTTTGGTTTTAAAAAGAACAAGATGTTCATTTTATCTGATGTCCACCTTTCTTACTTGAAAAAGGTATGTTGCAATGTACCTGAATTTATATTCTGTTTTCTGTCAGATCTGCGTAAGGACAAATATCTCGTACAGAGCCCGGATCGCATTTTTGAAATCTTCATGCTTCACGCCCACAATGATGTTGAGCTCGCTGGAACCCTGATCGATCATTTTTACGTTGATGTGCGCGTGTGCCAGCGCGGAGAAAATACGTCCCGCTGTGCCACGCGTGGATTTCATTCCGCGGCCCACAACTGCCACAAGCGCAAGCTCCGATTCTAATTCCACATGATCCGGCTGCACAGCCCGGTGAATATCCGCGATGATCTTCTGCTCTTTCTCTTCAAAGGAGCTTTTGTTCACGAAGATGGTCATTGTATCGATTCCTGAGGGCATGTGTTCAATAGAGACGCCGTTGTCCTCAAACACCTGAAGCACTTTGCGGCAGAATCCGATCTCTGAGTTCATCATCGCCTTCTCAATAGTGATTGCAGCAAACCCGTCTGTGCCCGCGATGCCTGTGATCGTGTATTTGGGCTGGCGGCAGGTGCTTTCTACAATGAGAGTTCCTTTATCCTCCGGAGAGTTGGTATTGCGGATGTTAATCGGGATCCCCGCTTTTCTTACTGGGAAGATAGCATCCTCATGAAGAACGCTTGCACCCATGTAGGAGAGCTCTCTGAGTTCTTTGTAAGTGATTGTCTCGATGGATTTCGGGTTTTTCACAATACGGGGATCTGCGATAAGGAATCCGGATACGTCTGTCCAGTTCTCGTATAGGTCTGCATGTACGGCCAGAGCAACAAGAGATCCTGTGATATCAGATCCCCCTCTTGAGAAAGTGACTACCGTGCCGTCTGCCTTCGCCCCATAGAATCCCGGAATCACCGCTGTATGCATGCCGCTGAGCTTTGCAAAGAGCAGCTTGTCTGTCTCCTCGTCGTCGAAAGCGCCTCTGCCGTCAAACCGGACGACCTCAGCCGCGTCCACAAACTCAAATCCCAAATAAGCCGCCATAATTTTGCCGTTTAAGAACTCACCGCGGGACGCCGCGTAATCAGCCCCTGTTTTCCTGAGGAAATTTTCCTTAATAACGTCAAAATCTTTGTCCAGTGAAAAATTCAAGTTCAGGCCGTCGATAATCTCTTGATATCTTGCCTTGATATCGGCGAGCTGCTCAGAGAAGTCTTCCCCTTTTTCAGCGGTCTCATAACAGGCGTACAGCATATCCGTCACTTTGGTATCGCTTGAAAAGCGTTTGCCGGGGGCAGACGGTACCACATAGCGTCTGTTCTCATCCTCATGGATGATATCTCCCACTTTTCTGAACTGTTCCGCGCTTGCAAGGGAGCTTCCGCCGAACTTTACTACTTTCTTCATTCTTTCTTTTCCTCCAAATGTAGAAATATCATACGAACAAAATCCTCTTCTTACTTTTACCATGGCCGGATAGAGAGGACCGGCGCCGGCCAGACGCACTCACGGTAACATATTATAACGCTTCTTGGCCGGCTTGTAAATGAAAATTTTCCTCTTCGCAAAGGGGTTTTCTGACTTTTTTCCTCGTGATCTCCACCAGTCCCAAAGGTGTAATATCCACAAGTGTCGTTTGGATCGGATCTTTTGCAAGGTGAAAACGGAATTCTCGGAGAAGCCTCTGGGTGTTTTCCTCAGATTCCATATTGATAAAATCCACGATAATAATGCCCGATAGGTTCCTCAGTCTTATTTGTTTTGCAATCTCTCTTGCCGCTTCCAAATTCACTTTTAGAGCGCCCTCTTCGCTGTCCACCCGGCTTCTTGCCTTGGCGGCAGCCTTCCCCGAATTTACGTCTATGACGGTCAAGGCTTCCGTGGACTGTATAATAAGATATCCTCCGGTCCGTAGCCACGCCCGCTCTTTCAATGCTTTCTCAAGGACAGTTTGCGTGCTGTACAGCTTATCGAGAGGAAAAGAAGGATCGTTATAAAGTTTTAGAAGATCTAGTTTATCTGGAAGCTCCGAACGGAAATATGATTGTATTCTTGTATACAATTCTTCCTCCCCGACAACAATCTCTTTCATTCCGTCCATATAGACATTCTTCAAATTTGAAATATAGGAAGGCGGGGCAGACTTCAGACAGGAAAAACAAGTCCGTGTTGCCGCGGCGGAAAATAAAGCCTCATATTCTGCCTTCAGAGCGCTTATCTCCTCGCTCACTTCTCTAAAAGGAACGTCTTTGGCATTTGTCCGCACGATGATACCGAATCGGTCATTCTGATATTCGCTTAATTTCTCCTTGTATATATCTCTTTGTGCCTTCGGAATCTTGGAAGATACCCCGATCCTTGTATTTCCGTGGGTGATCACCGCGTATCTCCCTGTAAAACTGATATTTCCAGTCACAGTGGGCGCTTTGCTTTTTGCCGCTTCCCGGCTGACTTGGACCACAAGCTCATCACCAATACAGATCGTTTTTCCGCCTGCTTTATAAGTGAAGAAGGCGTTTTGGGCGTCCTTCATATCAAAGTAGCAATTGACGCTGCCCCCGATCTCTACAAAGGCCGCACCGATATTTGGAACGATATTTTTCACCTTTCCAATATAGACGTCGCCGAGCCTATAAGCTTCCGAAGTTCCCTCGCAGGCAAGTGTGCTGTGTATCTCAACGATATCCCCGTCCTCGAGAAAATAAGTCCGTATACGGTTATCTCTTTTTTCCATCAGGATCCTGCGCTCCATGATTCTCCTCCTGTCTTTTTAGGAATTACGCTTCACAACTGGCTCCTTTTGACAAATGATTTTTCAACATAGAGACTTTTTCTGAGCAAATTTCTTAGATCTCCTGTCCAAGAGATTCAAGAGAGACAAGTCTGCTTGCCGTGCCCTCTCCTATATCGGCATACATCTCAAGTCTGTGATAGGCGAATACAGGTTCATCTTGTACACTCTGCCTTATCCCCGGGAGACATACGCCGTCCTCATCTTCCATGAAAATACAGGAAAGGTACGTATCCATAACAAGATCCGGTTTTAAGTTCTCGCTGCTTCCTGCCGCCAGCTTCAGGAAGATTCCGCTGTCTTTGAATTCCCAGTCATAGATCAAAGGTCGGATATCCACTTCTTTCTCGCTTCGTTTCGTCTGTTTGACAACGCGGATTTCTGACTGGGTGATAAAGCGCCTAAAGCTCTCTTTCCAGTCCGAAGGCAGGGTTCCCTTCTTTAAGGACACGAGATAATCAGCCGCGGCAAGGATTGTCATACCACTCTGCTTCTTTTCATCTGAAATCTGCCTAAGGCTTATGATCTCGATTCCTTCTACACACTCATCATTCATTCGTTTTACGGCTTCGGCGCTACATACAGGTGCGGTCAGCTCGATATCCATATACTCTCCGTCGCTGGTAAGCCCGATCCCTAAGGGGCTTGCAAAGGACATGATCATGTGGGGGCTGTATCCCCCGGTAAACGCGATGGGGATATCTGCCCGCCGCATGAGCTTCTGAAAGAAACGCATCACATCCAGATGCCCGATGAAGCGCATGGCGCCGTATTTCCTAAACTTAATTCTTGCCTTCATAGCAGACACCTCCTCCGAACGACGCGGCGCCGCAGCCAGAGCACTGCATCCGGCAGTTTGGCGTAACCTCCGCTCTCATGGCTCGTTCCCACTCTTTGTACAGGAAACGCCGGCTAACCCCGATATCGATAAAATCCCACGGAAAGATCTCATCCGCATCTCTCTGGCGCAGATTGTAAAAACCGATCTCCACGCCTGTATTTTCAAAGGCCTGCATCCACAGATCATTGCGGAAGCTCTCTGTCCATGAATCAAACAAGCAGCCAAGCCTGTACGCTTCTTCGATGACAGCGCTTATCTTACGGTCGCCTCTTGCCATGACTCCTTCTAGCACCGTAGTCTGGGCGTCGTGCCAGTTGTATTTTAGGCTCTTGCGGTTTAGCTGTGCCTGAAACTCCTCTTTTACCACAGAAGCCCGTCGCATATACTCCTCCGCAGGAAGCATGGATGCCCACTGGAACGGCGTGAAAGGCTTTGGGACAAAGAAAGAAGAACTTGCCGTAATCTGGCATTTTCCGTTTCTTTCCTCTTTCGGAATTTCATAATATCTTCGCGCCACACGGTCGGACAGCTGGGCGATCTCACGCATATCCTCCTCTGTCTCTGTGGGAAGCCCCAGCATAAAGTACAGCTTTACTTTATTCCAGCCGCCTTCGAACGCCTGTCCCGCCCCGTCTAGGATATCTTCCTCTGTCAGCCCTTTGTTGATGACATTGCGCATCCTCTGGGATCCGGCTTCCGGTGCGAAGGTAAGACTGCTCTTGCGGATATCCTGAACCTTACTCATCACGTCGAGGGAGAAAGCGTCGATGCGGAGCGAAGGAAGAGAGATATTGATTCCTTTGTCCTTAAATTCATCGATAAGAAATGTGACCAGTTCTTTTAATTTAGAGTAATCGCTAGAACTTAGGGAACTTAAGGAAATTTCTTCATGTCCAGTGTTTTTAAGCATGGCGCGGGCATATTCTTTGAGCCGTTCCACATCACGTTCCCTGGTCGGCCGGTAGATCATTCCCGCCTGACAGAAACGACATCCTCGGATACACCCTCTCTGGATCTCAAGTACGACACGGTCCTGAGTCGCCTTAATGAAGGGAACAACAGGCTTCATCGGATAAGGACAGTCCGTTACATCCATGATAACCTGCTTTTTTACCTTTGCAGGGGCATGCTCATTGCCGGGTATAAACGCTTTTATTGTGCCGTCCCCGTTATACGATACGTTGTAAAACATCGGTACATACAGACCTTCGATATGCGCTGCTCTCTCAAGGAACTCGCGCCTACTCTTTCCAGATGCCTTCCACTCTTTATATGCGTCAAAAAGCTGGTCGTAGACGGTCTCCCCCTCCCCTATATAAATAATGTCCAAAAAGTCTGCAATAGGCTCTGGATTGTAGGTGCAGGGACCGCCGCCGATGACAAAGGGATCGTCCTTTGATCGCTCATTGGCATGGAGCGGGATGCGGCTTAGGTCTAAGATTTGAAGAATATTTGTATAGCACATTTCAAACTGGATCGTGATTCCCAGAAAATCGAACTCCCGGACCGGATCCTGAGATTCCAATGCAAAAAGAGGGATATCTTTCTTGCGCATCACTTTATCCAGATCCAGCCACGGCGAGTACACTCTCTCGCACCACACGTCTTCCCTGCGGTTGAACATATCGTAGAGGATCTGGATGCCAAGATGGGACATGCCGATCTCATAGACGTCCGGAAAGCACATGGCAAAACGGATGTCCACCCGGTTCTTATCTTTCATTACCGAATTTACCTCTCCGCCGATATAGCGGGCAGGCTTTTCAATATTTAACAGTATTTCATCACTTAACGCTAATTTTCGCATGATCTCTCCTACAAAGGTTTTTCCACACCACAAGAGACCGTACCGCTCGATACGATCTCTCTTTGATACATGTAGATTATACATAAAGTTTATGAAGATGGCAAATGGATTCTTTTTATTGCCTGAACCGGGCACCTCTCTTCGCACAGCCCGCAATGGAGACAGTGAGAGGAATCTATTTTGTACGGGTTTCCTTTCATGATACATTTCTGCGGACAGCTCCTCGCGCATGAACCGCATCCGATGCACCCGTCTGTTATATAAAAGCCCTTGGGATGGTTCTCTTCTGTCCCGAAGGAAAAGCTTTCCCTGTAGATCGGTTCTTTCCCCAGATCAAAAAATTCACCCTCGCCTGATTCGATGGAGAAAGGCTCCAGAATATATCTGCTCTCCCCCGGATAGACCTGATTCATGGAAGGATTTTCCTCAAAAATGCGATCAATCCACATTTTCTGATCGTTAAGTTTCTCCACAGCTCCTTTAAGACGGATCATCTGGTATTTTTCATTCATAGCGGTAATCGCTACCCGCCGGGACGATGTGATCTCCCGGTAAAAATCTTTCCCTCTGGCAGTACAGAAATATAACTTTTCTCCTTCTGCGATCATAACGTCAATGATACGGACTTGGGGCTGACCTTCCTCATCCACGGTAGCAAACGCCACATCCTTGATCTCTCTTAACATCTGAATACAATCCTGTGCTTTCATATGAACATTTCTCCTTTCGCGGTTGACTGTCACTGTTTACAATGGTATTGTAAGACTATAGGGGTCTATCGTAAAGTAAGCACAATAATGTGCTGTAGTTCCCTTTTGGAAACCATTGTGATTTTATCAGTATTTTTAAAAGAGAGGAATTTATCATGGCTACAATAAAAGAACTTCCGGCATGTCCGGTCGAGACAACGCTCATGCTGATAGGGGATAAATGGAAAGTACTTATCCTGCGTGACTTGCTTCCGGGGACGAAACGGTTCGGCGAATTAAAAAAATCAATCGGAAATGTATCTCAGAAGGTACTGACTTCCCAGCTGCGCGCCATGGAAGAAAACGGGCTCATCAGCCGGAAAGTCTATGCGGAAGTGCCGCCGAGAGTAGAATACTCACTCACCGAGCTGGGAAGGAGCCTTGAGCCGATCCTTGATTCAATGAAGGTCTGGGGCGAGGGTTATCAGAGAAATTCCCGGTAGGGCTCATACCCTCAGATTTACTATTGCATCTGCCGTTTTCATCCGGATATTCCAAGGAGATTCTGATAAATACGAAAATCCAGATCTTTGAAAACATTGAAGATAATTCGGATATCCTGCTCATATGTATTTAAAAAGGATGTCACCGTCTGAACTGCTATTTCAGCGGCTCTTTCGTTAGGGAAATGAAATTCTCCGGTGGAAATGCAGCAAAAAGCGATACTCTTGCAGCTGTTTTCTACAGCCAGCTTCAGGCAGGAACGATAGCAGGAAGCCAGTTCATCGCAGTCTTTCTTTCTGACAGGGCCGTAAATAATTGGACCTACTGTATGCAGGATATATTTGCCGGGCAAATTGAAAGCGGGTGTGATCTTTGCCTTTCCCGTTGGCTCCTCATGTCCTTGCGCCTTCATCATCTCATCGCAAAAAAGCCGTAGCTGAATACCGCTTTTGGAATGTATGATGTTGTCAATACAGGCGTGGAGCGGGTGGAAACACCCCAACAATGCACTGTTTGCAGCATTTACGATTGCGTCAGTTCTTAAAGTTGTGATGTCTCCCTGCCACAAAACAAGCCGGGGATCAGTGGGAATGGAAGGCAGATTAGAACTTTCAATAACGCCCTGTATGTCCCGTTCTGTCTGTAAATATTCGTCTTGTATGTCTAGAAAATGCTGATTGATGGGATTTGGCATACGCACATTCATCAGGCTGCGCAGTAAATCTTTTTGTTCCTGCTCATCCGCAGGAATGGAAATGTTTTTATATCCTGATTCTTCAGCCAGCAACTCCTGAATCAGGTAGATTCTCTGTTCTTCATGCGTCATCGCCGCACACTCCTTTCCTGACCGGCATTACATCTATTACATGTGCGCCGGTTTTTACTTTACAGATATATTGTAATCTTCTGACGCGGACAGGTAAAGTACGCACAAAAAAGTGAGACAGTCACTTGACGGTAACTGTCTCGCATTATTCGCAGGGTAAGATCCCAGTTTCATTCTTTCTATCAGACATTTCCCCGTGCAACTTAAAGACCGAGCTCTCCCATCCAGCTCTTAATCTGAGCTTCAGATGCGGTCACACTCAACCTTTTACCCGGGAGCACCTTTGCAGCCGGACATGTTTTCTGAAGGATATCGCTTGTCTTGCCCATACCGCTTCCGCCAGATGTGGCGAAGGGAATAACGGTCTTTCCCGAGAAATCATAGCTCTCGAGGAAGGTATGGATGATGCGGGGAGCCTCATACCACCAGATTGGGAATCCGACAAACACGGTATCATACTGCCCCATATTTTCTACTTCTTCCGCAATTTCCGGGCGTGAAGCCTTGTCGTTCATCTCGACGCTGCTCCGGCTGGAAGAATTGTTCCAGTTCAAGTCTGCAGCAGTATAGGGCACTTTTGGAACGATCTCGTACAGATCAGCCCCCGCCGCTTTTGCAATTGTTTCCGCAAGTCTTGCGGTTACGCCGCTCGCTGAAAAATATGCTACTAATGTCCTGCTCATGTTCACAGCCTCCTTCCATGTCTGTATCTACTGTTCCATTTTTATAATATTTCTTCCCGACAGGCAGCATGTATCACGTTCCGTTTACATTTTTGCCGCCTCGTTCACGCACCGGAGTGCATTTAAGCTTCTCGGATATCCGATATATAGAAGGCACTGAGAAATAATATTTATCAGGAAGCTCTTATCATTTCCGATCCCCATATTTGCCGCTGCGTGAGATGTAAGCTGCGGTTCGCATCCGCCCTGTGCTGCAAGAAAACAGAAAGTAATCATCTCTCTTTGTCTGTAATCAAGGCCCGTGCGGGTATAATAGTCTCCGAAGCAATTGTCAGAGAGCCACTTGTTGATGTGCCTGCTCTCCTCCGGACCGGACTGGGAGAATCCTCGCATCTGATCGCCAAAAATGTCCACCTGTGTCTGCTCTCCTTTTTCCAACCGGTCTGACGGATTCGTTGTCGCCTGACCTTCAAGGGGAAGCTGGACGCCCTGCTTCTCAAGCACATCATTAGTACATGCAAGAAACGGGAATACCCTCCCCAGACCGAGATAAGCCACTGCCTGATAGACGATCTCTTTTACTTCCACTGGAGTTACTCCGGTCTCTAATGCGTAACCGAGCATTTCCTTAAAGGCATCAACACTCTGGCTTCCGATAAGAGTGGAGAGAACCGCTATCATCCGAGTATGATCATCCAGATCATCATTGTTTACAACCTCGTCACATGCGAAATTTTGGATCAGTTCCGCAAATTCCGGATCCGTATTCTGAAACTTAGAAACTATATTCTTCATCGCTTACCGCCTCCAGCCATTCATTTCTTGTATCTTCTCCCGGCACTTCCACCGCCAGATG
>NHCFR01400__coassemble_423_pt1 | contig 68142 bp, 59 predicted proteins | sample NHCFR01400__metabat2_high_PE_061 | metagenome-assembled genome bin NHCFR01400 | reverse complement strand
AAATCCAAGAGCCCGTTCAGGAATGGGAGATATGATCTGGCGGATGTTGGAACCATCAATGAGGTTGTGAACGGAATCTGTTTTCCTAAGCGGGCGACTCTCGGATATATACCCATTGGATCCAGTAATGATTTTGCAAGAGGGCTGGGGCTCCCTACAGATCCGAAAGAAGCGCTTCGCGTTGTGCTGGAACCGCAGAAGGTGATTGGTATGGATATCGGGGTGCTCGACTGTAAGAAGCCGAGGCGCTTTCTTGTGAGCGCGGGGATTGGATTTGACGCGGCGGTCTGTCATGAGGTGTGCGTATCCCGTTTGAAGATCCTGCTCAATAAAATCGGATTAGGAAAATTAAGCTATGCGGCGGTTGCTCTGGACCGGCTCATGAAAGACCATCCGGTGCGCATGACGCTGACCCTGCCGGACGGAGAGAAAAAAGTATTTGAAAAGACGTATTTTGCCGCGTTTATGAATCTGCCTTACGAGGGTGGGGGATTCCGATTCAGCCCGGAGGCGTCGCCGGAGGACGGGGCGCTCGATGTGGTGGTGGCGCACGGCTTGTCCGTGCTAAAGATCCTGTTCCTGCTCCCTCTGGCATTTTTGGGAAAACATGTCGGGTTTAAAGGGATCTCTATTCTCAGGTGTAAAAGCGTACAAGTGGAGGCGGAAGCGGCCCTTCCTCTACACACAGACGGGGAGCCGGGTTTCTTAAGCAGGAGTACCAAAGCCGCGGTTCTGGAAGAAAAGCTGAACGTGATTGCGGGATAGCTCAAGAAACAAAAGATTTCATAAAGGTTTTGTGAACATAGTTGTTGTGTATTTTAAATCGTGATACAATGATTGCGGGCAGAGGGAATGACACGGTAGTAACATACAGGGGATAAGAAAAAAGAGACAGATCCGTAGTTAAAAGGGGCGTTATTATTATGAAACAGAAAAACAAGTTCACGGAATTTCTGGGGAAATATAAACATGCGTGGGTGTTCTTATACATCCTAATCTATATGCCGTGGTTTTTATATCTGGAAAGACATGTCACAACGCAGTATTATGTAATCCAGACTGAGTTTGACCAGCATCTTCCGTTTATTGAATATTTTATCGTGCCGTATCTGATGTGGTTTGCTTTTATTGCGGCGGCATTTTTATACTTCTTTTTTACCGATGTGCCGGGATTTTACAGAATGGCAAAGTTCATGTTCACAGGTATGACGGTATTTCTTATTATATCTACGATCTTTCCGAACGGTCAGGATCTAAGACCTGTTGTGTTCGAGAGTGATAATATTTTTGTAGATATGGTGCGGATGCTGTATCGGGCAGATACATGTACCAATGTATTTCCAAGCCTGCATGTGTTTAATTCATTGAGCGTGTGTATTGCAGTACATGAGAGCGAGTCGCTTAGAAGGCGCCGATGGGTATGCGCAGGCGTTTATATCATGGCGGGGCTTATTATTCTTGCCACAGTATTTTTAAAGCAACATTCCATTATCGACGGAATGGGCGCCGCTTTTATGGCGTATGTGCTGTACCAGTTTGTGTATGCGCCGCAGAAGAGGCATTCTGTGCAGTATGCGAAGCAGAAAAGGGCGCTTATGCAAAATAAATAGAGGTATCAGGAGGAAAAAGAGAGATGAAGAAAATTATGCTTACCGGGGATCGTCCCACGGGCAGGCTCCATGTGGGGCATTATGTGGGATCGCTGAAACGGCGGGTAGAGCTTCAGAATACAGGAGATTTCGACGAGATTTTTATTATGATCGCGGACGCGCAAGCCCTGACGGACAACGCGGATAATCCTGAGAAAGTACGTCAGAATATCATAGAAGTGGCGTTGGACTATATGGCATGCGGGCTTGATCCGGAGAAATCCACCTTATTTATTCAGTCACAGATCCCGGAGCTGTGCGAGCTGTCTTTTTATTACATGAACCTTGTGACAGTTTCCAGACTGCAGCGCAATCCCACAGTAAAGGCTGAGATTCAGATGCGAAACTTTGAGGCGAGCATTCCGGTTGGATTCTTCACGTATCCTATTAGTCAGGCGGCGGACATTACGGCATTTAAGGCGACGACGGTTCCAGTTGGTGAAGATCAGATGCCGATGATCGAGCAGACAAAGGAGATCGTGCACAAGTTTAACTCTGTCTATGGAGAGACGCTCGTGGATCCGAAAATCCTTCTTCCCGATAACGCGGCGTGCCTGCGCCTGCCGGGGATTGATGGGAAGGCGAAGATGAGCAAGTCTTTGGGTAATTGTATCTATCTTTCCGAGGAACCGGAAGATATCAAAAAGAAAGTATTCAGTATGTTCACAGATCCGGGGCATATCCGTATTGAAGATCCGGGCAAGCTGGAAGGGAACACAGTGTTCACTTATTTGGATGCGTTCTGCAGGCCAGAGTATTTCCCGGAGTTCCTGCCAGAATATGAGAACCTTGACGAGCTGAAAGCCCATTATCAGAGAGGTGGGCTGGGTGATATGAAAGTCAAGAGATTTTTAAACAATGTGCTTCAGGCGGAATTAGAGCCGATCCGCAACCGGAGGAAAGAACTTCAGAAGGATATTCCCGCAATCTATGAGGTCCTCAAAAAAGGAAGTGAGAAGGCAGAGGCTGTAGCGGCGCAGACACTCAGCGAAGTGAAAGCTGCTATGAAGATCAATTATTTTGACGACGAAGAGCTGATCAAGACGCAGGCGGAGAAATTTTCAGAGAGATAGTGTTCCAGATAAGAGGGAGAACTCTGTTCGGGATCAAATATGCAGAGATAAAAAATACTGCAGTATCTGGTTTGACAGATGCTGCAGTATTTTTAGCGTGCGATAGAAGATTCGAACTCCCGACCTTCTGGTCCGTAGCCAGACGCTCTATCCAGCTGAGCTAATCGCACACAATATAATTGCTGTTTCGTTCACAGCGAAAATAATTATATAATAATTTCCCGGGCGTGTCAATGCCTTGAAGAAGATTTGTTTCAAAAAGTAATCGCTCTGGCATCTGAGCCGGTGTTCTGATATAATGAATTCTGCAAAAATAATGAGAGGAATATACATTATGGATATCAACCAGAAACTGACGGAAGAACTTGGAGTAAAGCGCTGGCAGACAGACGCGGCGGTGAATTTGATTGACGAGGGCAATACGATCCCCTTTATTTCAAGATACAGGAAGGAAGTAACCGGCTCGCTCAACGACGAGCAGCTTCGAAAGCTCCACGAACGATTGGTCTATTTGCGAAATCTGGAGGAGAAGAAAGAACAGGTGCTCTCAAGCATTGAGGAGCAGGGAAAACTGACGGAGGAGTTGAAGGAACAGATTCTTGAGGCACAGACACAGGTGGCGGTGGACGACTTGTATCGCCCGTATCGGCCGAAACGGCGTACGAGAGCGATCATTGCCAAGGAGAAGGGACTGGAGCCATTTGCCGCTTTTATCATGCTTCAGCAGGCACAGGAGCCGTTGGAGAAGACGGCGGCGGAATATATTTCAGAGGAAAAAGGCGTAGAGACGGCGGAAGAAGCCATACAGGGAGCGATGGACATCATCGCGGAGAGTATCTCGGACAACGCGGAGTATCGCAGCTGGATCCGCAGGCTGACTATGCAGAAAGGAAAGCTGCTCTCTGTTGCGAAAGACGCGGAGGCAGAGTCTGTGTACGAGATGTACTATGAGTTCGAGGAGCCGGTATCTAAACTGGCGGGACACCGCATTCTTGCTTTGAACCGGGGGGAGAAAGAGAAATTTCTGACTGTGAAAGTGGAAGCACCCGAGGAAGATATCTTGCGGTATCTGGAGAAGCAGACCATCCGTAAGGAAAATACGTACACATCACCGGTGCTAAAAGAAACTGTGGCAGACAGCTATGAGAGGCTGATCGCTCCAGCGATCGAGAGGGAGATCAGGAATGAACTGACAGAACGGGCAGAGGACGGAGCAATCGAAGTGTTTGGAAAGAATCTGCATCAGCTCCTTATGCAGCCGCCCATTGCCGGGAAAGTGGTTCTTGGATGGGATCCGGCGTTCCGTACCGGATGCAAGCTGGCGGTTGTCGATCCTACGGGAAAGGTTATCGGTACGACGGTCATCTATCCGACCGCTCCCACGACGCCCCAGAAGATCAAGGCCAGCAAGGATCTGCTCAAAAAGATTATACCGAAGTACCATATTTCACTTATTTCGCTTGGAAATGGAACTGCATCGAGGGAATCTGAGCAGTTTATTGTTGAATTGCTCAAGGAGATTCCAGAGGAAAAGGTGCAGTATGTGATCGTCAATGAGGCGGGCGCGTCCGTCTACTCTGCGAGCAAACTTGCCAGCGAGGAGTTTCCTAAGTTTGACGTGGGACAGAGAAGCGCAGCGTCCATTGCCCGCAGGCTTCAGGACCCGCTGGCAGAACTGGTGAAGATCGATCCGAAGTCCATTGGTGTGGGACAGTACCAGCATGATATGAATCAGAAGAAATTGGGCGAGTCATTAAACGGAGTTGTGGAAGACTGTGTAAATAAAGTCGGCGTGGACTTAAACACGGCGTCAGCGCCGCTGCTGTCCTATATCTCCGGCATCAGTTCTGCAGTCGCAAAAAATATTGTGGCATACCGGGAAGAGAACGGGAAGTTCGCTGACAGGAGAGAACTTTTAAAAGTGCCGAAACTGGGACCTAAAGCGTATGAGCAATGCGCAGGATTCATGCGGATTACAGAGGGGAAGAATCCGCTCGATGCAACAGGTGTCCACCCGGAAACTTATGATGTGGCGGAGAAGCTTCTGAAAAGACAGGGATATACTACGGAAGACATAGCACAGCATAACCTTGCAGGGCTCTCCCTTACCATCGGGGACTATAAGAAGCTGGCAGAGGAGCTGGGTGTGGGAGAGATCACCCTGCGGGATATTGTAAAAGAACTGGAAAAGCCCGCAAGGGATCCCAGGGACGAGATGCCGAAACCTATTCTGCGCACGGATGTCCTTGAGATGAAGGACTTAAAAGAAGGGATGGTACTAAAAGGTACGGTTAGAAATGTCATTGATTTCGGTGTATTCGTGGATATCGGCGTTCATCAGGACGGACTGGTGCATATCTCCCAGATCACGGACAGGTATATCAAACACCCGCTGGAAGCAGTGAGCGTGGGTGACATCGTGGATGTCAAAGTTATGAGCGTGGATCTGAAAAAGAAGCGGATACAGCTTACTATGCGGGGGATCGATTAGAGGTTCGGTTCCCCATTCTATTTACTTTTATTGATTATGAGTTCTTTCAACTGAGCCGGATTCTCTGGATAATATTTTGCGGGGACTCCGGCTGTGTGTGCTCCCCATGTAGCGAGGGCAAAATCAACGTGTGCGGCGGAAGCACATTTTTCATCTCCGGGGCTGTCGCCGACGTACAGCAGATCTTCTTTTGACGCTCCTGTCACCTCCATGTATTTTAAGAGCGGTTCAGGCGACGGCTTGGGGTTATCCACATCGCAGGCGCAGATAATTGTGGAAAACATATCGCAGATTGGACGTTTGCGGAATACGAGATCAAACTCCTCCTTTGTCCTTGAGGTCGCAATGCCGAGGTGGCATCCTGCTGATTTCAAGTCTTCTAGAAGATTCTGTATGCCGTCGAATAATTGCATCATGTCACTGTATTTATCTTCGTTTTCCACCCATAGTTTCAAAGTGGTTTCCGGGTCTTTTACCTTTAACCTGACGAGCACATCAAGAGATGTACAGCCCAGCGCAAAGACAAGATCATCATATTCCACGGAGAGTCCGTCTGTTTCTTTTAAGGCGTCCTGAAGGGACACGAGGATGCACCTTGCCGTGTCAAGGAGCGTACCGTCAACATCGAAAATAATATGCGAATATTTCATTGAATTGTCTCCGTTCTACCGCTTTACAGCGGATTTTTTTGATTATTATTCCTTAGAGAGATCGTTATAAAACATTGTTTGTATTATAACAATTTTAACCCAGATAGCCAATAGGAAAAATGGCAAATAATAAGTAGAAAATAATAGATGGAAGACGGAATATACCCAAAGAACTTGACGCGCATCTGTGCGTGTTGTATAGTTAGCCATAGCTAACTTAAAGCGAGGAGATAAAAAATGGAGATTAAACAGTTGGAATATTTTGTTGCTGCCAGCGAAAAAGGCAGTTTTAATAAAGCGGCAGAGTGTTTATACACATCTCAGCCCAATGTGAGCAAGGTTATCTTAAATCTTGAAAAAGAACTTGGGAGAGAGCTTTTTACGAGAAACAGTAAAGGGATAGAACTCACTCCCTTCGGGGAGACGATCCGCGAATATGCAAAAAATATCCTGAAAAATGTTCTTCTGATCAATAGTACAGTGTCCGTCAACCCCGGTGTGAAGTTGACAGTTTCCACATTTCCCGGAAGTTTTTTTGCGAAAGTTCTTATGGATTTTTACGAGGATACAGGAGGGAAATACAACATTGAACACCTTCAGGGAACTGCAGAAGAGATCACGGATAACGTGAAAAAGGGGATGTCCGAGATAGGGCTTGTGTATATTGCCCGCAGCCAGCTTACCTCGTTTCAGCATATCCTCACTCATAAGAAACTCAAATTTTATCCCCTTGATACCAAAGAACTTTGTGTGCATGTGGGAAGAAATAATCCATTGTACAGCCGGGATAGCGTTAGTTTTTCCGAACTTCCAAATCTGAAGTTTATAGGCGGCGTGCGGGATTATTTTTCTATGGAGCACCATCTGGAGTCGGTGGGTATGGGAATTATACGGAATGAAATGCTGAATCATGTAATCTGCACGGCGAGTGAATATGTGATGCTGAATACACTTGTCAATACGGATATCTGCGGTCTGGGTATCAATTTTCTCACAGACCAGTATAGAGAACACGGAGTGAAGGCACTGACGATCGACGGCTGTGAGCCTTTCCTCACTGTCGGCTGCGTCACAAGGGAAAACTATGAGCCCAGTCCGCCGTGCAAGGAGTTTATCGAAAAGATGAAGAAGGTGTTATAACAAAAACGATAAGGAGAATCATTCCAAAACGATATTAGTTAGTCTAAACTAATCTGTGCTATAATCACCTCGCTGAACGAAACAGGAAAGGAGGATTATGGTATTAAAAATAAGTCAACAGTTATTCTGGCAGTTACATTGACTGTGCTTGCATTTCTGTCATTGTTTATTGGAGTCATCGAGGTGGATTTGTCATCACTGGCATCTGGCGATGCGGAACAGTGGGGGATCTTCCTGATTTCGCGCTTGCCCCGTCTGCTCGCCATTCTGTGCACAGGGGTTGGTATGAGCGTGGCAGGGCTTATCATGCAACAGCTATGTATGAATAAATTCGTTTCCCCAACGACTGGAGCTACGATATCGTCAGCTCAGTTCGGTATACTTCTGGCCCTTGTGTTCATGCCGAACTCCACACTTTGGGGGAGGGCATTGTTTGCTTTTGCGGCAGCGATTCTCGGCACATGGGTTTTTGTGTGGTTTATCCAGAAAATTCAGTTTAAAGATGTGGTGATGGTTCCGCTTGTGGGAATCATGTTCGGCAATGTGATCGGCGGAATTACAAATTATCTTGCTTATAAGTATGAGATGACCCAGGCATTATCTTCATGGCTTGTGGGGCATTTCTCGCTCGTGCTCAGAGGGAGATATGAGATTGTGTATCTTGTCGTCCCACTGGTCGCCCTTGCGTTTGTATTTGCTAATCATTTCAATATTGTGGGCATGGGAAAAGATTTTTCAAAAAACCTGGGAGTACCTTATAATCTAGTCCTTTTTATGGGTCTTACAATTGCGGCGATGATTACGGCGTCGGTAGTAGTTGTTGTGGGAGCTATTTCATATATTGGACTGATAGTACCGAATATTGTGGCAATCTTCAAGGGAGATAAGATACGCGGAACGCTAATGGATACCGCTCTGTTTGGAGCGATATTTGTCCTTGTGTGCGATATGATTGGCAGGGTTGTAATCCAGCCTTATGAACTCCCGATTGAATTGATCATTGGAATCCTTGGAAGTCTTCTTTTTGTAGGGCTGCTTTTATATCGGTTAAAGAATGGAAGGAAGGCAGTTGTGATAAGGGGAATGGCAGGAGTAGCAGGAGGAGCGGCGTCGTCAGGTTGCGCCGGAAGTATTCCGAGAATGGATGAAGGTGACGGAAAATGAAGACAAAAATATATTATGCGAATATTCGGAAGCTTACCGTTATGAGCGTGCTGGCAGTAATTGCTATGGGAGCATACATGCTGGTGGATGTGAATTTTAACAATGAAAGGCTGTTCGCGTATGCGATGGAGATCAGGGCGCCGAAGCTTGCTGTTATGGTGATCACCGCGTTTGCCATCGGCGGGGCATCGCTTATATTTCAGTCGGTGATCAGTAATACGATAGTGACGCCATGCTTGCTGGGCATGAATTCCCTGTATACACTGATCCATACGGCAGTAATATTTTTTGCTGGCTCCACAAGTATGCTGGCGAATAATGCGAACCTTTCATTTGCGGCAGATCTGATCATCATGGGAGTGACAGCAATGCTGATCTATGGCTGGCTGTTTAAAAAGACAAACTACAATGTCCTGTATGTATTGTTGATTGGAACTGTGTTGACGTCCTTTTTTTCGAGTATGCAGTCCACACTTACGAGAGTGATGGATCCAAATGAATACGATAATCTTTTAAGCACGCTTGTAGCCAGCTTCAGTAATGTGAATTCGGAAATCATTATATTCTCGCTGGTCATCCTTGCTCTTCTGATCTTTGTACTGAGAAAAGATCTGGCCCTGCTCAATGTTATTACTCTTGGCAGACAGCAGGCAATCAATCTTGGCGTGGATTATGACAAAACAATCCGCAGGCTGCTTCTAGGAGTTGTGAGCTGTATAGCAGTGGCGACAGCAATGGTGGGACCGATTTCATTTCTGGGTCTTATTATTGCGAATCTGGCACGCCAGCTTCTTCAGACTTACCGGCATGGACAGCTGATTCTTGGCAGCGCACTGTTCGGAGTGATTGTGCTTGTGGGCGGACAGCTCATTGTGGAGCATGTGTTTACATATACCATACCAGTGAGCGTATTTATTACAGTAGGAGGCGGGATATATTTCCTGTATCTGCTACTGGTAAGACGGAGGGTTTGACAGGTGATAATAAAGGAACTGACAAAAAAATATGACGGAAAACCGGTTGTGGATTCTGTTTCGTTTGAGATTCCGAAGGGAAAGGTGATATCTTTGATCGGGCCCAACGGAGCGGGGAAGTCCACGGTTATGGGAATTATTTCCAGATTGGTTGCGAGAGACTCGGGCATGGTTGATTTTCAGGGAGAGGACATCGGCAGATGGAAGAGCAAAAAACTCTCAAAGAAACTTGCTATACTTACGCAGAACAATCATATCCAGATGAAACTTACGGTGCAGGAATTGGTGGCTTTCGGAAGATTCCCTCATTCGGGAAACCGTCTTGGGAAAGAAGACATGGAGATGATCGACAGGGCTATCAGTTATATGGAGCTGGAGGAGTTCAGGGACAGGTATATTGATGAATTGTCGGGAGGGCAGAGACAGAGGGCTCTGATCGCTATGGTTATCGCGCAGGACACGGAATATGTGCTGCTGGACGAACCGACCAACAATCTGGATATCTATCATGCGACAAATATGATGAAAATTGTCCGCAGACTGTGTGATGAGCTGGGAAAAACAGTGGTGCTGGTACTTCATGAGATCAATTACGCGGCGTTTTATTCTGATTATATTTGTGCATTCGCAAATGGCAGGATTGCAAAATTCGGAACAGTAGAAGAAGTTATGACAAAGGAAAATCTTTCAGAAATATACAAGGTAGACTTTGAAATTCAGAGAATACAGGGGAAACCATTGTCAATATATTATTAAAAGGAGAGAAGATTGAAAATGAAAAAGAGACTGATTACACTGATGGTAGCAGGAGTGATGGTGTTTTCGCTGGCGGCGTGCTCGGCACAGGGAAATACCGGGACGGATGTCAGCGCGGAAGAATCCAGCGGCAATAGCGCCGAAGCGGCAGAACTTGAGACAATTACCATTACTAGTTTAAATGGAAACGGTGAGGAGATAGAGCTTGAGGTTCCCTACAAGCCGGAGAAAGTGGCTATTCTGGACATGCCGTCACTTGATATTATTGACAGTCTGGGAGAAGGAGAGCGTGTTGTCGGAAGCGCTGACACATCCCTTGACTACCTTCAGGATTATGTGACAAGTGAAGAGGTGGCAAAGCTTGGAACGATCAAAGAGGCAGACATGGAGGCGGTTATGGAGTGTGAGCCTGAGGTGATCTTTATTGGCGGAAGACTGGCCTCTGTTTACGACGATTTAAGCAAGATCGCACCGGTTGTATATCTCTCGACGGACATAGAAAAAGGAGTTGTTCAAAGCGTCCGTGAGAATGCGGAAACAATCGCTTCTATCTTTGGGAAACAGGAGGAAGTAGAGAGCCTGATGGAAGGATTTGATGCACGAATAGAAAAGCTGGCTTCATTTGCAGCGGATAAAACCGCCATTATCGGCCTGTGTACCAGTGGTGGATTTAATATTCTGGGAAATGACGGGCGCTGCTCCATGATTGGAAATGAGATTGGATTTGAGAATGTGGGAGTTGATGCAGATGCTGCTACTTCTACACATGGGAACGAGGCGTCCTTTGAGTTTGTGGTCGAGAAGGATCCCCAGTACATTTTCGTTATGGACCGCGACGCCGCGATCAATGCGGAGGGCGCACAGCTTGCGCAGGAAATCGTGGAGAACGAACTTGTGAAAGGGACAGACGCATATAAAAACGGGAACATCGTATATCTGGAGCATCCAGCCGTGTGGTACACTGCGGAAGGCGGGATCAGTGCGCTGGATATCATGCTTCAGGATCTGGAAGGGGCCCTTTTGTAGGATAGAACTGACAACACGGAAATCATCATGTTACTTTAGCCGTTCAGGAATGGACGGCTTTTTTATATCCAAATGAAAAAAGAATTTTAAAGCTATAAAAATTTATTGACAACACACTGCAAACCGGTTATATTGTGCTTGAAAGATAGTTAGCTACTTGACTAACAAACATACAAACAAAAGGGGTGATATGGTGAACATAAATCCGAATATAGAAAAGCCTATATTCATTCAGATTGCAGAGCAGTTAGAGGATTCTATCTTTACTGGGGTATATCCAGAAGAAACAAAAATTCCTTCAACAAATGAAATATCCGCTCTGTTGAATATCAATCCTCACACTGTTTTGAAAGGAATGAATTTACTTGTGGACGAAGAGATCATCTATAAGAAAAGAGGTTTAGGAATGTTTGTAAAAGAGGGTGCGGTTGAAAAAATACGTCAGAAAAGGCAGGGGCAATTCTATGATCAGTTTATAGCGACGCTGATTGATGAAGCTAACAAATTGCATATGACTAAAAAAGAAATTATTTCGCTGATAGAAAGGGGTTATGAAAATGAATGCGATTCAAATTAAAAATGTTACCAAGCAGTATAAAGATATTACCGCACTTGACGATGTTTCTTTTTCTTTTGAACATGGAAAAATTTATGGGTTTTTGGGAAGAAATGGCGCTGGAAAATCTACTCTTATTAACATTATAGCTAATCGTATTTTTGCAGACAGCGGAGAGGTTCTTATTGATAATATTCCGGCAAAGGAAAATATGAAGGTTCACGATAAGGTTTTCTGTATGAGTGAAGCAGATTTGTATGATACAAACTTAAAAATCAAAGACCTATTCAAATGGATTGACCGTTTTTATGATGATTTTAATAAAGAAGAGGCTTTTGAGATTGCAGGAAAATTTAATCTCAATACGAACAAAAAGTTTAAGGCATTATCAAAAGGATACCAGTCTATTTTCAAGTTGACAGCTGCCTTGTCTCTGAATGTCCCGTATGTGATTTTTGATGAGCCAGTTCTTGGTTTAGACGCTAATCACAGAGAATTGTTCTATGACTTGCTTTTAAAAGACTATGAAAACAGTGAACGAACAATCATTATTGCAACTCACCTTATTGAAGAAGTGGCCAATATAATTGAGGAAGTGGTCTTGATTGATAAAGGCAAAGTGTTATTGCAGGATAATGTGAGTTCGCTATTGGAAACAGGCTATAGTGTATCTGGTCTGGCACATGAAGTAGACGCTTATTGTGCTGATAAAAATGTTATCGGATATGATGAATTGGGAAATCTTAAAATAGCCTATGTAATGGGAGAAAAAACACCGCTTCCTAAGATGGGTAATCTATCATTTTCAACTATGAACCTGCAAAAATTGTTTGTCAAATTGACAGAGAAAGGCGGTAACTAATATGAAAAATTTGAAATCTATTATTCAGTATGAATGTATGACTTCATTTAAGTATATTTGGATTTTCTATGCAATCCAGTTTGCCATTGTGGGTTTTATTGCAATTATCGTTGGAATTATAATGGGTACTTTTGAGAATATAGGAACAAATTGTTTGGAGATAAATTCATTGGTCTATATTAGTATTTTGGGGATGTTAGGGTTTAAAGATGATTTCAAAATGCTGATACAGAATGGATTTATCCGTAAATATATTTTTATTGCGACAATTGCAATGTTCTGTTTTATTTCTGGAACAATGGCACTTGTTGATGCAGTGGTGGGAAATCTAATGTACCATATCAATAATAACTATTTTTCCGTTTATGGCGCTATATATGGCTATGACAACATATTTATGAACTGGCTGTGGCTGTTTCTCCTTTATGTAACATTTTGCTGCCTGCTCTATTTAATTATACTCGTGATAAACAAAGTGGGAAAGAAAGTGTCAATTTATTTAGCTGTTGTTTTTGGAGGAATTATCTTGCTGATTATTGCGCTGTTCAGATATGTATTTACTGCCGAAATTGTCGGTAATATTCTAGAATTTTTAATGAAAGCAATGGGCTTTATGGCGGATGGGACAATTAACTATATATTCCCCGCTTTGACACTATTTGTACTTGCGACAATTTTAGGAACTGGCTCTTATGCAATAATCCGGCGTACAGAATTAAAGTAACAGAAAGCAGTATTTAATATACTTATCATAAGTCAGATAAAAACAAGCAGGGGTGCCGGCGAATATTGCAAATCATAACATTATATTGCAAAAAAAGCTTCTTTTTTTGATATAATTGACGTGACTGCTGACATTGTTTTATGATACAGCCAGCTTATATAGAAATTAGGAGGATGATAAGATGGTAGGAATAGTTGTAACAGGACACGGCAATTTTGCAACAGGGCTTGAATCCAGTTTGAAACTGATTTACGGAGGATCTTCTCACATAAAATTTGTGGATTTCGTTGAGGGAGAATCCACGGATACATTGAAAGCGAATCTAAATGCGGCTTTTGACGAGCTTAAAGAGGAAGGGAGTATTCTGGTTCTCTCAGACCTTCTGGGGGGATCTCCGTTTAAGATGGCGGTGGAGAGTAAATTTGAGCGTCAGGATATGGGGATCCAGGTTGTAGCAGGGACAAGTTTTGCTTTGCTTCTTGCCTGCGCAACTATGATCGAAATGTTTGACAATGCGCGTGATCTGGCTGAAGCGGCGATTGTAGAGGGGAAAGATGCAATGACCCTTTTTGAACTTGAGAAAGAAGTAGAAGATGACTCAGATGAGGATGGAATTTAAGTAGAGTTTACTGGAGGATAATAAAGGTGGAAAATAGAATTCAGATCATTGACAGAGATGGCGTTATCAAGGCAGAAGCGTATGCTGAAGGACAGGTTGTCCTTGCATGGAAAGGGGAGTATGGAGAGGGCGATCGGATAGTATTCCGAGCTGGAAGCATAGATACGTTTTACGTGCTGAGGGCAGATGATGTCATGGATGAATCGTTTGTCTATCTGACCAGAGAAGAGATTGTGTTTGATATACCCTTTGAAGAAAAAAAATTATGTTATAATCCTAAAGCTTTTACCGGGGAAAGACATTATCTTACAATGCGCCCGGCTGAAGAGTGGGAGGTAAACAGGTATAGAAATCTGGCTCACAATCCAATGGACCAGCATGGTGATACAGGATACTGGCCTCATGCCTCGGCAAATGTGGAAACAAGAGGAGAGTCGGTCTTTGCTGCCAGAAATGCTATTGACGGACTTCTCGCAAATGACTCTCATGGGAGATGGCCTTATGGGTCATGGGGAATCAATATGCAGGATGACGCTGAGCTGACTCTTGAGTTCGGACGGCCAGTAGATTTTGATAAAATTCTGCTCTATACCCGTGCAGACTTTCCGCACGACAATTGGTGGACGCAGGTTACATTAACATTTTCTGACGGAACGGAGGAAACAGTGGAATTGGAAAAAAGCTCCAGATCTCATGTAATTCCCCTTGTCAGAAAAGGGATTACATGGCTGAAGCTGGGCAGGCTGATAAAGGCAGACGATCCGTCCCCGTTCCCGGCATTAACCCAGATTGAAGTATATGGAACAGAAAGTAAATAACAGCAGATATCAGGCTTATATAACAGCGGATATTAGGATCATATTATAAAATAGCGGGATATGTAAGAAAAGCAGTGGAGTGTGTATGATACTCCACTGTTTTTATATGCGGATTGCGGGATAACAAAGAGTTATTATGCGGGGAATATGCAAAAAAATAAAATAAAGCGCCAGTAGTTTACTAAGTAAAAAATATGTAAAAAAGAAAGAAATTCGTGTTTGTGTACAAAAAATAAGTGGATATTTTGTGAAAAATAATCATTATGTTTTACTTGTGCAAGCCGCACAGATACATTAGAATGGAAATCAAGTAAACAGGTTTACTAAAATGTTTCAGAGAAGGAGAATTGCAATGAGGGATAAAAGAGTTGTGAAAAAGCTTTTTTGTCTGATTCTTAGTCTGGCAATGGTTGTATCGCCGCTGAGTGTAAGCGCAGCAGGCAGCGGCAATGCAGCGGGAACCAATTATTTTACCAATGGTTCCTTTGCGGACGGAGATGGCGACGGAAAAGCCGACGGCTGGACGTACTGGAACGGAACTGTCGCTGCGGCAAAATCGGAAATAGGGGAGAGTGGGTTAACTATTTCCGCAGACAGCAGCGCGGAGTCCCAGCGTCTGACTGTGCACCAGACAGTTACCGGGCTGGAAGCGGGAAAGACTTATACATTCTCAGGTTTATTAAATGTATTAAGTACGTCAAAAGGTTCGGTTGAGATCCGCTACGGACTGGATGGCAGTAATACGAGAATTGCTTATCACACAAGCAAAACCAGCGGATGGGAGGAGATGAAAGCTGATATCACACTCCCGGAGGGCGTGACGAGCATTAAGTTTGAGATCGTGGTAAGTGCAGGCGCTACGCTGGTAACCTCTGTAAAAGACTTCTGCCTTGCTGACAGTGAAAACACAGGGGAGGAACAAGAAGGTAACCTGATCGTGAACCCCGCGTATGACACGGATGACATTTCTTCCATACCCGGGTGGTCTTACTATCCGGCTTATGCAGACAATGCGGGAAAGAATTATGAAGCTGAGATAACATCGGATCATGAATTTAAGGGAACAGTGCTCGGCGGAAGCAACATGGTGCTTCATCAGACTGTTAAGCTGGATGCGGACGGACTGAATAAGAAATACCGTTTCTCAGGTCAGATCAAAACAGAAGATATTTCAGGTTATGCAAGCTTCAGAATTCAGCTTGTAAACAGTTCGAACAGCGGGCTGGGAATGACAGAACCGAAACAGATCAAGGGGACAACAGACTGGACGGATATCGAATTTGAATTCGAGGTTCCGGAGGAGTCCGGCGGAACTCCGATAGCAGGTTTTAAGCTGGAGCAGTATATTCTGAAAGGGACAGGAACCGCATGGTTTAGAAATGTAGAGATCGTTGAAGTTGGCGCGATGGAGGATCTTGAGGAAGGCGATCCCATTGATACGCTGATCTTTAACGGCGGATATGAAAAGACTGCTTCAGGATTCCCGGCTTCATGGAGTCTGTGGCAGAGTACAGGAGGTCTGAAGGGCTCTTCGGACAGGGAAGTATTTTACGAGGGATACTCTTCCCTGCACATGGAAAATGTAGTGGAGGGGGCGAACTCAAGAGGTTCTGTCCACCAGACATTCAATTTTACGGACGATCTGCAGGGACAGTCTGTTAAGATGTCACAAATGATCAAGACAGAGAATTTCACAGGAAAAGGACTGTCGATCCGTCTTCACTATACAACGAAAAGTGGTGTTAAGATCGAGGTGTCAAGCAAAGCTGTTCCGGTGAACGCGACGCAGGACTGGACAGAGTATGTCTATATCCTTGATCTTCCGTCAGAGCCTCTCGACGCCCTGAAAGTAGAATACCTGTATGATGAGTGCCAGGGAGATGTGTGGGTTGACAACACAAGAGTGGAGAAATATATCAAGGCAAAAGGCATTGATGTAACGCCGGAAGCTCTTATCATGGAAGCTGGTGAAGAACAGCAGATGGAATTGGCCTTTGCGCCTGAGAGTACGACCGTGCAGTCAGTTACATTCAGTAACAGGGATGACTCTGTGGTATCAGTAAGTCCGGACGGACTGGTTAAAGCAATAAAGAACGGTGTCTCAACGATCACTATTTACCAGGAAGATGGAGTGGAAAAAGAAGTAGCTGTTCTTGTGTGCGATAAGGTTCTGGATTATGCAGAGGAGATCTTGATTTCCACGCGGCAGAATGTCACCAGTGCAGGCTCTCTGCCGGAGGGATATAATTACGAAATGCTGGCAAGGCCGCAGCACGGTACGTTTTTAATTGAAGATGGAAATAACTATACATATTATCCGGATAAAGATTATGTGGGAGAAGATTCCGTCGCGCTGCTGGTAAGCGCAGAGGACGATTCAGGAGCACAGACAATTGTGGTTGCTGATCTTATGGTCCAAGCAGTAAATTCAGCTCCGCAGTTTGATGATTTCGCTATTCTGACTACAATAGGTGAACCGGTTAACGGAACGCTGGTAGCTACAGATCCGGAGAATGAAGAACTTACATTTTCCATTGTTGAAGCTCCGGAAAACGGCGTGCTCACGCTGGAGGGAAATACTTATGTATTCGAGCCGGCCAACGGATTTACAGGGTATGACAGCGCGATCGTAAGAGCTGAGGATGAAAATGGAAATAAGGCGGATGCTTCTGCTACGATTTATGTTGCAGACTCACCGGAAGCCATCCTAAAGACAGTCAAAACCGACCATTCCCGCCTGCTTGCGGACGATGCAAGGTTTGAAGAGCTGAGAAAACTGGTTGAGACAGATGACAATGCAAAGGCATGGTTCGAGGATGTGAAGGAGACAGTGGATGCGCTGGATGACACTCCTGTTCCGTACGAATGCCCGGACGGCGTAAGGTTGAACACACAAGGGTCAAAAGACGTCGTGAATCTTGCCTTTGTATACCGGATCACAGGTGATGAGAAATATCTTGACCGCGCATGGGTAGAGCTAGACTCTATGTGCAGTGATGCATATCCTGACTGGCACCCGAGCCACCTGCTTGATACGGCTATGACTGCGAATGGAGTTGCCATTGCGTATGACTGGCTGTATGATTACCTGACAGAAGAACAGCGTGTCCAGGTGGAGGAATCAATTTATGAAAAAGGCCTTCTGGAAGCTGAGAGACAGTTTGATGCAAACCATATGTTCGTCACCAATACGAACAACTGGAATTACGTGTGCAACGGCGGTTTTGCAACCGCGGCGCTGGCAATGGCAAACCATGAGAATGAAGATTATTCAAACAAAGCAGGTGAGATTCTGCAGAAATGCTATTTATCTATACAGTACGGTCTGCCGCAGTATGCGCCGGAAGGAGACTCCATTGAAGGAATTTCTTACTGGGATTACGGAACAAGATATCTTGTATCGTTCCTTGCAAGCGTCTCCTCTGCGACAAATGTAGAGAACCCGTTCCTTAATGCGCCGGGAATTTATGAGACTGCACTGTATCCGATCTATATGAGCGGAAAAGCGGGAACATACAATTTTTCAGATAATGACATGACAGATGCTGTAGGTTATCTGAATTTGTGGTTCGCAGAAGTTTTTGACGAGCCTTCCTATACGTGGTATCACAAGGATTACATGGCAAAAGGAAATCTGGGAACAATCTATGACCTGCTGTACTACTATCCGGATCTGTATGAGGCTGATGCGCCTGAGCAGCTGGATCAGTATTATACATCTCAGGCAATGACTACAATGCGTCATGATTTCAATGATCCGAACAGTTCGTTCCTTGGATTTAAGGGCGGACTAAACGGCGCTCCGCACGGAGATATTGACATTGGAAGTTTTGTGTATGATATTTACGGTGTAAGGTGGGCGTTTGATTTCGGTAAAGAAGATTATAACCTTCAAGGATACTGGGAAATCGGAGAAGGCGGAACAAGGTGGAACTATTACCGCAAAAATGCCATGGGACACAATACGCTTGTGATCAATCCGGAAAAAGGCGCTAATCAGACGGTCGGCGCATATGCGGGCGCAGTAGAGCAGGAGATCAATCAGCCGGGAGGCGGTTATACGATCCTTGATATGAGCGATGCCTATCAGGATAATGCGGTTGATGTGAAGCGTGGATTTGCATATCTGAATCGTACTCAGGTGTTGATCCGGGATGAGTTTATCCTCAAAGAAGCAGGGGATATCTACTGGCAGATGCACACAGAGGCAAATGTACAGATCTCTGAGGATGGAAAGACGGTAGTTCTGACAAAAGATGGAAAATCCATTGAGTTGCGTCTCTTTGACCAAGACGGAAGCGATTACAGATTTGAGACAATGGCGGCCCGGCCGTATGAAGGAATCGAGATGTCAGAGGGTGAAAATCCAAACGAAGGCATTACGAAGATTTTTATCAAAGCGTCGGGAATTCAGCAGGGAACATTTAATGTTCTGCTGACTCCGGCAGAAGAGGAAAATCCAGAAATCCTTCCGCTTGATGCGTGGAATCAGTATGATTTTTCTGAATTGAAAACAGATGTTCCGGGCAGTGGGGATATTCCGAATCAGCCGGATAATAATGGAGATGCGGATGGAGGATCTGTCAGCGGAGAAGATCAGCTGGCGGGAAACAGCCCGAAAACCGGAGACAGCGGCATGGGGATGTCTGCTCTTTATATGATCGCTCCGGCGGCAGTTCTGACCGGATCAATGGTATATCTCCGAAGAAAATTTTTCAGGCAGTAATCAGCTGTTAAGCGGGTGAGAAATACAGCTGGATGCGCCAAAAGGCGGTAAATAAACTGCCCTGTACAGGATTTGCGATTCTGTGGAAGTCCTGTACGGGGCAGTTTGATTTTAGGGGGAATAAGCTGTGACGGGAGAAAAACTACAGGGTTCGTGTCATATCTGCACGGGCTGAATGTGGGAGATTTTGTATTCTTTTGGGGAAATGCCATACTCCTTTTTGAAAGCGCGGTAAAAGCTGGTATAATCTCTGAAGCCATACTGCCGGAATATTTTAGTGATAGTGGTGTTCTGGCAGAGTGCTTTTCTGCACATCTCAAGCCGCCTTTTTGTGATATACTGATGGACGGTGATGCCAAAGTTCTTTTTAAAGGTCTGGAGGATTTGAGAACGGCTGATATAAAATGTTCTGGCAAGCTGATCTATAGTCAGATCTTCGTTCAGATGGCGTTCAATATACTGGATAAGACCGTTATTTAATTGAAGATGCTCTTTCATCTTATCTGGGGTATCCAGTTCATAGATAATCCGATTCAGATCAAAGATGATTTCGCTGATACAGAGCCTGATTTTTGTTTTCTTTCCGAATCGGTTACAGTTGATTTCCTGCAAAAGATCGAACAGTCTTGAACAGATGGAGTGAAATGCGGCGGATCCGAGAGGGTAAATGTACTTTGCATCAGCCGAGCCTGCCGCATGAATAAAATAGTCGTAATCAGGCGAATACCCGGGCAGGCTGTGGAGGAATCCGGGAGTGATTCTTAGCGTGATATCCCTGCAGGCAGAACTGGAATCCGTGGATGTTATAGTGTGTGATATCTCTGGAGGAATTAGAATAACAGTATTCGCAGCGACATTGTATTTTCTGCTCCCGATTGCAAAGCTGGCTCTTCCAGAAGAAAAGAAACAGAATTCATAATAGTTATCTGAAACTGTTTTTCTGGTTGTGCAGTTGTTGAGACGAAGCTCGAAATTTTCACCGGTCAGATCCGGCATTTCTGGAAATGAGTATAGTCTATTCATATTACATTCTCCTCTTTACATCATCCAAGAGGTCATATTATTAAATGGTTTACTAAAGAGAGTTTAACATCAAGTTTACTGCCGTTTCAAGAAAAAAGTGAGCGAAAAAGGGATTTAGTAAACTTTCTCATATCTGGTTTACTGATCATTTAACATTAAAATGCTATTGAACAAGTATTGCCATGTAAATATATACAAAAAGTAGCACCTAAAAATAGCTATAATGCCGAAAAAAATAAAAAAATTAAAATATAATTGACTTAAAGCGCACTTTTGTTATACTACAAAAAGCAGTAAAACAATTTACTAATTATCTACAGAATGTGTAGATACACAAGACGTCTGGTATCGTATTCAGAAAAGGAGCAAGTATGATTAAAAAAATTCACGTAGAATATGTGAAGAAGAGGGAAAAGTACCTTGCGGAACCTTTTTTAACGGAAGAAAAGGTTAAAAAGGCAATGGACGGCGTAGTTGAGCGTGTCCGTATCAATATGGACTATTTCGGAACAAAATTTCCAAGTTCTGCCACAAAAGATTTGAAGTATGGCATTATTGAGAACATCGAATGGACAGATGGGTTCTGGACCGGTCTTCTGTGGCTCTGTTATGAGTACACAAAAGATGAGTCCTTCCGCAAAAGAGCGGAAGAGAATATTGATTCCTTCCTGAACCGCGTGGAAAAAAGAATCGAGCTGGATCACCATGATCTGGGATTTCTGTACAGCCTTTCATGCGTAGCCGGATATAAGGTTGTGAAAAGCGAAAAAGGCAGACAGGCAGGTATCCTCGCGGCAAAGAAATTAAGCGAGAGGTTTCAGGAAAAAGGCGGTTTTATCCAAGCATGGGGTGAACTTGGAGCCAGAGACAATTACCGCCTGATCATAGACTGTCTGTTGAACATCCCGCTCCTTTACTGGGCAAGTAATGAAACGGGAGATGATTCCTTCCGAAAGATGGCTGAACGCCACTATACAGCAGCATGCAACAATGTAATCCGGGATGACGGATCTGCATATCATACATTCTATTTTGATCCAGAGACAGGAAAGCCATTGAAAGGCGTCACAAGACAGGGGTACAGTGACGACTCGGCATGGGCAAGAGGACAGGCGTGGGGCATCTACGGTGTCCCGCTGAATTACTGTTATACAAAGGACGAGAGCGCTTTTAATCTATTCAAGGGCATGACGAATTACTTCCTGAATAGACTACCGGAAGATGATGTGTGCTATTGGGATCTGATCTTCGGAGATGGCTCTGGACAGTCAAGAGATTCCTCTGCCGCGGCAGCAGCAGTATGCGGTATCCATGAAATGATTAAATACCTTCCAGAGGTGGATGAGGATAAGGATGTTTACCGTCACGCTATGCACAGGATCCTCGGATCTCTGATCGATAATTATGTCAATGATGTGAAAGAACCCGGATCACCCATCCTGCTCCACGGCGTCTACTCATGGCATTCGGGGAAAGGCGTTGATGAAGGAAACATCTGGGGCGACTACTATTACATGGAAGCTCTTATGAGATTTAGCAGAGATTGGAACCTTTATTGGTAAAAGAAAAGGAAAAAAGAGAAAGGTGAAAATGAAGGAGGCAGAACTATGGCAACACCAAACATTGTATCACTGAGAATTGACGAGAGACTGATTCACGGACAGGGACAAATCTGGATCAAGGCCCTTGGGGTCAATACGGTAATTGTCGCAAACGACGAGGCAAGTATTGATCCGATCCAGCAGACACTTATGAAAACAGTTGTACCGAAGTCTATCGCAATGAGATTCTTTTCTGTACAGCATACATGCGACATTATTATGAAGGCATCTCCCAAACAGGTTATTTTCATTGTGTGCAAGACACCGGAAGATGCGTTAAAACTTATTGCCGGAGGTGTACCGGTAAAAGAGATCAATATTGGAAATATCCACCATGCTCCGGGGAAGCAGGAAGTGAACAAATATATCGCTCTGGGTGAGGAAGATAAAGCTGCGCTTAAAGAACTCCGTGATAAGTACGGCATTACTTTCAATACTCAGGCTACAGCTTCCGGCGATGACGGTACCGCGAAAGTGGATATTAATAAATATTTATAATCTAAGGAGGAGAGAAAAGTGGAAATTACACTACTTCAATGCGTATTAATCGGTTTGTGGACCGGGTTCTGTCTTGCCGGCATGCTGCTGGGAATCTATACGAACAGATGTCTGGTCATGGCCACAGGTGTCGGCCTTATTCTTGGAGATCTGCCGACAGGTCTGGCCATGGGCGCTGTGGGAGAACTTGCGTTTATGGGATTTGGAGTATCTCAGGGAGGTTCTGTACCGCCGAATGCGATGGGGCCTGGAATTATCGGTGCAATCCTGGCTATTACAATGAAAGATTCAGGTATGGACGTCAGCACAGCGCTTTCCTTATCTTTCCCATTCGCTGTAGCGTTCCAGTTCTTGATCACAGCAACATATACGTTTGCGACAACACTTACAGGAACGGCCATCAAGGCTCTTGAGAAAAAGCAGTTCGGGAAATTCCGTTTCTCTGCAAACTTGACGATCTGGATTTTCGCAATTGTCGGATTCGTTATCGGATTTGCAGGCGGTATTAGCTCCGAAGGACTTCAGACAGTAGTCGAGCTCATTCCGGACTGGTTGAACACAGGGCTTAGCGTAGCAGGTAAGATGCTTCCGGCTATCGGATTTGCTATGATTCTAAATGTTATGGCTAAGAAAGAGCACATCCCGTTCATTATTCTGGGATACATTGCAGTTGCTTATCTGGCGCTCCCGACAATGGGTGTTACCTTCTTGGCAACAGCAGTTGCTTTGATCGTATTCTTTAACATCAGCAAAAAAGAAAAATCTGTAGAAGAAGTGGAGGTTGAATTCGAAGATGGCATCTAATCAGTTAAGTAAAAAAGATTATGTTAAGACATCCCTGCGTGCATATTTCCTGCAAAATGGATTTAACTACGGAAACTACCAGGGACTTGGATATGCCAACATGCTTTATCCAGCGCTCCGTAAAATGTACAAGGATGACGACGATAAGCTGCAGCAGGCATTGGAGGAGAACGTAGAGTTCTTTAATACAAACCTTCATTTCGTTCCGTTTATTACAAGCCTCCACCTTGTAATGCTTGAAAACAAAACGCCGTTTAAGGAAATACGCAGTATTAAAATGGCGCTTATGGGCCCCCTGGCAGGTATTGGTGACTCGCTTGTCCAGTTCTGTCTGGCTCCGCTGCTTGGTACAATAGGAGCTTCTCTGGCAAGCGATGGTCTAGTACTTGGGCCGATCCTCTATTTCTTGGGAATGAATATCATTTTGTTCCTTGTAAAATATCTGACAGGTGTATGGGGATGGAAGCTGGGAACAAGCATTATTGACAAGCTCAGCTCTATGATGGAGCAGGTTTCCAACGTTGCAAGCATGATCGGTGTGACGGTTATCTCCGGACTTGCGGTAAGCTTTGTAAAAATAACCACGCCTCTGGAATATGCGACAGTAATGGCGACCGGAGAAGAAAACGTTGTTGCGATCCAGGAGATGTTCGACGCGGTGGCGCCGAATCTGCTTCCGGTACTTTATACCGCGCTTATGTTCTATCTGCTGAAAAAGAAGAAATGGAGTACATACAAACTTGTTATCTTCACAATTATTGTTGGTATTCTTCTTTCCGTATGCGGACTGATCGCATAGTATGAATGTGTTTTAAGGAGACGCCGCGAGGCGTCTCCTTACTGTTTATCTGAAAAAATAGAAAAGAGAGGAAAAAAGGTGAAGAACAAATACAGCAGTTTTACTGCGCTGGCAGAGGATTATGTGAAAGAGTTTGATACACAGGCTGCTGTCCGCTATCTGCGGGAGTACTGTAAGGCTGAGGCAGAGGAACTTCTTGAACGGGCTGATGAGCTGAAGGACCAGAGATTCCGGTTTGTGGACAAGTGGGATATGGAACCCTGTGAAACACCTTATCATCTGGAAAAGATGGAGTGGGACCGTACTCCTAACGGAGATCCGGAATGGGTCTACATGCTGAACCGCCATGATTATATGTATAAACTTTATCTGGCATACAGTCTCACGGGGGACAGGGGTTATGTGGAAAAACTCCGCTGGTATCTTTTTCATTGGATTCAGAATAACGAGATTAAAGAAGAAGGAACAGAGACGACCAGAACGATCGACACCGGGATACGCTGCATGAGCTGGCAGTTCCTGCTGCTTCATCTGACCGGCAGCCGTCTTCTTAGCAAAGATGAAACCGAGAAGATTATCAACAGTATAAGAGAACAGTACTTAAACATGCAGAAGAGGTATATCAGAAAGTATACTTTGAGCAACTGGGGCGTTCTCCAGACCACAGCAATATGTATGGGATACATGCTGTTCGGTGAAGAGCTGCCGCAGAACGGACTGGAAGATTGGGCGTGGAAAGAGCTTGAAACACAGCTGGAACTTCAAGTTATGGATGATGGCGGACACTGGGAGCAGTCAATTATGTACCATATGGAAGTTCTTCTGTGTTCTATGAAGCTGCTTCATATCTGCCGTTTTCTGAATATCAAAAAAGAGTGGCTGGAAGAAAAAGCGGCAAGGATGGCGCGATATGTCATGTTCGCCGCCGGACCGGATCATCGTCAGTGCGCCCAGTGTGACAGCGATGTGACAGATGTCAGGGATGTGCTGGTAAAAGCAGCGGTTCTGACAGGTGACGGAGAGCTCCGGATGATGGGATATGACACGCCTGATCTGGATAGCGTCTGGCTGCTCGGAATACAGGGAGTGAAGAACTACAATGCCATGGAGAAAAAAGTTCCGTCTGAACTTACCTTGAATGAGGTTGATACCGGAAATATTTATTTCAGAAATGGCTGGTCCGAACATGCGGACTATACGTATCTTACATGCGGCCCCCTAGGCAGCAGCCACGGACATGGGGATCTGACGCATATCTCGTTATACCACTCAGGCCGTCCGTTTTTCGTGGACAGCGGAAGATATTCCTACCGTGAGGATGAACCTGTCAGACCAATGTTAAAAAGCGCGAAGGCCCATAATGTGTGTGTTGTTGACGATATATCAATGGCAGTTCCCACGGGAGCATGGGGCTTCAAGAGCTATCCGGATGCCATGAAGAATTATTATAAGGAAAAAGACGGGATACATTATGCGGAAATGTCCTATCGCGCGGTTCTGGAAAAAGGGAAAAACTGCAGTGTGATCAGGCGGGTTATGGTATCTGACGAGGGTATCTGGATGATCGTAAATGATATATCCTATGACGGATCCCATAGTGTGAAGGAGTATTATCATCTGGATGCAAATGTCAATGTAAAAAAAGGTAATGTACAAGAAGTGTGCTGGGAGATGTCCTCAGGAGATGCGCAGCTTAAGATGTATGGAGAAGCATCCTTCAAGGAAGAAAAATGTATGATCTCCCCCAGATATAATCAATTGGAGGAAAGCATCCGGCTTGTGAAAGAACAGCAATTTGAAAATCATCTGTTAGATCTTACGGTGATGGCAGATAGAAGTATTACTGTGAGAAAGGTTCCGGTTTATCAATTTGGAAGGGAAGAAGCTGTCTCAAAGAATATTGTATATGCGAGGGAGTTCATAATTTCACCAACAGAATCTCAGACATTTCTTATCTGGAACCATGATACCTTTCAAGGTGGAAAGATTTATACATGCCAGGGAATCCCGGTTTACGGAAAGGCCATGGTTATTAGTAAAAAGCACGGTACCGTCAGTGTAGTGCGTCTGCGGAACTAAATAGACATGCGTGAACGGAAAAGTTGGTTTTAGACATCCGGGAATATAAAAAAATATTTTGTTTCTTAGTAAATCATGTTACTATATCTTATAGAATAACTATGAGGTTTGAATATGAGCAAGTTGACGATTAACGAGATAGCAGAGCGGGCTGGAGTATCAAAAACAACGGTATCGTTTTTCCTTAACGGAAAAACACATAAAATGTCAGAGGATACCAAGCAGAGAATTCAGCGAATTATTGACGAGACAGGATATGAGCCGAGCGCGGCGGCGCGGGCCATGAAATCAAAAAGAACCGGATTGATTGGGGTTATCCTAAAGGACATTTCTGATCCATATTGCGCAAAAGCGCTGAAAGGGATAGAAGATGCCGCCAGTGCGCATGAATTTCAGATCCTTCCGGGGAGCAGCGAGATGCTGTTTAAATCAGAGCAGGAGTATGTTGAGCGCATGATGCGGATGGGCGCGGAGGGATTTATCATACAGGCAACATACCGGTTCGGTATATTAGCAAAAGATCTGGAAAAAAAGCATAAGCCTATTGTGTATCTAGGAGCGAAACCTTATGAATATACAGGGCGATATGTGAAGGAAAATAATTATGAGTGTGTATACAAAGTAATTTCTGATTGTATAAAAAAGGGGTATGAAGCATTTGTGATTATTTTCAATGAAGAGAGCGATTTCGGCGTAGGGTTTGAGACGTCAAGAGGATTTAGGGATGCCCTTCAGGACGCTGGTATAGATGGAAATACCATATATGTGAAGCTGGGGATGAAATCTGAAGAAGTGCATGAAATGCTCAGTGAAAATGTGGATTTGAATAAAAAGACGATGATTTTTGTTGTCTCCCCGCATACACTGAAGGTCGTCTACCAAGCGATCCGGCAGTTTCCCAATTACATGGAGCTGTTTGCGGACAGGCTCGGGCTGATCGGCTTTGATCCGGAAGGGTGGACTAAGCTCGCCGCGCCGCCTGTATCGGCGATCATTACGCCGGCTTATGACGAGGGTGTGCGGGCGATGGAAGAGCTGTTGCAGGTTCTGGATGGAAAGAAAAAAACTACAGAGGTTGTGTTTAAAAATATTGTAAAGTATAGGGAGACAACTTTGTGAGATGAAGAAGTAAACCCGGTTATTACTCTTAGCGTAATAACCGGGTTTCTGTCTTTTTGAACCCGTAAAATCAGAGAAAATCTCGAGTTCACAATTTTTTCACAAAAAATTAGCACTCAACTATTTACAGTGCTAACAATAAGTGCTATATTACAGATAGAACAAAGGAGAAAGAAAATAAAAAATTCTTTGTTCTAAAAAACTCAACACCCCGGATAGTTTTTCGGAAGTGCTTTATACTTATAGATGGATAACAGAAGGATGTTTTAATGAAAGGAGATATGACTTATGTTAATGCCTAGTATTTTTGGAGAAAATTTATTTGATGACAATTGGATGGACTTCCCATTTGAGAGAGAGTTTTGGGGACGGAAAAATCCGCTGTATGGAAAGAACGCGAAGAATATGATGAAAACAGATATCCGTGAGCATGATGCCGGATATGAACTGGATATTGATCTTCCGGGATTTAAGAAAGACGAAATCAACGTAGATCTTGAGAATGGATACCTGACGATTTCCGCCGCAAAGGGACTGGATAAGGATGAGAAGGATAAAGAAGGCAAGTATATCCGCAGGGAGCGTTACGCAGGGGCAATGCAGAGAAGCTTTTACGTGGGAGACACCCTGACCCATGAAGATATTAAGGCGAGATTTGAGGATGGCATCTTGAGATTAAGTATTCCAAAGAAAGATGTAAATGCTGTGGAGACCAAAAAGACCATAGCTATCGAAGGATAGCGCTGACATAAGATCCCCCGCTGCTGAGAGTTTTTGGCGGCGGGGGATTTTTTATGTCATTTTTTGAAAGTTAAATACATCAATTGGTTTTAAAAACAAAAAAACTGAAAAAAATTTGATTTAGATAACATTGTGTGTGCAATAAATGAGAGATAATATTATTGTAATAATAAAAAGCGGAAAAGTGTTCTAAAAATTGCTATTATATTGAGGATGAAAATACAAAACTATTTTGACAAAATTGCTAAATACAGGCAAAAGGCATCTTTCATATTTCTTGGATTATAACCAGTCTGATGATGAATTTTCGTTAGCTGGTACTGGATAGTATTTTTGTGAACATAACGCTTTTCTGAAATATCTTTGATAGAGCCGCTGCATTCAAAGTAGTCTTTGAGAAGCTGTGTATAATTTTTTATTTCCTGCTCTGTGCAGTTTTGAAAGACTTCATTATGAAACTCCTGACGCATACTTTTTGACAGACTCTTGATAAGCGCTTCAGGAAAAAGATGATTCTGTTGAATGATTTGCCCGTGGGAGTTTTTGCTTATTTCTGCGAGGACACAGGCTGTCTCGTAAAGAGTGGGAATTATACTTACCTCAGTATAGGGATTACTACAGCCAATAAATGTTTTTATGTTGAATTTATCTTCTATTTGGCTTTTCAGAAAGGAGGTATGTGCAGGGATTTCGTCAGGATCTGCACAAGGCTGGAAACAGATAATATCTTCCCCTTTAAGAAAGGTAATGCTTCCTACCATATGTTTAGTATTCAAATTGTTGCAGTGGGAAACGATATTTGAAAGAAGCAGGTTATGCTGTGCGGGTAAGTTGAATAGCCGGATGACAATAATAAAACGTGGGATACGCATATCTAGTCCGAGAGTTGTTCCTTGTGACAGATATTGTTCTTGGGATATATGTGAATTGTGCAGCAGACATTCTTGGAAAAAAATCCCTCTTGCTTGGGTCAAAATATTCTCTTGCTCATTTGACAGGAGATTTTTAAGCATTAGTTCTGATAGGACACAGATAGCCTTTGAGAAAAGCAGGATTTCATTTGGTGCGCCAGTAATTCCAATAACGCCGATTATTTGACCATCGAGATGGACGGCGGAGTGAACGCCCCTTTTTATTCCAGCTACAGGATCGTCTTGATCAACTGCCAGCTGATCAAGATTTTCATCAACGAGTTTTTTGCGTAAGGATGGAATTGGCCAATGCGGGATGGCTGTGAACTTTTTAAAATATGTCCGGAGCAGTCAATGAAACAGATGTCTGCAGTGACTAGTTTGGAAATTTCGTCAATTATGATTTGGAAATATTTTTCAAACATATTATAAGTACCTCCTCATATTTTTGGTTAGTTTACTATACACCAGAAGTCCTGTCAACAGGGTTGCTTATTGTAGGCAGATAAGGCGGGCCCGCCAAGCCTTCAATATCAATATAAAACAAAAAGGAAAAGGAGATGTAATTATGTGGGCAGTATTAACTTTTACAATTTGTTGTGGCATTTTGGCCATCGGTGATTGGCTTGCAGTAAAAACAAAGGCATTGCTATCCATGATGTTTGTCGGGGGATTTATTTTTCTGGTCGGTTTTACATGGCTTGGATTTCCAAGTGACCTAATCTCTGCATCGGGCGCAAATGAAATTTATAATTTGACAATAGGACTAGTGATGGTAAATATGGGAGCGTCGATCCCGCTTGATGAAATGAAGCGGCAGTGGCGGACGGTAATTACCGGCTTTTGTGCAGCTGCGCTCATGGGAGTAATTATATGCGGGCTTGGTGCGCTTGTGATTGACAGGAATATGGCATTTGTCGGTGCGCCAGTGGTTGCCGGAGGCATTGGAGCTATGCAGGCAGTTTTGGCAGGTATTGATCCGCAGGATACAATGTACAATACTTATTCAATTTTTTGCACAGTCATCATTATGCTGCAGTATCTGATTGGAATACCAATCGCATCTGTTATCTGTAAAAAAGAGGCGAGAAGAGTCATGAAAACGGGGGAAATTGAAAAATTCCGTGTGAGTCAGGATGAAGGGACAGAAGGACGGAAAAAATTGTTTCCGCCTCTGCCTAAGAGACTTCAGACTCCTCAGATTATCCTTCTAAAAGGATGCTTAGTGACTTCTTTAGGATATTTTATTAACTCAATTTTGGGCTCATGGGGGCCAACGATGCTGGTTTGCCTCCTTTTAGGCCTTCTTTTCCAAGAACTTGGTTTTCTTGAAAAGGGCTTCTTGGGGAAAGCCAATGCAGATGGCTTCGTAATACTTGCAATGACAATCGCAATCTTTGGAAGTATGGCCGGGGCGACTCAGGAAATGATCTTTTCGTTAGCTGTTCCGCTCATTGTAGTATTTGTACTAGGAATCATGGCAGTTATCTTAAATGGATTTATCATGAATAAAGTATTTAAAACTGGCTTTGGCATGTGTACCGCAATTGGTTTATCAGGATTGTTTGGATTCCCTCCGACTATGACGATTTCAAAAGAAGTTGCCGCAGAAGTGGCGCAAAACGACGAGGATCAAGCGGCATTAGAGAATTTCCTGATGCCTCAGATGGTAGTTGGAGGTTTCGCAGTATTTACCATTGGTTCTGTAGTGGTTGGATCTGTCATTGGAGCATTGATCTAAAAAGAGTAATCTGTGGGATGGTAAAATACATTTTTGGTGAGGTAGACTATGGATACGCAAATATATGAAACAATAAAGAAATATAGCGATGAAATATCAGAACAAGTAATTCAGTGGCGTAGAAAAATTCATGAATATCCGGAACTTGCGAATCAGGAGTTTAGGACAGCGGAGCTTATAGTTAAGGTCCTAAGAGATATCGGAGTGGATGAGATTTATGAAGGACAGGCAGGGGGAACAGGTGTCCTTGGTGTAATCCGCGGAGAACAGGATGGTCCTATTGTCGGGCTGCGCGCAGATATGGATGCGCTTGTTATCAAAGAAAATACAGAATTGCCGTTTGCCTCCAGAGAAACTGCGCAGTGGGGAGGAAAAGAGGTACCTGTGATGCATGCCTGCGGACACGACGCTCATGTTGCAATGCTTCTTGGAAGCGCTTCAGTGCTGGTGAAATTGCGTAAATATATAAAAGGAAGTGTACTTTTGGTATTTCAGCCTTCGGAAGAAGGGCCATCACCGGGGCTGCAAGGAAGTTATGGGGCGAAAAAATATTTGGAAGAGGAGCAATTCCAAAGTTTAATGCCAAAAGCAATGTTTGGTATGCATGTAGATCCTAAGGCTCCAATTGGTTCGGCTGGTCAGTTGGGATATGTTGGTGGAATTACCTGTATGGCATGTACGATGTTTACGATTCGCTTTAAAGGAGTTGGAGCTCATGGCTCCCTGCCGTGGACAGGGGCAGAAGTGCTGATACCTACGGCGCAGACTTTGTTGGGATTACAGGCAATTACTACTCAGAATGTGAATCCTAAAACAAACCCTATCATCTTGACATGCGGACAAATGGCAGGCGGAGTTAGATATAACGTGATGGCAGAAGAATCTTTCATATCCGGAGCATGCCGTTTTACCGATTATTCGACAAAAGATCTTCTGGAGGGGCGCATTATTGAAGTCGCAGAAGGGTGTGCGAAAGCGTCCGGCGTGAAGGCAGAGGTGCAATGGGATATGCATATCCCTAACAATAAAAATGATTTTGAGCTAGTAGAACATATAACACCGTGTTTTAAGGAAATTTTAGGGGAAGAGAATGTAAAAGTCGATCCTTCACGCGCCTTTGGTTCACCGGATGATTTTGGACAATTTTCCAACACTATTCCATGTCTGTACGCTGCACTTAGCGTAGCACCCGATGATGGAATCCAGGAGGAAGTGCCTGGTATTCATTCTGACAATTTCGTTCTCAATGAAAAGGCGCTTGTAAACGGAGTAAAAGCACATACAGTATTTGCGCTGGGGTACCTAGAAAATAATTAAAGGAGCAGATTGCTATGGAGAATAGGATAAACAGTATAAACGATGTGCTTAAAGCTTATGAAGACTTGCTGCTTGGATATACGGATAATTATAAAGAGTATATCTATAAGGATGCAGTTTTCATACAGAGGTTGAAAGGACATCTGTGTACAGAACCTTTGAGAGCGTATATTTCTCAGATGCAAGAAACAGATATCCACGATTTTTCGACTACAAGTGTGAATGCAGAGACAGAAACAATGGCGTATGCACTTGTTTCATATGAAAGGGACAAGAGGTTTGTAACAAATGTTTTGGGGCTTGTGAAGGATCAGGAACGCTGGATGATTGTTTTAAGTATGGTGTCAGAGAGCGAAGATCCATTGAATAACTGGTTCTCTTCAATAGAAGAACAAACAAAAGAACTGTCCAATATTATAAAAGCAATCGATACCTATATTGAAGGAATCTATACATTGGATAGTTCGTTGGCATTGAGTGTATTTGAAGAACATGCAAGGATGCTCAGCACAGATAAGGACGGGAATTTAGCTGATTTTCCATGTACAGTTTTTGGAGAACGGTGGAAAGGCCTCTGCCCGGCGTCAGAGAGTGGGATAAGCAAATACGGTAATGTGGAAAATATACGTATGCTTTCTAACAATTTGGCAGTTGTTCAGGTCATGGACGCAAAAAGGTGGGATTTTTTCCACGATTATTTATCCTTTGCAAAAATCAATGAAAAGTGGATGGTGATACATAAAATAACACGCATGCCGACATCCAAAAGATAGCCCGCAGCAAAAAAGGAGAAGTGAAAATGGAAGACAGAACACAAATTGACGAAATGTTGGAGAAAGCAAAAGCTGCTCAGTCGGTTGTGGAAACTTATACGCAGGAACAGGTAGATGCACTTGTTAAGATAGTGGGAAAAACAATTTTTGATAATGCAGAAATACTTGCTGAAGAGGCGGTATCAGAAACACATTATGGACGAGTGGACAGTAAGATTTATAAGCAACAGAAGGCTACCGCAGCGGCATGGTACTATCTTCGGGATAAGAAATCTGTCGGAATTATCGATAATGATACAATAAACGGAGTTGTTACATTTGCCAAACCAGTAGGGGTTGTGGCATGTCTTGCACCAAGTACAAATCCGACTTCGACAGTGGCAAGTAATGTCATGAATATTATTAAATGCCGCAATGCCGTAATTGTATCTCCCCATCCGGGTGCAAAAAATGTAACGGTTCATGGTGTAAGTCTGATTAACGCTGCGCTTGAAAAAGTGAAGGCGCCAGAAAATTTGATTCAGATAATCACAGAGCCAAGTCTTGATAAGACGCAAGAACTGATGAAGAAATCCGATGTGATTGTGGCAACTGGAGGCGCGTCCATGGTAAAATCCGCATATTCCAGCGGACGTCCATCATTTGGGGTTGGACAAGGGAATGTGCAGGTAATAGTTGCAGATGATTATAAGGACTACGATAAAGTGGCGGCAACAGTGGTGGGAAGCCGCGCCTATGATAATGGGATCCCTTGTACTGGAGAGCAAGCGCTGCACTTTCCGAAGGAAGATCAAGATAAGATAGTACAAGCGTTTCTCAAGGAAAAGGCAGCGATGATTCCGGATGATAAGGCGGCTGGACTTGCCGGACTGCTTTTTAAGGAAAATGGGGCAATCAACCCGGAATATGTGGGGATGAAACCTGCACTGCTTGCGCGGGCGCTGGGATTTACTGTACCAGAAGATACGCAGATTTTGATTTTTAATAGCAGAGGTATGGGAAAAGATAATCAGCTTCGCAGAGAAAAACTTTGCCCGGTGGTACAGTTATTCCCCTATAACAGTTTTGAGGAGGGAGTAGCCGCGGCGAAACAAAACTTGTTGTGGGAAGGCGCAGGCCACACTTCTGTGGTATATACAGATGATGAGAAGAAAGCGGAATATGCAGGCGCTGAACTTCCAGTAGGAAGAATCTTAGTAAATCAAGCTGGTGGCGCCGCATCTGGCGGGAACTATATCAACGGGTTACATCCGACTATGTCACTAGGTTGCGGAAGCTGGGGAAATAACTCTATTTCTGAAAATTTGACGTACAAGCATTTAATGAATGTGACAAAGTTGGCGTACTACCATGACTGTACTATGCCTCCATTCGAAGAAGTATGGGCATTATAGGAGGAAATTTCCATGGCATTTGAAGAACTGAAAAATAAAATCGCTATTGCTGGAATTGGATATACTGAACAAGGGAAAGTACCCGGGAGGACAGCTGTAAGTTTCCATTGTGAGGCAGTGCGCAATGCCATAGAAGATGCGGGCATCGACAAGAAGGATGTTGATGCCCTCCTTCTTTACAGGCATTTTGATGCCATTGGAGGGGATTATGATGTAACTGCCTTTACTGTGGCAGAACAATTGGGAATCCGGCCCGAGGTTGTCAGCCAGGAGACATACTGTACAAGGAGCTGGCTTTATTATAGTATAGGACTCTTGGCAAGCGGAATAGTCAAGTATGTAGTGCTTTCTTATGGGGACAATGCCAGAAGTGCAAGAAGAAGTTTTGTAAAAGAACTAAATAAAGGAGAGGCTACAGATGAACTGGCAGCGTACGGTGATCTAAGTACAATGGCTAAATACTCTATGCTGGCACAGAAGGCAATGAGTCTTTATGCGACTGGCCCGGAAGTGTGGAAAGAGATTGCCATTGCTCAAAGGCGGTGGGCAAATTTAAATCCAATTGCCGCGATGAACAAAAAAATATTGGATGAAGAAGGGTATTATGGATCCGGCATGGTGACAGAGCCCTTACGACTTCTGGATGCGACGCCAAATACTGATGGTGGGAGGGCGATTGTGCTGACAACAGCGGAGCGGGCAAAAAAATTGAATCGCCATCCGGTTGTGACAATTCGTGGATTTGGCAGTGCAAATCAACCAGTATCTCCCTATCGGATCAATGCAGAAGATAGTGATTCTGCGGCAGCTCGTTCTAGTCATCAGGCATTTGAGATGGCAGGAGTAAATCATGGAGATATAGATGCCTGTGAGATATATGACTGTTTTACTTATACCGTTGAGGCAACGCTGAGAGACTATGGCTTTTTTAAAGGTAATGATGCAGGGGAATTCTTAACGAAGGAACGTTTAGGACCAGGCGGGGAATTCCCAGTCAATACTTCCGGGGGAATGCTTTCAGAAGCTTATTTTATGGGATTAACTCCAGTGAGTGAAGGTGTAATGCAGCTTATGGACCGCTGCGGGAAGCGCCAGCTTGGGCGATATCCGGGAACAAAGAGACCGGAATTGATTATGTGTAGCGACAATGGCGGTGTTTTCCAGAGCCATGTTTCTTTGATACTGGAAAGGATGTGAGACAATGGGATTTTTTGCGCCAAGGATTAGTGCGGATACAAAAAGATTTTGGGAGGGCTGCGCAGAGCACCGGCTACTCGTGCAAAAATGTAAAAAATGCGGAAAACTACGTTGGCCAGCGGGATATCTCTGCCCGAATTGTATGAGTGAAGAGACAGAACTAGTAGAATTGTCAGGAGAAGGAACATTGTATTCTTTTACTGTATTTCAGAAAAATTTTCATCCATCGCTTGCTGAGGAAATCCCTTATATTGTCTGCGAAGTTGATTTAGAGGGGGGTATCCGTCTGGTGTCTAACTTGATAAGTATAAAGTCAAGAAATCCGCGATGTGGTGCTAAAGTACATTTAAAGTGGCTGGACTGTGAAGGATACTCAAAACCTGTATTTGAATTGACGCGATGAATAGGAGGAGATATTCGTGAAGGTTTTAATTCTGGGTGGAAATCCTGCAGGCATGAGCGCAGCTTCCCGCATTAAGCGTAAGGCCCCGGATACAGAGGTTGTAGTGCTTGAAAAAAGTTGGGAAGTATCATATGGGGCTTGTGGACTGCCTTATTATGTGGCGGGATTAAACGAGGATTTGGATAAGATTCGCATTCGAAGGGTCTCGGAGTTTGAGAAAATGGGATTATGTATCCATTTGGGGTGTGAAGCGCTGGAAATTGATCATGAGAAAAAATGTGTGCGTGCCGTGGAAGGAGAACAGGAAAAAGAGTTTTCATATGACCGGCTTATTATAGCTACCGGAGCATCTCCGAAAAAACCACCATTTCCAGGGATAGAGCTCGGAGGAATTTTTTGTCTCAAGACTTTGCAGGATGCAGAACGGATAAAAGAAAAACTTGTGCAATGCCGGGGAAACGTTGTTATTGTAGGAGGTGGCTATATTGGTTTGGAAATTGCAGAGGCCTGCATTTTACAGAAAGCAAAATCTATACGAATCATAGAAGCTATGGATAGAGTGCTGAATACTTTTGACAACGAATTTGGACATGCTGTGCAAGCGGAATTGGAAAAGCATGGAGCGTCCGTGCAGACAGGAGAGCGTGTACAGCGTTTCAAAGGAATAGATGGTCAAGTTACAGAGATTATTACAGACCGGGGGTGTTATGAGGCAGATATGATAATTCTGTCTATTGGGGTGACGCCAAATACGGGATTTGTCAAAGGGCTTAAGAAACTCTCAAATGGTGCGATTATTACAGACGCGGCGATGAGAACTTCTATAAAAGATATATTTGCCGTGGGAGATTGTGCAACAGTCCAGCATCGTCTGACTAAAAATCCTGTTTATATTGCCTTGGGAACGAATGCGAACAAGCAGGGAAGGCTTGCAGGAGATAGCGTACTTGGAAAAGCTGTTTGCTTTGACCGGGCTCTTGGGACTTCTATGCTGCGCTGCATGGGATTGGAACTAGCAAAAACAGGATTTTCTGAAGAGGAGGCTCATCGGGAAGGGCTGTCATATAAGGTAAAAACTGTAGAGGCAAGGAGCCATGCAAGATATTATCCGGATCCTTGTATCATCACGATCAAACTTGTATACCGAGAGGAAGATCATGTGATTTTAGGTGCGCAGGTTATGGGGGAGAAAGAGGCTGCTTGGAGGATTGATATTTTTGCCTGCGCTATAGACCGCGGGATGACAACAGAGGAAGTGGGATATCTGGATTTGGGTTATGCTCCTATGTTTGCAGGAGTGTGGGATGCAGTACAGATTGCGGCAAATGCGGCAAAATGAGGAAAAGCAGAAGTGAAGGGTGGAAAACAAAAGAGGACATTAGATTTTGTAAAAACGTTTCCATCGGAAAGGGGAAGCATGAGAACCATAAAGATACCCTATCATACGTCAACACTGGATCTTCACGTGGAAGAACAAAATCTGGAAGCAATTATTACAGCTAAAAGCGATAGTTATGATCCGGGAAAATCAGAGGAAGAGCTGATTCGAGAGGCTCTGGAAAATCCAATTGGTACGCCACGCTTATCAGAGCTGGCGCGGGGGAAGAAAAGGGTTGTTTTAGTTACAAGTGATCACACAAGGGCGGTTCCAAGTAAGTTGACGCTCCCGTTTCTTCTGGCAGAAATCCGCAAAGGAAATCCGAAGGCAGACATTACCATTTTGATTGCAACAGGGCTTCACCGCGCTACTACCGAGGAGGAACAGCGCAGAATGTTTGGTGATGAGATTGTGGATAATGAAAAGATTTTCATAAACAACGCCTTTTGTCCAGAAGAGTTTGTGTATATATGTACACTTCCCTCAGGCGCGGACTTCCATGTTAATAAATTAGCAGCAGAGTGTGATTTACTTGTGACGGAGGGGTTTATTGAGCCACACTTTTTCGCAGGTTTTTCCGGCGGGCGTAAAAGTATCCTCCCCGGAATTTGTAATGAAGTGACGGTAAATGAAAATCATTCATATAAAGCGATTTCCAGCCCTTACGCGATGGCGGGAGTGCTGGAACATAATCCTGTTCATGAAGATATGGTCTATGCAGCCAGAATGGTGAATGTGCAGTTCATTTTTAACGTGGCTCTTAACGGGGAAAAAAAAGTGATTGCCGCCTTTGCAGGAGATTTAAAAAAGGCTCATGAGTCTGGCGTGGCATTTGTGAGAAGGTTGTCTCAATGCGATCCTGTAGCAGGAGATATTGTTATAACATCTAATGGGGGATATCCACTTGACCAAAATTTGTATCAGACGCCCAAGGCAGTGGCAACAGCAGAAGCATGCGCTAAGGAGGGCGCGGTAATTATTATGTGTGCCGCATGTATTGATGGGATGGGAGGCAGTTATTTTGAAAAGTTGATTGTCAAAGGGACAGTGGATGAAATTGACGACTATTTGTCTAAGATACCGCCAAAGGAAACGATAGCAGAGCAATGGTGTGCCCAGATTTATGCGCGGATTTTAAAAAAACATACAGTAATACTGGTTACTACTTATCTAAATAAAAAAATGGTGGAAAAAGCAAACATGCTTCATGCGTCCAATCTGGATGAGGCTCTGAGGATGGCTTATGAAATTAAAGGGAGAAACTCAAGAGTTGTTGTTATACCAGACGGAGTGTCGGTATTAGCAGTGAAAGCATGTAGTTAAAAACCTAATGGAGGACGATATGGAGTTAAATATAGCTTTGCAGGTGGATGAGAAAGATAATGTGGCGACGATCTTCGCAGACGGTATTACAAAGGGGACTTCTGTCAGAGTAAAAGACCGGGCAGGATATGAGGAAATGATGTCTGTGACCGAAGTCATTCCGTACGGGCATAAAGTGGCGGTTCGGGATATCCAAGTCGGTGAACCTATTATAAAATATGGCGAATCCATAGGACGTGCTGTGAGAGATATTAAAAAAGGAGATTATGTTCACGTTCATAATATGGAAGCTATGCGAGGAAGAGGAGATCTGTAACATAGAAAAGGGGAAGAGAAGATGAGATATACATTTCAGGGTTATGTACGTGAAAATGGAAAAGTTGGAAGCAGAAATTTTGTTGGAGTTATCCCCAGTGTTATTTGTGCTACAGATGTAGCACAGGCAATCTGCCGTCAGGTGGCAGGAACAGTTGGATTCTTCCATCATCAGGGATGCTGTCAGCTTCCTACAGATTTAAAAAGGGTGACGGACACATTGATCAGTTTGGGATGCAGTCCTAATGTAGGCGCTGTTCTCATTGTGAGTTTGGGATGTGAAGGAACAGATACCCAAAGGCTATATCAAGAGATTTCCTCTACGGGAAAACCAGTGGAATTGATTGAGATCCAAGAACTAGGCGGGATGAGCCGGGCAATTCAGAGGGGGACAGACTTGGCACAGGCACTGGCACAGAAAATTTCAGGGCTTCAAAGAGAAACGGTAGATATTTCTAATGTGGTTATGGGAATCAAATGCGGGGCTTCCGACACCACAAGTGGTATGGCGTCTAATTGTGTGATCGGGTATGTGGCAGATAAATTAGTGGATTTTGGAGCAACAGTAGTATTTGGTGAAACCACAGAATTTATTGGAGGAGAGCATATTCTTGCACAGAGGGCAGTTGGGGGCCCCGAAGGGCCAATAGGAAAAAAGATTTATGAAATCGTAGAGCGCATGGAGAACCGCGCAAAAACTATTGGAGAGGATATGCGCGGCGGCCAGCCAACTCCCGGTAATATTAAGGGCGGGCTTTCCAGTATAGAGGAAAAATCGCTGGGAGCCATTGTTAAGAGCGGTCATCGTCCAATTCAGGGGATACTGGAATATCCGGATATGGTTACAGACCAGAAAGGTCTTTGGATCAAAGATGCCCCTGGGCGGGAACCGGAAATTCTTACTGGGATGGCTGCTACAGGAGCGCAGTTTTTGTGCTTTTCTACAGGGAGAGGGGCTCCGCAGGGTTTTCCGAGTATGCCTGTTATTAAAATTTGTGGAAATCCAAATACTTATGCAAGAATGAAGTATGATATGGATTTAAATGCGGGAAGGATCATTATCGGAGAAAAAAGCATTGAGGAAGTCGGGGAGGAGGCATTTGAGATGCTGCTCCGGGTTTTGAACGGGCAAATGACAAAAAATGAAGCTATTCACTATGTGAGTACGATGGATATACACTGTGTTGGGCCAGTGATATAAGAATTGTTTTATTGTTGTGTTGAAGCGGTATAGCTTTTGTTGGATTTTCGGCATTTTGTTTTTCTGGAATGACTTAGATGTCTCTGGGGAGTGTGGCAAAAGCGAACACTAAAACTAAACTATCGCAATGATGAAAGTGTTCGGATATTCTGAGAAAGAATGCGGCAGCTTTATTTTTGGAGATTATTGCCCTGTTTCCTATGTCGGTTTTATAGTTAGGACAGCTTACTAGTATCTTCTGCTCAGAATTATGGTAGAGGTTGTTTTTGCTGACTTTGAAAATATACCGGAATATAGTTTTGGCTATAAAACGCTTGTGGTTTCTTTCGTGATGTTTGTTGTTTCGTATGAACTGATTATGAGCCTCTATTCAAGAGAAACAGGAAGACAGCCGGTCAAAAGCATTATGCTTGAGTAGTGAGGAAACACGGGGCGTCTGGTAATAGATTTTTCATATAAAATATAATTCGGCAATGCGGTCTGTTATGACCGCATTTTTTCTATTTGTTTCTGGAGGAGGCTTCCCACAGCATCAGATAGATTTCTGACATTTTCAATCCGTACAAAATCATCCCCGTAGATCTTCTGCGCCGCCTGTCTGTCCCCGTCCCCGCCGCTTAAGACTGCCATGACGTGAATGCCAGACTTCTGAAGAGAATGTACTTCCATAGAGCTGTCTTCTACGCCTGCTTCTCCAGAGTAATCCCGGCTTAGTCGGTGCTTGTCATGAACGTCAGAGGGCATCCGCCTGTCGTCGTTGGGACTTGCGTCAGTCAGCACAATGAGGATGCGTTTCTTTGCAGGGGAATCTTCCATCAGACGGCGTGCCGCCCGGAGAGCGAGACCGTCCCGGTTCCATCCCGCGGCAAAGTAGTCGAAGATCTTTTTGTCCTCATCTTTGTCATTGTATCCGCAATGGAGGCGCATGACTGTATACCCTCTCAGGCTTAGGAAGGAAAAGATCTGCACCGGGATATGGCAGAGGCGTAGGCTCTTTGCAATAACATATGCCTGTGAGGCTATGACTTCCTGATTCTGGAGCCGGGAAGCAGATGCGTCCAGCATAAGATCCACGGAGAAATCAGGCTGTTCCTCTTGGAATGTCTCGGTGAAGATCCGTTCATCGTCCAGCCAGACAGCCCGCCAGATCTCTGCTGGGGCAAGGGCGCCGGAACGGCTTCGTACGAGGGAGGGCTGCGGATATACAAGCAGGGCATTGCGTATCTGTTCCGCAAGTCTTGTAATACTATTCTGATAGAAATGAAGTTTGTCCTGATAGTGAGAACGGTTCCGGTCCGCCTGCACCTGCGCGCCGCGAACCATCCGCCAGACAAGAGGATCGTCCCCTGTATGCGGGGCGCGCTGGCCGGATGCAAAATACAGATGGCATTCCCGGTGATGTCCCGTGCAGAATGCTTCTTCTGCCCGGGCATTTTCATCATACCCGAACAGGGGAAAACCGAAGCAGCTTTCAATATAAAGACGGTCATTTTCTTCCTGTAATGCCGAGATCGGTCCGAAGGTACGTGCTTTTCTCGGGGTGATAATCCCATTTCCAGCACTGTCGCTGGTAAATATGAGATCCTCTGCGCGTATAACGCGGTGAGGAAGCCCTTTTTTTATGAGGCTGCCTGCTTTTCCGCGGAATTTTGCAAAAAGAGAGAGGGGAAGAGAGCTTTGCCCAAGGCGGAAATAGCGGCGGAATATGTCTGTGGCATGGGATGCAATCTGGTCTGCGTCCCATGCCTCGCGAAAAGCCAGCTCTTCAAAGAGCTTTTTCTCCCATGGATTGATAAGACCGGGTTCTTTTCCGAGCACAGTCCGCCAGCGCGCAGACTGGAGTGCGTAGACAAGGCTGTTTTGGGACATCCACTGCTGGCGGGATTTAGTGAGCTGCTGATTGAAAAAAGATTTTGCGCAGACGCGGCGCATTTCAGAAAGGACGGGGCGCTCCCGAACTTCTCTTAAAAAGGAACAGTTCTCCAGTCCGATCCAGAGCAGGCCGTCCAGAGTTTCTTTCAAAACCGTGTTCCCGATTGTGTCGAATAGCCTGTTCATGGTATCACGGTCATACCATTTCTGTACATATCCGATGATGGAATTGAGATAAAAGTCTGGAAGCCCATCCTGCGTAAACGCCAGAAATACTGGATCGAACCCATATTCACCGGCGGCGGTCCATACCATATTGAGAGCGCGGCGTCGTGCTAAGAAGCGGCAGTCTGTGTCGGTCATGGTAGTACTCCTTTTGAGATTGTTTTTTAGTTCGGCGGGACAACGGCACTGTCAGCCGAATAGGGAAGCAGCGTCTGTTTTTTGTGATATCCTTGAAGAGATAATATCCCTCACAAGGGATTGTTCATAGCTGTCAAAGGTCTTGTTTGTGATTCCCATATCCAATGCGAGAACGGGGGAAAGTCCTGCGTGCATCAGACGTACCGCATCCAGAAGACCTCGCAGATCCAGTACCTTTGGCGTGAGTTCGCCGCTTTTACATTTCTTTTCGATATCTATGAACAGCCCGGAAAACTGCTCTACGAACTTACTTTTCATGTCAGGGAACTCTCTGCGTAGAAGCTTTTCTAAATTTTCTCTTGTAATCTCCGGCATGTGGATGATCATGAAGCGTGAGGCAAGCGCTTCGTTCAGTTCCCGTGTCCCGGCATAGCCGTAGTTCATTGTAGAGATAAAACGGGCGGCGTCATGCACTGTGACAGCGTCATATCCGGGCACATTGATGATGCGGCGGAAATCTAATGCTGAATGAAGGACTGCGAGCGCTTCGTTGCGCGCCATGTTGATCTCATCTAAGATGCAGAAACCGCCCAGAGAAGCGCTCTGATAGACTGGCCCCGGCCTGAAGGTGACTTTCCCGTCCCGGAAGGTGTCTGCCCCGATCATAAAAGAGGCGTCCATATTGATATGAAAAGATACATTGAAGGAGGGACGTCCAAAGAGCGCTGCCAGATTTTCCGCAAGGACATTTTTCCCCGTTGCTTTAGACCCTGCGAGGAGCAGGTTCTCTCCGCAAAGCAGAGCCTCCGCAGCCTGTTCCCAGACTTCCCTGCCGTAATACATATACCGGGGACATGTTTCCCCCGCGGCATTGGATGGGTAGGCTTTTCGGAAATATTCAATCCCTTTGATAATGTGTTTGCTGACTCCTTCTTCTCTTAAAAAATCAAGCATGGATATGTACCCCGTATTTTTGTGTAGTGTAAGTTTGTTCCCTGCACTGTGTAAAAGTGTGCTTCAAAGATAAATTATAAGAACAGTATACCACCTAAAAAAAGAATAGGAAACAATCACTTGGATACGAGAAGACACTTGAATATGGAACAGATAATCCTCTGCTTTAAAGGTGGGGCGCAAAAGGAGAAGAGCAGGCTGCGTTCATGCAAAAAAAGGATTCCGAGTATTCTCTTTACAGAAGGAGAGAAAAGTATTTATAATGAAAAAAGAATTTTGAAATGGCAGAAAGGGACGCGGTATGATTAGAGTAATAGCAAGCGATATGGACGGGACGCTTCTGGGAGATGATCATAGGATCGCCCCGGAAACTCTCGAGGCAATAAAGGAGGCGCAGGAGGCGGGAATACGTTTTATGATCGCCACAGGGCGCAATTTTAAAGGAGCGATGGCAGAGCTTCAGGATACTGGGCTTGTCTGTGACTACGTGGTGGGCAGCGGCGCTGAGGTGCGGGATCCCATGCAGAACGTGATAGAGACGAGGGTTTTGAGCAGGGAACTATGCAGGCGTGTGTATAAGAGTGTGAAGAAATTTCCGGTATCGGTGATCTTCTGTACGGATGGATACGATTACCGCGTGGGTACGCCAGAGGAGGTGGAGGAGAGCCTTATACTGGAGCTTCAGCTTTTTCATGAAAACATGACACGGGAAGAGATCTTGAAAACTTCGGTGTACCGCAGGATCAAGGAGAACTCAAAGGTGGTATCCGGACTTAAGGAGATGGAGGAGAAGAAAATCCCGGTGTATAAGATTTTCCTTTTCTCAGATGACACAGATATGTTGGAGCAGATTGATAAGGTGCTTGGGGAAAACCGGGATATTGCTGTGGCTTCTTCGTTTCCGACCAATCTGGAGATTACGGATGTGCGGGCGCAGAAGGGCCCTGTGCTGAAAAATTATATTGAACGTCTTGGGTATGCCATGGATGAAGTGATGGTATTTGGGGACAGCCTAAACGATCTGTCCATGCTGGAGATGGATTTTGGAGCAACGGTTGCGATGGAGAATGCGTCCCCAGAAGTGAAGGCCGCGGCAAAATATGTCACCAAGTCTAACAATGAGCACGGCGTGGCTTATGCAATCAGAGAACTGCTTAAACGTCAGAATGTATGAGGCTTCCGCATCTAAACAGAGCGGATGGAGTTGGAGAGGTCAGAAAAAAGTGAAGATACATTATAGGAACACGGCAAATGGAGTGGAGATCGTGCGCTGTTTTGGCTTAGATCCTCATGTGGAACTGCCGGAGAAGATACATGGCAGGCTGGTGGTTCGCGCGGCAGCGTACACATTTTCCATGGGAAAGGATCGGGAGGACGAAGATATTCTTGTCTATGAGACGGATGAGAATCATCTGTTTCAGAACAAGGAACATCTGCTTGCCGGAGAGAGGGTGGAGAGCGTTATATTTCCAGACAGTATGGAACAGATCGGGCGTTACATTTTTTATGGATGCCGGAATCTGAGGGAATTATGGTTTTCAGACGCTTTAGCGGATGTGGGAAGCGGCGCGTTTACCGGATGCAGGGCGCTTTGCAGGCTGAATGTGCGTCTTTTGAGGGGACAGAGATCCTGCGTGCCGGATATACTGGGAGATTTGTGGCAGAGGATTGACGTGGTATTTCAGACAAAGACAGAGGAAGCAAGGCTAGTATTTCCGGAGCATTATGAGGAAGCAGTGGAGAACACACCGGCTCGGATTTTATTTACCCAGCATCACGGCTCAGGTAATAATTACCGCCAATGCTTCTACAATAAAGAACCAGATTACAGAAAATATGACGATTTATTCTCAGTGGCAAGGGCGTGGGATGACATAGATGTGCTTTCTGACTTGATTTTTTCGAGGCTTTTGTATCCTGTGGGGTTGACGCAGGAGGCGGGAAACGCCTATGAAGCTTATGTGAAGGAACACGGCGCAGAGATCGGCGCCCGGCTGACAGAGACAGGGAATATGCAGGCTTTGCGGGCAATGTCAGAGAGAGGACTGTGGACAAGGCGGTCGCTTGTCAAAACTGCAGACTACGCGGCGCGGATGGGACAGAGAGAAGAGCTGGTATTTCTTATGAACGAAAAGCACAGGCTCTTTCCGGAGAAGAAAAGAAAATATGAATGGTAATATATAAGCGGGGAACGAAAGGGAAAATACATGATGAGAAAGGACATCCCTGCAGGAGAGCAGGAACAGAGAGAAGTGACAGATGCGGTGGAGCGGCTGGGAAGGCAGATATTATCTATCTGCCGGGACGAACTATATTTTTCCATGCGGTTCATGGATGTGGCGCTGAGTAGTTTCGCGTATCAGATGGACAGCGGGGTTAGCCCATTCGGAACGGATGGGTATACGATGTATTTTCATCCGCGGGAGCTGGGAGGCCTGTACAGGGAAAACAGGATTCTTGCCAACCGGGGATACCTTCATATGGTGCTTCACTGTGTCTTCCGGCATATAGTGAAGCCGGAGCCGGGCCAACTCCGACACGCCCGGGAGGGAAATATGGATCAGAAAGAACTCGCAAAGCGGTACTGGAATGTGAGCTGCGATATTGCAGCAGAGCATATTATTGATGGGTGCGATTTGCGTCCCGTGCGCTGGTCGAGAAGTTTACTAAGGCGGGAGACATACCGAAAGCTAGAAGACACCGGGCATGTGCTCAATGCAGAGCGGATCTTTTTTGAAATGGAGAAATGGGATCTGACGGAAAAGGAATTGGCAGCGCTGGAGGAAGAGTTTTACGTAGACGATCACAGGTATTGGGAGAGCGATGACGAAAAGCGCCCGCCGGACGAACAGCTCAATAATAAATGGAAAGATATCGGCGAGCAGATGGAGACGGATATGGAGACATTCTCCAAAGAGGCCTCGGAGCAGAGCGGGCATCTTCTGGGGGAACTTAAGGTGGAACATAGAGAACGCTACAATTATCGTGAATTTTTAAGAAAGTTCTCTGTATTCCGTGAGGAGATTAAGACAGATCCGGATACGTTTGATTATGGGTTCTATACTTACGGACTGTCCCTGTATGGCAATCTGCCACTGATCGAGCCTCTGGAGACGAGAGAGATGCGCAAGATTGAGGAATTTGCCATTGTGATAGATACGTCAATGTCCTGCTCAGGGGAGCTGGTGCAAAGATTTCTTGAGGAAACTTACAGTGTCCTGCGGGAAAACGAGAGTTTCTTTCATCAGGTGAACGTCCATATCATCCAATGTGATGAAAAAGTACATCAAGACGTAAAGATCACTTCGAAGGAAGAACTTCAGGATTACATGGAACATTTTCAACTGTACGGTGAAGGGGGAACAGATTTCCGCCCGGCGTTTGAATATGTGGACGGCCTGATCCGGAAAGGGGAGTTCATGAATCTGAAGGGACTGCTTTACTTTACGGATGGATATGGGATATATCCGGGCAAGATGCCGTCTTACAGGAGCGCGTTTGTGTTCCTTGAAAAAGATTACAGAGATGTGGATGTGCCGCCGTGGGCGATCAAACTGATCCTGAGCGAAGAGGAGATCAAACAGAGCCGCCGGCATACACAATGATAAAATAAAACGCCGCCCGGCACAAACAGGGCGGACGAAGGAAGAAAGATTCAGGAGGAAGATAATTTGGATATTAAGCGTGCAAAACAAGAGATTAAAGATACAGTCGAAGCATATCTTTTAAAGGATGATTTCGGAGAGTATAAGATTCCCGTCATCCGTCAGCGCCCCGTGCTCCTTATGGGGCCGCCGGGGATCGGCAAGACCCAGATTATGGAGCAGATTGCAAAGGAGTTAAAGGTCGGTCTGGTGGCATATACTATCACTCACCATACTAGGCAGAGCGCAGTAGGGCTTCCGTTTATCAAAGAAAAAGAATATGGCGGCCGGCCTTACTCTGTGACAGAGTATACAATGAGCGAAATCATCGCTTCTGTATACGAAAAGATAGAGCAAACAGGGATACGGGAAGGGATCCTCTTTATCGATGAAATTAACTGTGTGTCAGAGACGCTTGCCCCGGCCATGCTCCAATTTCTTCAGGGGAAAACGTTCGGCGTCCACAGAGTTCCTGATGGATGGATCATCGTGGCGGCTGGCAATCCCCCAGAATACAATAAGTCTGTCCGTGAGTTCGACGTGGTAACGCTGGATCGGTTAAAGAAGATTGATGTGGAGGCGGATTTGTCTGTGTGGAAAGAGTACGCGTACCGGCAGGGAATACATCCGTCGGTCATCTCTTATCTGGAACTGCGCAAGGAGAACTTCTACCGCATGGAAAATACAGTGGATGGTAAGCTTTTTGTCACGGCGAGAGGATGGGAGGATCTCTCCCAAATGATCTGGGTTTATGAGGAACTGGAAAAATCTGTGGATAGAGATGTGATATACCAGTACATCCAGCACAGGACGGCGGCCAAGGATTTTGCTAATTATCTGGAACTGTATTACAAGTATAAGACGGATTATAAGGTAGGGGATCTTCTGGAGGGAAAGTGGGATGCCGTCACACTTCAAAAGATACGAAGTGCTCCGTTTGATGAGCATTTAAGCATTATCAGCCTGCTCAACGGCAAGCTGGGCGGATTGTTCAGGGAGTGTTATGAGCAGGATGCTTATGTAGGGAAGCTGTATGGATACCTGACCCGTTGGAGAGACAGTCAGGAGGCTCTTACACTGGAGGATATACAAAAAACGGCCCGGAGGGATCTTAAGGAGCAGAAGTGCGCGGAGCTTCTGACAAAAGAGCAGGAGCATACAATGATCCGGGTGATCGATACACTGACGCGGTTTACCACTCTTCTCAAAGGGGATTCTACGGTGAAGGAATCAGACAAGGTGAGGGAGATGTTTGGGGAAGAGAAACAGGAACTGGATATTCTGACAGATCACATATCAAAGGAATTGGAGAATGCTTTTTTGTTCCTTGAAGCGGCTTTTGGAGAAAGTCAGGAGATGGTGGCATTTGTCACAGAGCTCAATGCGAATTATTACGGGATATGGTTTGTTCAGGAGAACGGGTGCGATCTGTATTACAGGTACAATAAGGGGCTGCTTTTCGATGAGAGGCGCCAAGGCGTTATAAGGCAGATGGATGAGATGGAATCCATGTTCAACTTGGGGATACGCTGATTTTGCAATCGTGGGTGTAAAGTGATATACTATTCGTAATTATGACAGTGAGGACAGATCTTTATGGCAAAGAAAGGGAGGGTGTTAAGATGGATGTGAGGCAGAAAAGAAACGAGGCGCTTGGGAAGCGTGTTGTAAAGGCGCTGGAATCTAGAAACATGGAAGCTTATTATGCGGCGACGAAGGAAGAAGCCGTGCAGAAAGCCCTTGAACTTATTCCCGAAGGGAGCAGTATCAATATGGGAGGTTCTATGTCCGTGCGTGAGGTGGGACTTCTGGATGCGATCTGCTCGGGGAATTATGAATTTTATGACAGGGATAAGGCAGAGACGCTGGAGGAGAGACATGAGATCGCTTTGAAAGCCTTTACCTGTGACTGGTTCTTGGGAAGCGTCAACGCAATGAGCGAAAACGGCGTGTTTGTCAATATTGACGGAAATGCAAATCGCGTGGCAGCATACGCTTTCGGTCCGAAAAATGTGCTTCTCATTGTGGGAATGAACAAGGTTGTAAAGTCAGAGGAGGATGCAATGCACAGGGCAAGGAATGAGGCGGCGCCTATCAATACGCAGAGATTCGGTATCGATACCCCATGTGTGAAGAATGGGAGCTGCTTTGACTGTAAGAGCCCGGCCTGTATTTGCTGTCAGATCATGGTCACCCGGTTCAGCAAAATACCGAAGAGATTTAAGATCATCCTTGTGGATGAAAATCTCGGGTTTTAATTATAGAACAGACAATCAGGAGATAGCAGTCAGATGGACAGAAGAAAAGAAAAGGACAGAAGAAAGAAGAAAAGAACGGCGTTTAACATCGTGTCCGGCGCCGTGCTGATCGCGGCAGTCTGTGTGTTTGTATTTGCCTTGTATCAGCTTGTGATAACGCTGGTCCCCTATTATTCTGGCGGCATGGAATACGATAATATTAAAGATATCGCAGTTACGGCGGATGAGGATGGAAGCGGATTCAGCGTGGACTTTGATGCTTTGTTAAGAGAAAACAGAGATACAGTGGCATGGATACGGTTTGATCAGCCGGAGATTATCAGTTATCCGGTAGTTAAGAGCGCAGATAATAAGGAATACCTGACGAAGACATTTTCCGCAAATGACAACAGGCTGGGAGCGATCTTCATGGATATGAACAACAGCTCGGATTTTTCCGACAGGAATACGATCATTTACGGGCATCATATGAATGTGGGCGGTGAAATGTTTTCGCAGCTTCTTGAATATGAAAGCGAGTCATTTTGCAAGGAAAATCCAAATTTCTACATTTATACACCTGATGGGAAGGTGCGTACTTACACAATATTTGCGGCCGGAGTCGTGAAGGATATGGCAGAAAACTACACGATAGATTTTGCTTCTGATGAGGATTATGAGACATATCTGCAGACTTGCAGAGAATCTTCCAACTATCAGGTGGATGTGGAGTTGAACGCACAGTCAAAGGTTGTTACCCTGTCCACTTGTACAAATGTGAGAGACGATGAGAGATTTATCGTTCAGGGAGTACTGACAGCGGAGGACTAAGGGTACAAGCCGGCAATCAAAGTTGCACTGCAGGTGGAGGAAGGCTGTGGGATATGGATAGGGAGAAAAGGAAGGTGCTAAGACAATGGCGGACAGATTCAGTGTGGGAGATATCATCACAATGAAAAAACCGCATCCGTGCGGCAGCAAAGACTGGGAGGTCCTGCGTGTCGGAGCGGATTTCCGGCTGAAATGCGCGGGGTGCGGGCATCAGATTATGGTTCCGCGCAGGCTGGTTGAAAAAAACACTAGGAACATTGTAAAAAAAGCTTGAAACATCTGTCTCTTTATGGTATTATGTATAACCGTGACATACTCTCGGAATTAGTTCCGCAGAGATCATAATTCCTTGTTCCCGGAGTGAAGCCGGGGGCCAGAGACCATAAGGAGGTGCAAGAACATGAATAAGTATGAATTAGCTGTTGTTGTGAGCGCTAAACTCGAAGACGAAGCGAGAGCAGACGTGATCGAGAAAGTAAAAGCTCTTATTACACGTTTCGGCGGCAACGTGACAGACGTGGATGAGTGGGGCAAGAGAAGATTCGCTTACGAGATCCAGAAGATGACAGAAGGATATTACTACTTCGTACACTTCGAGGCTGAGACTACTGTTCCGGGCGAAGTGGAACAGCGTATCCGCATTATGGACAACGTGCTCAGATATTTATGCGTGAAACAGGAAGCATAAGCGGAAAGAGGTATATATGAATAAAGCGATTTTAGTAGGACGGTTGACAAGAGATCCTGAAGTGAGATATTCACAGGGCGAGAACGCTACAGCAGTTGCGAGATACACAGTTGCTGTTGATCGCAGATTTAAGAGGGACAATGAGCCGACGGCAGATTTTATTCCGTGCGTCGTGTTCGGGCGTTCCGCTGAGTTCGCAGAGAAATATTTCCGTCAAGGGATGCGCGTTTCCGTTTCCGGACGCATCCAGACAGGTAGCTACACGAACAAGGACGGTGTGAGGGTATACACAACGGAAGTGGTCGTGGAAGAGCAGGAGTTCGCGGAGAGCAGGGCTGAGAGCGAGGCAAACAGAGGCTCTTACCAGCAGAGCATTCCGGCTCCGGCACCGAGCGCGCCGGCAGGCGACGGATTTATGAATATCCCCGATGGCATTGATGAGGAGTTACCGTTTAACTAGGGAAAGGAGAAGCATCATGGCTTACGAAAAGGGAAGCAGACCTGAGGGCGGTTTCAAGAGAAGAGGCCCGGCACGCAGAAGAAAGAAAGTGTGCGTATTCTGTGGTAAAGAGAATAATGAGATCGACTACAAGGATGTTGCAAAGTTAAAAAAGTATGTTTCTGAGAGAGGCAAGATTCTTCCGAGAAGAATTACAGGAAACTGTGCAAAGCACCAGAGAGCGCTTACAGTAGCGATCAAGAGGGCGAGACATATTTCTCTTATGCCGTATGTTCAGGACTAATTTTAATTTAGAAGTTTAATAAGCGTTAAAAGCCTTTAGACATTGAAATAATGTTTAAAGGCTTTTTTATCAGTATTATGCTTTATTCTAAGTCTGCTAAGGGAACTTCTCTTTTATGAGATTACATCGTGGAAATGCTGCGGATGTAAACAGATGAATTGAAAGGCAGAGCCTTGCATGATATAATAAGACGGATATTATAGCATCTAGGGAACACAGAACTTTGTAAAAAATCGAAAAAGATGTTATAATAAGACGTTACAATGGAAATTAGAGTTTTTGTTTTTTTATGACAGATATTGTGCATACCTGAGAAGTACAGACGGAGTGACATTGTTATGAAAAAGAAAAAGAACAAGATGCGTTTAAAAGGCCAGCTTAGAATGTATATGAACTGGCCGCTTATCATGACAGTCCTGCTGGTGGCAATGGATGTATGGGTCTACTTTGTCGACAAGCGGGCAGGCTTTATTATGAGCGTGTTCATCCTAGTTTATCTAATGATCGCAGGCGGGTTATATTTTTATAACCGGTCTTTGATCTTGGCGGATTTGATACAGTTTTCCGCTCAGTATAAGGGGATTGAGCACACGCTGTTAAAAGAACTTGCCGTGCCGTATGCCATTACGATGAAGGACGGACGTATTCTCTGGGGAAATGATGTTTTTATTGCTCTGATGACAGGTCCGAGGAAAGAAAAGTATTTAAGCAAGATGATACCCGAACTACATCCCGGCGTGTTCCCGAGAGGGGACATCGGCCATGCGGAGCTGGAAGTGACCTACAATGACCGGGATTATAAGGTAGAGATGAGGCGCGTCTCTCTGAAGGGATTCAGTCAAAAGGAAGAACTTCTGCAGATTCCAGAGGAAGAAGAATACTTTGTGGCAGTGTCCATGCTGGATGTTACAGAGCTGAATGCATATATCAAGGAAAATGAAGAACAGCGGATGATCTCCGGCTTAATCTACATCGACAATTATGATGAGGTTATGGAAAGCGTAGAAGAGGTCCGCCAGTCGCTTCTGGTTGCGTTGATTGACAGGAAAATCAATAAATACATCAATGATGTGGACGGTATTGTCAAGAAGATGGAGAAGGATAAATACTTCATTGTTCTGAGGAAGGAGAGCTATAGGAAGATCGCTGAGGATAAGTTCTCCCTTCTCGAGGAGGTAAAGCAGGTTAATATCGGAAACGCCCGGTCAGCTACGCTTAGTATCGGATTAGGACTGAATACAGCGACCTATGCCTTAAGCTATCAGTATGCCCGCGTGGCTATCGATCTTGCTTTGGCAAGGGGAGGTGATCAGGCGGTTGTCAAAGACTGCAACGGGATCACATATTTCGGAGGCAAGAAAGAACAGACTGCAAGGAATACCCGCGTGAAGGCACGTGTGAAGGCCGAGGCGCTTAGGGAGTTTATTGCTACAAAGGATCAAGTTATGATCATGGGGCATAAGATTGCGGATCCGGATTCGTTTGGGGCATGTATGGGGCTTTACAGGGCAGCAGTCAGTCTGGAGAAGAAAGCGCATATTGTTATCAATACTGTGACGGAATCAGTACATCCTTTGTACGATGAAATTGCGGAGAGCTCGGCGTACGAGGATGACATTTTCCTTACGTCTGATCAGGCGCTTGACTATATTACGGACAATACGATGGTGATTGTCGTAGATACGAACAAACCGCAGATGACGGAATGCCCGGAGCTGCTTAAGCGCTCCCGGATGACGGCGGTGCTGGATCATCACCGGCAGAGCAGCAATGTCATTGAGAACGCAGTGTTGTCATACGTGGAGCCATACTCGTCGTCAACTTGCGAGATGGTAGCGGAAGTTTTGCAGTATATTGCAGATGACATTAGAATTCCGTCTGTGGAGGCAGAATGTCTGTACGCAGGTATCATGATTGATACGAGGAACTTTATGAACCGCACTGGCGTGCGCACGTTTGAAGCGGCAGCATTTCTAAGAAGATGTGGCGCGGATATCACCCGTGTGCGCAAGATGTTTCGGGATGATATGGAATCTTACAGGGCAAAGGCAGAAGCTATGAGAAAGGCGGAAGTCTACAGAAAGGAATACGCTATCGCAGAGTGCCCGGGCGATATAGAGAGCCCGACCGTGCTGGCAGCTCAGACAGCCAACGAACTTCTGGATATCAGCGGGATCAAAGCATCCTTTGTCTTGACGGTATATGAAGGTAAAATCTATCTGAGCGCCCGTTCCATCGATGAAGTGAACGTGCAGATCATAGCAGAGAAGCTAGGAGGCGGCGGCCACATCAATTCCGCCGGGGCACAGTTTGACCACACGAATATTCAGGAAGCTATCAGTACTTTGAAAGAGACAATTGATCAGATGATTGAGGAAGGAGATATATAAGACATGAAAATTATCTTATTGGAAGATGTGAAATCTCTTGGGAAGAAGGGAGATATTGTCAATGTAAACGACGGATATGCGAGAAATTTTATCCTGCCGAAAAAATTAGGCGTAGAGGCGACGGGGAAGAACTTAAACGACTTAAAACTTCAGAAAAATAATGAGAAAAAAATTGCTTTGGAAAATCTTGAGGCGGCTAAGAACCTCAGCGGGGAGCTTGCGGAAGGAAAGGTGGAGCTGTCTATTAAAGTGGGAGAGGGAGGCAAGACTTTCGGTTCTGTTTCCAGCAAGGAGATCGCTGCTGCAGTGAAGGAGCAAATGGGGCTTGACGTAGATAAAAAGAAGATTCAGTTAAAGGAGGCGATCAAGTCTCTTGGAACTCATATCGTAGCTGTAAAGCTTCATCCCGAAGTGACAGCAGAACTTAAGGTGGTTGTTAAGGAAGAAGCATAGAATCAGAAGGGTTTTAGAAGAAGGATCATAGAAAAAAGATCAGAACAGAAACATAAGAGGAGAAGTGTAAGGAGAGATTCTTCATGGATATGGAAGCAGCAATGAAACGGATACCGCCCCACAGCATTGAGGCAGAGCAGGCAGTGCTGGGGGCGATGCTCATGAATAAAGACGCTGTCATGGTCGCTTCAGAGATATTGACGGGGAACGATTTTTACCAGTCAGCATATGGTATTCTTTTTGACGCGGTGGTGGAACTGTTCAAAGAAGGACGCCCTGTAGATCTGATCACCCTTCAGGAGCATTTGAAAGAAAAGGATGTGCCGCCAGAGATCAGTAGCATGGAGTATGCCCGTGAACTTCTGGCGGGGACGCAGACATCAGCAAATGTCAAGTATTACGCGGAGATCGTAAAGGACAAGGCGATTTTGAGGAGACTGATTAAGATCAATGAGGAGATCGCGAATACGTGCTATCTGGAAAATCGCCCTCTTGACGAGATACTGGAACAGACGGAAAAGCAGGTGTTTGAACTTGTGGAGCATGGAAATTCTCAGGAATATGTTCCCATCCGGCAAGTCGTATTAAACGCTTTGGACGTGATTGAACGGGCCTCTAAGACAAAGGGAACTGTTACCGGAATCCCCACAGGCTTCATTGATCTTGATTATAAGCTCTCAGGACTTCAGAAATCGGATCTGGTGCTAATCGCGGCCCGTCCGTCCATGGGAAAGACGGCGTTTGTGCTCAACATTGCCCAGCATGTGGCGTTCAGGCAGAATCTCGCCGTGGCAATTTTCAGTCTTGAGATGTCCAAGGAGCAGCTTGTAAACCGTCTGTTCTCTCTGGAATCTCATGTGGATGCCCAGGTGCTCCGCACGGGAACACTTTCAGATACAGACTGGGAGAAATTGATTGAAGGAGCAGGCACGATCGGAAATTCGAGGATGATCATAGATGATACATCCGGCATTTCCATATCGGAGATGCGCTCCAAGTGCAGAAAATATAAATTGGAACAGGGTCTGGATCTTATTATTATTGACTATCTGCAGCTTATGAGCGGCAGCGGGGGAAGGAAGAATGAAAGCCGCCAACAGGAAATCTCAGAGATCTCGCGTTCCCTGAAAGGGCTCGCGCGCGAACTGAATGTTCCCGTTATTGCTCTCTCACAGCTTTCTCGTGCCGTGGAGCAGAGAACGGACAAACGCCCTATGCTCTCAGATCTCCGTGAATCAGGAGCAATCGAGCAGGATGCGGACGTATGTATGTTTATTTATAGGGATGATTATTATAATCCAGATACGGAGGATAAGAATATCGCGGAGATTATTATAGCAAAACAGAGAAACGGCCCGATTGGGACCGTGCGCCTGGCATGGATGCCGCAGTACACACGTTTTGGGAATGAACTGCGGCAGCAGTAAGAGGCAGTTGCCATCCGCACCGAGGTGTGCGGACGCAACTCATGTAAAAAGCCTGCGCAGCTTCATGATAGGATTTCCTTTTGCGGATTCCCTGCGGGCAGCCTGCTGCTGCCGGATAAGCGTGTCCAATTTGCGGAAATGCTCTTCTTGCTGGCGATCTTTTGCCTGAAAGAGAAAATCCATCTCATGGATGACATCAGTAGTTACTGTACTGCTGATGTCATTTTTTAGTATACTGTTATTTTCAGCCAGCGCTTCGCGAAACACGTCGCCTACGAGAGCGCGCATCTGTTCCACTTTGTCGATAGGAATTACAACCTCCACAGCTTCTGTGGTCTCGGTGGAAGGTACAGAAGCTGCCGAAGACTCAGCGGGAGCTGGTGTTGTGACAGCAGCAGGCTTGACAGTGGAGTCAGGCTTCTTAAACTTTAGACGGGTCTCCTTTAATTCTGGAATAAGCGGCTTTAGATCTCTTAACAGCATTCCTTCATCTTTTAGTTTCTTAATACAGCAGAAAAGCCGAATGTCATCTTTGGTATAATACCGGTGTCCCATCTCCGTTCTGCCAATGGTAAGACCCAGTTCTTCCTCCCAATATCTCAGGACATGAGATTCTACGTCCACCTGTTTAGCAGCTTCGGAAATCATGAATCTGACTTCACCCATTAATATTTATACCTCCTATTCTGAACTGTTGATCAAGGGGAAAGTCTTGCAGCTGAGCTTTTTTAAGACTATCCCGACTTTAAGGACATTATATCATAGGGAAGGCTGTAGAAGCGGGAGAATCGTTCGTGAAGTTCCGACAGGAAGTTCCGACATATTTGCATAAAAAGAGGATGCGCCGAAGCTGTAAAACAGCCTTGGAGCATCCTTTTGTGCTTGTGATCACTTTGCGATTTTATATCCTTACTCTGCTGAGATAGCACCTGTTGGACATGCGGCTTCACATGCTCCGCAGTCAACGCAGGCATCAGCATCGATAACGTATTTGCCATCGCCTTCGGAGATAGCGCCTACCGGGCATTCGCCTTCGCAAGTACCACAGCTTACACATTCATCGCTAATTACGTGTGCCATAGTATGTATCCTCCTTTTTTGATTTCCGAAAAGGGGATGTCCTTTCCGATATGTCTATTTTAATACAAGAAAAGTAAATATACAAGAGATTTGTGTGTACTAAATCAAGTACGCAGTATGCACTGAATCAAGTATGAAATATTGTTATACTCTGTCAAATTCTTCTGTAATTTCCTGTGATGGCGCTTTTGTGACAAGGCTTACGATCACGATCATGGCGCTGGATATGAGAAATGCGGGAAGCAGTTCATAGATATCCCAAGCGCCGCCCATGGGGCGAACCAGATATTTCCAGATGAATACCATAGTGCCTCCGCTTATCATACCTGCAAGAGCTCCCTGCCAGTTAGAGCGTCTCCAGAACAGGGCAAAGAGGACGACCGGTCCGAATACGGCTCCAAATCCCGCCCATGCAAAGGATACGATGTTAAATACAGAACTATCAGGATCACTTGCGAGAAAAGCGGCGATCACAGAGATAAGAATCAGCGTAATACGGTCTGCAAACATCGTGTTTTTCTTTGAGGCAGTTTTCGCAAGAATACCGCCGAGAAGATCGGAGGATACAGCAGAAGATGCGGCAAGAAGCTGTGAATCCGCCGTTGACATCGTGGAAGCAAGAATTCCTGCAAGGATTGTCCCTGCAAGGAACGCAGGCACGATACCGTATGTACTCAGAAGATCTGAAATCCGCACAATGATCGTCTCAGAATCAGAACCGGTAAGCACCGTCAGTGCTCCGGTATCGCTCATGGCAAGTCCGATCACACCGATTAGAACGGCGACGGCAAGGGAGATTACAACCCATGTGGTGGCAACTCTTCTGGAAAGAGTAAGCTTATTCTCATCCTCGATTGCCATGAAGCGAAGAAGAATGTGAGGCATGCCAAAGTATCCCAATCCCCACGCGATCATGGAAATAATGCTGATGAGGGGATAGGGCTGTTCCACGCCTGCTACCGGGTCATATGTTGTCGTCATGGTCAGATATCCCGGCAGAGACTGCGCGTTCTCAATGACGGCGGAGATTCCTCCGGCGATGTTGATGCCAAAGATAAACACAATGATCATAGCAATAGACATGATAATACTCTGGATAAAGTCTGTCGTCGACGCCGCGAGGAATCCGCCCAGAGTGGTGTAGCCTACGATGACAATAGCACTGATGAGCATTGCGCCAACATAGTTTACACCAAATAGGCTAGAGAACAGCTTTCCGCATGCCGCAAAACCAGACGCCGTGTAAGGGATAAAGAAGATCACGATAAAGATTGCTCCAATGGACTGGAGAATCTTGTGACTGTCGCGGTAACGATTGCTGAAAAATGACGGCAGGGTGATAGAATTTCCCGCTACGTGAGTGTAGCGGCGGATTCTTTTTGCAACGATCTTCCAGTTAACGTACGTTCCGATAGCGAGACCGATGGCGGTCCACCCTGCGTCTGCGATGCCGGTCAGGTATGCCAGCCCGGGGAGCCCCATAAGAAGCCAGCTGCTCATGTCAGAAGCCTCCGCACTCATGGCGGTCACAAGTGGTCCGAGTTTTCTTCCTCCAAGATAAAAGTCTGCGGTATCATGATTATTTTTTGAACAGCGGTAGCCCACATAGAGCATCGCGCCCAGATAGATAATGATAGCTATCATAATACAGATGTGTTCAGTTGTCATTTATCACTCATTCCTTTCGCGTATATTGGAAAATTGTATCATAGGGCAGGAGATTCTTCAAGTTTAATAAAAAATTCACAATTTTTTTGCCGGCTTTGGTGTATGATAAAAAAGGTTTTTGATAAATATGGAGGGAAACTATGGGGAAAAAATCGATAGCGGCTATATCGCTGGCGCTTTGCGCGGCTATGAGTGTCTGCGCGTGCAGCAATAGAGAAGAAAATGTATTTACAGGGGAAACGGCAGATGAGCCGGAATGGCAGGCGAATCTAGACGTGCTGTCTCCAGCGGTGTATGGGAATATCGACGATCTTGAACTAGAGCCAGGAACTTATATATCGGTTATTGGGAAACTGTCAGATTCTCCTTATTGGAATCAGGTGCAGGAAGGAGTCCAACAGGCAGCAGACGATATCAATGAAAAACTTGGTTACACAGGAGATGACAAGATAAAAGTCTTGTTTAACGCTCCGTCGGACAGCGAAGATATCGATGAGCAGGTTAATATTTTAGATGAGGAGATGGCGCGTTATCCCGATGTGATTGCTATTGCCAGTATTGATGAGAACGCATCTGCTGTCCAGTTCGATCTTGCCAGTGAGAACGGGATTGCTATTGTGGCATTTGATTCAGGTAACAGCTATCAGGGTATCCAGTGCACATGTATGACAGACAATACTGAGGCGGCGGGAACGGGAGCCCAGAAACTTTGCACGGCTATTGAGGATAGTGGCGAGGTGGCGCTGATCGTTCAGGATTCCGTGTCCGCGAATGCCAGAGAGAGGGCGGAAGCGTTTCAAAATGCTATTGCCCAAAATTATCCGAATGTGTCGGTTGTGGAGACCATTTACATGGATCGTCTAGATGAGCTGAAGCGTCAGGCAGCAGCGGAAGAACTCGGTGTGGCGGCAGAGGAACTGGCCACATGGGCGGAAGCGGCTGCGGGTCTGGAGGATTCCGGCGGAGATGAAAACGCAGGTAATACAGATCAGGAGGCAGACATCTCAGAGACTGCCAAGGCAAAGCTGGAGGATGTCAATTCCATCGCGGATCAGATGAGTGATGAGGAAGTAGTCAGCCATTATCTGGAAAAGCATCCGAATCTGGCGGGATGCTTTGGGACGAACGCAGATGCGGTTATGCTTGGAGCAGATACGCTTGAAAACATGAAAAAGACAGAGGATATTGTTCTGATGGGATTTGATGCGGGAGAAGACCAGATTGCGGCTCTGGAGAGCGGAGTGATCGACGGACTTGTTGTACAGAATCCCTTTGGGATGGGATATGCCACAGTCGTCGCCGCCGCCCGCACAGTTTTAGAGATCGGAAACGAGGCAGTTGTAGATACTGGGTATACGTGGGTGGATCGTGACAACATGGATAGTCCGTCTGTGCAGGCGATGCTGTACAAGTAAATACTATAGAGTGATACCTTTAGTTGGCGCGGCTTAGAGAGAAGATAAACTCTGTGCCTACGCCCTCCGTACTTATGACATTGATGTGCTCGTCGTGGGCCTGTATCACTTCTCTTACAATGGAAAGTCCCAGACCAGTCCCTTTTTTATCTTTTCCACGGGAGAGATCTGACTTGTAAAAACGCTCCCAGATCTTGTTCTGCTCCCTGCGGGGGATGCCGATTCCGTGGTCTTTTACGGAGATGAAGGCTTTATCGCCCTTTACAGTCACTTCCACGGTGACGGAAGATTCATTTTCACTGAATTTGATGGCATTGTCCAGCAGGTTATAGAGTACCTGCTGGATTTTACGTTTGTCAGCAAATACAAGGATAGCGCCCGGCATGAGGAGTAATTCGATGGAGATGTGTTTTCGGGTACATGCACCCTCGAAGGATTGGGCTGTGTTTTTAATCATTTCCTGAATATCAAATTCTTCTTTATTCAAAAGGAGATTTTTGGTGTCAAATTCATTCAGTGTCAGAAGATCTCCTGTCAGATCGGTCAGCCTTTCGGTCTCAAAAAGGATAATGTTTAAGTATTTACCGTACAGTTCCGGTGGAATCGTTCCGTCAGCCATGGCTTCCACATAACCCTTAATTGAGGTGAGGGGAGAACGGAAGTCGTGAGATACATTTGCCACAATCTTTTTTTGATAATCGTCCATATCTTTCAGTTGTGCCGCCATGTAGTTTAAGGAAGCGGAGAGATAACCGACCTCATCGTGGGTGGTGACAGGGATCTCGTAATCTAAGTTTCCCAGAGCATATTGTTTTGCGGCTTCTGATATTTGCTTGATCGGACGGTACACGATAAAATGAACGCCCAGAAGGAAGATAAAGGATAACAGGAAGATGACTCCTAAGGTGATGTAAACTGAAATCATGATGGAATTGCAGCGCTCCACAATATTGGAGACTGGGCTGTGGATCAGGAGATATCCTTCTGTATGAAATCCTTGTGTTACCGGAGCCATGACAGTGATAACATCCTCATCAAAATATCCATGATAGGTGCCAGATATATACTGATTTCCGCCAATCTCCGCGGGATCAAACTTTTCGATCGCCTCGGGCGCTGATGTTCCCTCGATGTTGGACGAAGTGATCAGAGTTCCTGTATTGTCCACAAACCAGAGGGAGGCGTCTAGATACAGGCGCATGGCGGCAAGTTGGGATTGAACCGCGTAGAGCGGTGAATCATTCGTAAAATAGGATGGAAGATAGTCGCTTGCGATCAGCGAGGCTTCTCTGTAAAGTGTGCGCGACGTATCTTCCGCGATGCGATCCTCCACAAGCTGTGTTGTGAGCGTCGCGGTTGTAAACAAACAAAGAAACCCAAATATAATGTATAAGGCGATAAATTTTAAATGCAGTATGCTTTTCATGTATGCTTTTTACTCCTTGAGCGGATTTTTTGCCCTTTTGGCAAGAATCCTGCGCGCAGGATTTATTTTTACTTCGTTTCAAATTTGTATCCGATGCCCCAGACGGTGCTCAATCTCCAGTGGGGGTGATCTTTTATCTTTTCTCTCAGGCGCTTGATATGCACGTCTACTGTTCTTGTATCTCCGATGTATTCATAACCCCAGATTCGGTCAAGAAGCTGTTCTCTTGTAAAAACCTGATTTGGAGAGGAGGCAAGACAATAGAGAAGCTCCAGTTCTTTCGGGGGCATTTCTACATTCTGCCCGTCGCATACAACAGAATAATTGGTCAGATTGATGGTAATGCCGTCGTACTCCACGCACTTCGTCTTCTCTCGCTCCAGCGCATCCGATCTGGAAGGCTGGTAACGGCGTAACACAGCGCGTACCCGGGCGACCATTTCCTTGGAGTCAAAAGGCTTCATCATATAATCATCAGCGCCCAGTTCCAGACCAAGAACTTTGTCGAAGACTTCTCCTTTGGCGGAGAGCATAATGATGGGAGTGGACGCTTTCGCACGGATCTCCCTGCAGACCTGATAACCGTCAATGCCCGGGAGCATCAGATCTAAGAGGATCAGGCTAGGCTGGTATGAATCGAATGCGTCCAGTGCGTCTTCTCCGTTGTATACGATCTTCGTATCAAAACATTCTTTTGTAAGATAGAGCGAGATCAGCTCTGCGATGTTCTCATCGTCGTCGACGATGAGGATCTTTTGTTTCCCGATCATTTTCAGTACCTCCTTGTAAGTTGTAAATGTGAATGGGGAATTCCCGTGCGTCTATATACCTGTTATTCTTATCCTAGTTCTACGATTGTCACCCCCGCGTCTCCTTCGCCGAACTCGGCAAGATGATAGGATTTTACATGTTTCTGCCGTCTTAAATATTCATGGATGCCTTTTCTTAAGGCGCCCGTGCCCTTGCCGTGTATCACCCGGACGGTATTTAAGTGGGAGAGCAGGGCATCGTCGAGATATTTGTCAAGTTCCGCCACGGCCTCGTCCACAGTCTTGCCAAGCAGATTGATCTCTGTGCTTACGGAAAGGGATTTGCTCATGCCGATCCGGCCTTTGGAGGTCCGGGAAAATTTCTTTGGCGCGTACGGGGACGGCTCTTCAATGATCTCAAGATCTGAGATGTTGACTTGCGAGCGCAGGATTCCCATTTGTACGGTCACATTACCCCGGGCGTCGGGCAGGGAACTGATAGTTCCGGTCAGGTTCATGCTCAGTACCTTAACGGATTCCCCTAGTTTGAAATCAGAGGGCTTATGCTGCTTTTTTTGTTTCTTTACGCCTAGATCAGAGGAAGAAGCGGTGTCTTTGATCTTTTTGCGGATGCGCTCCCTCTCCTTTTCCATCTCAGCTGCGGAGATGTTTTCTTTCCCAAATTTGTAGAAATTGCGGATGGTCTCATCCGCTACTTCTTTTGCTTCCCGCAGAATGGCGTTTGCTTTTTCGTTTGCTTCCCGAATGATGCGGTCACGTTGTTCATCCAGTTTTTTCTGATTCTGTGCTGCCTGCTGTTTCAGGCTCTCTGCCTCGCGCTTGTATGCGGCAATCTCTTCCCGCTCCTTTTCAATGGTCCGCCTGCTTGTTTCAAGATCCGTCAGAAGATCTTCAAAAGAGGCATCCTGTTCGCTTAGGCGTTTTCTCGCATCGGCGATAATATGATCCGGCAGACCAAGCTTGCTCGAGATAGCGAAAGCATTACTTTTTCCAGGAATACCGATAAGAAGCCGGTAAGTTGGCCGAAGGCTCTCTACATCGAACTCGCAGCAAGCGTTTTCTACACCGGGAGTGGAGAGCGCGTATACCTTCAGTTCGCTGTAATGAGTGGTAGCCATCGTGCGGATGCCCCGTGCGTGCAGATAGGACAAGATCGCGATGGCAAGGGCAGCGCCCTCTGTGGGATCGGTGCCTGCTCCCAATTCGTCAAAGAGGACGAGGGAACGCTCATCTACTTTTTTTAAGAAGGACACAATATTTGTCATATGAGAAGAAAACGTACTTAAACTTTGCTCGATACTCTGTTCGTCCCCAATGTCCGCGTAGACATGGCGGAATACGGCGAGCTCTGAGCGGTCCTGTGCAGGAATGTGAAGCCCAGCCTGTCCCATCAGAGTAAACAGTCCGACTGTCTTTAAAGAAACAGTCTTTCCACCGGTGTTCGGGCCAGTGATAATCAGAAGTGTGAAATCTTCTCCCAGAGATACTGTGATGGGGACGACGCTTCTCTGATCCAGCAGGGGGTGACGTCCTTCCCGGATGCGGATGCGTCCCTCTTCATTGAAGATCGGACGGCTTCCCCGCATGGAAAGCGCCAGCGCACCTCGTGCGAAGATGAAGTCCAGATCAGTGAGAGCGCGGTAATCTGTGCGGATTTCCTCGATATACTGGGCGGCATCTTCACTCAGCCGGGCGAGAATTGCTTGAATTTCCTCCTGCTCTTTGGCGTAGAGTTCTTTTAAGTCATTGTTTAGTTTTACCACAGCCATAGGCTCGATGAACAGAGTGGAGCCGCTGGAGGATTGGTCATGGATCAGCCCTTGTACCTGTCCGCGGTGCTCTGCTTTCACGGGAATGCAGTAGCGGTCGCCTCTCATGGTGATGATCGGATCCTGAAGATATGTCCGCAAGGATCCGTTCACAAGTCCGGACAAGGTGGTGTGCACCCGGCCGTTTAGGTTGCTGATGCTCCGACGGATATGTTTTAGCGCGCTGCTGGCGTCATCGCTGATTTCATCCTCTGAGATGATACATCTTTCAATCTCGGAGGAGAGCAGCGTGAGCGGTTCAAGCTGATCAAAATAAACATCCAGACAATCTGCGGAGTCTTCCTGTGTGTCGTGCCTCCCGTAGGATTTTACCCGGGCGGTGTTGGCAAGAAGCCGGCGGATACGCAGAAGCTCCGAGATATTTAAGGCGCCTCCAATCTCAAGGCGTTTCATGGATTCTTCTACAGGCGCCGCGTCCCCGAAGGAGATTCTCCCTTTTCTTATGATCCTTGTAAATGCTGACGCGGTCTGCTCCTGAAATGTATTGATCTTTCCGAGGTCTGTCATAGGTTTTAAACGGTGACAGAGTTGTTTGCCGCGAAAGGAACCCGCCTCTTCGGCAAGAAGATCTATAATCTTATCAAATTCAAGTTTTGTCAATGTCTTCTGGTTCATGATACTTCCTTACTATATTATAAAACTTTCTGAAGATAGTTTACCTTATTCCGGGGATAAAGGAAAGGCTTTTCCAAAAGGAATTGAACAATCAGTCTGAATCGGTTATACTAGAATCCGAAGGAGAAGGATGTCCATGCCGAACGACAAAGATCACGATCTGAGTCAGGAAGAGGGCTCAGAAGAAAAGAAATACTCCTTCTTGAGGGAGACGATAAAACCAAAACCGATCAGCAGGGAACAGCTCGGAAAACAGTTCGTGAGGATTGCTATATACGGGGTGATCTTGGGAGTGTTTGCCTGCCTTGGTTTTTTTGCGCTTAAACCTCTGGTGCAGAACTGGTTTAGAGGGGAACTAGAGACTGTAAATATTCCTGAGGATGAAGAACCATCTGAGGAGACTGCGGAGGGCGTAGACGCAGAGGAAGCTTTGGCGCCTGCAGCTGACGCCGGGACATATGAGGAAATGATGGCGAGCATGAAGGAACGCGCGGAGGAGGCGGAAAAAGGACTTGTCTCAGTAAAACCGGTCATGGAAGAACAGGATTGGGACGCGGATATGACTGGGATATCAGACGGAGTTACCGGAGTGATAACTGCAGACAATGGACAGGAACTTTTGATCCTTGCGGATAGTTCAGTGTGCGGGATGGCGTCGAAGTGGACAGTTACGTTTCAGGATGGCAAGACATACAGCGCCTCTCTGAAAAGACGGGACAATAATACCCATTTGGCGGTATTCAGTGTGCTTAGGGGAAATATCTCAGATTCTACATGGTCTGCGGTTAATGTATCGACTCTCGGAAATTCGAATCTGGTAAAACAGGGGGATGTAGTGATCGCTCTGGGAAATATGTTCGGATATGCTGACGGAATGGCATACGGGGTGATCAGTTCAACAGATTATAAAGAAGCGCTCTTCGATGGAGAGTATGACATTTTGGCGACTGATATCCCAGCAGAGCAGGAAGGAACAGGAATCCTGTTTAACATGGACGGGGAAGTCATTGGCATGATCTCTTCGTCGGTCTGGACGGAGACTGAAAATTCCATGGCAAACGCATATGCCATTTCAGATCTGAAATCAGTGATTGAACTTCTGGCAAATGGACAGAGTGTGCCATACGTAGGGGTGTATGGAACGACAGTTACATCACAGCTTACAGAGGAGCAGGGCATACCGTCAGGGGTTTATGTAGTAGATATTGATCCGGATTCTCCGGCGATGGCGGCAGGCATCCAGATCGGAGATGTGATTTGTACAGTGTCAGGAGAAGATATAGGGAGTATCGTATCATACCAGAGGACGGTTCTTGAGACCAAGACCGGAGATGAGGTTAAGTTCAAGGGGAAACGGCTGGGAGTGGAAGGTTATGTGGATATCGACTTTACCGTGACGATTGGAAGCAGCGAATAAAAATAGAAAGAGGAAAGACATGAGATATATCAACGGGCTTCATGAAGGCGAGACGATCAGGAATGTATACTTGTGCAAGAGCAAGCGTTCCGCAGAGACAAGAAACGGGAAACCGTATGACAATGTGCTCTTACAAGATAAGACAGGGATACTAGACGGAAAAGTGTGGGATCCTAATTCTCAGGGAATTGCCGATTACGATGAAAAAGATTTCATTGAGGTATACGGCGAAATCATTAGTTACAATGGCAATCTGCAGATGAATATCAAACAGATCCGCAAGGTTGATGAAGGCGAGTATGAGCCTGCGGATTACATGCCAACTACGGAAAAAAGCGTGGACGGGATGTATGAAGAGCTGACCGCCTATATCCGTCAGATTAGCAATCCATATTTGAAACAGCTTTTGGAGTATTTTTTTGTAAATGACAGTGAGTTTATTAAGAGATTCAAAGGACATTCGGCGGCAAAAACTGTGCATCACGGGTTTGCAGGAGGCCTTCTGGAGCACACGCTGAGCGTGCTCCATATGTGTGAGTATTTTGCGAGGGCATATTCCATACTGAATAGAGATCTGCTCTTTGCGGCGGCAATGTGCCACGATATTGGAAAGACGAGGGAACTTTCTACATTTCCTGATAATGACTATACAGATGAAGGGCAGCTAATTGGGCATATTGTGATCGGTGTGGAGATGCTCGGGGACGCACTGCGTTCGATCCCGGACTTCCCAGAGAGGCTTGCTAATGAGTTGAAGCACTGCGTTATTGCACATCACGGGGAATTGGAGTACGGCTCGCCCAAGAAGCCAGCTCTGGCAGAAGCGCTAGCTCTTAATCTGGCAGACAATGCGGATGCGAAAATGCAAACGCTGACGGAGATATTCAAGGGAAAGACAGGGACAGACTGGCTGGGATATAATAAGTTGTTCGAGTCAAATTTAAGGAGAACTTCCGGGGAATAAACATACAAAAATTAAGAGAACACAGGAGTCAGGGGACGTAAAACGCGGAGGATATCACGCGGGCTATGTCCCTGATTTTCTAAGAGGAGAAAGATATGCAGAAGAATGATATGGCGGTTGTGAAGATCACGGATATGGGAGTGAACGGGGAAGGGATCGGAAAGTCGGACGGTTATCCCTTGTTCATCAAAGATGCTGTGATGGGAGATACGGTGGAAGCCAAGGTCATGAAAGCAAAGAAAAACTATGGGTATGCAAGACTCATGAAAGTTATTGAGCCCTCCGCCGACCGCGTAGAGCCTAAGTGCCCTTTTGCCCGCAGATGCGGAGGCTGCCAGATACAGGAAATGTCCTATGAAAGACAGCTTGTTTTCAAGAACCAGAAAGTCAGGAACAGTTTGGAACGGATCGGCGGATTCTCTCCGAAGCTTTTGAACAGGGTGACAGAACCTATCGTCGGCATGGACGAGCCGTTTTTCTACCGCAACAAGGCACAGTTTCCCTTTGGTACGGACAAAGAAGGAAATCCGGTGGCAGGGTTCTATGCCGGGCGCACCCACGATATCATCGCCAATACAGACTGTGCTCTTGGCGTGCCTGTCAATCGGGAGATCTTGGAGACTATCCTCGATTTTATGAAAGAAAACCGAATTTCCGCTTATGACGAAAAGACTGGCAGAGGACTGATTCGTCATGTCTTGATCCGTTATGGGTTCACCACGAAAGAGATCATGGTCTGCCTTGTGGTAAATGGAAAGAAAATCCCTCATGTGGATTGCCTCACTGATAAACTGACGAAGATCAAGGGGATGACGAGTATCACAATGAGCATGAATACCCGGCAGACAAACGTCATCATGGGGGATTCTTTCGAAGTGCTCTGGGGGCAGGGATATATTACGGACTATATCGGAGATATCAAGTACCGCATTTCACCGTTGTCCTTTTATCAGGTGAATCCGGTACAGACAGAAAAGCTTTACAGCCTCGCAATGGAATATGCAGACTTAAAAGGCGGGGAAACTGTGTGGGATTTGTATTGTGGGATCGGAACGATCTCTTTGTTTCTGGCGCAGAAGGCGGGGAAGGTGTACGGTGTGGAGATCGTGCCTCAGGCCATAAAAGACGCAAGAGAGAATGCAAAGCTTAACGAGATCATAAACGCAGAGTTCTTTGTGGGCAAGGCGGAGGAAGTCTTGCCAAAGTGGTATCAGGAACATGCAGATGGAGGAGAGGCTTTCGCCTGCAATGAAGCGCGCACGGATGTAGTGGTTGTAGACCCGCCGAGAAAGGGATGCGATGAGACACTGCTTCGGACGATCACGGAAATGGCGCCGGAGCGGATTGTGTATGTGAGCTGCGATCCCGCTACGCTGGCGCGGGATCTGAAGATGCTGTGCGGGAGAGGGTATGCGCTGGAGAGAGTAAGGGCAGTGGATATGTTTCCGAATACGGTGCATGTGGAGACGGTAGTACTGCTTTCCCACAAAAAACCTGACAGCACAATCAGC
>NHCFR01400__coassemble_406_pt1 | contig 89363 bp, 86 predicted proteins | sample NHCFR01400__metabat2_high_PE_061 | metagenome-assembled genome bin NHCFR01400 | reverse complement strand
TTGTAAAGGGTGCTAAAGCATTGCTCACGCACCAAGCCCTTGACAAACCATAGCCCGATAAGTCTACGGTAATCAAGCGGAAATGAAATAGTCTGCTGTTTTACAGCGATAAGAAAGAGATACCAACACACTTATGATATGCAGTATCTCTTTCTTAATAGCAATATTCTTTTGTCTGCAAGCAGGTAAACACGGGCTGTTTCTTAATATCCTTTTGTTTGGGAAACTCCCACAGACTGTCCTGAAGAAATTTATTAAAGATGGTGTAACATATGTTTGACAAACCTACACTAAAGCCTATTATATAAAAAGAGCCTTCATCAGGCTCTTAAAAAGCATACTTAATCCGCTTTATAGATTTGACAGATATTCCTGCAAAACATCATATAAATAGATTTCCTTATCTAATGTCTGACTATTGAGCTTTTCCTGCCAGTCCGGGATATTTAATTCATCAAACAAAAGACATAACTGCGCCCCTGTGTGATACGGCATCTGATCATACAAATAATTGACGCTGAGTTTCCCCGCATCTATCTGTGTAAAGGCATCCATAAAAGGAACGTCTTGTATATTGTCAAAATACATCACGCCATAATCATATCCTATTATCTTAGAGACTTTGATCGTGAGATATTGCGCCGTCCCCTCTGCCGTTTCATGAGAAAGCTCAGATAAAACGTACTCCTTATTATTTTCCATGCGCTTTGAAACGATATCGACATACTGTCTGGCATAATCTATCAGCACATCTCTGTCCCTTCCTGATTTTAGCTCCGCTCTTATGTTATCTAATACCTGATATTGGTCTTTCAATAGCGTCATGTCATCTTCTGTAAGAGGATTTTCAGGATTTTCCACAATTTTCCATTCATTCTGCATATAGTAATGAAATGCTTCGTGAGTTAAAAGAGGAGTAAAATGAGAACTAGAATATGGCTTTTCAAGGGAGTCCTCCTCATCATATTTTATAAAATATACCTGATTCCCAAATGCAGGATATTCTTTCCCAATCGTATTGAAATTACCTACATCCAGACGTATTTTCAGCGCTTGCGGCGCTATAGGGGCGATGCGGTAAACGGACTGCAATCTGAAATCATCCGGCATGTTTATCTTCTTTGTCAGCAAATTATCGGAAAAGTCCTTTGGATTTATCAGATAAGTATTCAGAGAATCCTTAGACACAGCTAAAATGGTTTTGTCTGCCAGATCAAAGTCACTCCATAGTTTATCAGATTGAATTGTTTCGTACAGTTGGTTGTACTCTCCCAGCATCTTCTTGTCCGCATCATTTAATTGATCGTAGTCTGAAGAAAAATATTTATTTTTAATAATAATTCCAAGCGCACAAATAAATATAAGCAGAAAAACAAAGGCGATAACCATGGTGCATTTTTTCTTTTTTGTCATTTTCAGTCTCCTAATCTTTAAAACCACACGGTAAACCAGTTTATTTTTATTTACGGATGTAATTTTATCATAGGAACTAAAAATATTTTTGTAAAAATTCTTAAGAAAACCAAATTTTTCATTTAATTTAACTTTCTATTGGCGGGTATGAAAGACAAGCCACCCCTATTTATGATACGGTTCTCCATTGATAATCCGATATCCCCGGTACACCTGTTCCAGAAGCACCACCCGCATCAGCTGATGGGGAAGTGTCATCTTAGAAAAGCTCAGCGCAAAATCTGACCTTCTAAGTACCTCTTTCCCCAGACCAATGGAACCTCCGATTACAAACGCAATACTGCTTTTTCCCTGTACTCCCAACATCTCTATCTTTTCCGCGAACTCCTCGGAGGTGAGCATCTTTCCGCCGAGCTCCAGCGTGATCACATACATATCATCCCGAATGTATTTTAGCAGGCGCTCTCCCTCTTTATTCCGGATGGAAGCTTCCACCGTTTTACTTGCCTGATCAGGGATCTTTTCATCTGCCACCTCGATGATCTCTAGCTTACAGTACCGGCTCAGCCTCTTACTGTATTCTGTGATAGCGTCTTTTAAGTATTTTTCCTTGATTTTCCCCACTGTGATTACTGATATCTTCATTTTCTTCCTCTTTTATCTCATACTCAAACGCCGCATGATTAGTCTTTACCCGAAACACGGTCTTACCCTGATATGACAGCGTATATTCTGCCATGTGGGATACGTTTTCTCTGATCCTGCGCGTCATTTCTCCTTTTTGTGGAGCACTCAGAGCCTCTCCTGCCTGTCTGGGAAAACGTACTTCCAAACAGTATCTTCCTTGCTGGACCAAAAGTTCATTCTCTCCCATTTTCCGAACGAGCGCTCCCATATAAGTTGCGAATCTGTATTCCCGCCCTTTGTAAAAGAGGATGCCTGTCGTTCCCGTAAACCGCAGCCCTGCCAGCGGAATCGACGCCGCGGCGAACATCAGCGAACCGTTTTTCAGAAAATGCTGAGTCCATACATATTTCTCTGGAAATGACCTTCCGCTGTCGCCCTCCATGTATCCCTTTGCATTACGGAAGTGATATATTTTTCCGTTTATCACCACATCCCCGTTTACAGAGTGGAACATACTATAAACCGTATGGGTACATTCCATACCTGAAATATACCGAAACGGTCCCATAATGTCATACCGGGGCCTTGTAAGTTTTCCAAACCGCAGGATGCCACTGATTTCCACTCCGCCTTGAGCTTTCTCCATCTTCAGTCTTAATCCTTTTTCTGAAAACAGATTATCTCCAATTTGCATAATTCCTTTCGGCCGGCTGATTCGGAACTGGCAGATCGGAAACTCCTGATTCCAGCTCCCTGTCTCTGTAATAATCTGTATGGAACAGGTCTGTTTCCGTCCGGAAATATGCACCGCCGGAATAACTGCAAATGTCCCGTCCTCTCCCTGACATCGGAAATACCATCCATAAAAATATTCACTCACCATGGATTCCCTCCTGTGCCGGACCTTCCAGAAGATTCCCCTGATAGTCAAAACGCGATCCGTGGCATGGACAGTCCCATGTTTTCTCGTCGGGATTCCATACCAGCTCGCACCCCAAATGAGGGCAGATAATACCTACCTGATAGATTGTTCCTTCCTCTGTCTTATACACTCCTGCCTTTCCTTCCGCTGTCTCGGCGATTGCTCCTCGCCCCGGCTCAAGCTGTGACGATATTTCATCCGGAATATGGAAAAACCGTTTCGTCAGACCTTTGACTGCTTTTCCTCCATCCTTCATAATCTGAGGAAGCTCTTCGGCGGAGAAACGGTCCGGGACAAATATCCCGGCACATGGATTTTCGTTTTTGCACAGCATATCCCGTATGAGCATGGCTGATACCATGGAAGAACTCATCCCCCATTTACGGAATCCTGTGGACACGATCCAGTCTGGGCGATCCTTGGCATATGTCCCGATAAATGGGATCTGATCAGCTGTCACGCAGTCTTGTGCGGACCAGCATGTGATCTCGCGGCTTCCCGGGTAAATTCTTTCCGCCGCCTCGCGGAGAGCCGCGTAACTTCCGCCTTTATATTTCCTCCCGTCATGCTCCTCGCCCGTGCGGTGCCCCTGCCCTCCAAACAGGATATATTTTCCATACTGGCGGAAGGAAAGAGAATCCTTTCCTTCCCCGATATACATGCCGTTTAAGGTTCCCGCATCCTCCAGCGCAAGCACATAGGAGCGCTCCTGATGCATTCTTGCAAAATACATTCCAGGGAAATTGACAAAGGGAAAGTGAACGGCAAAGATAATCTTTCCCGCACATACACTTCCGCCGGGCGTCCTGACAATATGCTCTTCAATCTCTTTCACGGGACTGTTCTCATAAACCGTCAGTCTTTCCGCTATTGCCGCCATGAATTTCAACGGATGAAACTGTCCCTGACGAGCAAATTTTACCGCCCCAGCACAAGATACCGGCACTTCAATCTCTTTTACATAAGACGCGCTAATTCCAAGCTCACACGCCACCTCAGCCTCCTGCTTCAGCTTCTCCGCATCCTGTGAGTAAACGTAGGAATCCTGTTCCTCAAAGTCACAGTCAATCTTCTCTTCCTTTATGATCCTTTTGTATTCCTCCACCGAGTCCTGATTCGCCTGAACATATTTTGTGGCAGTCTCTTTTCCTTTTTTCTCAAGAAATGTTTTGCAGAACATCCCATGCTGGGATGTGATTTTTGCAGTCGTATTCTTTGTCTGTCCGCCGCCAATGCGCTCTGCCTCCAAAACAGCGGTGTGGATTCCTGCTCTTTCTAATTGATACGCTGTGAGGATACCCGCCATCCCGCCACCGATCACTACGGCATCGGTTTCAATGTCACCCTGCAGAGATTCTCTGCGCCGAATCTCACAGGTTCTGCTCCAGATTGATTCCATACAAATGCCTCCCCTTAGGTTTTATTTATAAGATTTCCCATAGAAGGCAGTTTATACCATCATGCTTCTACTTCATATACGTACAGCTCGTGCAAAGCCCTTGTGGCGCAGATGTACGCCGCCTGTTTTGCAAGAGGATTCTTCTTTTCCCCTCGAATAGAAAATACCTGATCGAACTCCAGCCCCTTTGCAAGATAAAATGTCGTCACCGTCAGTCCCTTCTTGAACACGGAACTATTCCTGTCTACATAAGAAGCGTCTACCCGCCTATTTCTGAGAAGACGGTAAATGTCAAACGCTCCCTCCTCTGTCATGGTGATAACTGCCGCAGTCTCAAACTTTCCATCCTTCCTGTTCAAAGCCTCAGAAGATTGTTCCGCAATTTTTTGAAGCATCTCTTCTTCCGTGGCAAATGATTTTTCTTCCACTTCTTTCCCGTGGCGCTCAAGAAGCTCGACATCTGTAATACCGCTGATCTTTCCGGCATAGGTCGCGATTTCCCATGTATTCCTATAGCTCTTGTTCATAATGATTATACGAATATCTCTGCCGAATATCTTCGGAAGAAATCTCAATACGTCATGCTGCTCTCTATCCAGTGTCTGCGCACGGTCACCCAGAATCGTCATCCGGCAGTTGAACAATCCGTGAATAATTACATACTGAAGATAGGAATAATCCTGCATCTCGTCAATAACAAGATGTTTGATGTTTTTGTGGGTGCTTCCCCCTGTAAGTCTATATTTCAGGTACAGCATAGGAAACACATCCTCATATGGGATTTTCCTTTTTTCATATGGTACGTCAGAAAGCGGTTCCCATCCGCAGGTTTCCATAAGGCGGTTGTAGATCGCATAGATATCCTTCGTCACATACATACTGTCAAATTTCTGCTGAAGAAACTCCCGGTCCTCTTCCTCAATATCTCGTCCACTGAGTGTCTCATAGGAATCAATAAAGTATTCCATCACTGCGTCCATGCGCTTCAGAATCGGGGTATCGTAAAATTTATCGTAGAAAAGCCGGATGATCTCTTCCTCGAAAATTCTCATTCCCCGGAATTCAATATCCTTAAACTCCATCAGGCTGTCCTCCTCCAAAGCGAGGAAGCCTTCCGCCTCGCCCACGAAATCTTCGGACTGTTTTCGAAGGAACCGTTCGTCCGCTGCCTGATCAGGAAATTTCATTATCCGTTCCAGATGGTCGTACCTGTCCTCGCAGTCAGCTGCCGTACTCTTTAGTTCCTTGTACGCAAACAGATCAAAACTCATCTCTCGGATATTTTCCTCTCCAAGTTCGGGAAGGATATGTGAAATATAGTCTGCAAACACGCTGTTTGGCGAAAGGATCAACACACTGGAAGACTGCAGGTTCTTCCTGTCATGATATAGAAGATAGGCGATACGATGGAGTGCGATAGATGTCTTTCCGCTGCCTGCCGCTCCCTGTATTACAAGGATCCTGTCCTTCGTGTTCCGTATGATCTCATTCTGTTCTTTCTGAATCGTGCGCACAATGCTTTTTAACTGTGCGTCACCACTGCTTCCCAGCTCTTGCTTCAAGATCTCGTCATCGATCTTTACATCACTCTCAAAATCATAGATCATTTTCCCGCCGCGGATCTTGTACTGCCATTTAGCGTCGATATTGCCATGTATCTCGCCAGACGGCGCTTCATAACATGCCGGGCCTTTGTCATAATCATAGAAAAGGCCGCTCACAGGAGCCCGCCAATCATAGATCAAAGGCGTCATCCCTGCCCGTTCCGAGAAATTTCCAATACCAATGTAAAAAGGTTCCGCCTCATCTTCTTCCTCAAAACAAAAATCCACTCTTCCGAAAAACGGAGAATCCGTCATTTTTCGGAACCTCTGGATCAATTTTATTTTTTCCTCGTTGGCATTTACTTGATGGAGAAGCGCCTGCTGGTTATCATAGTCCTCATACCCGTACTGGTCCATCTCCGTATAGTTCTCCCAATAGTACTCGTGCATGCTCTCGATCTCTCTCTGCCCTTCGTCAAGCTCCTTCTCCAGCCTCTCTAGTCTCTTTTTTAGCTTCTCATTTATATCCTCAAGAAAAAGATCGCTGTCAAAACATCTGATGTTATTTGCCATATCTCTTCTCTCCTTTTATTCCTTTGCCCGCCTTATTTTCTTTATTATCAGACGTATCTCCATAGAAAATACCCCTTTCTGTCTGATAATACAATCATTATCATACCACAGAAAGGAGCATCCGTCGATTTTTAAAAAGAAATCACAGATTAGTCATATTTCTTTTTTATAATATTATGCGATATCATAAAGAAATGAGGCTTAGCAATGAAAAAAGAAAACCGAAAAATGGCTCAACAGCGCAGAGCCGAAGAACGTCGCAAAAAAGAATTGCGCAGAAAAATCAGTAAAGCGTTTGTGATTGGAATTCCCTCTCTGGCTGTGTTACTCCTAGTGGCAGTACTGATCGCAGACACGATCATAAACAAAGACACATCAAGTCAGACGGAAGATACCAGTACTGAGAGCACGTCAGACACTGCTCAAGTAGATACCAACACAGATGTCACAGACAGTGACAGTACAACCGGTAGCAGTGGTAACGCTTCTTCTGATGGAAATTCCACCGTTTACTCCGCAGACACTTCCCTGACTGTCGCAGACGGCGACACTGTCAACATCGACTATGTAGGAACCGTGGACGGTATCGAGTTTGACGGCGGAAACACGCATGGGATGGGCACAGATCTTACGATCGGCTCAGGTTCATACATCGATGATTTTGAAGAACAGCTCATCGGGGCACACCCCGGAGATACTGTAGAAGTCAATGTCACCTTCCCTGATCCTTACGGGAACAACACCGATCTGAGCGGAAAAGACGCAGTGTTCACTGTAACAATAAATGGAATTTACGAATAGAATCCCCTCTCTTAATAAAGACATTTAATAAAGACCTCATTCTGCATCTGAATCATCAGCCGGAATAAGGTCTTTCTTTAATTATATTTTCTCTTATATCTTTATAATCTTTCTCGGGCACTTCTCCGCACATACGCCGCAATTCGTACATTTGTCCGCATCGATGTGCGCGAGGAAATTGTTCACGGTGATGGCTCCCGCCTCACAGTTCTTCTCGCAGAGGCGGCATCCGATACAGCCTACCTGACAGACATCCATTAAAGCCTTTCCCTTTTCATTGGAATTGCACTGTACGAATGTCTTTTGCTTATATGGGATCATCTCGATCAGATGCTTCGGGCACGCCGCAACACATTTTCCGCAAGCCTTACACGCCTCCTTGTCGACTACTGCGATTCCATCCACAATATGGATCGCGTCAAAGGGACATGCCTTGACACAGGTTCCGTAACCAAGACATCCATATGCGCAGCCCTTCGCGCCGCCATCCTGCATCTGGCTTGCCATGACACAATCTTTAATGCCATAATACTCATATTCATTTTTTGCCTTCTCACAAGTTCCGCCGCATTTTACAAAGGCAGTCATCCGCTCTTGTGCGGAGGCATCCACGCCCATGATAGCTCCTATTTTCTCCGCTACCGGAGCGCCGCCTACCGGACACGCTCCAACTTCCGCCTCGCCTTTTACAATAGCGGCGGCAAGCCCCGAACACCCTGCATAGCCGCAGCCTCCGCAGTTATTTCCGGGAAGTTCTCCCAAGATCGCCTCTTCTCTTTCATCCACCTCGACAGCGAACTTCTTCCCTGATATTCCGAGGAAAACGCCGATGAAGACGCCTGTTCCGCCGACGATCACAGCGGCTAATATTATTCCTGTCACACTCATATCATCTTTCCTCCTATATCAGTCCTGAGAATCCGAAGAACGCGATCGCCATCAGTCCTGCTGTCACAAGCACAATAGGAGTTCCCTGAAATGACTCCGGCACATCGTTGTATTCGATCTTCTCGCGGATACCTGCCATCAGCACGATGGATACAAGGAATCCAACTGCGGTTGCAAATCCATTCACCACCCCGGTGAGCAGTCCGTATCCGTCCTGAACGTTGGTCAGCGCCACGCCAAGTACGGCACAGTTCGTTGTAATAAGCGGGAGATATACGCCCAACGCATTATACAGCGGAGGCATCGCTTTCTTTAAAAACATCTCCACAAACTGTACGAGAGCTGCGATCACAAGGATAAACACAATCGTATTTAAGTATTCCAGCTCTCCTCCCATGATGTTTGGGTTTCCAAGAATGTATTTATAGATCAGCCCTGTCACGAAAGATGCGATCGTGATAACGAACACGACGGCACCGCCCATTCCCGCGGCAGTCTTCACATTTTTTGAGACGCCAAGGAACGGACAGATCCCGAGGAACTGGCTGAGCACCACGTTATTTACGAACGCAGAACCGACTGCGATCAATAATAATTCCTGCATTTATGCCCCCTCCTCTTCTTTTTTCTCATTGCTCTCCAAATGTCCTCCACAGATGCCGTTGCTTGCGCAGGCCTCGCATCCCGCCGCGCATCCTGCGGCTTTCGGAACTTCTTTTCCTTTTCTTGCCAGATTGTTCCTTACCTTGTTCTGAATCGCTGTCAGGCAGGCGAGGACAAAGAACGCTCCCGGCGCAAGGATGAATATGGTAAACGGTTCATAAGGCGGAAGCGTAATCCATGTATCGCCTCCGAAAAGCCGGATGGATGTATAAGTATCCGGCAGGATCTGGAATCCGAAGATCTGCCCTGCACCGATCAATTCTCTCACAATACCGATGCAAGTCAATCCCACTGTGAATCCGAGTCCCATGCCGATCCCGTCAAAGACAGACGGCAGGACCGGATTCTTGGACGCGTAGCTCTCTGCTCTTCCGAGGATGATGCAGTTTACAACGATAAGCGGGATGTATAGTCCCAGCGAAGAGTACAGGCTGGGAAGAAATCCCTCCAGCAAAAAATCCACAATGGTCACAAACGATGCAACGACCACGATAAAAGCCGGCATTCTGACCGAATCCGGAATAATTTTCCGAAGAATGGAGATCAGCATATTGGACATGATTAACACCACCGTTGTAGAGAGTCCCATCCCCACTCCGTTGATAGCAGATGTGGTAACCGCTAGTGTCGGACACATACCAAGCATGAGCACAAAGGTCGGATTTTCTTTTACAAGACCATTAAAAAGTCTTTCTGTATATTTATTCATTGATACCGCCTCCTAACTCGTTCTGGAAATATACAAGGGCAGAGTCTACAGCATTGGTGACTGCATTGGTCGTAATCGTCGCGCCGCTGATAGCGTCAATCTTGTCGTCGCCTTCCTCCCCGGTCTTCGTATAGGAGAATTTCTCTACCTTTTTATCCTTAAACTGGTCTTTAAACTCTGCCTCGCTGGCTTTCATTCCAAGCCCGGCAGTCTCGCTGATGGAGAGCATCTCAATCCCCCTGACCGTACCGTCCGATGAAATACCCACCGATATCTGGATATCTCCGCTATACCCTTCATGGGAAGTCACATTGACTACATAACCCACAGTCTCGCCTCCATCGTCTTTCCCCACTGCGATCTCTGTGATATCATCTGACGAATATCCATTTTCAGCTAAAAGCCCTGCAGCACTCTCTGCATCAAACTCGTCATACGTTTCAAAAGAAGACGCATCGGAGAGAACCGCACGGTAAGCTTCCTGCTTTGCGTTCTCCTGCGCAACCGCAATCGGTTCTTTCGTAATATCATAGACGATGCCAAGAAGAAGCCCAGATACAAGAGTGATGGCAGTCAGGATCAGTGTGTTCTTGATAATCTTATTCATTATCTCTCTCCTCCTTTCCCGAATGGTCTTGGAAGAGTCATTTTTTCAATCAACGGAACCATAAGGTTACTGATGATAATCGCATAAGACACACCCTCTGCGGAGCCGCCAAAGAGACGGAAAAGCCCTGTCAAAAGCCCCATACAGACTCCGTATACGATCTTTCCACTGCTAGTGATGGGCGAAGTCACGTAATCGGTTGCCATAAACCATGCTCCCAGCATCAATCCTCCCCCGCAAAGGTGAGCAGTTATGTACTGTGCATCAAATCCATGTCCTCCAAAAATTGTGATAAACACAACAAATGTAACAATGTATGCCCCCGGAATCCGTAGATCAATCACTCCCATGAGGATCAGGAACATCGCTCCGACCATAATCGCGATCACAGACGTCTCGCCGATAGTTCCCTGTATATTTCCAATCAGCATATTCATGGTATTGACCGTTTCGCCAGCCTTTAACTGGGCCAGCGGCGTCGGTCCTGTCACTCCATCATATACGAAATAGGTCATCCGTCCGGTAAAACAGATCAGCAGGAAACACCTCGCCGCCAAAGCTGGATTCATAAAATTCTGTCCAAGTCCTCCAAAAAGCTGTTTCACAACCACAATCGCAAACACAGCTCCCACGGCGCCTATCCACCACGGAAGTGTAGGCGGCAGATTCAGCGCCAGCAAAAGTCCAGTTACAACCGCGCTGAAATCCTTGATGGTAATCGGTTTGTGCATCAATTTCTCATAAATATACTCTGATAAGACCGCAGCAGCCGTTGTGACTACTACTAAGATCCACGCGTTTTCATGACGGAAATTCCAAATTCCGAACACGGTCGCAGGGAGCAGCGCGATGACAACCAAGAGCATGATATTGCTGCTCTTGATCTGATCACGGATGTGCGGCGAAGATGATACGTTAAAATTCTCGTTCAATTCCCTGTCTCCTCTCTCACTTTTTCCTCTTGTTTCCAAGGGCAGTCTTGCGCATGGACCCAATTGCCTGCTTTAACGGCCGTTTTGCCGGGCACACATAACTGCACGAACCACATTCTACACACTCAAGACCATTCATTACCACAAAGGCGTCCTCATCATGACGTTGGGCTAGATCCGCCAGCCGCGAAGGAACGATCCTGCTTGGACAGACATCCACACAGCGCGCGCAGTTGATACATGCCGTCTCTTCCGCCTTGGCCACAGCATCTTCTTTGAATGCGAGGATTGAAGAAGATGTCTTCGTGACTGGGGCATCTGCCCTCACCATGGCAAATCCCATCATAGGCCCCCCGGATATAAGCTTCTGCGGAGGTTCTATAAATCCACCGGCTGCATCGATCAGTTCCTGATGACTCGTTCCAAGGAGAACCTTGAAGTTCGCTGGAGCAGTGATGTCGTCCCCGCTCACAGTCACTACGCGTTCCATCAGCGGACGGTTCTCCGCCACCGCATAATGTATTCCAATCAGTGTCTCCACGTTATCAACAATGCAGCCTGCATCAGCCGGTAACATGGAGGAATTGATCGCCCGCTTTGTAACCGCATAGATCAGCTGACGCTCCGCGCCCTGCGGATACTTTGTCATCAGTGCCTTTACATCCATGCGAGGCTCGTTGACAACCACTTCGTTTAGCTTCCCAATACAATCTTTTTTGTTGTCCTCGACGGCAAAGATCCCTTTCGCATTAGGAAACAGGGAGAGCACGATCCTCATCCCGTTTACCAGTTCCTGCGTATTTTCCAGCATCCTGCGGTAATCTGCCGTGATGTATGGCTCACACTCCGCACAATTGGCAATGATATATTCTATCTTCTCCGGCTCTTTCGGGGAGAGCTTTACCCGTGTCGGGAAACCGGCACCACCCATGCCAACGATCCCTGCGTTTCCGATCTTTTCCAGTATCTCTTCCCGGTTCATCTCTTCCAGAGGTTTTGTCTCCTCGTATGCTGTCTCCTCATACTCTCCATCGTTTTCAATGACGATACACTCCACTTTTGTTCCTGAAGGGCTGAAGCGCTGCTCCAGTCCTTTAACAGTACCGGACACAGAAGCGTAAACTGGGGCAGATACAAATCCTCCTGCCTCCGCGATCAGCTCCCCTTTCAGGACGCGGTCCCCTTTTTGTACCACAGGATTCGCCGGGGCGCCGATATGCTGTGACAGCGGATAGACAAGATCGCCCTTGGGCATCAGTATCTGGATCGGCTGATCCTTTGAAAAACGTTTCCCATCATCTGGGTGGATTCCGCCTTTAAATGTCAGAAGTCCCATTCTCCTCTTCCTTTCTTCTTTTTTGCATCCATAGAAACGGTATTCCCTTACCGCCTCTTTATGCATTATGTATATACTTGGAAATACCAGAAGGTATTTGTACATATTATATTAAAATATGTATTCAAAATCTAGCTATTCTACGACAAAAATTGCATATTTACACGAACATCTTGCCGATTTTTTAACAACATCTTAGTCGAAAAACTTTTACGCTCAGCAAGGATAATGTCCATCCGTACAGATTTCATCATGATAAAAACCGGAATAATACCCTCGGTACCATTCCGGTTTTTTATTTTCATCTCCTACTGTCCGTATTGTTTACTCTTCCTCAGCAGTATCCTCTGTCTCACAGTCAACAGAAACAGACTCTTCTGCCTGTTCCGGCTCCAGTGCCTTCATGCTCAGGCTGATCTTCTTCTCCCCTTCGTTAAGATCCACGATCTTTGCCGTGATCTCCTGCCCGATAGAGAGAACATCAGAAGGTTTGTCTACATGCTCTCTTGAGATCTGAGATACATGAAGCAACGCATCTACACCGGGCGCCAGCTCAATGAAAGCACCAAAGTCCGTCATACGCGCCACCTTGCCTGTAACCATCTTTCCTACGGCAAAGTCCTCAGCAGCGTTTACCCACGGATTCGTCTCCGGGAATTTCAAGCTGAGAGCGATCTTTGTGTCATGTATATCCTTTACAAGTACAGTCAGTGTATCGCCAACATGAAAGACTTTCTTCGGATTCTCCACTCTTCCCCAAGACATCTCTGAAATGTGAAGCAGTCCGTCCACGCCGCCAAGATCTACAAACGCGCCAAAATCTGTTACATTCTTAACAGCACCTTCCACTCTGTCTCCGATATGCAGTCTTGCAAAAAGCTCCTTCTGTTTCTCAGCGCGCTCAGCGACAAGAAGCTGTCTTCTGTCTCCAATTACACGATTCCTTCTTGGATTGAACTCACTGATCACGAACTCGATTTCCTGTCCCTCGTATTTGCCGAGATCCTTTTCATAGGAATCGGATACAAGGCTTGCCGGGATAAATACCCTCACCTCATCTACTGTTGCACAGATCCCGCCACCAAGGATCTGTGTGACCGTGGCTTTGATAACTTCTTTATTCTCAAAGGCTTCACGCAATCTCTCATTTCCTTTTTCCGCAGCAAGTCTCTTATATGTAAGAAGAACTTGTCCTTCTCCGTCATTCACTTTTAAAACCTTGACAGTCATCTCATCCCCAACAGAAACAACTGTTGTAAGATCAAGCGACTGATCGTTGGAATACTCACTTTTCGTAATGATACCATCAGCCTTGTAACCGATGTTCAAGATGATCTCATCCGGTTTAACATCAATAACCGTACCGTCTACGACCTCTCCGTTGTGGATTGTTTTAAATGACTCGTCTAGCATCTGTTCAAAAGATAATTCCGACATTATTTTGAACCTCCTCAATTATATTGTTGGGCGTGGATGCCCCTGCTGTAATACCTACTGTTTCCACTGACCCTAATTGATTCAAATTCAAATCGTCAAGTGTCTGAATATAGTACGTATTGTTACATGCCTTCCGGCAGATTTCAAATAACTTCTGGGTATTGGAACTATGCTTGTCACCAATCACTATCATAGCATCCACCGATCCTGCAATGCTTTCCGCCTCTGTCTGGCGCTCTTTTGTAGCATTGCAGATTGTATTTAAAACACTTACATCATAACTCTTTTTCTTGATAATTTCAACTAAATCTTTAAATTTATTGTAATTAAATGTCGTCTGCGACACGACACATATCTTTTCTTTTTTACCGAAATCTACCCCCTCTGCGCTCTCCTTATCCTGCACAACTGTAACCTTTTCTCCAGCCCATCCTCGTATTCCCTGTACTTCCGGATGATCTGGATTGCCAATGATCACAATGTGCGCCCCTTCGGCGCTTGCTTTTCGGACAATATTATGAATCTTCTTCACAAACGGACAGGTCGCATCCACAATACGGATGTTCCTTGCTTCTAATTTGTCATAGATCCATTTTCCGACGCCATGGGAACGGATGATAACGGTTCCCTTTTCCAGCGCATCCAGTTCCTCTTCCGAGCGCAGCACAACAACTCCTTTGCTCTCCATATCCCTGACTACTTCCTCATTATGGATGATGGGACCGTAAGTGTAGATCAGGCTGGAACAGGCATCCACCTGTTCATAAACCGTATCCACCGCGCGCTTCACTCCAAAGCAGAACCCTGCTGTCTTTGCCTTGATCACTTTCATACTCGTCAATTATTCTCCCTAAAATAGCATCCCTGATATCTTTTTTCCTCGTTTTTCCTTTTATACCTCTCGTGCAGCCGCATGCAATATCAATACGCACATTACATATGACAAATAGTCGCACGAGGGCAAAAATCACGCGCAGTGGCTACATATCTCCGCCACAACTTCCGGAATCGTCATGTCAGAGCTGTCTACAAGAATAGCATCATCTGCCTGTTTAAGCGGCGCGATCTCTCTTGTCATATCGCGTTCGTCACGCTCTTTGATATCATGGGCAATTGCTTCCAGATCACATGCTTCACCTTTCTCCCTTAACTCATCGTATCTGCGCTTCGCCCGCGTCTCCACGCTGGCTGTCAAATAAATCTTCAAATCCGCGTTGGGCAAAATATTCGTTCCGATATCTCTGCCGTCCATGATCACGTCCTTTTCTGCGGCCAAAGACCGCTGAAGTTCCAGAAGTTTTTCGCGCACAGCGGGAATAGCGGAAGACTTCGACGCCATATTCCCCACTTCTTCGGCGCGCAGCATGTACGTCACATTCTCTCCATTTAGATATACCTGCTGGACACCATCCTCATACCCAATAGTCACCTCCGCATCCCTGCAGGCATCAGCTATAGCCACTCTGTCGTCTGCGTCGATTCCCTTTTTTAGAAAATGAATCGCAAGCCCGCGGTACATAGCTCCTGTATCTACATAAATATACCCTTTCTCCTTGGCAACCATCTTGGCGATAGTACTTTTCCCAGCACCCGCCGGCCCGTCTATAGCTACGTTATATCCCATAACAAATTCCTCCTGACATCATCTCATCCGAATGACACTAGTATAACCCGAGAAGAAAAGACAGACAAGTGGTTTATTTTTCAAAATTTTAGCATCGTGTATAAGGCAGACGCTTGAGCAATTTCAATTCTTCTTTTTCTTCCCTGCTCACCCGGTAGGATTCCCTGATCTTCTGGATCGCCTTGTTGTGGATAAAATTATCCATGTCATTGTGCTCAAGCAGCGTCCTTGTTTTCTCAGGAAATTTCACATAGCACACCTGCAGTGCCCACGCCACTCCCATCTTTGTATAATAGCCTTCATGCTGGGTCTGTTCGCAAATTTCAAGAATTTCATCAATGTGCTCCTCATCCACGAAATGGGCCATCATAGACACAATCATAAACCGGAGTTCAAATTCTTTCCCGCTGTCACGATAGCCTTTTAGATAGGCAAACCAGTATTCCGGCTCTTTCTCCATAAATTTATACCCGGTCACACAGCTGTCGCACACCGCCCAGTTCCGAATCTTCGGCACGAACTCATCCAAGTAGGTTTTTCTCTCCTCTCGATCCATCTTCGCATACCCGATCACCAGCCCCTGCATCATGATCTCCTCGTGCATGGAAGCAAGAGTGATCTTTTCCTTCGCTTCATCCAGATAAGAACGGAAATCTCCTTTTGCGGTCTCCTTCGCCAGACTGCGCATAGCAGGCAGACGGATGCCAATGATATGTTCTACTCCGGGCAGGAGCTTTTTATTAAAATCCTTATAATCCGTCTCTGCCAGTCCATACAGTTTCTTTCTCATGTTTTCTACTGTCATCTCTGCCTCCTGATGTCAAAAAAAGGAGCCGGTCATCCCTGACAGCTCCCTGATATATGTTTCTTATTTGTCTTTACCTTTCAGATATTCGTCGATACCTTTTGCCCCGGCCTTTCCTGCACCCATGGCAAGAATAACAGTAGCCGCGCCTGTTACGGCATCTCCGCCTGCGAACACACCTTCTTTGGAAGTCTGTCCGTCCTCCTCGTCGGCAACGATACATTTCCTACGATTCGTCTCAAGCCCCTTCGTTGTAGAAGAGATCAGCGGGTTGGGTGATGTTCCCAGAGACATGATAACCGTATCGACCTCAATGTCATACTCTGATCCCGGGATCTCCACCGGACGTCTTCTCCCAGACGCATCCGGCTCTCCTAGCTCCATCTTGATAACAGTCATGCTTGTGATATTACCGTTCTGATCTACATTAATCTTTTTAGGGTTCGTAAGAAGGTCAAAGATCACGCCCTCTTCCTTTGCGTGGTGTACCTCTTCCACTCTGGCAGGAAGCTCCGCTTCGCTTCTTCTGTAGACAATATGTACGTCGGCGCCAAGACGCAGAGCTGTTCTTGCCGCGTCCATAGCCACATTTCCGCCGCCCACGACGGCTACTTTCTTTCCTGCCACGATGGGGGTGTCATAGCTATCATCAAAAGCTTTCATCAGGTTGCTTCTTGTTAGGTATTCGTTTGCGGAGAACACACCATTCGCATTCTCCCCTGGGATACCCATGAACATCGGGAGCCCTGCTCCCGATCCGATAAATACTGCCTCAAATCCTTCCTCTTCCATAAGCTGGTCAATCGTTGTTGACTTACCGATCACTACGTTAGACTCGAATTTTACGCCAAGTTCTTTTACCTTCTCTATCTCCTTCGCAACAATTTTCTGTTTCGGAAGACGGAACTCCGGAATCCCATACACGAGCACCCCGCCAAGTTCATGGAGCGCTTCAAATACCGTGACGTCATATCCTTTTTTCGCGAGATCCCCCGCACAGGTTAATCCTGCCGGGCCGGAACCTATGACCGCCACCTTGTGACCATTCATTGTCTCCGCGCCTACCGGCTTAATATCATTTTCAAGAGCATAATCTGCAACGAATCTTTCCAACTTCCCGATAGATACCGGGTCGCCTTTGATACCACGGATACATCTTCCTTCGCACTGGGTTTCCTGCGGGCAGACACGTCCACAGATAGCGGGAAGCGCACTAGATTTTCCAATCACCTTATATGCTTCCTCAATGTTTCCTTCTTTTACTTCCTGAATAAATGCCGGGATATCAATTGACACGGGACATCCCTGAATACACTTTGCGTTTTTGCAGTTTAAGCATCTCGTAGCCTCGTCCATCGCTTCTTCCAGATTATATCCAAGACAAACCTCTTCGAAATTTGCCGCGCGCACTTTCGCATCCTGCTCTCTAACAGGCACTTTCTTTAACATATCTGCCATTATTCGTCACCTCCGCAATGTCCGCATCCACCATGATGTGTATCGCCTTCCAAAACCTTGAGCATTGCACGTCCCTCTGCTGTCTTGTATGTCTGACTTCTCTTCATTGCCTGATCAAAATCTACAAGATGTCCGTCAAATTCCGGCCCGTCCACACATGCGAACTTAATCTCATCCCCCACCTGAAGACGGCAGGCTCCGCACATTCCCGTACCGTCCACCATGATCGGATTCATGCTGACAATAGTTGGGATCTCCAGCTTCTTTGTCAGCAAGCAGACAAATTTCATCATGATCATCGGCCCGATCGCAATACAGACATCATACTTATTTCCTTTATTTACCAGTTCTTCTACCATGGTAGTAACCATTCCGGCATGTCCATATGTACCGTCATCCGTACACGGATAATAATTTCCCGCGACCGCTTTCATTTCATCTTCGAGGATGAGCATATCCTTAGTTTTCGCGCCTACAATCACATCTGCCTTGATACCGCGCTCGTGAAGCCACTTCACCTGAGGATATACCGGAGCAGCTCCCACACCGCCGGCAACGAAAAGCATCTTTTTGTTTTTCAGGGTCTCAACATCCTCATGGACGAACTCGGAAGCGCACCCGAGAGGTCCTGCGAAATCGCGGAAACAATCCCCTTCTTTCAAATTTCCCATTTTTGTTGTGGAAGCTCCTACTTCCTGAACAACAATTGTGATTGTTCCTGCTTCTCTGTCGTAATCACAGATCGTCAGCGGGATACGTTCTCCCTTCTCATCCATCTTTACAATGACAAACTGACCGGGCTGACAGTGACTTGCAACACGCGGCGCATGCACATCCATCAGAAAGATCTTGTCAGCCAGTTTTTCTGCCTTCATTATCTTGTACATGGTATTCCTCCTCGTAAAAATCGCTCTTTCAATATAATACGCTAAAAACCGTGCGATGGCAAGCATAAGATAAGGCAGACACTCTTTAACAACAGTCTCCTGTTCATTAAAAACGTCTGCCTGTTTCTTTTCGAATCTAGTCTGTTCTTTTGAGCGCCACTGTGCCAAACAGATTAGAAGTCAACCTCTGTTCCATAGTATGTACATGTGAACAGTTTCTCCATCGTAGCCTGATCAATCGCACGAGGGTTGGAACCTGTGCATGCATCTCCGACTGCCAGCTCTGCGATCTTTGCGATCTTCTCTTTGAACTCATCCTCATTGATACCAAAGTCTTTCAAAGTCTTTGGAATATTAAGTTTTACATTGAACTCGTTAATCTTCTCAACAAGGTTGTTAATAAGAGCTTTTTCAGATGTTCCTGCAAGACCCATTCTGCGTGCGATTTCAGCATACCGTTTCGCGGCAACTGGATCTTTTGCATTGTACTGGATAACATACGGAAGATAGATTGCATTCGCGCAACCATGCGGAATATGTCCTGTAGAGAACGCGGCTCCTGTCTTGTGCGCCATGGAGTGTACAATTCCAAGAAGCGCATTGGAGAATGCCATTCCTGCAAGGCACTGTGCATAATGCATCTGCTCTCTTGCCTCCATGTTGCAATTGTAGGATGCCGGAAGGTAGTCCAAAACCATCTCGATTGCCTGAAGCGCCAGCGGATCTGTAAATGGTCCGTTTAACGTGGATACATATGCCTCAATAGCATGCGTCAGAGCGTCCATGCCTGTGTATGCAACCTGTTTTACCGGAAGTCCCGATACAAGATCCGGGTCAACGATTGCAACATCTGGTGTAATGTTAAAGTCAGCCAGCGGATATTTCACGCCTGTCTGATAGTTTGTGATAACTGAGAATGCGGTAACCTCTGTCGCTGTTCCTGATGTTGAAGGTATTGCCGCAAATTTTGCTTTTGTACGAAGCTCCGGGAAGTTAAACGGTGTGCACAGATCCTCGAATGTTGTATCCGGGTACTCATAGAACGCCCACATTGCTTTTGCAGCATCGATCGGCGAACCACCGCCCATAGATACGATCCAGTCCGGCTCGAACGCGCGCATCGCCTCTGCACCCTTCATAACTGTCTCAACTGACGGGTCTGGTTCTACGCCTTCAAATAACTGAACTTCCATGCCTGCTTCTTTCAGATAGTTCACAGCGCGGTCAAGAAATCCCTGACGCTTCATTGAGCCACCGCCAACGACGAGGATTGCCTTTTTTCCTTTAAGGTTTCTCAACTCTTCAAGGCATCCTTTTCCATGGTAAATGTCTCTTGGTAAACAAAATCTGCTCATTTTTCGCATCTCCTTTATATATTGTTATTTTTTTAACACACTCATTATAACTCTGTCCACACAAAAATACAACCCTATTATTGTTAAAAATACATAAACATTTACAACAATAATAGGGCTGTATTTATTTTATTTATCATTTCTATTATTCAGAAGCTGTGATATAGTTTCTGGTTGTCACTTCTGTAGATTTCCCGTTCTGGTCATTTACAAGAATCGCGTTAAATATAGTCCGGGTATTTGCCGGCATTTCCACCGGACCTGTATATTTTGATGAGGAAGTGGTCGGTGTAGAACCGTCCATTGTATAATAGGCCGTGTATCCCTCTGGCACAGAAATTGTAATCTGCTCTGCCCCCGAATACTGCCCTGTAGACGGAGTCACCGCCGGCGCGTCTGCAATCGGGAACTCAATAATATACTTCTTTGAAGCTGTCACACTGGGAATTCCCTTGCTGTTCACAACAATCGCCTTAACTTCCACCTCACCCTCCGTCTGGAGTAAGATGGGCTCCGCATATTTTGTCCCCGTCTCAGCCGTCGGTTCGCTTCCATCCAGCGTATAATAGATATCTCCCTGCGTAGAAGAACTTAGGGTAATCTCTTGTACCTCGCTGTATGTCCCTTCATCCGGAGTGAAATCAGGCGCCGTCGATATATAATCTGACACAGCGGCCAGCACATTCTCATCCTCACAGTCTTTTAAAAGCGCTGAAATCTTCGCCGGCTGCTCTGTATCCATATAGAAATCAATAGCCGCCTGATAGAGGTTTTCATTCGTGGGCTGTGTCTCAATTGCACCTAGAAACACCTGCTCCGCGCTTTCCAGATCGTTCTGATCAATATAGATCTCCGCATATCCCGTGTACGCTTCCGGCTTTGATTTGTCCTTCACGATCGCACGGTCAAAATATCTCTCCGCCGCCGTATAGTCCTTTGTCTGAAGTGCCCTGTACCCTTTTCTTATCATTCCGGTATAAGAATTTTGATACGCCACATAGATACCAATTCCAATCAGCGCAACAATACAGAATAAAGTGATTAGAAGATTTCTTCTTTTACGCTTTGCCGCCTCCAGACGCTTCTGCTGCCTGCTGCGGCGCAATTCCTCTGTATCCTGCCGTCTGCGCATTCCACCCGTATTACCCGTATTCTGGCGCTGACGACGGACTTCTCCCGTATTCTGGCGTTCACGACGCATCTCGCCCGTATTTCTCCGGGCGGACTGTGACTGAGAGCCCTCTGCGCCATTTCGAACACCAGTCCTGCGCTCCTCACGGATCCGGTCCAACTCATTCTGGCTGAGCACACGGGTAGAATTGATATTCTGCTCTGCATTTTCTCTTCTGTACCTTCTGATATCGTCCGTCCGTATCTGCCTTGTAGCGCCCTCCACGGATCCTCTTACTTCTCTTGCCAGCACATCTTCCAGTGGATTATAGTCTGGCACGATCTGCACTTCAGCACCACAGTTAGGGCAGACCAGTTCGCCGTCCGGAATATCAGCTCCGCAATGTACACATATCATGCTTTTCCCTCCCGGATACGCATCGTTTCAACACAGTTGTCCATCAACATGGCGATCGTCATCGGCCCTACGCCTCCCGGCACAGGCGTGATTGCCGATGTGACAGGAGCCACATCATCATAGTCCACATCACCACAAAGCTTGCCGTTCTCATCCCTGTGCATTCCCACGTCAACGACAACCGCTCCTTCTCTTACATACTCTCTTGTGATATATTTTTTCTTACCGACGGCAACAATAAGAATATCGGCTCTCTTTGTAATTTCTTTGAGATCTTTTGTTCTTGAATGAGCCACCGTCACCGTGCCGTTCTCCCGCAGCAAAAGCGCTGCCATTGGTTTCCCAACAATATTACTGCGGCCGATTACGACACATTCCTTGCCTTCTATGGTAATTCCCGAACGTTTCAGGAGCTGGATGATTCCGGCAGGCGTGCAAGAGAGAAATCCTTTCTCTCCGATCCAGAGGCGCCCTACGCTGACCGGATGAAACCCATCCACATCTTTATCAGGTGATATAGTCCGAATAATCCTATCCTCGTCGATATGAACTGGAAGCGGAAGCTGAACGAGAATTCCATTTACCTGACTATCGTCGTTAAGCTTCTCCACAAGAGAAATAAGTTCTTCCTCGGATGTCTCCTTGGAAAGTTCATAAGATTTAGACTCAATCCCAATATAGGCGCATGCTTTCTTCTTGTTGTTCACATAGACAGAAGATGCCGGGTCATTTCCAACCTGTATTACTGCAAGGCAAGCGCGTCTCCCCTTTTTCGCCAGCCTTGCCACCTCTAGCTTTAATTCATCTTTAATCTGCTGTGAGATTTCTTTCCCATTGATTATCTGTGGCATTTATTTCTCCCCTTTATCTGTTTAGAACAAACCTGTAATCTTTCCTTTTTCTGTGACGTCAATCCCATTTGCCGCAGGAACCTTCGGAAGCCCTGGCATCGTCATGATTGCCCCTGTAAGAGCGACGACGAATCCTGCTCCCGCGCTCACATAAACCTCACGGATATGGATATCGAACCCTTCCGGTCTCCCCAATTTCTTTGCGTCGTCAGACAACGAATACTGGTTCTTCGCCATACAGACTGGAAACGTTCTAAATCCAAGCGCCTCGATTCTCGCGATCTGCTTCTCTGCCGCTGGCTCATAGACCACGCCTCTCGCGCCGTAGATCTCCTTTGCCACCGTCTCAATCTTTTCTTTGATAGATAATTCATCTCTGTAAAGCGTATGGAAATCTGTTTTTTTGTTCTCCAGCGTATCCAGAACCTTTTCAGCGAGGGCGATTCCTCCCTCTCCGCCTTTTTCCCAGACTTCCGAAAGTGCGAACTCACACCCTCGTTCCTCACAGAACTTTCGGATGAATTCATTTTCCTCATCGGTGTCTGTGACAAAAGAATTTAGCGTAACAACTACAGGCACGCCATATTTCTGTATATTTTCAATGTGTTTTTCTAGATTTACGATTCCTTTTGCAAGGGCTTCCAGATTCTCTTTTGCCAGATCAGCCTTTGGAACCCCACCATTATACTTCAAAGCACGCACAGTTGCAACAAGAACAACCGCGTCTGGCTTAAGACCCGCCATCCGGCATTTAATATCAAAGAATTTCTCCGCGCCAAGATCCGCACCAAATCCTGCCTCCGTGATCGTAATATCGCTCATCTTAAGCGCCATCTTTGTGGCGCGTACACTGTTGCACCCGTGGGCGATATTTGCAAAGGGACCTCCGTGAACAAGCGCAGGCGTATGTTCTAACGTCTGGATAAGATTCGGTTTGATAGCATCCTTTAAGAGTGCTGTCATCGCGCCTGTCGCCTGAAGATCAGCTGCTGTCACAGGCTCGCCGTCAAAGTTATATGCGACAATAATCTTTCCCAGTCTCTTTTTCAGATCTTCCAGATCATCTGCAAGACAGAGGATTGCCATAATCTCTGAAGCCACCGTAATCACAAAGTGATCTTCCCTCACCATTCCGTCCATCTTATTCCCAAGACCTACCACGATGTTACGGAGCACACGGTCATTCATGTCAAGGCAACGTTTCCAGACGACCTGTCTTGGATCAATGCCAAGGCTGTTGCCCTGCTGAATGTGATTGTCCAACATCGCGGCCAGCAGATTATTTGCAGAGGTGATCGCGTGAAAATCACCAGTAAAATGAAGATTCAGATCCTCCATCGGAACAACCTGAGCGTATCCGCCGCCGGCTGCCCCTCCTTTAATGCCGAAACAAGGTCCAAGAGAAGGTTCGCGCAGAGCAATCAGTGCGTTTTTCCCCAGTTTTGCCATTGCCTGTCCTAGCCCTACCGTAGTTGTCGTCTTCCCTTCTCCTGCAGGTGTTGGGTTGATAGCTGTGACAAGCACGAGTTTCCCGTCATGCCTGTCCTTGATCCGCTCCCACAGGTTATCGGAGAGTTTCGCCTTATATTTCCCGTAAAATTCCAATTCCTCCTCAATGATCCCTGCGCGTGCCGCCACATCTTTGATATGTTCCATCTGTGCCTCCTGCGCAATCTGAATGTCTGTTTTCATCCCGTTTCCTCCTCTGCATCTTTCTGTGTAATCTGCATTTTACTGATTCTGTAAATATTCTTCAAACTGTTCCTTCGTCATAAGCACTTTTCTTGGCTTTGTACCTTCCTCCGGGCCGACAACGCCAGCCTCGGCAAGCTGATCCATAATACGTGCCGCGCGGTTGAAGCCGATCTTGAACATTCTCTGAAGCATTCCGATAGACGCCTTTTCCTTGTCGATAATAAGCCTGCCAGCCTCGGCAAAATATGTATCTCTGTTGTCACTGTCATCCGCGGATAACCCTCCTCCTGGACCGGACGACGGAAGCTCTGTATTCATATGCTCTTCAAGTTCGTCATTGTAGACAGTATTCTGATTGTGGCTGATAAGGTAATCCACCACATCCTGTACCTCTTTATCTGAGACAAAGGAACCCTGCACACGTACGGGCTTCGGATAGCCGGATGGATAAAAGAGCATATCGCCTTTCCCAAGGAGCTTTTCTGCCCCGTTCATGTCAATAATCGTTCTGGAGTCCACACCGGATGATACGGAAAATGCGATTCTTGACGGCATGTTTGCTTTGATCAGTCCGGTAATAACATTGACAGACGGTCTCTGTGTTGCAAGGATCAGATGAAGTCCTGCTGCTCTTGCAAGCTGTGCCAGACGGCAGATAGCACCTTCTACCTCTCCGGGCGCAACCATCATTAGATCCGCCAACTCATCGATAATAATAACAATCTGCGGAAGCTTTTTCTTAATCTCCTCTCCCGTCTCTCCTCTTGCTACCTTGGCATTAAATCCTTTTAAATCTCTTACATTATATTCCGCAAACAGCTTGTAGCGTTTCTCCATCTCCGCCACAGCCCAATTGAGGGCTCCAGCCGCCTTTTTCGGATCTGTGACCACCGGAATCATCAGGTGCGGGATTCCATTATAAACACTTAGTTCCACCACCTTCGGATCCACAAGGATTAGCTTTACATCTTCTGGATTAGCTTTGTAAATCAAACTCATAATGAGTGTGTTGATACAGACAGATTTGCCAGAACCGGTTGCTCCTGCCACAAGAAGATGCGGCATCTTAGCAATGTCAGCCACAACAACCTTCCCTGCAATATCTTTTCCAGCCGCAAAGGAAAGCAGGGATTCGCTTTTTCGAAATTCATCTGACTCAAGAAGATCACGGAGCATAACGGCTGTATTTTCACTGTTCGGCACTTCGATACCGACTGCTGCTTTCCCCGGAATTGGAGCCTCGATCCTAAGATCCGCTACCGCAAGGTTTAATTTGATATCATCCGCCAGTCCCACAATACGGCTTACCTTCACACCCTGATCGGGCTGAAGTTCATAGCGGGTGACAGACGGACCGCAGCTTGCATTGGTCACATGGACGCCCACTCCAAAGTTTTGTAGTGTCTGTTCCAACTTTTTTGCGGTCGCTCGCAGATGAGCGTCAGAATCCCCGCCAGATTTCTTTCCTTTTTTCAGCAGTGATAATGGCGGCACATGGTAAACAGACTGTACCTTCTCCTGCTCTTTCTGCACGGTCTTGGCTACCTGTTCCGTGGCTTCTGCCACCTCAGCAGCGTCCTGCGCCTTGCTCTGACGTCCCCTTGTTTTTAAGGCATTTTCGGCAGGTTCTGCTTCCCCTGTCCCCTCTTCTGTATCCATGGATAAGGAACGGCTGTATCCCGACGCTGGTTCCCCTGCTGCAAAAGGATCTCCCGGCATTTCCTGCGTATGGCTGTCCGCACGATTGATCACGAAGCTGTCTCCAAAGCCGGCGCCCTCCGTATGATCTTCCTGTGTGTCCCCGGGCGTAAGTTCATATATCTCAGGAGATTTTCTCTTTCTTCCCTTTGATTTCTTCTCCTGCGGCTCCTCTGGCACAAGAGTTGTCGCAAAGGAGACACCGGATACTTTGCGGTTCTTTGCCCGTGTATTCTTATCTTTAGATGTATTTTCCAGAAGTTGCCTCTCCCGCGCCTCTTCTCTTCGGCGCGCTCTGAGTATAGAGGTCTCTTGATGTTTCTTCCTCGCCTCTTCATACGCCTTTTTGCTGTGCCGCCCAAGCGGGGCAAGCAAAGACTTCTCTGTGATCAGGATAACACAGATCACCGACAGCGCAACCAATACCACATAAGTGCCAATCTCACCAATCAGAGGGCAAAGCAGCGTGATAAGACATCCGCCCGCCAGTCCTCCCGCACTGTGATATGTGCTAGACTGCCTGTAATAAGACATCAGGGAAGCGCCCGGTGTATAAGAATTGAAAATCAATTCCAGTATCGCTGCAAGAAATAGAAACAGAAGTACTCCCGCCACAATCTTCACATAGGCATGAGCATTCCCTTTATTTGAAACCAAAAATGCCGTCAGTCCGAAAATCACGAACGGCAGAATATATGCCATAACCCCAAATAACCCGAACAATACCGATGAAACCGCCTCCCCTGCGGTTCCACACAGCCCGAAACTACTTAGCACAAGCAGGATACATACCGCCAGCGTGGCAAGTATGATAATCTCCCCCTGAAGCCCTGTATTTTGCTGTCCTTTATTTGCTTTTCCTTTTGTACTTTTTCTGCGCTTTGCCGATTTCGCAGCCATATAATTCCCCCTTGGCAATTAAACATACTATATCTAGTATATCATCATTTGAAAATCATGTCATCAACTTTCTGAACCACCAGTTCAGCCATGCACACATGATTGGCACTAAGCGCGATTTTACGAATGGTGCTCATGAAGCGCTCTCATTGATCAGTTCATGCAGCTTGGCAAAGGCCTGACTGATTCCCCCCACTTCATCAATCAAACCTTCTTTGACCGCTTCTTCCCCCTCGAGCATTGTCCCTACGTCCTTTACAAGTTGCGTCGAATCCAGCATCAGTTCCAGAAGACGCTCCTGTGTAATTTTGGAGTGTGCGGATATAAACCGGGCGATTCTATCCTGCGTCTTTTCCATATTGCGGTAGCTCTGAATCACGCCGATAAACATACCCGTAGAACGGACCGGATGTACGATCATCGTTCCTGTCGGCACAATAAATGAATAATCCGCTGATACAGCCAACGGACCTCCAATGGAATGACTCCCGCCAAGTACAAGAGATACCGTCGGTTTACTCAGCGACGCAATCATCTCTGCAATGGCAAGTCCTGCTTCCACGTCCCCGCCGAGGGTGTTGAGTAGAATTAGTACGCCTTTTGTTCTGCTGTCTTCTTCAATCTGCGCCAGTCTTGGCAAGAGATGTTCATACTTGGTCGCCTTCGTATTCCCCGACACTGCCTCATGCCCTTCGATCTCCCCGATAATGGTCAACAGCTGGATGCCGCTGCCAGAACGATCGTTTTCAAGATCCAGCGTCCCCATCTCCTTGATTTCTGCATTCTCTTCGTTTCTGTTCTTTTGTTCCTCACTTCTGCTCTTTTGTTCCACGGATTGTCCTGACTGTACGACCCGGTCTTGTGCCGTACACTGTTCGCCATCGTGAATCTTCCCTGAAAATTTTTCTTTTCCCATATTATGACTGCCTCCACTTCCGCCACACAACAATACGCCGTCCAGTATTCCGGGCAAGCTTATCTGCATCGGCTCTGTCTTTCGTTAGTATTGAAAAGGCAGCCTTTTTTTATACAAAAAAATAGTATGGACGCAAATTGTATACATCCATACCATTCCATTTAATTCAAAGCCTGTTCTACATCTGCGATGATGTCTTCCACATTCTCGATACCCACACTGAAACGGATAAGATCCGGCTGTACTCCAGCCTCTATAAGCTCCTGATCGTTCATCTGCCGATGTGTATGGCTCGCCGGATGAAGCACGCAGCTTCTTGCATCAGCCACATGCGTGACGATAGCCACCAGTTTCAGCTTATCCATCATCTTCACCGCAGCGTCTCTTCCACCCTTAAGTCCGAAAGTAATGACGCCACATGTACCATCCGGCATGTATTTCCGCGCCAGATCATAATATCTATCTCCCGGCAGAGATGGACAATTCACCCATGCCACCTTTTCATGATTTTGCAGATATTCTGCCACTTTTTTCGCATTCTCACAGTGTCTTGCTACTCTCAAATGAAGCGTTTCAAGTCCGATGTTGAGAAGGAACGCATTCTGCGGAGACTGGATCGAGCCAAGGTCTCTCATAAGCTGTGCCGTCGCCTTAGTGATATACGCTCCTTTTCCGAACTTCTCTGCATAGATAATCCCATGGTAAGTCTCATCCGGCGTCGTCAGCCCCGGAAATTTATCCGCGTGCGCCATCCAGTCAAAATTACCGCTGTCCACGATTGCTCCTCCCACGCATGCCGCGTGCCCGTCCATATATTTTGTCGTGGAATGGGTCACGATATCTGCGCCCCACTCAAAAGGACGGCAGTTGACCGGTGTCGCAAATGTATTATCCACAATAAAAGGAACGCCATGCTTATGCGCCGCCTTTGCGAACTTTTCAAAATCAAGGACTACAAGCGCAGGATTCGCGATGGATTCGCCAAACACTGCCTTTGTATTGTCTTGAAATGTTGCTTCCAGTTCCTCTTCTGTGCAATCCGGATCCACAAATGTGGCTTCCACACCCATCTTCTTTATGGTATGTGCATAAAGATTATACGTGCCTCCATAGAGAGCAGATGCGCATACGATATGATCCCCTGCCTGCGCAATATTCATGATTGCATAGAAATTCGCCGCCTGTCCGGAGGAAGTGAGCATAGCTGCCACTCCGCCCTCCAGATCACAGATCTTCGCCGCAACCGCATCGTTGGTCGGATTTTGGAGTCTGGTATAAAAATACCCGGACTCTTCCAGATCAAAGAGACGTCCCATCTGTTCACTGCTTGTATAACGGAATGTCGTGCTCTGGTAAATAGGAATGATCCTCGGCTCCCCATTTTCCGGCTCATATCCTGACTGTATACATTTGGTCTCTATTCTATAGTCACTCATCTCTCCCTCTCCTTCCTTTGATATTTTACCTTCAAATCTTATGAATATAAATACTCTTTTTCCAGCATCCTAACCATCTCGCTGTACCTATTTTTGCACTCCTCTTTTCTACCCTCCTCGATTAGACGGATACACGGGCTTAAATAATCCTCCCAGATCCCCCGGTAGATTGCTCCCGCGTCATCCTGCCTGCTGATCCGCTTTACGATCGTCGGCGCGATATTATAATATTCCTCCACGATCTTCTGCCCGCTCTGGGTGGACAAGAGATACTCGTCTCTGTACTTTCTAAGCGTTGTCAGCTCATAGCAGTCATCTGGTTTATTTAAGCTTTCACATACTGCTGTGGTGATATAGCAGAAAACACCTTTGCGGAATCCGCTGCGGATTCCATCATAGTCGGAATGTCCGATCTTATGCTCTGGCATCTTTGTATTCCAAATCTCCACCATGCGCCCGGTAATGGCCTTTACATTCTCCGACGGCATTTCCCCCATAAGCGGTACAAAGAAAGACACCATATTCATCTTGTGATCCAGCGCCTTCATATTCCGCTTACGCTTAGACGGTTCCTTTTGAAGCTCTTTGAACACATATTCCGGAATACACCCTGCTACCGCTTCCATGCTGTTTTCAGATTCATCACAGGCACGCGCGGTCTCTTGGAGAAGCCCGGCATACCTCTCCTTTAGGGATTCCATATACTGCTCGTAAGTTGTCTTATGAAATTCGTACACCATAGTCAGCCGGTACAGTTCTTCCAGTTCGCTTTGAAGCGCCTTTATCTCCATTCTGCAATCCCTCTATTCGTTCCAGTTATGATATACATCCTGAACATCATCGTCCTCTTCCAGAAGATCCAATGTCTTTTGAATATTTTTGATATCCTCCTCACTTGTCAGCTCCACATACGTCTGCGGAATCATCGTCACCGCTGCTTCAGCCATGGCAATGCCTTCCTCTTCCAGCTTAAGGCGCACATCACTGAATGTCTCCGGGGCTGTCAGGATCTCAAAACTCTCCTCATCCTCGATAAAATCTTCCGCGCCTGCGTCGAGAGCAAGCATCATCAGTTCATCGGCGTCCATTTCGCACTCTTCTTTCGCCACAAAGATCTGTCCCTTCTCGTCAAACATAAAGGAGACGCACCCCGGAGTACCTACGTTTCCACTTCCTTTTGTAAATGCGTTCCTTACATTGGAAGCTGTACGATTCTTATTGTCTGTCAGCGTCTTGACAATAATGGCAGTTCCGTTGGGTCCGTATCCTTCGTATGTAATGTGCTCATAGTTATCGCCGGAACCTTCCCCCGCCGCTTTCTTAATATTTCTCTCGATAGTGTCATTTGGCATGTTGTTGGATTTCGCCTTAGCGATCACATCACGAAGCCTGCTGTTATTGGCCGGATCCGGCCCGCCGCCTTCCTTCACGGCAACGGCAAGCTCGCGTCCGATCTTCGTAAATATCTTTCCCTTCGCCGCATCATTTTTCTCTTTCTTATGTTTGATGTTGGCAAATTTTGAATGTCCCGACATATGTTAATTCTCCTTCTTTACGTTTTCCTGTGTATTTTTTAATACAGCTGCGTACGGGTTTGCGGCTCTGCGCACAAGCGGAGCAGTCACCATATGCTCCCGCACATATTCACTCTGCAATTTTATCACTCTTTTTACAATCTGTAAATCCTGATTTCTTATGTAGGAAGCTCCAGACTGATTCTGATCGCCTGATCAACTTTCCGCATCATCCCACCGTCGATATGGCACACATACTCCCTCAGCCTCTGCTTGTCAATCGTGCGTATCTGTTCCAGCAATATGACAGAATTCTTGACGATATCATAATCTCTTGTACTGATTTCTATATGGGTAGGCAACTTCGCTTTGTTCATCTTGGAAGTGACCGCCGCACAGATGACTGTAGGACTGTGCCTGTTTCCGACATTGTTCTGTATGATAAGAACCGGGCGTATCCCGCCCTGCTCAGACCCCACCACAGGGCTAAGATCAGCATAAAAAATGTCTCCGCGTCTGATCATCAAATTTTCCACACTCCGATCTGCATACTAATGTGATCCGGCGTATCCTGATTTCAGAATACGCTGCATACTTCAGTATTCCCCGTTTCATCGGATGTATTCAATTCTATATCTCCGCATCTGTGTGTTCATGCACGGAAGCCGCCGTGTCTTAAGATATAAGATCTCCGCCCTGTCTGTACACACGGGGGATCCGTTTCCCAAGACAGCAGACAAACTCATAGTTAAATCTTCCACTTAAGTCAGACAGCTCCTCCACAGTAATCCTGTCATCTCCATCCTCTCCAATCAGAACAACCCTGTCCATGAACCTCGTTTCCGGAATATCAGTCACATCCACCATAAACTGATCCATGCACACTCTTCCTAATATCTTCGCCCGTTTCCCGTGGATGAGCACGGATCCTTTGTTGGATAATGACCGCGGATACCCATCGCCATATCCCACTGGGATGGTAGCCACCCTCATTTTCTCCTGCGCGACAAATGTTCCGCCATAGCTGATCGCTGTCCCCTGTTCTACCTCTTTTACAAATGTCACATGGCTGATCAGAGACAGAGCAGGTCTTAACCTAACCGCCTTCTTATCCACTTCCTCCGAGGGATACATGCCATAAGCAGCAATCCCAGCTCTTACAAGATCATGCTTCATCTCCGGGAAGTCAATGATCCCTGCGCTGTTATCGCAGTCGTAATACTGTACTTTGACTCCTCTTTTTTCTATCTGTTCTTTTATCCAGATAAAATTATCATGCTGCTGTCGGGTATAGGTCTTATCCGTCTCATCTGCTTTTGCAAAATGCGTAAACACTCCCTCTGTCCGTACACGAGGCAGCCTGCTGATACGCTCAATAGAATCCACACTCTCTTCACCCACCGGGAATCCTATCCTTCCCATACCAGTATCAATTTTAATATGGAAGAACACATCTTTCCCTTGTCGAACCGCCTCTTCGGACATCTCCAACGCCATCTCCTCCGTGTAGACTGTGGGACGGATATTATAACGGATCATCTCTTCATACTGATCTGGAAATACACATCCAAGGACAAGAACCGGTTTACTGATACCATTCTCTTTTAACTGTACCGCCTCTTCCAGACAAGCCACCGCATATCCCCACACATAGGGAACGCTCTCCAGCATCTTCGTAATCGGAACCGCGCCATGGCCGTACCCATCCGTCTTAACGACCGCCATAAAGCGCGCGTCACTGCCGATTCTGTCTTTCATCTGTTCCATATTGTATAACACCGCATCGAGATCGATCTCGGCGCATATTCTGTTATGCTGTCTCATGATCTAATTTTCTCCTTTGTCCTGTTTACACAATATTTTTGCTATTCCTGATATCAGATCGCGGGCAAGCACACTGTAAGCGCCCTTCTCTCTTCTCGCCTCATCTCCGCCGCAGGCATGGAGAAATACTCCTAGCTCCGCACCTTCAAACACATCCAATCCCTGTGCCAGAAGCCCGGTTATTGTCCCGGCAAGAACGTCCCCCGAACCAGCCTTTGCCATCGCATTATTACCTGCAAGATTTAAGAACATCTGACGTCCTCTTTGAGCAACTACCGTCCGGCTGTCTTTTAGCGCACATACTGCCGGATATTCTTCAATAAACCCGCGCAGGATTTCCATACGTCCTGTCTTGATCTCCCCCACACTCTTTCCCGTAAGTCTGGACATCTCCATCACATGAGGGGTCAGAATAGGTGTCATTCTGCTCTCTTTCAAAAGCTCTTTATGCCTGCTCAAAAGGTTTAGACCATCGGCATCGATCACACACGGAACATGCGCCTCCTTTAAGGTATGGATCAAGATTTTTTCTGATGTCCCGTCCGTGCCAAGCCCACTGCCGATACACACCACATCAGCCCACCCAAGGAGTTGGGACAACTGTGCATGGTCATATCCTCCGTAACAGGAAACAATGGCTTCTGGAAGAAGTTGCTGGATCACGCTCCTGTTTTCTTCTGCCGTGTAGACCTGAACTAGTCCCGCCCCCACACTGTAAGCCGCCTTCGCTGAGAGGAAACAGGCTCCTGCCATACCGCTGCTCCCCGTGATCATAAGCACCTTCCCGTAACTTCCCTTGTGGGAATCCGCGCTCCTTACAGGCAGGAGCAAAGGAATGTCTTCCCGATCATATGTGAAACATACCTCTGTATTTCCATCAAAAATCTTCGTACTGATACCAATCGGCGCTGCAATCGTCTCTCCTGAACAGGATTTTCCCGGGAACAATTCACATCCCAGCTTCACACACTCCATGGACACCGTCAATTCTGCCCGGAAAGCAATTCCGAGGATCCTTCCTGTCTGCGCGCACACCCCCGATGGAATATCCACCGCTACCTTCCGGCAGGCCTGTACATTCATCCACTCGATGATCTTGGCATATTTCCCGGAAATTTCACGCTTAAGCCCCACTCCGAACAGAGCATCTGTCACAACAGTATATTCCCGGTCCGGCAGATCGGTGAATACAGGAATCCCCATCCGCTCTGCGATCTGTTTTTGAAGAGCACACTCCTCACTTAGCGAGGACTCTCTCCCTGCAAAAAGCACTTCCACACATACTCCTCTTTCATGTAGGAGCCTCGCCACTGCAAAACCGTCACCGCCGTTGTTCCCGCTGCCGCAGACAACTAGAACTCTCGAAAGATCCATCTTCCGTTCATAAAGAGCCTCCACGACTTTGAGCGCCGCCCGCTCCATCAGCACAAGCGATGGAATACCGATCTTCTCGATCGTATAAGCGTCAGCCGACTTCATCTGTTCTCCGTCAGGAAGATATCTCATATGCATCACCTGTCCTTTCTCTGTTCGCAATATACCCCGCAGCAAGCTGCGGGGTTCTGTCGTTTCCATTTTACTTTTTCCGTCCTTCTTCTCGCTGGCTGATATTGTATGACAACTTCATCAGACTGTCTGAAAGATGAACGCTCTCAATGATCACATCCTTGGGCAGCGTCAGATCTGTATGCGCAAAGTTCCATATGGCCTTAATCCCGTTTGCAACAAGGAGATCAGCCACTTCCACTGCCTTTGACTTTGGGATGGTAAGAGCCGCAATCTCAATATCATTATCCTGAAGGAAATCTACCAGTTCATCCATCATGCGCACCTGAATACCGCGTATGGACACTCCTTCCAGACGGGGATTCACATCGAAAAGACTCTTTAATACGAATCCGCTCCGCTCAAAAGAGGCGTAGTTTGCAAGAGCCTGTCCCAGATTTCCGGCGCCAATAATAATGAAATTGTGCGTCTTGTCGAGCCCGAGTATCTTACCAATCTCCGTATACAGATATTTTACATTATATCCGTATCCCTGCTGCCCGAAACCACCGAAATTATTCAAATCCTGCCGGATCTGCGATGCTGTAACATGCATCCTTTTGCTAAGATCGTTGGAAGAGATCCTCTCCACTCCCGCCTCGAGCAGATCGCCGAGATACCGATAGTACCGCGGAAGCCTCGACACAACTGCTCTGGATATTTTTCTATGTTCCACTTTTATCACCTTCCACCGCGGTTTCCCGCGTTCTTTTCACTACGGTTTATTATATAAAATAGTTAATATGATGTCAATTTTTACTTTTATTCACACCCATGGGATTCCATGCCTGTTCTGCTCTTGTATTTTCGCCTGTTTTCGATATAATGGATATTTGAGAGGAGAGATACAATGATACTCGCATGCCATAATCTTGATAAATCTTTCGGTGACCACGTCATCGTGAAAAGTGGTTCTTTTCACATTGAAGAACGTGAAAAAGCTGCCTTTGTAGGGGTGAACGGGGCTGGAAAATCTACAATACTGAAAATCATTATGAACGAGGAAGCAGCGGATGGCGGGGATGTTCTTCTCGCAAAGGGAAAGACCATAGGATATCTTGCCCAACATCAGGAGCTTCTTCCCCACGGGACAATTTATGAGGAACTAAGAAGCGCTAAATCTGATATTTTCGAGATGGAGGAACGGCTGCGCTCAATCGAGCACGAACTGAAATCCCTAAGCGGAGAAGCGCTGGATAACAGACTGGAAACCTACAACCGTCTCCAGTCGGAATTTGAATCCCGCAACGGATACGCCTGCGAAAGCGAGATCACAGGCGTACTCAAAGGACTAGGGTTTACGGAAAATGATTTTTCCAAAAGGACTGACACACTCTCCGGTGGTCAGAAGACCCGCGTAGCTCTGGGAAAACTCCTGCTGACAACTCCGGATATCCTGCTGCTTGACGAGCCGACCAACCATCTAGACTTAAACTCTATCACGTGGCTCGAAACATATTTGATAAATTACCCCGGAGCAGTGTTCATCGTCTCCCACGATCGTTTCTTCCTGAACCGCGTGGTCACGAAGGTTGTAGAGATTGAGAACGGTGAGATTCGTATGTATATGGGAAATTATCACGCGTACTCCGAAAAGAAAAAGCAAATCCGGGACGCCCGTTTAAAGGAATATCTCAACCAGCAAAGAGAGATCCGGCACCAGCAGGCCGTCATTGAAAAGCTGCGCTCCTTTAACCGGGAAAAATCCATCCGGCGCGCAGAAAGCCGCGAGAAAATGCTTGAGAAAATCACACCTGTCGAAAAGCCGCAGAACGCCGCGAGGGAGATGCATTTTACATTAGAGCCTTCCTTTGTCAGTGGAAACGATGTTCTCTCAGTGGAAGGCCTGTCAAAATGTTTCGGGCATCAGGTACTGTTTCGCAACGCTAGCTTCGAGATTAAGCGAGGGGAACACGTGGCTATCATCGGAGACAATGGAACTGGAAAGACTACACTTTTAAAAATCCTCAATCAGATACAAAAAGCTGATACCGGATCTTTCACTCTCGGCGCAAAGGTACAGATCGGGTATTACGATCAGGAACATCATGTGCTCCATGAGGATAAGACTATCTTTGACGAGATATCCGACGATTATCCGTCTCTGAACAACACACAGATCCGAAACACACTGGCCGCCTTCCAATTTACGGGCGACGAGGTGTTCAAGGATATCCACTCCTTAAGCGGAGGGGAAAAAGGACGCGTCTCTCTTGCGAAGCTCATGCTCTCTGAGGCAAACTTTCTCATACTGGACGAGCCCACAAACCATCTGGACATCTCCTCAAAGGAGATTCTAGAGGAAGCCCTTAATAATTACAGCGGAACCGTCTTATATGTATCCCATGACCGTTATTTCATTAACCGGACTGCAACACGGATCTTAGATCTGGTGAACCAGACGTTTGTCAATTACATTGGAAACTATGACTACTATCTGGAAAAGAAAGAGGAGCTCACCCATGCCTATACCTCTTCTGGATCCCCGTTCTCCGATACAGTTCCATCGAACACTTCAGCTCAGTCACAACCGCAAGATACCGCATCAGATTCTAAGTTAAGCTGGCAGGAACAGAAGGAACAGCAAGCAAAAGAACGAAAACGGAAAAACGATCTGAGGAAGACTGAAGATGAGATTGGGCGGCTGGAAGAACGCAACTCATCCATCGATCAGGAGCTTACACTGGAGGAAGTATATTCCAACTCTGTAAAATGTCAGGAACTGTCCACTGAGCGTTCGGAGAATGAGGCAAGATTAGAAGAACTGTACGCACTGTGGGAGACACTGGCTGAATAATGTGGAGGCGGTTAATCAACCCGTTTTCGGAAAACAAAATATCCGCAGGACACGCTACATAAGCGGCTCATAGGGCGAAACGCCCAAAAGCCCGATGCAAGCAGTGTTCTGCGGATATCGTATTGTTTATAGAAAATAAAGTTTCAACTATATTTACGGTTTATCTTATACAGCAAAGACTCAGTTATCTTTTATTACCCATACAGAACACTGCCACTACGCCCGGACCTGTATGACTTCCGATAACAGTCCCGATATTGTTGATAAGGATGTTTTCGATCCCCATCTTTTCGCGCACAAGTTTTGCCACGTACTCTGCATCCTCAATGCAGTCCCCGTGTGTGATCATCACAATATCATTTTCCCAGTCCTCGGACTGCTCTACCGCCATATCGACAATCTTATTGAGAGATTTCTTCCGTCCCCTCTCCTTTCCGATAACCTGAAGTTTCCCTTCATTGTCCATATGTATAATGGGCTTGATCTGAACAATGGTGCCAATGACCGCTGTTGTCTTTGACACTCTCCCGCCTCTGTGGAGATGGTTCAGATCATCTACAGTTACATTGTGGCATATGTGGAGCTTATTATCCTCTACCCACTGTGCTACTTCCTCTATCGTCTTCCCCTTTGCCTTCTCTTTTAACGCATAATAAAGAAGAAGTCCTTCACCAAGACACGCGCAGAGAGTATCGATCACAATGACCTTTGAGCCCGGATACTTTTCCTCCAGCATCTGTGCTCCGATACGCATACTGTTAAGGGTCCCGCTCAGTCCTGAAGAAAATCCAAGATGCAGGATATCCTTTCCTTCTTTCACATAAGGCTCCAGCGCCTCTACCGCTTCTTCGGGGTTCACCTGCGACGTCACGGACATCTTGCCTTCCCTCAGCTTTGCGAAAAATTCTTTTGCTGACAGTCCCTCCATATCCGTGTAGGTCGTGCCATCTATGGTGTATCTGAGCGGAACCACGGGAACATGTCTCTCCTTAAGCCACTCCTTAGGCAGATCCACAGTACTGTTCACTGTGATCACATAATCTCTCATCTTTGTACCTCCTGCTTATATCCCTGTCTGCCGTGTAAGACAGTATTATCATATCTATCATAGCACTTTTTCTTCTGTTAATCAAAATATTTTAACAAATCCCTGAATTTGTATATTTTCTTTCCATGAAAACTTTCCAAAAATATTTGAATAACTGTTTTATTTTAAAGAATGAAACTATCAGACTTCCGGAACACCATAAAAATACCCCGACAGTATGACGCGTTTATTTTCCCGCGTCACTCTGCCAGGGTACGGATCTTCCTATTTTTTCATTTTTTAATACTAGGTCACCACCTGAAGGAAGGACGGGATCAGTTCTCCCTCATAGTAGAACAGTCCTTTTCCGACCTCAGATACATCCCATACACGGACTGGGTTGTCCGGATATGCCGTATATCCGCCGCAATAGGTCTCAATACGGTTGCCGGAGGGCTCCCAGAAGTAGATGGTCTGTCCCCGGGTGATGGCATGGCGGGTGGGACCTACATCACGCTTTAAGCTGTAACGTCCAATAAAGTCCGCCGCATTGCCGATATCATTCCAATCCTGAAGAAGGAATGCCATATGATGGATTTTGCCCGGCTTCTCATACTCCACAAATGCAATGTCATGAGCCTTGTTTCCGCTTGTAAGCCATGTTGCAAATCGGTTGCCTTCCGGTGTATTACATACCTCCGGTGCAAACATGCCAAGGACTTCCGTGAAATATCTCTCAGCTTCTGCAATGTTCGGTCCGTAGAGCAGGCAATGGTCAAAACGCTGTGCGCGCATTCCCCGGGGAGCTTCCACCCACGGGTGAGGGTTGTGTGTCATGGGAACCTGCTCTGCTTTCTCCACATCCGCGTAGAGTTCGATACGGTGTCCGGTGCAGATAGTAAACCCGTAGCGCTTGCCAAAGCCCGGCTGATTCGTGTTGGCTGGTACTTCGTCTACCGGATATCCAAATGCTTCTGTGGCGTCCTTAAGGCTTTCCAGAGTCTCGGGACTATCCACCTTAAAAGCAACATAGTCAAGGCCTGCCTCGTCAGCCAGACGAAGGGTCACGGAATGATGATCAAACTCATCATATCCTTTGAGCATAACGCGCCCATCCTCGGTGCGTCCCACCTCATTAAGACCAAGGATGTTGGTGTAGAAATCCAGAGTCTGGTCCAGATCCAATACCCTCATTTGAATCAGTCCGGGGCGTAGAGTTTTGTTGAGTGCCATTTTTGTTTCCTCCTTTGTTATAAATTTAGTTATATCTATTACGCTTTGATCAGCGTAATGTTACTAAGGGGTTTGACGCAGCAGGCAAGCACGATGCTTTGCTCTTCCTCCTCCGGTGAGATATGCGCTCTGCTCATCTTCTTAAACACATGGTATCTGCCGTCTGATATGCGGACTTTGCACACTCCGCATCCGCCGCCGAAACAGCCGGTCTTTATCGGTCCTTTTCCCGAGCGGCGCATCGCTGCCAGCAGATTTTCATCTGAATGACAGAGAAAAGCTTCGCCTGTTGCTCCGTCTGTGATCCTGTAATCGTTCATCCTTCTGCTCCCCTGCAGTTTTTATGCCTTTTGTGTGAGCTGGTAAGCCACATCTATGATCATGTCCTCCTGACCACCCACCATCTTACGACGGCCCAGTTCAACAAGAATATCCCTTGGGTCAAGTGAGTATTTCTTTGCCGCATCATACACATGCAGCAGGAAACTGGAGTACACCCCTGTGTATGCCAGCATGAGGGAACCGTTGTCAATGGTTTGGGGACGGAGCATGATCGGTTCCACCACCTCGGCAGCTAAATCCATAAGCCCATAGAAATCCAAACCTGTCTCGTATCCATTCCGCTTCATAACTCCAGCCAGCACCTCAATCTGGGCATTGCCCGCTCCAGCGCCGAGACCGCGGAGAGTACCGTCCACAAAGTCTGCCCCACTTTGCACGGCAATCAGTGAGTTGGCAATCGCCAGTCCCATATTGTTGTGGGCATGGAATCCCACCGGAATATTTACAGCCTCCCTTACAGCCGTGATACGCGCCTTCACATCCTCGGGCATGAGATAACCTGCAGAATCGGCAAGATTGATGTAATCCGCTCCGTAGCTTTCCATCTTCTTGGCCTCTTCGACGATTCGCTCCACTGGCGCAGTATGTACCATCATCAGAAATCCCACTGCCATCATGTCCAGCTCTTTTGCGGCATAGATATGTTCTGCACTCACATCAGCCTCTGTCACATGCGTCGCCACGCGCACGGCTTTCGCTCCGCATGCCTTAGCCTGCTTAAGATCGGCAATAGTACCGATGCCCGGCAGAAGCAGAACAGTAAGCCTGCCGTTTTTAATCTCTTTGGCAGCCGCCTCCATCAGAGTGAACTCATCTGTCTTGGAGAATCCATAAGTATAACTGGAACCGCCAAGACCATCGCCATGAGAAAGTTCAATGAGCGGTACGCCGCATTTGTCCAGCCTTGCGGCGATCTGTGACACCTGTTCCTTAGTAAAGCTGTGGCGCACAGCATGGCTGCCGTCGCGCATCGTAGTGTCTACAAAAGTAATCTTACGCTCTGCCATTATCCGTTCCTCCCTTCTCTGAGCATACGCTCCGCAATCTTTTCAGCTGCCGCCACTGCCGCCGAATTGATGATGTCAAGGTTTCCGCTGTAAGCCGGAAGGAAGTCAGCCTGTCCTTCCACCTGCACGATGGCAGTCACCCTGTCACCTTCCATGGTAGGAGGAACGCGCAGTTTATATCCCGGGACGTAAGTCCTTACTTCATCTACCATTTTCTCTATTGCTTCACGGATCTTGTCAAATCCTACGCTTGTATCTTTTACTTTGACACTGATCGTATTGGTCATCATAAGAGGAGGCTCCGCAGGATTGAGCACGATGATTGCCTTCCCCTTGTCCGCGCCGCCTACGACCTCAAGCGCCTTGCTGGTAGTTTCTGTAAACTCGTCCATATTGGCGCGTGTTCCAGGACCTGCGCTTTTGCTGGAAATACATGCCACAATCTCAGCATAAGCAGCTCCTGCCACTTGGGAAACAGCATACACCACAGGGATGGTTGCCTGCCCTCCGCAGGTCACCATATTGATGTCCGGCTCCTGCTGAAGCTGGTCCAGATTGACCACGGGCACACAGTAGGGACCAATGGCTGCGGGCGTTAAATCAATAGAAACAATGCCCTTCTCCTTTAACTTAGGTCCGTTGAATTTCAGATGTGCCGATGCGCTGGTGGCGTCAAAGGCAATACGGATATCATCTTCGCGCACCACGCCGTCCACTCCTTCTATCGTTGTCTTTACGCCTTTGGATTTGGCACGGCGGATTCCCTCTGATTCTACGATTCCTGCCATCATTGCCATCTCCAGATACTTACTGCGAAATATCTTGTACATCAGATCGCTGCCGATATTACCCGGTCCGATCACGGCGACTTTTATCCTGTCCATTCTATCCACCTCTCTATCCCATCACATTTTCATATGATATTTTTTATACGAATTTTGCCGTTACTTTCCCCATCGGGCCAAAGTCCGCGGTGAACTCATCACCTTTTCCAGCCTCCGGGGCGGCTGAAAACGCGCCGGAGAGAATGACCTCTCCCTTTTTCAGGGTCACGCCGTATCCCCATAGCCTGTTGGCAAGCCATGCCACAGCCTCCGCCGGGTCCCCCAGTACCGCGGAGCCTCTGCCTTCTCCCGCCTTCTCACCGTTCTTTGTAAGAATCATAGGCACGTTGGGCAGGTCCACTTCATCAAGGGACATCTTCTTCTCTCCCAGCACATATCTGCCGGAGGAAGCATTGTCAGCCACTGTGTCTACCAGTTTGATCTTCCAGTCAGCCACCCTGCTGTCAACAATCTCAAAAGCTGCTACCACATAATCCGTAGCACGGCGCACATCTTCTGCCGTCACTTTGCCTCCTGCCAGATCATCTTTTAACACAAAGGCGATCTCTCCCTCGATCTTAGGCTGCATAAGCTTATCTGCCTCTACCATACCGTCGGGACATTCCATTGCCGCAAAAAGGTGACCGTAATCCGGTTCGTTTACCCCAAGCTGCTTCTGGATGCCTTCAGAGGTCAGACCGATCTTTTTGCCTGAAACTACATGTCCTGCCCTGACCGTGTGCTCCACATTGGCAAGCTGGATCGCATAAGCATCATCAATGTCAAGGCTTTCGTCCGTCTCCGTCAGGGGAGGGATGGACTTTCGTGACGCCTCCGCCTCCCGGAGCATATCCGCATATTTTTGTATATTTGTATTTTCCATGTGCAACCTCACTTCTATCTGTCTGTCCGCCACAGGCTGAAGGGGAAATACCCTCTCGCCATGGCGCTTTCTTTTTATCGGGAACGTTTAAAGAACCACAGGAGCTGATCCGCAAAGTCCTGAGTGTGCTCAATCTGTGACCAGTGTCCGCACTTTCCGAATACATGCAGTTCCGCATTTGGGATGAGCTCCAAAAGCTTATACGAGTTGCTCAGCGGGATCACCCGGTCCTCCCTGCCATGGATGATAAGTGTCTCATGAGGGATGTCACGGATATACTGCTGATTGCCTGCCATATCCTCCACGCCGTTCTGCCGGGGAACCGGGAACATCTGGGAAAAACTTTCCTGGAAACCGGGCTGTATACTTCCCTGATAGCGGGATTCTGCCAGCTCTGGTGTGGCAAAGGAATGATCATATGTAAAGATTTCCAGCAGTTTCGCCATATTTGAAGGCGACGGAGTGTAACCCCACACCTGATCAAGCCCATAAGTAATGGGGAAGCTCACGCCCATGGCGCCCATGCACACAAGCTTGTTGACACGCTCCGGGTATTGGACCGCCATGGAGAGCGCCAGCGCTCCGCCAAAAGAATTTCCTACCAGATTTGCCTTCTCAATGCCAAGCGCATCAAAGAGGTCAATGGTCTGCTGCACCCACACATTCATGTTGTAAACCTGTCCCTCAACCCGCTCGGTATATCCAAATCCTACCATGTCCGGAGCGATCAGGCGGAAATCATCCTGCATAAGAGGAAACACTTTGTTCCAGTTCGCCCATGCGGTGACTCCGGGACCGGAGCCGTGCAAAAATACCACCGGGAATCCTTTCCCAAGATCATGATAATTGGTCTTGAATGCTCCTGTCTGAATACTGTTTGCGATTTCAGGTCTTTTCTGTTCCATAATTCATCTCTCCTTTTCTTTTTATTATGTTTTAACCTGTATGGTTTCGCCCGGAAATGGGCTGTTCTATCATTGATACTCATTTCTGCGGCTGCCCATAGCATAGGAGATTTCCTCTGCCGCCTGTTTGAGTCCGTCGATAATATGCTCAAGCCGGTCGCCGTAGATGTTGCGGGCCTGCCCAGAAATACTGAGCGCGTAACGGACCTTCCCGGTTCCGTCCCATATGGGAACTGCCACGCACCGCAGACCGTCCATGATCTCTCCATCGTCTATGGCATAACCGTTTTCCCTGACCCTCTCCAGTTCCTTCTCAAGCTTTGCCTGTGTTGTGATCGTGCGTTTGGTCATTGCCGGAAGTCCTTTGCGGGCAATGATGCGTTTAAGCTGTGCCGGGCTTTTCTGCGCCAGCAGCACCTTGCCAAGGCCGCTGCAATGCATCGGGAGCCGGACGCCTACCTCAGACATGATGCTGACAACCGAGTTTGCCACCAGTTTGTCCAGATAGAGGATCTCGCCGTCGTCCTCCGTGCCAAGCTGGACGGTCTCCCCAAATTCTTTGACAAGCCTTAGCATCACCGGACGTGCCGCATCCTTTATGACCCAAGAGCGGGCCACCCGGTTCCCCAGCTCAAAGAGCCGGGTCCCTAGCCGGTAACTGCTGTTCTCCATAGACTGGTCAACGTAGTGGTAATCACGGAGGGTAGCCAGCAGTCCGTGGACTGTGCTCTTTGGCCAGCCCAACTTCTGTGAGAGTTGAGACAGAGACATTTCTGTATCCTCCTGAGCAAGCGCCTCGAGCAGCAAAATCGCCCGTTCCACTGATTTAATGTGTGAGCTGCCGGTCTTAACAGGCTGGTCTTTCTTCATATGTATCTCTCCTTTGTTATGTTTTGAATATATCACACTCATTTTTGAGTGACAATACTAGTTGTTCGCTATTATCGAATCTTTATTCGATAATACCGAATAATTTCAAGGCTGTCAAATCCCCTGTTTTTATAGCGTCAATGTACAATAAAAATCCCTCCCCGGTATTCGAAAACTGCCGGAGAGGGACTGCTGTCAGTTCAGCTTCACATTCATATAATTGCGCCCTGACAATGTCTTGTTAAAGATCAGGAAGCAGAGTACAAGGATGCATCCTGCGATGAATCCATAAAGATCAAAGACTGCCGTAAGGATCAACAGCATCAGCCGCATAAATTTCAGGGCGTAGCCAAGCTCAAAGTTGGGCTGGGTATAGTTTGCCACTGCCACGAATGCCATGTATAGCATCACCTCGGAGTTAAACCACCCCGACTGCACGGAGAACTCTCCCATGACAATACCTGCGATCACACTCAGAGGCGTGCTTAGCATGGTAGGCGTGTTCATTGCCGCAAGTCTTAAACCGTCAATGGACAACTCCAGCAGGAGGAACTGGAAGATAAGCGGGATGTTCACCGTGTCCTGAACAGTGACGAAGGCAAACGCCTCGGGCAGCCATTCCTCATTCTGCATAAACAGCAAGTACAGCGGCGTAAAAAACACTGTGGCAATGGTGATCAGCGCTCTTGTCACCTTTAGATATACAGCCGTCACAGTTGGGAAGTAATAATCATTTGCCTCCTCGATCATGTCTAAGATAGAAGTGGGCAGGATCATGGCTGAGGGTGAATTGTCTACCAGAATTACAACCTTCCCCTCGAGGAGACATGCCGCGGCAGTATCCGGGCGCTCCGTAAACTTGAATTTGGGAAATGGGTTGAACCATTTTCTTTTGAACAGGGCCTCGGCAAGACTCTGCTGATTCATCCTCAGGTCGTCAACCTGAAGGCTTTCTATCCGGTTCTTCAGATTTTTTAAAAGCTCTGTGTCTACCCTGTCCTGCATATAGCACAGGGCGATATCCGTGCGGGACGTCTGGCCTGCCTCTGTCATCTCCATCACGAGATGGGGGTCTCGGATCCTCCGCCGCATAAGCGCCGTATTGAACACGATTGTCTCGACGAAACCATCGCGGGAGCCGCGCAGGGATCGGTCCTTATCCGGTTCATCCACGCTCCGGGCAGGATAAGTACGGCAGTCGATAGCGATACACTCTTTGTAACCGTCAATAAAAAGCACCGCCGGACCTGAGAGGACATTTCTTATGACCTGGTCAAAATCTTCCAGTATGTCCACCTCAACATAGGGCACGTTTTTCTGTATAAAACCTTCCGCATCCTCCGGCATATCCTTTTCAGACACAGAAAGAAAGGAATCCATGATCTTCAACATTGCCTCATCCTTGATGAATCCGTCAATGTAATAGAACACGGACGCCTTTCCCCCGATCTCCATTTCCCGCCGGATGATATCAAAGCTTTCTTTCACCGGAAGGATTTCATTCATATATCTGATATTTTCTTCAAAAGAAGCGCTAAGCTTTTTCGTGTTTTTTTCTACCATAGCCACTGTTCTCCTTTTCTGCCAGAAGACAACATTTTACTATGGTTATATTGCCCTATTTGTCTCTGATTATACAGAGCTTCGCATTTTTCCCTGATCCTTTCACGAGCTGATCCGCGCGCTCATTCTTTTGTCTCTTTTAAAAATCCTGCCTCCTTCATCTTTTCGAGCACTTGATTCTGTCGCTGTCTCGCCAGTTCCTCGCTCGCTTTCGGATTATAGTTGCTGGGGGCGTTGGGAACACCAGCCAAAATGGTACATTCGTCAAAATTCATCTCCGACGGGTTTTTCCCGAAATACCCTTGGGAAGCGTCCGCCACACAATAATAATTATTCCCGAAAAAAATAGAATTGACATAAAGCTCGAAAATCTTATCTTTATCCAGCGTAGATTCAATCTTGAAAGCCATAAACATTTCCGCAACTTTGCGGACGATTTTCTTATCCTGCGTAAAATACTGGTTCTTGGCAAGCTGCTGGGTAATAGTACTTCCGCCCTCCACATAGGCCCCCGCACGGATGTCGTTAAAGAGCGCCCGTCCGATGGCGATGGGATCGATACCCGGATGCCTGTAGAACCGCTTATCCTCAACAGCAAGCACTGCGTCTACATACACCTGTGGAAGATCCTCTATCTCCGTGTAATGATCAATAGATTCTATTCTTTGCACCATCTCTTCTATGCTCATCGTATCAAGCGCTTCTCTGTAATCCTGATAGCCTTTAAATAGCAGCACTCCTACGGCAATAACCACACATAAAAAAATGAAAGAGCACAGACGTTTGATCCATTTCATTCTAAATCCCCTGACTTTCGTACTTTTCTTTTTTGACTTTTGTGTCTAAAACAGAATTATCTCTGCCTTGGGTACAGTATATAGAAACCATCTGTATTCTTCCATTATATATTCTTACGAATCTCTTAATAAAACTTACATTTCTGTAAGCCAGAGCCCGTCACCGCCAAAAGACCATCCGCAGCTTACTTCGATGTGCTACCGAATCCGCCGTTTCGCACTTCTGTCACATCGTCGTCCAGAGTGATTCCATACTCTACAAATATTCCCTGTATGAATCCGTCTCCCGCCTTGATCTTTACCGTCTTATCCTCATTACTGTCATTGGTAATCTTTGCGAAGATTTGTCCTTCATTATCAGAATAATAATAATCGCTGTCAATGATCCCGACCGTATTGTTAAGCTGTAACCTGAATTTAAAACCAAGCCCACTCCTCGGATAGCACTTTAACACCCACTCCGGCTCCATCCACACGCGAATCCCAGTGGGAATCTTCACAGTCTCCCCTGGTGAGAGGATAAACTCTGCCGGGGAGAAGAAATCATATCCCGCGCTTCCTGCTGTAGCCCTCCTTGGAAGCCGGATCTCATTATATATCTTCTCAGCATCATCCTTAGAAGCCCCTTGGAAGGTGTCTGTCCATCCATCTGTAAATTGTTCCAGACTGACTTTTTCAAATTTTGCAATCCTGTTCATGTACTTTTCTCCTTTTTATATGTTTTGCGAACACCTTAGACACTAACTTATTCCTGCCACAGCATATCCCCACTGATATCCTTCAGGGAAAAAGCGCCGCACATCTTCATCGTATCCTTAAACTCCGCGCCGATTTTGTCAACATATGCACGTACACCATCTTCTTGCCCGCCGTAGACAGCCGTCACAAAGGGTCTTGCGATAAGCGCAGCATCCGCGCCCATTGCCAGCGCCTTAAACACATCCACACCTGTTCGGATGCCTCCGTCTACAAACACTTTGATCTGTCCGTCCACTGCTTTTGCAATAGATGGAAGAACTTCTGCCGTCGCCGGACACTGGTCCAGAACACGCCCGCCGTGGTTAGACACGACAATGCCCTGCACCCCTGCCTCCATTGCTTTTTGTGCTGATTTTGGCGTCATGATGCCTTTTAATATAAACGGGATCTCCGCAATCTTCACAATCTCTTTTAACTCTTCTACAGATTTGCTGCCTGCGGGCGGATTTAAATTCTGTAAAAACGGAAGGCCCGCTGCGTCAATGTCCATAGCCACTGCGAAAGCGCCGCTCTTTTTTACCAACTCCATTTTCTCACGGATCGTTCCCATATCCCATGGCTTCACCGTGGGAATTCCCTGACCATTCAGCTTCCTGATAGCTGCTGTTGCCTCGATCATCACGTTATAGTCCGTACCGTCTCCGGTAAATGCGCAAATGCTACTCTTAGCACTCCCTCTAAGCAGAATCTCATTGTACTCTTGATCTGAGTACTTATCCCCATAGTGAAGTTTTACAGCTCCTACAGGTCCGGCGAAGAAGGGGTAGTCAAATATTTTTCCAAACAGTTCTGTCTTAGTATTCAAAGGCTTCTGCTCGCATAACGTATCCATGTTAATCCGGATTTCCTGCCATTTCTGATAATTTCTCATAGCAAGATCCCCCACGCCTTTTGCTCCCGGTCCGGGCATTGTATTCTTACATGCGGCTCCATTACATACAGAACATGCTTTGCAGAAGGGTCCGATATTTCCCCTTGCATTTTTTACAACTTCCTGATAATCCATCCCTCTTCCTTCTTTCTTCTGGTTTTATTCCCGTATTTACTTCCCTGCCTCAGTGTTTTCCTTGATGCTGCGGCGGTTACCGGAACATTCCTGTACGGTCAATCACCTCAATAATTTCTTGTATCTTCTCTTCACCCACTACAAGCGCCATCCTCACATACCCCTCACCGTTGCTTCCAAAGGCGCTTCCCGGTGTCACGATCACCCCTGTACGTTCCATCAATTTCATGCAAAAATCCTCGGATGATTCATAGCCTTCCGGGATCTTTGCCCACACGAACATCGTCCCCTGACTGTCGGGCACATTCCAGCCGATCTTTCTCAACCCCCCACAGAGCGCTTGGTTTCTTGCAGCGTACTGTTTTCTCTGTTTCTCAATAAAATCATCAGACCCTGTAAGCGCCGCAATCGCGCCATACTGAACTGGATAAAAAATGCCGTAGTCAATCTGGGAACGGAGCAGACGGAATTTGCTGATAATATCTTTATTTCCCACCACAAATGAAATCCGAGCCCCGGTCAGATTGTAAGACTTTGAGAGAGAATAGAATTCCACTCCCACATCCTTCGCGCCCTCAAAAGAGAGAAATGATCTGCCCGGTCTCTCCGTAAATGTAATATCTGAATATGCGTTATCGTGCAAGATCACAATATCATATCTCTTTGCAAATGCGATCAGCTCCGAATAGAACTCATCCGGTGCGCAGACGCAAACCGGGTTAAGGGGATACGAGACGAGCATGAATTTGGTTCTTTTTAGCGTATCCTCTGGGATGCTGTCCAGATCCGGCAGATAGCCGTTCTTTTCTTCAAGTGTATAATACCGCACATCTGCCCGCGCCATGATCCCGCTCATCTCGAACATCGGATAGCCGGGATTGGGTACGAGGATCACATCTCCGGGATCGCAGAATACCATTCCGATATGTGCCATAGCTTCCTGAGAACCATATACCGACATAACTTCATCCGTCTCAATATGTACGCCGAAACGCTTCTTATACCGATACTGCACCGCCTCTAAAAGCTCCGGCAGATCGGCAAGGGAATATTTATAATTATCCGGGTTTTCACACGCCTCCCGGATTGCTTTCATCACATAAGGCGCCGGCTTAAAATCCGGCGTGCCTACCGACAAGTTATATACCTTGCGTCCTGCCCGCAGAAGTTCTTCTTTCTTCATGTTCAATGAACCGAAGATCCCCGGCTTAAAATCATTGATCAATGTTGAAAAATGACTGCTGTCCAATGGTATTCCCTCCTCTTCCGTCATTTTTTGTATGAGGATTCTCCATACAGATCGTATGGCGTTGCCTGATATACGTAATAATTAACCCAGTTTGTATACAGGTTATTCGCATGGGAACGCCATGTGAGTACCGGTTTATTCTCCGGATCGTCATCCGGATAATAATTCTCCGGGATCTGAGGATTTAATCCTCTTCCCATATCTCTCTTATACTCGGAATCCAATGTCATACGGTCATACTCCGGGTGCCCCATGACAAAGATCTGCCGTCCATCTTCTGCCATACACAAGAATATTCCCGCCTGACGGGAATCCGCAAGAATGGTGATACGTTCATCTGCTTCCAAGAGTTCTTGAGGAACCTCAGTATGTCTCGAATGAGGAGCCATGAATACATCGTCAAACCCTCTTACTAACGGAATTTTCCGGTTTCTCACCCGGTGACGGTATACACCGGAAAGCTTCTTTGGAAGCTCTGTCTTATTGATCCCGTAATGATGGTAGATCCCTGCCTGTGCACCCCAGCACAGATGAAGTGTGGAGGTTACATTTGTCTTGGTCCACTCCATGATCTTCACCAGTTCGTCCCAGTAATCCACTTCCTCAAAAGACATCTGCTCCACAGGAGCGCCGGTAATAATGAATCCGTCAAATTTCTTCTCCCTGATATTTTCAAATGGCTCATAAAATTTATAGATATGGCTTGTGGAGGTATTCTTGGACACATGGCTCGTCATGCGCACAAACGTTACATCCACCTGAATCGGCGTGTTGGACAATGAGCGCAGGATCTGAAGCTCCGTATCTTCTTTTAAAGGCATCAGATTTAAAAGCCCGATGCTCAGAGGACGGATATCCTGATGAGCCGCACGGTATTCATCCATCACAAAGATATTTTCCTGTTCCAGTATTTCCTTGACCGGAAGATCATTTTGTACTCGGATCGGCATAGTTCCCATTCCCTTCTTCTCTTGATATATTTTTATCTGCATGAATAAACATCCCGTCTGCCTCCACATAGCTGTATTCATCGTAGGCTTCCGTTTCTGTCAGTAGCTTCCTCTTCGCAGGATAAAGATAGACTGATTATACCCCTTTTTTCTTCCGCCCGTCAATATGAAGAAGAGACCCGGAAACTCTTCTTCCGGATCTCTTTCTTATCTCATATTGTCAAATAATTTTCTCAGCCGCAGTGACACTGAAAGGTAGCGCACTCTGTTCCCTCTGCCTGAATGGCGTTACCACCTTCCACGCTAATTTTACCCGCGTGGCATGCGCAATTCTCATTGTACATACAGTTTGTCGCTTTGCAATCGATATCCGAACGGTCGGAAGCCTGCCCCGCGGAATTACTCATAGAGTTCGAATACGCGCCTTCTGCCCGCTCCTGAAAGCTGTCACAGCATGTCTCTTGAGGATTTTTCGCGTTGCTTCCGCCCACTTGGATCTTATCCAGCCTGCAGAGAAACTGATCGTTGTGTACACATGTCTGCACCGTACATTTTAATTCCGGCATGATAAATACCTCCTCTTTCTACAGATTCGTATTCATTATGTCCAAAACTGTGCAGATTATTCTTCCTGACATTTATAAAAATTTTTATTTTTTTTCCATTATCCACACATATATCACTCCGAAAAACTCCCTCACCATATAGTTCAACCGGAAAACCGGGTCGGAATCTGCTGGTATGCGGCAGATTTTCCTGTATCCTTCCTGACGTGCGATTATGGAAGATCGGTAGATGTGAAAATCATTGGTCACAATCCCTATCCTATCATGCTCCACATCTACATATTCCCGGCTGAATCTAAGATTTTCCCGGGTAGACGCTGAGCGGTTCTCCCTAAATATTTGCTTTTTCGGTATTCCGTGTTCTTCCAGATATCCTGCCATTGCATCTGCCTCAGAGATCTCTTCACCTGGTCCCTGCCCGCCCGACACAATTACTTTTGTTTCGGGAGAATGCTGCAAATAGCACAGCGCCGCATCCAGCCTTCGCCTCAAGGAACTGGTAATGTATGTTCCCCTCACCTGTGCTCCCAGTATAATGATCCAATTCGCCTGTGCATCAACTCCTGTGCGCATCCCGCCCACAATCTTGACCTCCACGAACAAGAAAGCTCCCCAGCATACAAGACAGAGCCATCTCAATACGGCATACAAGTATACAGGCAGCGGCGCACACCCGAGCACCAGATGTACGCCGCCGCTTACCAGCCAAAAAGCTGCAAAAGTTGATCTCAGCCTGCGCGAATATATAACAAGTATCATATAATACAGGATACATAAACTCCCTGCGATCAAAAAATAATATTTCATTTATACGTTTCTTCCGCAGCACTTTTTGTATTTCTTACCGCTTCCGCATGGACACGGATCATTTCTTCCGATCTTTTTGGGCTTGCGGATTGTGCCGGAAGCCTTCTGCTCACGGTAAAGACGTTTTTTCGTCTCCTCGTCAAAGATCTTATCCCACTGAGGAAGCTCATACAACCAGTCTGCCTTTGCGTCTACCATGTTCTTGTAAAGAAGCTCTTTATCGAACGCAAGACTTACCACAGTATCTTCTGTCATCGTCTCAATCGGATTCGCCTTTTTCAGGCTGTCATTGATTCCGTCAAGAAATCCCGTCATAGTCATAACGTCCTGTCCGTATTTCGCAGCCAATTCTTTAACTGTCCCTTTTACTTCCGTATCCGGATCATCCAAAAGCTGTTCGTAAATGCTCTTCTCAATTGAGAAATAAGCATTCCAGAACTTTTCCAGCTGATCTCTTGACTGATTCTGATCATATGCCATGTCACGCCACTGGTCTAATAAACATTTCTCGCTCATTGTATATTGCTCCTTCTTATCTTTCTTTTTCATCGGAATTTTCCTCAAATCCATCGGTGAATATTATATACCAAATTTTGTTTGCCGTAAACTAAAAAATTTTGTATACTAAATTATAGCAAAAGAAAGGATCTCTTCATATGAAAAAAACAAAACGTATCCTCGCCCTTACAGGCGTATTCTTACTTACCTGCCTTTACATAAGCACCCTTGTATTTGCCCTGATTGGCTCTCCTGTGTCCGCAGATCTTTTCAAAGCATCCATCTCGGCAACCATCATTATCCCCGTCCTGCTCTACGGGTATATCCTAACCGCGCGGGTCCTTGCAGGAAGAGGCGCGGATCAGGATACTGACAGTCAAAATCCCGGTGAAAAATCAGACTCTTCTAAAAACTGACTGGCATACCCTAAAATAAATATCCCGGATACAGCCGCTTACACATATAAAAGCTCCGTCAGCTTCAGCACTGTCTCCGCCTCTTGTTCTCTCTTTGTTTTCTGGGCACGCTCACGCTGCCTTATCGCTTGTCTCTTTTTTAGGTATTCTTCCATGGATATCATATTCCCCGTTGTTTTCTTGCTGTCATCACGCATAGAAATACCTCCTTCTTTTTCTATCTGGCATGCCGTATCGGAAAATTTCCTTGCACACCTCATTTTTCCAGCTTTATATTCTATGAGTTAAAAAGAAAAAATATAACTTTTTCTTTTCTCTATGAGCATACCGCTTAAATGTGTACAAAGATTGGAGGTTTTCTGAAAAATTCATAAGAAAATTATAAAAAAGCTGCCCGGACACCGGGATCAGGTTCCCGATGGCTCCAAGGCAGCCATAACATCTATACGATATTCTATATTATTTATTGCGATAGATAATATCGTCTCTTCCCGGTCCGTTGCTGATCATTGTGAACGGATAACCGACTTCTTTCTCGATGAACTCGATATAATTGCGGCAGTTCTCCGGGAGATCCCCATATTCGCGGATACCGCGAATATCACATTTCCATCCCGGCAGTGTCTTGAGCACCGGTTTTGCCTTCTCAAGAAGATGTGTCACTGGAAAGTCTGTAGTCACTTTTCCGTCTATCTCATATCCTACGCACACCGGGATCTCATCCAAATATCCAAGCACATCGAGTACGGTAAACGCCACATCTGTGGTCCCCTGCATCCTGCATCCATACTTAGAAGCAACACAGTCAAACCAGCCCACACGCCTCGGACGTCCGGTAGTAGCGCCGTACTCTCCGCCGTCACCTCCGCGCCGTCTCAGCTCTTCCGCCTCGTCGCCAAAGATCTCGCTCACGAAAGCTCCTGCTCCGACCGCACTTGAGTATGCCTTACACACTGTGATAATCTGCTTGATCTCATAAGGCGGGATTCCTGACCCAATAGCGCCGTACGCCGCCAGCGTGGAAGAAGATGTGACCATTGGATAAATCCCATGATCCGGATCTTTCAAAGAGCCAAGCTGTCCTTCCAAAAGGATGTTCTTTCCTTCCTTGATGGCATTGTGGAGATAAAGAGACACATCGCACACATAGGGTTCTACCATCCCTTTATAACTTACAAGTTCCTTGTATAATTCATCCGGATCGATCAACGGCTTGTGATACAAATGCTCAAGGAGCACGTTCTTCTGCTCTGCCACACGCACCACCTTCTCTTTGAGCAGTTCATCATCAAAGAGTTCGCTCACCTGAAATCCAATCTTCGCATATTTATCTGAATAAAATGGAGCAATACCTGACTTCGTGGAGCCAAAGGATTTTCCTCCTAAACGCTCCTCCTCATACGCATCAAAATTCTTGTGATAGGACATGACCATCTGTGCCCTGTCGGACACAAGGATCTTCGGCACCGGAACGCCTCGCTCCACGATGGACTGTATCTCTTTGAACAGGATCGGAACATCCAGAGCCACACCATTTCCAATGATGCTTGTAATATGTCTGTGAAAAACTCCAGACGGCAGTGTATGCAGCGCAAATTTACCATAATCATTTACAATCGTGTGGCCCGCGTTCGCTCCGCCCTGAAAGCGTACGATGATATCGGATTCTTTTCCGAGCATATCCGTGATCTTGCCTTTTCCTTCATCGCCCCAGTTTGCACCAACTACTGCTTTTACCATTTCCATTCCTCCTGTGTATCGTGCCCCAGTTCCCTAGCCTCTGCCGCTTCCCTTAACGCCGCATAGACCGGACTGCTGCTCCATACTTCTTATAATCTGCCAGCGGCATTTATGCTTGACCGCCGTTAGAATTATACTATATTTTTCTCCTTCTGTAAAATAGTATTTCACTTCACTTGTAATTCGGGTCAAAAAGTATTAGAATAAAAACCAGATTTGAGGACAGAAGAAAGGAGAATCTACATTGAAAAAGTTAATTAAATGGTTTAGTATCTTCGCTGTCATCGGAACAGCTGTCGGACTTGCCGTTGCATATTTCTTCAAGAACGATTCCGGCATTGAGGATAACGATGACGAAGATTTCACAGAAGATGAAGATTTCGATCTTGATGCAGACTTACAGCCCGCCTCAGGAAGAGAATATGTATCTCTTAAAAAGGACACCAAAGAGACAGCAGAAGGTTCCTCTGCTGACGACGCCTCTGCAGAAAAGACGCAGGAAGAAGAGCTTCAGGAAGAATAGAATACCATAAAAGGTGCTGTAAAAGTATCTGACATAGTGACTGATACTTTTGCAGCACGTTTTTATGCGTTATTCTTGCCGCCAAGCCTTGCTTAGGAGAACCGCCGCCTCTTTGATTCTCTCTTCGTTCATATTGGCATAGCCAAGGAGAATGACCGTCTCCTCCGCCTTATCTTTTCTCCCGTTCGCATTGGCGCCCCCATCATAATTCACATAGTATTCAGACAGGCCGTAAACTTTCACGCCCTTTTCCGCCGCCCTATGGATTAGTTCCTCCTCTTTTCTCCCATCCCGAAAATGAAGCAGTAAATGTACCCCCGCATTTTCTCCTGAAATGCGGATATCAAGATTCATCTCCTTTAATTCGGCCAGAAGCGTATCGTGCCTGCTGCGATACAGCGCTCTTGTCTTGTTTAAATGTCTCTCGTAATACCCGTCCTCTATAAATTTCTGAAGGATGAGCTGATCTACCTTGGACACCGTAGAATTGATGAACCCGCATCTCTGCCGGTACAGTTCGAGCACCGGGCGGGGCAGAACCATGTAACTCATGCGGATTGCCGGAGCGATGGATTTGGAAAATGTTCCGATATAGATGACCCTTCCGCTTCTGTCATATCCCTGAAGCGCCGGGATCGGCTTGCCTTTGTAGCGGAATTCACTGTCATAATCGTCCTCAATGATATAACGCCCTTTTTCCGCCTCCGCCCATTTCAAAAGTTCCATCCTCCGTTTGATCGGCATAACAGTTCCCAGAGGATAATGGTGGGACGGCATGACAAAGGCAATGTCCGCTCCGGATGGTTCCAAACCGTCAGCCCGCATCCCTTTCCCGTCCATATCCACGGTACGCACTTCATAGGACAGATTCACAAACAGGCGATAAGCCTGACGGTAAGTTGGGTTCTCGAGGGCAACCCTATGCCGGTTTCCCAGTATTGCGCAGAGCAGCATTAGCAGATAGTCGTTTCCCGCCCCCACAATGATCTGATCCGGCGTACAGTTGACTCCTCTTGCCTGATGAAGATAACTGCTGATCGCATTGCGTAGCCCATACTCTCCCTGCGGGCATCCGAGACGGAAGAGTTCCGCCTTGTCGTCCACAAGACACTCTTTCGAAAGTTTTCTCCATGTGTTGTATGGAAAGCTTTTCAGATCTACACCATTCGGCGTGAAATCATATGGATACTTCTTTTCTGATTTTTCTGTATTCTGACTTTCTCCTGCTTTTGGCTGTATGATCCGAAAAAGACCGTCAATCTGCGAGACAAAATATCCTCTGTACGGCTGTGCTTCAATATAACCTTCTGAGAGCAGCTGTTCATAAGCGAGTTCCACCGTACTCCTGCTCACCTCAAGATGGCGGCAGAGCGCACGGGTAGAGGGCAGTTTTTCCCCACTCTTAATCGTTCCTTTACGAATCTCTTCTTTGATATAGCCGTAGATTTGCTCATATAAAGGAATCTTGCCTCCCTGTTTTAAACTGATGGTCAGTTCGTTCATGACGTATCTCCTTCTGCGTTTTTATATGCTTCTTCAATCAGATTTTTGTATAAAAAACTCTTTACACTTCCGGCAGGAGCCCGGCTGCTTTCGCTGTACAAAAAACTGCCGCCCATCAGCCGGTACGGCAGTCTCGCTTTGTTATTTATTTTGGCAGCTTAAATGAGCTCTTTAACGGCACGATTCTGTTGAACACCAGATGGTCTGGAGCTGAATCATGGGCGTCGATACAGAAATATCCGTTTCTTACAAACTGGAAGCTGTCATATGCCTTTGCACCTTCAAAACTTGGTTCAACGTAAGCTTCCCTGATCACTGTCAGAGAGTTGGGATTCAGATTCAAAGATCCGTCCTCTTTGTTATAGACTCCCTTCTCCTCATCCACCAGATTTTCATACAGTCTCACTTCCGCCTTCTGAGCGTGGGACGCTGGAACCCAGTGAATCGTCCCTTTCACCTTTCTGCCCGTAAAACCGCTTCCCGCCTTTGTCTCCGGATCATAAGTACAGTGTACTTCTATCACATTTCCGTTTTCATCCTTTACAAAACTTTCGCATTTCACAAAATATGCATGCATCAGGCGGACTTCATTCCCCGGAAAAAGGCGAAAATATTTCTTCGGCGGTTCTTCCATAAAGTCCTCTCTCTCAATATATAATTCCCGTCCAAACGGCACTTTCCTCGAACCCAGTTCCTCGTTCTCTAGATTGTTCGCCACATCCAGATATTCCGTCTGACCTTCCGGATAGTTGTCGATCACCAGCTTGATCGGATCGAGCACTGCCATCATACGCGGCTTCTTCATCTTCAGATCCTCGCGGATACAGTACTCGAGCATCGCGTAATCCACAGAGCTCTGGGCTTTGGACACGCCGCACATGTCGATGAACATTTTGATGGACTCTGGAGTAAATCCACGGCGTCTTAACGCAGCAATGGATACAAGCCGGGGATCATCCCATCCATCCACGATACCGTCCTCTACTAATTTTTTAATATAACGCTTTCCTGTCACCACATTCGTCAGATACAGCTTGGCAAACTCAATCTGCCTTGGAGGATTCTCAAACTCACACTCCCGTACCACCCAGTCATAAAGCGGTCTGTGATCCTCGAACTCCAATGTACAGATAGAGTGAGTGATTCCCTCGATGGCGTCCTCGATCGGATGCGCAAAATCATACATAGGGTAGATGCACCACTTATCGCCCGTATTGTGATGCGTCATATGTGCCACACGATAAATAACCGGGTCTCTCATATTGATATTCGGAGAAGCCATATCGATCTTTGCGCGCAGCACCCTCTCGCCGTCCCTGTATTTTCCTTCCTTCATCTCTTCAAAAAGTTTCAGGTTCTCCTCCACAGAACGTTCTCTGTACGGGCTTTCTTTTCCCGGCTCCGTCAATGTACCACGGTACTCTCTGATCTGCTCCGGAGTTAGGTCGCACACATATGCCTTGCTCTTCCTGATAAGCTTCACCGCGCACTCATACATCTGATCAAAATAGTCTGAGGCAAAATACAAATGATCGCCCCAGTCTGCACCCAGCCACTGAATATCTTCTTTAATTGAATCTACGAACTCCATTTTCTCTTTCGTAGGATTCGTATCGTCAAATCTCATATGGAACGTGCCGCCATACTTCTGGGAAAGCCCATAGTTTAAAAGGATTGCCTTGGCATGTCCTATATGAAGATAGCCGTTGGGCTCAGGCGGGAAACGGGTACAGACATGATCATAGACCCCCTCGGCAAGATCTTTGTCGATCTCCTGTTCTATAAAATTTTTTGAAACAACTTCGTTTTCCATTGTCTCCTCCTCTAATATAACGCAAAACTTCATGCTGATTATCTTATCATAAAACAAGGGCAATCACAAGTACGAAGGCGCAAGTATTCTACTTTCCCATTCCAGTTACTATATTTTGATCTTCCCTTTTCCGGCTTGGTATGATATACTTGCAAAGAATTTCACTAATGCTTTACAGTGATAAACCAATAACCAAGAAAGGATATTTGAACTATAATGAAAAGAGAAAAATTTGGTTCCCGTCTCGGGTTCATCCTAGTATCCGCAGGATGCGCCATCGGGCTTGGGAATGTGTGGAAGTTTCCATACATGGCTGGTCAGTACGGAGGAGCGGCATTCATTCTAATCTATCTTCTGTTTCTGATCATATTGGGGCTGCCCATCATCGTATGCGAGTTCAGCGTTGGGCGCGCCAGCCAGAAAAGTATCGCCACATCCTATAACGTCCTTGAACCGGAAGGTTCCAGATGGCACTTTACCCGCTGGTTTGCCATCGTGGGCAATTATCTGCTGGTCATGTTCTACTCCATGGTAGGCGGCTGGATGCTCTACTACTGTTTCCGTATGGCAAAAGGAGAATTTACAGGCATCACATCCGCGCAGGTGGCGGAAAAATACAGTTCCATGCTGCTCTCTCCCAGCGTTCTTACATTCTGGACGGTACTTGTGATTGTGATTTCTTTTGGGATATGCAGCATTGGGCTTCAGAAGGGCGTTGAAAAATCCATGAAAACGACGATGCTCTGCCTTCTTGCCATCATGGTCGTGCTCGCCGTACGCTCGGTAACCCTTTCCGGCGGAGCGGAAGGTTTACGTTTCTATCTGATACCAAACTTTAACCGTCTCTTGGAAAATGGGATCGGAAACGTCGTGTTCGGCGCCATGAGCCAAGCGTTCTTTACCCTGAGTATCGGTATGGGAGGCATGGCTATCTTCGGAAGCTATCTGGATAAATCCCGCTCTCTCACTGGGGAATCCTTAAGCATAGTTCTCTTGGATACTTTCGTGGCTCTGACCGCAGGTCTGATCGTATTTCCCGCGTGCTTTGCCTTCAACGTAGAACCGGAGGCAGGTCCGGGGCTTGTGTTTATCACACTGCCCAATATCTTCACGCAAATGCCCGGAGGACGGTTATGGGGAGCCTTTTTCTTCCTCTTCCTGTTCTTCGCCGCTCTCTCGACCATTGTAGGAGTATTTGAAAATATTGTCTCCTTCTGGATGGATCTCTTTGGATTCAGCCGCAGGAAATCAGTTGGGATAAACATTCTTCTCATTATCGTCCTTAGTATCCCCTGTATCTTGGGCTTCAACGTCCTCGCGGGAATACAGCCCCTTGGCTCCGGTTCCAACATCATGGATCTCGAGGATTTCCTCGTATCCAACAACATCTTGCCTCTTGGCTCTGTCATCTATCTGATGTTCTGCACATACAAAACCGGATGGGGATGGGATAACTTTATCAAGGAGGCAAATTCGGGCAGCGGTCTGAAATTTCCTCAGCACGCGGCTATACGGGGTTATATGACATACATATTACCTTGGATTGTAGTCATCATCTACCTGAAAGGCTACTATGATAAATTCAGCACACAGAACCCAGTGGTATTCACTGTTTGGATGATCATCGCGTTCGCCTTCCTGCTCTTGGTCTTCGGAGTAAGCCGGAGAGGAAAACAGAGAAGCAGATAAACATTGTTCAGTAACCGAGCGCCTCGCCCCGGACAAACTCCGCCCTGCCTCTTTCAAAATATTTCCCCACTTCCGCTACAAGCCGGGCAAAATATAGGCAGACCATGGGGTCCAAGTCCGGGCGCCCCTCCCTCGGATCGTAGTCCTGAACACCGATAAACATCATATGAGACGCTTTCCAGTCTCTCTCGAGCACAGGAAACAGATCGGCGATATCGTCACATCCGATCATAAAAAACATCTCGATGTTTAACTTCATCGTATTAAAATACCGATAAAAATGGGGAAGCTCGCCTTGTTCCATACCTTTAATAAAATCCAGCAGTTCTTCCAGCTCATTGCGCAGATTTTCTAGTTCCTTTTTCCCAATCTTCATATCTTTTCCTTTCTCGACCGGACCGAAGAACACCACCGTTTTCCCATAGTATAGCACAACTGTCCGATAGCGATGGGAAATGCCCGGAATCATTGCATTTTTTTCTTGACAATTTTGTCCCCGCTGGTGTATATTAGTCTTTGCGTACGGAACAATACGCAGTATGCTGTCTTGGCGCAGTCGGTAGCGCGTCGCCTTGGTAAGGCGGAGGTCGGGGGTTCAAGTCCCCTAGACAGCTTTTTATATTTTCATTTAGAAAGCCGATAATTCGTGCTGACAGCTGCGAATTATCGGCTCTTTTTTTGTTCAACTACCTTTTCCCTAACAAAGTGCTATGTATGAAATACGGTCAGGTCATCGGAATATTATTTAAGTGATATAGGGGGAGATTTCTTCCTGTATTAAAGCCTTATATTCTCTCCTGACATTTGGGGCAATATACGCTGCTCCTGCCGCCGATAACAGTCCGTATGAGCGTTGCGCCACAGTTTGGACAAGGCTCACCGTCATGACCGTACACACTCAAAAATGGTGTTTTGCGGTAATCCTGCCCCTTTGTTTTCAAATAATCCTCCAGCCCAATTCTGTTTTTCTCAATGAAATAACATAAGCATTTTGGAAGCTCCGCTGAAAAGCGCTCCCACTCTTCACCTGTCAGACTATTTGCAGGAGCAGACGGATGTACCTTCGCGCGAAACAGAATTTCATCAGAATAGATATTGCCAATCCCTGCAATAACACTTTGATCGAGCAGACACTCCTTGATCGTTCTTTTCCGTTTCCCTAATCGGCTTTGTAGATATTTGGCGTTACATTCGAAAGAGAGCGGTTCTACCTCTAACTTACCAATTCCACTGTATACGTCTTCCTCGTCGTTTGATATCAGCCAAAAGCGGCCGAATCGGCGGATATCAGAAAAACGCAGTTCCATTCCATTGCTTAATCGCATAATGATGTGGATGTGCTTTTCTATCGGCTAAGCAGATGGAGTGACCAACAAACAGCCTGTCATTCTCAAATGTAGAATGATTCTGTTTTCATTTTTCAGATTGATGATTAAAAACTTTCCTCTGCAAACCATGAAAGATATAACTTGCCCTGTAACGGATTCACAAAATTTACCAGCTTGGGGATATGATCAAGCACTCTCAATCAGATAATCAGTCTGCCCTATAATGTCCCAGAGTCCAACAGAATCGTAAACGGCCCGTCATTGACAAGACTGACTGCCATCTCCGCCCCAAACTCACCTGTCTGCACGTTTGGCACAGACTTTTTGCATTCCCCTATTACATATTCATAGAGGGTATTTGCTTTATCTGGCGCGCCCGCCTCGATAAAACTCGGGCGGTTTCCTTTTTTGCAGTTTGCGTACAGCGTAAACTGGGACACAAGAAGCAAGCTTCCTCCGACATCGGAAAGTGACAGGTTCGTTTTCCCATCCGCATCCTCGAAGATACGAAGTCCTATCATTTTCTTAATCATTTTGTCCGCAACCGCCTCTGTGTCACTATCTGATACCCCGATCAATACGAGAAATCCCTTTTCTATCTGTCCAATTACATTGCCGTCCACACGGACGGACGCTTCTGTCACCCTCTGTATGACGAATCTCATGCCGTATGCTCTCCTCCCCTAACTACCGTTTTTTTCTCTCCGAATCGGAAATGAATCGCTGTCAGTATGACTGCCAGAAGGGGAACGCTTACGAGAACGAGAATCCCCTGAACAAACTCCGGCAAAAATTTTGTCTCAAGATCTACCAGTACAGTGCCAAACAGGTTATAGAAAAAGTGCATAACCATGGGCACAAGGATACTATCATATCTGTATGCCAGATATCCCAGCAGCAGCCCGAGGAAAAACGCATAGATTCCCTGAGTAAGATTCATATGGTAAACTCCAAAGAATACCGCCTGTATCAGATTTGCCACAAAAAATCTTGTTCCCGCTTTTCCAAGATACTGTAATATCAGACCACGGAATACTACTTCCTCCAAAAGCGGTGGGAGGATCAGCGTGGAAATAACCCACAGCACCGAATAATTTGACATCCCTGAAGACTCCACAAGTTCCACATAATCATTCATCACTGAAGGCGCCAAAAAGTCAATGGCAGCCATGATCAGTGACGTGGCATGCTGCGCCGCAAGCGTAAGCAGCACAACCCACAGGAAACAAACCGGGGTAAGCCGCCTTGTATGTGCGCGAAGAGTCTGCGCAACGCCGCGTTTTTCAACAAATGCGAGATAATACCACGGCAGGATCAGCGCCATGGGGATCGCATAGACAAGAATACTGAAAAAGTTCGGATTATCAATCAGGAGATTGTATATTAGCTCCATCCCCCTCTCCCCTGCAAGTATTACTCCTCCTATGAACGCCCCCAATGAAACAAGAAGCGCCCCCCCATACATCAATACCAGTAGCGCTATAAATGCAAGAAATGCGATACCATAATATTTTTTCTTCATCCTGTATCCTCCTGTCTTTCTTATCTGTCTCTTCCCAACATCTTCTCCGCCTTGTTCCTGATTCTCTGAAGAGCATTATCGATGGACTTCGGACTTTTATCCAGCAACTCGGCGATTTTTTTATAATCTGTTCCCATAAGGTGAAGATACAGCACATGGTTCTCCAGAGAGCTCAAATTATCTTTGAGCTGTTCTACAAAAGCTTCCGTATATTCTTTCCCGAAATACAGCGCCTCAGGATCGGTCTCCTGAACCGGTTCGATCATATCGATCAAAGGCATTGTTCTCCCGTCCCTTTCCACTTCGCTCTCTTCATATAAAGATATATACGTATTTAAAGGCAGGTGTTTTTTTCGTTTAGACGTCTCAATCGCACTGTACATCTGCCGGGACACACACAACTCCGCGAAACTTGCAAAGGAAGCGCCCTGCGATTTATCATAATCCCTCACCGCCTTGATCAGGCCAATCATACCCTCTTGGATCAGATCCTCGTTCTCTCCTCCCAAAAGGTACATTGCGCGCGCTTTTCTTCGGACCATGGATTTGTATTTCACCATAATATAATCCATGATCTCTCGATTTCCCGCTCTCAATTCTTCAATAAGCTGCTCATCCGCCAGCCTGTCATATTTTCTCATAACCGCCTCCGTTTTTACTGAAGCCGGACATTCCGGACAGATTCTGTTTAAGATGTTCTTCTGTTCAGACGTCAAATCCTACTGCATCCTTTGGCGCACGATCTCATAAGCCAGCACTCCGCACGCTACAGACGCGTTCAAAGATGTGATCTCCCCTCTCATAGGAATCCCTGCGGTAAAATCACAACTCTCCCTGACAAGCCGGCTTACTCCCTCTCCTTCATTGCCAATAACAAGCCCGATTGATCCTTTCAGATTCAGCTGATACATAGGCTCGCCGTCCATGTCCGCACAGACGAACCAGATTCCCTTTTTTTTAAGCTCGTCCATCGTCTTCACCAGATTTGTCACTTTCGCCACCGGAGTATAATTCAACGCTCCCGCCGACGTCTTTGCCACCGTAGCTGTCAAACCCGCGGCACGCCGCTTAGGGATAATGACCCCGTGCGCGCCCGCAATGTTCGCCGTGCGGATGATAGCTCCCAGATTATGGGGATCTTCGATCCCATCAAGCAGAATCAGAAACGGATCTTCCCCTCTCTCCTCTGCCAGTTTTAGCATATCTTCCACCTCAGCATAATCATATGCTGCGGCATAGGCAATAACGCCCTGATGCCTGCCTGTCTGAGTGAGCTGCGAAAGGCGTTCCTTCCCAACAAAATTTAAGATCGAGCCGTGTTTTTTCGCCTCGCGCACAATCGTACGGACAGGGCCGTCCTGACATCCATCCAGAACAAACACTTTGTCAATAGTCCTCCCGGAGCGGAATGCCTCGAGAACTGCGTTGCGTCCTTCTATCACAAGCGTATGTTCATGATCCCGCCTTATTTTCTCACTGTCTTTTTGAAAATTATAATTTTCCTGCATCTTCTGCATCCCTTTCCTCCATACTATTCAACCCGATCGATACAAGCTCGGTCAATCTTTCATACTTATGGTTTAGGTATAAATAGCCCAACAGCGCCTCAAACCCGGTTGCCCGGCGGTAATCCGTAATGGACTGATTCTTTGCAGGAGACACACTTTTTGCATTTCTTCCTCTGCGGTACACGGCATGTTCCTCCGCGGTCAGATGTTCCTGCATAGTACGCATCATGTAGGACTGAGCGGATGCTTGAACATAACGGCTTGTCTCCTCATGAAGTTTATGAACTTGACGGTTGCCTTCTCCTGCCACCCGCATTTTGATAATAAGGTCAAACACACAGTCTCCGATATACGCAAGGACAAGAGGTGAACTTGTCTTTGCATCCATCCTTCTCATCCCCGGTATCTGTTTCATATAGTATTCCAACCCGAACTCTAAGCCTTTTTCCATTTTACTCCTTCTCTCGTATCTTCAAGGATGATACCTTTTGACAGAAGCTCATCTCTAATCTGATCAGCCAGAGCGAAATTTCTCTCTTTTCTCGCCGCCTGCCGCTTCTCGATCATCGCCTCAATCTCTTCATCCAGCATCTCTTCCTCTTTGTCGATGATGATGCCAAGCACATCTGTTAATGTCGAAAGGCGGGCATGCAGGCTTTCTAAATACTCTTTTGAACGGCTTCCGTCCGACGTAGTATTGATGTACTTCACCAGATCAAACACTGCTGCGATTGCGTCTGCTGTATTAAAGTCATCGTCCATAGCGCGTTCGAAATCGGTCACATATTCTGCCGACTTCTCAAAAAGAGATTTCTCCTCCTCAGTCATCTTCTCCATGGATGCATTTCCCGCAAGGAACTTTAAGTTTTCTGCCGCGGTCAAAATTCGCTCCAGACCATTTTTTGCCGCCTCCATCAACTCTGCGCTGAAGTTAAGCGGACTTCTGTAATGTGCGCTAAGCATAAAGAAACGGAGTATCTGAAGATCGTACTTCTCGCCTACTTCCCTTACCGTGAAAAAGTTGCCCAATGATTTTGACATCTTTTTATTATCAATATTAAGAAATCCATTATGCATCCAGAATCTTGCGAACTCTTTGCCGTTAGCTGCCTCGCTCTGAGCGATCTCATTTTCATGATGAGGAAATACCAGATCTTCGCCTCCTGCATGGATATCAATCTGCTCTCCCAAATATTTCTTAGACATCTCAGAGCACTCGATATGCCAACCCGGACGCCCCTCGCTCCATGGAGACTCCCATGCAGGTTCTCCCTCTTTCTTCGGCTTCCAGAGCACAAAATCGAGTGAATCTTCTTTCTCATCTTCCCCAGTCACGAGAAGGGACCTTCCTCCTGACCGAAGATCATCCAGATTTTTGTGGGATAGTTTTCCATATCCCTCGAACTTTCTCGTGCGGTAGTACACTGTGCCATTTTTCTCGTAAGCATATCCCTTGTCAATCAGCGTCTGGATCATATCCACCATACCGCCGATCTCTTCTGTCGCTAGCGGATTTTTTGTGGCAGGCTTAATATTCATTGCTTCCATGTCCTTCTTGCACTCCGCAATGTAACGCTTCGATATCTCATCTGCAGTCACGCCTTCTTCAATGGCCTTTTTGATGATCTTATCGTCCACGTCCGTAAAATTGGACACAAAATTCACATCATATCCTTTGTACTCAAAATAACGTCTCACCGTATCAAAAGCAATCATTGGGCGCGCATTTCCAATATGGATGAAATTGTACACAGTAGGACCACACACATACATTTTCACCTTGCCTTCTTCCAGCGGAACAAATTCTTCTTTTCTCTTTGACATTGTATTATAAATCTTCATCATAATCCCCTTTCTTTTCCACGCATCTTATATCTTTTATGAGCCTCCTAAGCTCCGAGTGAAGCCTGATATTTTCTTCCTGAAGTTTGCGGATATCCTCAAGCATCGGATCTGGCAGATTTACCTGATCCATATCCATACGAGGCACCTTCTTATTATCCATGCGCACAATGCGTCCCGGTACGCCCACCACCGTACAATTTGGAGGTACCTCCTTCAAAACAACAGACCCCGCGCCGATCTTAGAGTTCTCCCCTATGGTAAACGAACCGAGTATCTTCGCCCCAGCGCTCACCATGACATTGTCTTGAAGAGTCGGATGGCGCTTGCCCTTTTCCTTCCCTGTGCCACCGAGCGTCACCCCTTGGTATAAGGTTACATTATCCCCGATGACCGTCGTCTCGCCAATAATTACGCCGCTCCCATGATCGATGAACAGCCCTTTTCCGATCGTAGCGCCGGGATGAATCTCAATCCCCGTCTTTCTTGCGCCGCGCTGGGAAATCCATCGTGCAAGGAAATAGTGTTTCTTCAAATACAGCTTATGAGCCAGACGGTATCTTAAGATCACACGGAAGCTAGGGTACAAAAACACTTCCATATTGGATTTAATCGCCGGGTCTCGCTCTTTCACAACCTGTATTTCTTCTTTTATATAAGATATCATACCCATTTTTCTCACCTCATATCTCTGGGCTGTCTTTTAAGACTACTTTCTGACAGAAGGACAAAACGTGGAAGCCCCCTCCCTCTGCCTGATAAAAAAAACTCCGCCTCATACCAGAGACGAAGTTATTTCCGCGGTTCCACTCTACTAAAAGAATTTCTTCTTTCACTCATATGCACGTAACGTGTGCAAAACGTATCCTGCTACTCATCTATTCATTTTCACAGGATCAGCTCCCGGACGCACTTCACAATTCCTCCGCTTGGGGCTGCTTTCAGCCGGCGGCATCCCCTCTCTGATAGTTTCCGGAACTGCTACTCTTCCCGCTCTCCGCCTTTATTCACATCTCGCGCATTGACTGCGCACACCCCTATATTATGCAAGAATTGAGATTTTGTCAAGAAACAGTTCGGCTATATGTATGAGATGGGTTTCATACAACCTCGTTAAAGAATATCCTTTTTAGTTTCGTAATCTTTTCAAGTTCCCCGCCAAGATGTCCCGGAATTATTACGCCTTCCTGCGCCTTCGCCTCCTCAATCGTACGCCGGCCAAACAGGATTTCTGTTAGTTCAGCCATCGGCAGAACCCCTTCAGAATCTTCCGTCTCCCGCACATGAAGTTCCGTCTCGCCTTCACCGCTGGTCACTCTCCATATTCTGCTGTTTTGCGTGATAATAGGGTCAATTACTGCGAAAGAACAATCCACGGTCAATTGTTCCTCCACTTTCAATGCTGCCAGAAATTCCGGGAGACAGACAATTCTTGCCATAATAAGCGGTTTTTCTTCGAAAGCATACTTAGGTGGACATGCGTGGACTTTAACGCTGTCCCTTCCCTGTCCGGCATCCGTGCTTATCTTCTCCCCACTTTTTTCTATATTTTGTCCGGATCCTTTCACAGATTCTTCCATTTCTCCCACGGATGTCCGGAATTCATTCTCATATCCGGGCAGAAAAACCGGTTCCCTGACCTCAAGCCCTTCTTCCGCGGCATAGGCATAAAAGCCTTTCAACACGCCGTCTTTTCTCATAAGGCGCACTCCGCCCCTCTCGCTCTGCTGTTCCATAATCATTGTCTGATAATAAGCGCCATCCCGAACCGTACACACCTGATACCGTTCTGCAAAATGCTCGTTAAAAAAAGCCGACATCTCATCCGCGTCCCACAAACCGGCGTCACAAAAAGTGATCTTACCTGTACTGCTCTGTGCTATCCTCCCACGGGTTCCGGCTTCTTCCTCATCCTTGCTGCATTTCCATAAGAAAGAGCCTTCCTCACAGACAAGTTGCCCTATGTGCTGGCTGTATACATACCGAAAATCATACGGCTTATAGATCGCTTCCGCCGCCGGCATAAGGAAAGTAAATGGAATCTTTTTTGCATACATGTCATTGAGAGACGCCCGCAGCAAGGCGCCCATATATCCTCGTCTCCTATACTGCTCTTTCGTCGCCACAGCGATGATGTACGCGGACGGAAACTCCTTGTCTTCCATTCTGACCATGTAGGGATTGAGCTGAAGCATGGAGCAGATCTGTCCGTCCTCTTCTACGACATAAATCTGATTGTCCCTCGTTTTAATATAGTAATAATAGTCCAGAAATGTCTTTGTATCTTCCGTAAACACTTCTTCCCACAGGCATCGCGTCCTGCCATGCTCATTCTGATCCAGTATTCGAAGCGTCATTTCTCCTGTTCTTCCTTCCTCATCGCATGCGCGCAGCATCCTCCGCACCCGGAATTCTCCTGTGTCACATCAACGCTACTATAATTGGTGTACCGTTCCACGGCGCATATTGCCTGTGAAGAGATACCTGCTCCCGATCCGGTAAACCCTAACCCCTCTTCCGTAGTGGCCTTTATATTTACCTGATCTGTTTCAATATTAAGAGCGCCGGCAATATTCACCCTCATCTGATCGATGTAGGAGCGCATCTTTGGCTTCTGGGCAATAATTGTCGCGTCAATGTTTTCGATCACATAGCCTGTCTCATCTATCAGATTTCCCACATGCTCCAACAGATGGATACTGGATATTCCTTTATATGCGGGATCCGTATCGGGGAAATGCTTCCCGATATCTCCAAGAGCTGCCGCTCCCAGAAGAGAATCCATCACCGCGTGCACAAGAACATCTGCGTCTGAATGCCCTAATAATCCTTTTTCATAAGGGATCTCAACTCCCCCTAATATCAATTTTCTTCCTTCCGTCAGTTTATGAACATCATATCCCATACCTACACGCATTGTCATTTCTCCTCATAATCAGTCTCGATTTCTTCAGCATCCTGCGTCTCTTCTCCGTCAGGAATCTCCACGATATCTGCGTCCTCCTCTGCGAGGGCTCCATCGTTTCCCCTTTCTGCTCTGATCTGTTGCTCTATTTCGGTTTGTTCTGCTTCCTTAATTCGTGTTTCTGTCTCAACTTGCTCTTCTGTCTTTTCCGTATGTTCCTTTGCCTTTTCTGGCATTACACTTTCAGCTGGCTTTGCTTCTGCTGTCTCCTCTCCCTTAGAAACATCCGCTATGTCCGCCTTCTCCTCTGTCTCCTGCGGTTTTTCCCCGCCGGTTAACCCTTCAAGCTTAGGCGGAGCGGGAACGGCTTCTTGCACGGCTTCTCCCACACTTTCATCTACATCCGCAGGCTTTTCCTTGCGCTTTATCTTTATCCCTGACAGTTTAATCAAATTAAATATTACATATGCGGCTCCCAATACAATAAAAAAGCCGCCTGCCACACATATAAATGTCATGTTACTCGGTTTTTCATTTAACGCCTGCGTCAATATACTAATTCCAAGCCATACCAGATAGCCGCCCAGCACAATCCGCAAAACGTATCCTGTATTTTTGTTCATGCCCTTATCCTCCGTAGTTATCCTGTGCATTATTCTACCATAATCTACAAGTCAATTCCATAGATATAAAAATCCAAAAATCTGGTTTATAATTTCTCCAAAAAAGTGTTGACATTTGACATACGGTGATAGTATAATAGCAAAGCGGGTTGCGGAAAACCTCCGCAACCCGCTATAATATGGGGTCTTAGCTCAGCTGGGAGAGCATCTGCCTTACAAGCAGAGGGTCATAGGTTCGAGCCCTATAGGCCCCATATAATACTGAATATGGCGGAATAGCTCAGTTGGCTAGAGCACACGGTTCATACCCGTGGTGTCGCTGGTTCAAATCCAGTTTCCGCTATTAAAAATCTCCGCTGATGCGGAGATTTTTCTTTTGCTTCTCAATATAATTCATCTTATAAGGCACTCATACATTGAAACATCCGCCGCCGATGAACTCTCTTAGCAGCGAATTGGTTGGCACATACTCGCTCCCAATCCCTACAAAGTAATCGAAAAATTTCAGCAGGCGCTTTGCTTCCAGATATTCCTCAGATTCTTTATCCACCCCAAACAACAATGGTTCCACATATTGCTTGAGCACAGCCAGCTCATAGAGCAATGATGAGTTGAACATCACATCTGCCTGCTCCTGATATGGGAAGATGTTCTCCTCCTCTCCTCTGCGCACAGAAGGCCACATGGAGATCGTGCGCGCAGCCGACGCTCCACGGGTGCGTGCGTCCCTTACAAGCCTGCGGATAAGGCGGCCGTCCGTGGTCGGTATCCGATTGTGCTCGTCGATATTGAGCTGAGTCAGAGCGCTGATATAGATTTTGAATTTATTCTCGTCGTCCATCATTTCCGTCAGTTTCGGATTCAGGCAATGGATCCCCTCTATCACGAGGATGTCCTTCTCCCCGAGTCTCTTAGGGTGGTTTTCATACTGCCGCTTTCCTGTTTTAAAATCAAATATCGGAAGGCGGACTTCCTCTCCTCTGATAAGCCTGCTCATATCTTCGTTAAACTGCTTAATATCAATGGCTCCCAGACATTCAAAGTCATAATTTCCGTCTTTATCGCGCGGCGTATGTTCCCTGTCTACGAAATAATTATCCACCGCGATCGGGTGCGGACTAAGCCCGTTTACACGGAGCTGAATAGAAAGTCTGTGTGAGAACGTCGTTTTCCCGGATGAGGACGGCCCCGCCACAAGAACAAACCGCACGTTTCCCTTGTCCGCTATCTGCTTTGCAATCTCCCCAATCTGGCGTTCCTGATGGGCTTCCTGAACAAGTACAACTTCCCGCATATCGCCCTTTGTAATCATATCGTTTAAAGCGCCCACTGTCTCAATATTCTGGCCGTCCCCCCACAACACGGACTCCTTTAACACATGGAAAAGCTTGGGACTTGGTTTAAATTCCGGCACTTCTTCTGGATTTTCCCGCGTCGGCATCTGGATGACGAATCCCTGATCGTACAGGTGCAGGGAAAAATATTTCAAGCATCCTGTATCAGGAACCATATACCCATAATAATAATCTTCAAACTCATTGATACTGTAAATATTTACTTTGGATACACGCCGGTACTCAAACAGGCGCTCTTTATCATACATTCCATGCCTGTGGAACAATTCCACCGCACTGTCCGTATGAATACTGCGTTTATCAATGGGTACATTTTCTGAGGAAATCTCTCTCATGCGCGCTTCCACTTTCCCGAGAAAATCCTGTGTCAATTCTACATCGCCTTCCACAGTACAGTAATATCCCTTATCCACAGAAAAATGAAGACGCACGCGCTCGAGTTTGTCATGCCCCGCCACATCATGAACCGCCTTCACAAGAAGAAGACACATACTCCTTTTGTATGTGGCATGCCCAATAGGATCTCCCGTCGTGACAAAGCGCAGTTCACAGTCTTCTTCCACACATTTCCTCAGCTCTCTCAGCCGGTATTTTCCAACAAATACAAGTACAATCTGATGCTCATAACGGGGCTGGTATTCCTCCGCGATCTCCTGATAAGCTGTACCTTCCGCATATAATCTTGTCTCACCGTCTATAGTGACTCTGCACATATGCTCCGTCAACTCTGTCCCTCCTTATACCACCTGAAACGGATGGATAACCGGGGCTGTCATAACTGTAAGCGCCGGAAGTTTATCTTCAAGAAACCGTTTCATATCGTCAATAAAAATATACTCCGTCCCATAATGCCCTGCGTCAATAACTGCAAGACCCTGCTCTACCGCATCCAGACCGTCATGGTGCCCAATATCTCCCGTCACTAAAACATCAGCGCCCTTTGCGGCTGCCGCCCCGATCACCGACTTCCCTGATCCCGGTGAAATGGCAAGTCTTGATACTTTCGCGTCCATGTCTCCAAATACTTTCAAACTTCCCAAATTCAATTTATGCTTGATATACACACAGCATTCCTTCAATGTCATAGGATGCTCAAGGCTTCCGATCCGCCCGATTCCTTCTGGTATTCCTTCTTTCTCCATGGTAATATCCAGCACTTCCGTATCGCGTATGCCCAGTATCTTCTCTGAAAGCTCTGCCATGCCAAGCACATCATAATTCGTGTGCATTGCGTAATACGAGATGTCATTCTGGATCAGCTTTACAATCCGGCTTCCTACAAAATCTTCATCCGTCACTTTTTTTAACGGGGAAAATATCATCGGGTGATGGGTAATCAGCATGTGCGCCCCTTCTTTAACCGCACGGTCAATAACCGCGTCTGTGGCGTCAAGGGCAACATATACCCTGTTCACTTCCTTCTCTGATCTCCCAGCAAGGAGCCCTACATTGTCAAAATCAAGTGCCGCTTCCTTAGGATAGGTTGCTTCGATAACCTGAATAATTTCCTTACACAGCATAACGCATCAGTCCTTTCTCAATGTGTTCAAGTTCTTTCTCCAGTTCCCTGCGCCTTTCAAAAATTCTTGCAGAATTCTGGCTATTGAGCCCTTTTAATATGCCGCTCTTGATCTGTTGTTCCCGTTCCAGATACTTCCGAAGTACAGGATTGCGGCTCTGAAGCAGATATTTCCCATAGAGAAGTTCCGTCTCATCCCATGCCAATGAATCCGGATACTTTCCCTCCTCCTCCGTCCTGCTCTGAGGCGGGGCCACCTTCATCATCGGATAATATTTCCCTTCTTCCTCTGTCATATCCTCTGCAATAAACAAAAAACCTTCCTTTAAAAGAAAGGCTCTTACTCTTTCAATCTCAGACTGAGGCTGCAGGATGCACTCTTTTAGCGTACCTGCAACACGTTTTCCTTCTTTCAGAATACGGACAGTCAGTCCACCGCCCATTCCGGCAATGACCGCGCTGTCCACTTCCCCCACACCAAGAGATGCAAAACCATCGGACAGCCGAGTGCAGATCCTCTCTGACAAGCCGTATTCACGGATATTGGATTCCGCACGCTCCAGAGGCCCGCGGTTCACATCCATAGCAATCGCCCATGGAATCCGTTTCTCAAGGACAAGTTCAATTGGAATATAGGCATGATCGGTTCCAATATCCACCAATCTATATCCGTCGGTCACATAGGAGGCAACCATCCGAAGTCTCTTTGATAATTCCATAGTTTGCTGTTCCTTTACTTGTTATATAAGTTCAGACGCGCCATTCGCAAAGACGCACTAGCGTGCTTATTGCGGCTTCACCGCTTCTTTGCTCATGTGCAGGCGCTCACCCCATACATCTTCGCGCTTGCAGTCCCATGCAAGCATGGTCTGGCTTCGCGCCCGATGTATGCCTGAACTGTTAGTCCAAGTAGTCTCTTAGTTTTCTGCTGCGGCTAGGGTGACGAAGTTTTCTGAGTGCTTTCGCCTCAATCTGGCGGATACGCTCTCTTGTAACATCAAACTCCTTACCCACTTCTTCCAGTGTGCGGGCACGTCCATCATTCATGCCAAACCGGAGACGAAGTACCTTCTGCTCTCTCTCTGTCAATGTATCAAGCACCTCGTCAAGCTGCTCCTTTAAAAGTGTCTGCGCTGCCGCCTCAGCGGGAACAGGCACATTATCATCCTGAATGAAGTCTCCCAAATGGCTGTCTTCTTCCTCACCAATAGGAGTCTCCAAGGATACCGGCTCCTGAGAAATCTTGAGAATCTCACGAACACGCTCAACAGGCATGTCCAGTTCTTTTGCAATCTCCTCCGGGAGCGGTTCTCTTCCCAGCTCCTGAAGAAGCTGTCTCGACACACGGATCAATTTGTTGATCGTCTCTACCATATGAACTGGGATACGGATCGTTCTCGCCTGATCTGCGATCGCTCTTGTAATCGCCTGGCGAATCCACCATGTGGCATAGGTACTGAATTTATAGCCCTTATGATAATCGAATTTTTCAACAGCCTTGATAAGACCTAAGTTTCCTTCCTGTATCAGATCAAGGAACAACATTCCCCTTCCCACATAACGCTTGGCGATGCTGACAACAAGACGGAGGTTTGCCTCTGCCAATTCCTTTTTTGCCTCCTCGTCGCCTTCTTCCATCCTCTTTGCAAGCTCGATCTCGCGCTCCGCGCTCAGAAGGGGTACTTTACCAATCTCCTTAAGATACATGCGCACCGGATCTTCGATGCTCACACCTTCTGGAACAGACAAGTCGATATTCTCCATATCCACTTCTGCCTCATCGGAAATAATATCATCGATATCTACATCTGCATCATCAGCATCCACGTTGATGCGCAGGACATCGATATTATTCGCCTCCAGAAAATCGAACACCCTTTCCATCTGCTCGGTATTCAGTTCCATGTCTGCAAAGAAATCATTGATCTCCTGAACATCAAGTATGCTCTTTTTCTTTTTTCCTAAAGCTAGCAGTTCATTCATTCTTTCCAGAAATTTCTGTGTGTTTTCTTCCATGTGTCCATCCTTCCTGCGCCAGCGCGAAAGCGCGGGCTATCTTGTTTTATTTTATCCATGATCAATAGAAATATGCAGTGCCTTCAGGTTCTCCAGCTTGCGCTTCTCCTCCATGAGTCGCTGCAATCCCGCCATATCTGCCGGATCGAGCTCCATTGTGCGCACGTCGATGCTGTGAGCCTTTACCCTATGTATAATATCCTTGAGAGCCTGTTCCTCTTCTTCTTTTGTCCTGAGCTGCCGTATTTTCGTGTGAAAGAGAGCCGCCGCTTCTCTGTGTTCATCTTCTTCCGTGAAATGATTGAGTATTTTCGCAGGATTCAGCTCACCCTTTTCATACTGTTCATACAGAAGCTCCGCCACTGTTCGGTAAATGTCCCCGGTAAAATCTTCGGGGACTATGTACTGGCTGATCTTTCCGTACAGTTTCTCATCTTCGATCATCCATGTAAGGAGCGCCTTCTGGGAGGTGAGTATTCCATCCTCCTTTGGTTTTCCTGCACCATCCCCCCGTTTTGGACGTGCGACTGGTTTTGCCATTCCCGCTCTCACCGCAGTTTTTGTCACTAGTTTCTCCAGACTATCTCTGCTTACTTTGTACGCGGAGGCTACAGCCTCAATGTAATTATTTCTCTCCAGCTCATCCTCAAATCCAATCAGGCGTCTTGCTGCCTCGCGGAAAAACTCGGTCTTTCCTTCTGGGGACGCCATATCGTAATCTTTCTCGAGCATTTCCAACCCAAACATAAAACCGTTCCTTGCATTCTGAATCCGTTTCTCGTACTCTTCAGCGCCCATATTTTTAATAAATTCATCTGGATCTTTGTAAGGAGACATCCGGATCACCTTTACTGAAATCCCCGCTTCCTTTAAGATCGGCACTGCGCGCAACGCAGCTCTTGTCCCTGCTTCATCACTGTCATATGTTAGATAAACTTCCTGCACATACCGTTTGATGAGCGAAGCATGTCCGGGCGTAAGCGCCGTTCCCAGAGAAGCCACTGCATTAGTAAATCCTGCCTGATGGAGTGATATTACATCCATGTAGCCTTCACAGAGAAGAAAATACGGTTTTCTGGATGTCCTCGCACGATTCAATCCGTACAGGTTCCGGCTTTTGTCGAAGACGGCTGTCTCTGGAGAGTTCAGATATTTAGGCTTCGCATCGCCCATGACTCGTCCGCCGAAGCCGATAACCCGGTTGTTCACATCCATGATTGGAAAGATCACCCGGTTCCAGAACTTGTCATACACTCCATGACGCTCGTCTGTGTTAATCAGACCTGCCTGCCGGATGAGTTCCTCACTGTATTCCTTTCCCCGCAAATACTTGTACAAATCGTCGCTGTACTTATTCGAATAGCCAAGGCCGAACGCCGTGATCGTCTCGTCTGACAGTCCTCTGTCTTTTAGATATGTATATGCCTGAGCTCCCTGTTCAGATTTCAGCTGTGCATAAAAATACTTTGCTGCGGTTTTGTTGACTTCAAGGATCGATGTCCTTAAATCTGCTTTTTCTTTTGCTTCTTTTGAGTATTCCATCTCGGGAAGCTGTATCCCTGCCCTGTCCGCAAGAAACTTCACCGCTTCAACAAAGGAAAAGTTCTCATACTCCATAAGAAATGTGAACACATTCCCCCCTGCCCCGCACCCGAAACAATAGTACATCTGCTTTTGCCTGCTCACGGAAAAAGACGGGGATTTTTCATTGTGAAACGGACAAAGCCCAAAATAAGAACTGCCTTTTTTCTGCAGCTGGACATATCCCGATATTACATCCACAATATCATTTCTTGTTCTTATCTCTTCGATCAGTTCATCCGGATAATACATGCCAGCCCTCCATAAAAGAATACCCTATATTATATATTCGACAAAAGTTTTTGCTTTCCTTTATTTTTTCAATTTTCTTTTTAAATCTTCCATGCACCCGGCACAAAATAATCATGGAACTTTTTTACGGCATAGGAATCCGTCATTCCCGCAATGTAATCACACACAATCTGCTCCCTCGTATTGTCTGTCTTCTCCAGTGCGTCCCTGAACTGTTTCGGAAGCTTTTCGGGATGCCGTACATAATATTCGAATAACTGCTCAATCATATGTACCGCTTTATCCTCTTCTCCTTTTGCTTTGGGATTCAAGTAAACATTTTCGAACATAAATTTACGCAGATCCTTCATTGCCCTGTCAATGGCCGGGGACATATGGATTTCCGGGCTGTCCATGCTGTTAGTAATTACATCATGGATCAGCGTATTCAATCTTTCCTTGCAGGAATTTCCGAGGATATCTCTGATATCTGCGGGGATATCCTCCTCTGTCAATATCCCTCCCCTGATCGCATCGTCCATGTCGTGATAAATGTATGCCAGCTTATCGGACAATCGCACAACTCCTCCTTCCAGAGTATGGGGAATTCCCGCTGTCTGGTGGTTTAGAATGCCGTCTCTGACCTCCCATGTCAGGTTCAATCCCTTTCCTTCTTTCTCAATACTGTCCACCACTCGGAGGCTCTGCTCACTGTGTGAGAAATGATACACATTGTTAAGCGCCCTTTCACCCGCGTGGCCGAAAGGAGTATGCCCCAGATCATGTCCCAGAGCCACCGCCTCTACCAGATCTTCGTTCAGCCGCAATGCCTTTGCGATGGTACGCGCATTCTGGGATACTTCCAATGTATGGGTCAGGCGGGTTCGGTAGTGATCGCCTTCTGGCAGAAGAAACACCTGTGTTTTCTGTTTTAAGCGGCGAAATGCCTTACAGTGCAGAATCCGGTCCCTGTCTCTCTGGAAAACCGGACGTATGTCGCACTGAGATTCTTCACGCTTTCTCCCTTTTGAATCTTTGCTTCTTGTGGCATATGGGCTTAAATACTCTATCTCCCGCTCTTCAAGCTGTTCTCTAATCGTCATTGTCATCTCCCCTCTTTTAAGCGTTTTTCAATGGCATCTGTAACTGTCCTTAACACCTTGACCCGCGCATAATACTTGTCATTACCTTCCACGACAACCCATGGCGCATAGTCTGTGGACGTCCGCATAAGCATCTCATTCACCGCATCCTCATAAAAATCCCATTTTCCCCGGTTTCTCCAGTCCTCATCCGTGATCTTCCACTGTTTTTCCGGATTTTGCTGCCGGTCTTTAAAACGCCTTTCCTGCTCATCTTTATCAATATGCATCCAGAATTTGATCACAATAGCGCCCGCGTCATAGAGATCTTTCTCCATATCATTGATTTCCTTGTAAGCCCGTTTCCACTCTTCCGTCGTACAGAATCCCTCAATTCTCTCTACCATAACACGCCCGTACCATGTCCGGTCAAAAATCGCCACGTGTCCGTCTTTTGGCATTGCCCGCCAAAATCTCCAGAGATAATGATGCGCTTTCTCGATATCATTTGGAGACGCGGTCGGATTCACTACATACCCGCGGGGATCCATTCTCTCTGTCAGACGCTTGATTGCGCCGCCTTTCCCACCTGCATCCCATCCTTCAAATCCAAGCACGACCGGGATCCTTCTCCGGTATAATTCCCCGTGAAGCTTTTCCGTCTTCTTCTGAAGTTTGTCCAGTTTCTCTTTATATTCGTTCCTTGTATAACTTAGCGACAGATCTGCCTTTGAGAGAATAGATACCTGAACCCCCCTCATCTCCCCATCTATCTGAGAGGCAGCCGCCTGCGTATTTCCTTCCTTTTCTATCTTTACTCTCTCAATCTGATCCGCCATTGCCTTGATAACTGTCATATAAATCTTCAAAGTTGCAAAGCGCTTATCCATGGACTCGATGATCGTCCACGGGGCATAATCGGTATCTGTCTTAAACAGCATGTCTTCCATCATCGCGGCATACTCGTCATAACGGGCATTTCGTTCCTTATCTCCCTGTGTCACTCTCCATGCTGTCTCCTTATTTTTTTCCAGTTTCTCAAACCGTTTCTTCTGTTCCTTTTTATCAATATGGAGAAATAACTTAATAATCAGAGTTCCATCTTCGGCAAGCTGTTCTTCAAATGAGTTAATTGAGTGAAATATATCGGGAAGATCTTTGCTTTTCGTTCTTTTTTCGAAACGATCGATAAGCACTCTTCTGTACCAGCTTCCATCGAAGATAACAATCCTGCCTTTTGCCGGAGTTTTTGTCCAGAATCTCCACATAAATGGATGCATCTGTTCCTCTTCTGTCTCGTTCTTGATCGGATATACCTCAAACCCTCTTGGATCCATGCTCTGGATAAGGCGTCCGATCTGAAGTCCTTTTCCCGCAGCGCCAAATCCTTCAAAAACAATCATTATTGGAATTTCTAATGCTTTACACACTCTCTGGAGCCTTCCAAGCTCTGCTTCGAGCTGAGTCATCTTTTCCTTATATTCTTCTTTGCACACTTTCTTCGTCAGATCAACATTTTCTAACATAAGATTTCCTCCATCCTTCTTATTCAGATATTATTGACCGGTTTTTATAAATTATTGTAATTATATCATATAATTACAAAAAAGGTGCTATCAGTATTGTACTTTATGCAAAAGGCATTTATGTATTGTTAAAAAAGGAAAAAGCCATGCCCTTTTTCTAAGGACATGGCTGACAACTATAAAAGCTTAGAACCGGAAATACCTGACCGCATTGTCATAACAGACATCTTTTAGAGGGTAACACCGTTATGCGTATTGTCCACCATCTTCATCAGACGCAGGATATTTATTTTATTTATAATGATCCTTGGCGGGCCAAAGACGTTCCACGCCGGATCGTCTGGATGAATTGCCATATTGATATCGTACTTATCGCAGACTGGCATAATGCGTTCAAGGAAATATTTCAAGTTAGCAAACATCTTTTCCATGTCAAGCGCGTCTACAGCCTCCTGTGTATAAGCTAGAACCGTAGAGCCGTCCGGGCGTACTCTTATTTCTTATACTCAAACTCTGGAATGCCGTGCCATCTATCCCTGAAATAGTGAGCGACAAGCTTTGGTTTTCTATCCCTTGTAAAGATTCCCTTTTTATTTCCTTGAATCCTTAAAAGGCTCTGGCTTGTGGCAAAATCCGCAAAGTTCCACACCTGTTCACCAATTACAAAATCATAATCATCGAACACATCGTTGTTCATCTTGTAGTAATCCAGCTGATATTCTTCAGTATACATCACAGGCGTTGTGTCATGCATTCCCATGACAGTGTCGGCCCCGTACTCTGTAAAAATAACGGGCTTTCCGATCTCTCTCCACTGATCCAGCTCCGCGCGCAGCGCTTTTTCAGGTCCTTCCAGATCTGGTCCGCCAAAATACCATCCATAATAACGGTTCAGGCAGATCACATCACTAAGCTTTGAAGAGCAGTCTGTCTGGGGAGTAGTCGCCATCTGCACACTTACCAGCGTACACGGGCGTTTCTGGGGGTCCAGCTCCCTTGCCAGCTCATAAAGGGGAGCAAAATATTCATACGCGCCCTCTCCCGCGGAATCCGGCTCATTGGCAATACTCCACATAACAACGCAGGCATGATTTTTATCCCTTGCAATCAGGTCTCTTATGACCTCTTTGTGGTGCTCCTGTGTCTGTACCCCATGCTCTTTGTCAAATGTGCCGATCTTCTGGCCGTTAAAGTTCGCCCCGCCGCCAAATTTAAGATTGATGCCTACCGCTGTTGTCTCATCGATGACTACAAAACCTTCCTCGTCGCAGAGCCGCATCATTTCCTCGCTGTACGGGTAATGGCTTGTGCGGAAACTGTTAGCTCCCTGCCATTTCATCAAAGACATGTCCTTTGTATTCATAGGAAGATTTATTCCCCGTCCGTTAGGGAACGTATCCTCGTGTCTTCCGTATCCCTTGAAATAAAAAGGCTTTTCGTTGATTAAGAATTTGGTTCCTTCCACCCGGACTGTTCTGACACCATATGGAAGAGTATACACATCTTCGCCAAATGTCACTTTGACATCGTAAAGATATGCCTTAAGCGGCTGCCACAGATGCACATCTTTTATTTCCAATACTCCTTGTGTGCCCTCTGCCTGCGCGGCAAGATTCCCTTCTCTGTCAAACACCTCTACTTTACATACGCCTTTTCCCACGGTCTCTACACAGTAGGCCAGACGAGCCGTCGTACCGTTTACTTCTGGTACAAGTGAAATGTCCGCAATATAGTCTTTCGGAGTTGTATAAATCTTGACTGGTCTTGTAACTCCACAATAATTGAAAAAGTCAAAATTCGGATTGTTCTTCGGTTTTCCCGCGCTTTGCCCACCGCCAAAACCAGTCATACCGCTTAACATATCAGATTTTCCGCCTACCGGGAGGGTTGTATAATCGATCACATTGTTGACAGCTATGGTCAGCAAATTATCACTTCCGTCTTTTAGATGTTCTGTTATCTCCACTTCAAAAGGCAGGAATCCCCCTTTATGCTCACAGATCAGGGTTCCATTGAGATAAATTTTTGCCTCGTGAGTAACCGCCGCGCATCGAAGTATAATTCTTTGATTTTTCACAAAAGCCGGCATAGATATATTTCTCTGGTAGAACACCCATCCGTAATGGTCACGGAAGTCTACTCCTTCCTTTAGATCATTGTAGGAAGCAGGAACCGGCATGGTCATGGGCTCTTCAAGAGGGGTTTTATACCACTCCTTTTCAAAACCGCTTCCGTCATCTAGTTTAAAGTCCCATACTCCGCTCAAATCACTTAAAAGTCTTGAAGGTGTCAAAATTGGGTATAACATACTGTTCTCCTCTCTTTCTTTGTTTGCTCTTACACACTGCTGTATACTTTAATTCTGTGCATTTTCTCTTCTTTTCTGAAGCTCCGCAACATTTTCCTGAACCTTTTTCTTTCCAAGAGGATAAAGCACTGCCAATGCCAAGGCAACTGCTGCAAGCCCTATGGCCGGAACGATACAGGATATGCGGAAAATATTAAACGTAACATCCGGATCAAAAGCTGTCGCCTGGGTGTAGCCCACCATACTTACCAATCCACCTACAAGTCCAGATGAAAGTGCCTGACCGATCTTGCGCGCAAAAGAGTACACAGAATAGATCGTACCGTCCTCACGCACTCCATTCTTTACTTCAGCATCGTCAATAACATCTGTAATCATCGCCCATATCACTGTGTTGAAAAATCCCAGACAGATATAAGCCAGTCCATAGAAGGCTACATATATATATATGGATTATCCGGCTGCACAATAAGACAGATAACATAAACTACAGCCCCAGCGAAACAGCCGACAACAGACATTTCCTTTTTCCCAAATTTAGAAGAAAGTCTGGATGCCAGCGGCGCACAGATCAGCAGAGTACCGATACTTCCCACCATCGCCGAAGTTGACTGGGCAGCCGCCGAACCATAAAAATTCGGAAAAACATATGCAGCGAGTCCCTGCATTCCAAGCATCGCGAGAAGCAGCAGGATTGCCGCGGCGATAATACCGATCAGAGACCGGTTCGTCACAAGGCTTTTTATAAGATGTCCCACCTGAAGTTTATTTGTATTGGCAGGCACTGGAACTCTCTCTTTTACTAACTTAAAGCAAAGTACATAACAGATGATTGCACAGATACTGAAAACACCAGCAATGATCGTCATGCGGCTTCCCGACATAACTGTGTTGCCGTCTACTACTACATATGCCACCATCGGTGTCCCGACGCCGATAGCAAGTCCTGCAAGCGTCGCGCCAATGGAGCGCCATGTAGAAAGCTGCGCCCTGTGGTCCGGATCAGAGGACACCGCTGATGCCATGGATCCATAAGGAATATTGATAGCGGTGTAAAAAATGGAACCCCACAGCAAGTATGTAACAACCATCCACGCCACCTTGAAACCATACGCCATATCAGCAAATCCAGACTGATAGATCAAAAATGAGGCAATTGCTACCGGGCCGCACATCCTTTTGATCCACGGTTTAAATTTTCCATCTTTTGTAGGTTTTGAGCGGTCCACAATCTGTCCCATGGTCACATCTGTAACCGCATCTACAAACCGGGATACCATCATCAGGATACCTACTACCGCTCCGTCGATTCCCATAACATCTGTATAAAATTTTAACATAAAACTGGATGACAGGATAAAGGTAAAATCATTTCCGAAATCACCGAACATATATCCGATTTTATCCGCCCAGCCAAAGGGTTTTACTTTTGTATTAATTTGTCCCATATATTAAACCTCCTGTCCCACTGTTCATAAACAGCGGTTTAAAATCTTGTCTCCCATCTTCCGCAGAATACATTTTCATTGTATCTTCCTGTAAACTCGCCTTTCCCCATCATCTTATTGAGGGTTGCTTCAAATGCCTCATGGTGATCCATATAAGCGTTAACATAACACCTTGCCATAGGCACGTCGATCAAGTTGTTTGTGTAGCTGAGTGAAACAACAAAGGTAGGAAGTTCTGACATATACCATGGCTGCTTTGCAGGCTCGTCCCATTTCACCCGCATAGTATTGAACTGGGCAAATCCCTGCACATTCAGCACCAGCAGCACACAGTCATATTTCTTTTTAAATTCTTCCATTTTCCCTTTTTTGCCCGCTGTCTCTGCGTCCACTTCAAAGCCTGCAGCCTCAAGCTGGGAAACAATGTCCTTAATAATGTTTTCATCGTTGGATTTGAACTTTGTTCCTGCAATCACAACTGCCTCGGAACCGATGTAGACCAGTTTGATTTTCTTATACTTCTCCGGTGTCATAGGAAGATAGTTCAGCCGGTCTTTTACAAGGGTTACATATCTATCCGCCATCTCAGCAGCTGCTTTATGATGCTCTGCGCATCCTACAACACTAAGATTTTCTTTCGGCTGCATCAGCTTCTGTTCTTTTTGGAGTGTATGGAGGTTCAGCGCCGCTTTTACGCCGAGGATTCTGTGGAGTGCGTCATTTAAGCGCTCTTCCGTGATGATTCCGTTTTTATATCCGTCCATCATATAGCCAAAATCCTCTTCTCTGTCATTGAAGAAAAGATACATATCGCATCCCGCTGCGATCGCTCGGGGAACCTGTTCGCATCTTGGCATTGTAGCTCCAAACATTCCGATCATATGTGAGGCGTCTGTTACAACAAGACCGTTAAACCCAAGCTGGCCTTTCAAAAGATCTGTAATCAATTCTGGCGCCAGCGTTGCCGGAAGGATATCCTCATCTTTGATCCCGGGTCTTAATTTTCTCGAGTACTCAGGAAGGGCGATATGCCCTGCCATGATCGTCATGACGCCCTCATCAATCAGAGCTTTATACACTTTTCCAAAAGTAGCGTCCCATTTATCACAGTCGTATTCATTGATTCCCATGATCAGGTGCTGATCGTTTTCCTCTGTACCATCTCCGGGGAAATGTTTCATGCAGGTGGCAATGTTCTGCGTCTTCATTCCCTTAAAGAATGCTTTTGAATAACGTATGACATCGTCCGGCTCATCATTGAACGCACGGAGCTGTACAATCGTATTCCTCCAATTGTATGTCAGGTCAACAACAGGAGCGAAGTTCCAGTTACAGCCTACCGCCGCCGCCTCTCTGGCAGATATTTCCGCCATCTTAAATACCATTTCCTCTGAATCCATGGCAGCCATAGCGGCTCCGTTGGCAAGCGCAGTTCCTCCCTGCATGCCGCCATTTCCTCCCGCCTCACAGTTAGACGCGATCAAAAGCGGTACTTTTGACGTTTTCTGCAGGCAGTCAGCCATGTCCCACAATTCCTCTTTCGGAGCGTTGTGGTAGCGGATTGCCCCCGGATGATATGTATCAAGTACTTTTTTGATATTCTCCGGTTTTCTTTCTTCTTCGTTTGCTACCATATTAACGAATAGCTGCCCGATCTTTTCCTCCAATGTCATTGCGGCAATGGTGTCCTCCACCCACTGTATTTGCCTGTCATTGAGGTAATACGGTTTTTCTTTCAGGTTGACCATGATGTCCCTCCTCTTCTTTTTATGATAGATTTTCAATAAATCTCGTCTTTAGTTTCCGCTGATACTCTCCTTCGTATGTACTGTCCATAAGGTGTTTCAGCCCCTCCGTGATCCCTTGCCAGCTCTCTTTTTCATATCCGGCAAGGATGGGATAATATAAAACCCCGTTTCTGTCTGCCGCTTCCATGTCGCCCAGAGCGTCACCGATCATCAGTACCTTGTCTGTGTCATATCCAAACTCCAGCAACGCCCGAATACAGTTTGTCTTCGTTCCCGCATTTTGTGCTAGAACAACATCCGTATGCTCCAGCAGACCGAATCTGCTCCATTCCTCCATCACAGCCTCGTGATTTGCGGAAGATACAACCGCAATGTCACAGGTCATATGCAGTCTCTCAATAGCTTCTTTCGCGCCGGGGAAAGGCCTGATCTCCTCTGGAGGAAGGGCCCGGATCTTTTGGTTTACCGCCTCGGACCAGTGCAGAGCTTTTTTGAGACACTGACTATCCATCTCCTCTGCCGCCCGCAAGATCGCCGCATTGGAAAGTTCGTCTGACTCTTCCACCCAGCTTAACAGGGAGTCCAGATCCCGAACCGGACTGATTTTTTCATCAACTTCCTTTAATATTACTGCCAGTCCTTTGAAGCGATTGATCCCCCGCGTCAGAGAATACAGATTGATCTCATTCCACCGATTCAACAGTTTTTCCCTGTAAGGCTGCAAGTCCCATTCATCAACCATGCAGGGACCAAAGCATCTGATATGCTTAATATCCATAGAGTCAACAGTGCACCCGTCAGAGTCGATACAGACCAAATAATTCTTTTTCTTTACATACCCTCCAAGAGGAGTGCTCATAGCGTCACATCCTTTCTATCTGCGTTAACTGCGCTAACGATAACTGTTTTCTCTGCAACTTTCTATAATAAAATGTATTGAAAGTCATACAATATTATGGTAATATTTTCTTGTTTTAAATTTTGTGCTAATTTTCAGATATATTGTGCTAGTTGGATTCATAATGTGATACACAAAAGCATAGCGCTGCCGCTCGCACCGCTGATATCGAAAGCCTGTACCGGCTTTTCACAGAGAGGATAAACGAAATGGGATTAAACAGACTGGATATATTTCAAAAAACAATCACGGCAACAAATGTAAATGTGACCGTCTTAAAAAAGGACAATTCGAATTTGCCGGAGATAGACAACGGATTTAGAAAACATCTGTTTGAAAACTTTGATTACAACAAAACATATGATTTTCTAACTCCTCACTTTGTTCCTGGCACACTGATCCACTATATAGATGAGTTCAGCCTTCATTACATTTTCGTGGATATACCGGAAGAATTTCTCGGCTGCGATGATCTCCGCATCACTGCCATCGGCCCGTTTTCTGATTACCGGATCGAGTATGACAGCATTCACAAGATCATGCAGAAAAACAAAATACCAGACCGGCTTTTTATTGATTTTTCTGCCTTTTACAACTCTGTGCCCCTGATCCAGAAAGCAGACAACCTGCTGGGTATTGTACTGAATCTGGCATCAGGGCTATTTGAACAGGAGTATACGATTTCTTTTTTTTCACTCCAAGACAATCCTTTTGGCAGTCTGGACTTTCAGACTGACCAGCTCATGGTTTATCCGCAGCTCGCCTCCTCCAGCATTGAGGAACGCTACGATATTGAAAGCAAACTGCTAAATGCGATCTCCACGGGCAATTATGAGCAAGCGCACAATTATCACCAGAAATTCACTAGTTATTATATCCAGCCAAGAACAAAGAATCTGATCCGCAACCAGCAGAATTTCACAATCATATTAAACACACTGTGCCGGAAAGCAGCACAAGAAGGCGGAGTTCCGCCTCTGTACATAGACAATCTGTCGACAAAGTTTGCCATCTCCATCAACAACACACTCTCCTTGAAAGAATTTCCGGCACTTTGCAGCAAAATGATCCATAAATACTGTCTTCTAGTGAAAAATCATGCAATGAAAGGTTATTCTCCTGTCATACGGGAAATCATTTCCTATATTGATTTTTGTTACATGGAGGATTTAAGCCTGAATCTGTTTGCAGAGAAATTTAATATGACAAAGACATATCTTTCAGCACTGTTTAAAAAAGAAACCGGCGACACCCTGACCGATTATATCCATACAGTCAGGATGCGCCGCGCAATCACTCTCATCAATTCATCCTCATCACCCGTGGCCTACATTGCCTCAGCATGTGGATACAATGATATTAACTATTTTATTAGAATATTCAAACGGACATATGGACTTTCTCCAAAACAGTATCAGAAAAGCATACTGTCTGCCAAAACACAGGCACAGGCAAAGTTTTGATTTTGTGCCTCAAAAAACTTGCTAAATTTCTGATTATTATTTCATAAACTGAAAAATACCGGTATAGTCTATATTCTAAGACTATATCGGTATTTTCCTTTCTGGGCATCATTTTTGTTGTTCTTCCAATTGCCTCATCAGACATTTTATCAACTCTTGATTTGTCTGACTTAGCTTTTCAAAGGCCTGAAAAAAATCCTGCCCCCGCTCTAGCTTTTTCTCCACCTCAATACGGCATTCTTCTGTTACTCTTGTATCGGATAATTTCAAAATGTAGTCCGCTGACACATGAAAGACCTTAGTCATATGAATCAAGATATCCGCTGGAAAGGAGTTGATGCCGTTTTCGATCCGGCTGATCGTCTGCTGAGAAACATTGATCTTTTCGGCAAGATCCTCCTGTCTGAGTCCTTTTTCGTTGCGTAATTCTCTGACCCGGTTATCCAATCTGTTTCACACCCTTTAGTATTTTACATTTTCTTACATTTATTTTATCTTATACATCCAGGCGTGATATCCAAATACAACGTATTGTTGCACTCATATTATGGATATAAAATCTTTTTTACCAAAATTGATGATAGAATCAGAGAAACAGGTTTCACATGCAAAAGATACTATGGGCAATGTACTAGGGGAAAATATCAAAAGACTGCGTAAGCAGCGCGGCATCAAACAGGCCACGCTTGCTTCCGCGCTGAATATCGGCAGACAGACAATCTCCGCCTATGAATGCGGAATCACTCTGCCTGATATTTTCCTGCTCATTCGAATTGCAGATTATTTTGGCGTATCTCTTGATGAACTCACAGGAAGACAAAAGCTGATTATCCCCGGTGAAAAGGAATAAAAAGCCGGATGGCAGATGCGGCAATGCCTGTAAACAATGCCATCACCGCTGCATTTGCAAAATACAGCAGAATTCCCGAATATGACCAATACATTCCTGTATCACGGAGAACCAACCGGTTAGGCATATCCAGCGCCATAAAGGAGCATATCCCTACTGCCAGAACAATCACGCAACCAGCCATCCAGAAAACATTCTTTTTAGCCGGCAACCTGATATGTATGCCGCAGTGGATGGAAACCAGAATCATGCCCCTGCCCCGCCACTTTAAATGCACTCCACCAGAATCTCATAAATCTCGTCCCGGTCAAGCTCTCTTGGTCCGCATTTGATTATATTGCAGGTGTCCGCCACTTTTCGCAGAATTTCCGGTGTAATCTCTGTATTTGATCTCAGTTCTGAAAGCTTTTCCGGAAGTTGGCACTCTCTAATAAAATCTACCAGAGCCTCTATGCCTTCTTCCGCAGTGTCCTTTCCGAATACTACCTTTGCAAACCGAGTAAATTTCTCTTGTGCATCCTTTAAAATATGCCGGTAATATGCCGGATGAATCACCGCAAGTCCCTGCCCATGATTGCAGTCTGTGTATGCTCCGAGCTGATGCTCAATCTGATGTGCTTGAAAATCGGTAAGCCTCCCCACCTTCAGCATGCCATTCTCTGCCATAGCCGAGTCCCACATCAGATTTCCCCTTGCCTGCATATCATCGATGTTTTCCAACAGGCGTTTCATGTTTACAACCGTATTTCTCATAACAGCCAGCGCTACATCATCAGATACATTGTCCTGATCTGAGTTCCCGAAATAGGTTTCCATGGCATGGCTTAATGTGTCGAATGCACCTGAAAGCACTTGCATTTTGGGAACCGAAGCCGTATAAGCCGGGTCGAGAATAGCAAACGACGGCGCAGTTCCAAGGATCGGTCCTTTCCACATCTTGTCTTCACAGGTGATTACAGCCCCAGAATTCATTTCCGCTCCCGTGCCGGATGCTGTCACAACTGCTCCTATCGGAATTCCCTCCGTGGGGAACTTATAGGAAGTGTATTCCATTGTCCAAATATCCTCATCCAATTTTGCTTGTGCGGAAATAACTTTACAGCAATCCACCACACTTCCGCCGCCCACAGCAAGAATAAAGTCCACATGATTTTCCTTTGCCAGCGCAGCTCCTTCCTGAACCTTTGCATAGGTGGGATTCGGCATAATCCCGGAAAAATCCACAATCTCTTTTCCTGCCTCTTCTAAAATCCCCCTCATTTCATCATAGATCCCATTCTTTTTCACGGAACCGCCACCGCAAGCCAGCATAACGGTCTTCCCCACTTTTTCCAGTTCAGGCTTTAACACCTTCTGCGCAATGCCTTCCCCGAAGTAAACTTTTGTCGGATAAGTAAATGTAAATTCATCCATAATGATTCCTCCTCATTTTCTGTTGATTTTTACTGTGCTCAGTTTTACAGATTCAGTCCCGCAATCCAATCTGCCACATTACCCTGTGCATCCGGCACACTGTTTCTGGATATAGACAGACCGTCTTCTGATACTGTGGCATCCGGTTGAAGTTCCTGAATGGTACGGATTGTTCCGGAGAATCCGCTACCTCCATGGGTTGTAAAGGGAATAATGGTTTTTCCGCTGAAATCATATTCTTCCAGAAATGTGTACAACGGCATCGGAAGATCTGAATTCCAGTTTGGATATCCCATAAAGATCACATCATAACTGTCCAGATTTTCAATCTGTGACGCCAGTTCGGGTCTTGCATCGTCAGCCAGTTCTTCATAGGCGGCTTCCAAAAGCGCGTCATGACTTCCCGGATATTCCCGCACCGTCTCAATCTGGAAAAGATCTCCTCCGGTCTCCTGCCGTATCAGTTGTGCAATATACTGCGTATTGCCCAGCACTTCCCCGTCTGTCACAACACGGCTTGCCCCGGAGACCGCGTCCACTCCG
>NHCFR01400__coassemble_387_pt1 | contig 130330 bp, 117 predicted proteins | sample NHCFR01400__metabat2_high_PE_061 | metagenome-assembled genome bin NHCFR01400 | reverse complement strand
AAGGGGATTTCTTCACTGAATGATTTGTATCAGTCGGAAACGAATCCTCACACTGCTGAATTTATTTCTGATACATTGAATATTGACTTGGAACAGGCGAGAAAGCTGCATTTAAATATGCTGATTTACACGATAGGAATCGGTACTATCTTTTCAGTGACAACACCCGGAATTTCAACAGACGAAATATATGCACAACAAGAAATTGCCTATGATGCATTTTTAAAACAAGCGTTGAGAAATGGCGAATGACTAATGAAGAAAAAAATAGAGATTTTGTAGAGAGGGAAGGCCATGAAAAAGGGAATTATTATTTATCAATCTAAGTATGGGGCAACAAAAAGGTATGCCAAATGGCTTCAAGAGGCGACAAATTTTCAATGTATAGAAACTTCAAAGGCAGACATAAATGAAGTGTTAAAGTATGAAACAATTATTTTTTGTGGTGGTATCTATGCTTCTGGAATAGCAGGGCTATCATTTTTGAAAAGGAATGTCAGCAAACTGGAAGATAGAAAAATAGTAATATTATGCGTAGGAGCTTCGCCTTACGATAAAAATACGTTTGAGGAAGTCAAAGCACATAACTTAAAAAATGAATTAGAAAAGATTCCAGCATTCTATGCCAGAGGAGCATGGAACGAAAAGGAGATGAAATTTGTGGATAGAACTTTGTGTAAAATATTGCAGAAATCCATATCGAAAAAAGATCCCAGTACATATGAACCGTGGATGAAGGCGCTTATGTGTGCGGCTGGACAAAGCTGCGATTGGACGGATAAGAACTATTTAACTCCAATATTGGATTATTTAAATATATTTTGAAAGCATGAAACAACAAATCTGGGAAATACTTATGGAACTTAGGGCAGAAGTATTGTTTCCAGTGATTCTTTAAGCACCTCAAGGAATTTCTCGGCAGGTTTGGAAAACAACTGATATTTTTTCCATATGATATTCATCCTGCTGTTAAGCTGTGGATTAAGAGGACGGAAACACAGACGGCTGTTCCCAGTTGTGTTTATGATCTTGTCATAACCGATAGCGTAGCCCAATCCCTCATCCACCAGAAGAGAGGCGTTAAAAAGCAGATTATAAGTGGCGACAATGTTCAGCTCATGGATATCTTGGTTAAGCCACTGAGTCAGGTTCCCGCCTTTTGATTCCTGCTGGGAGAGGATTAAAGGCTTATCTTTAAGATCTTCTGGAGAGATGGTTTCTTTTTCTGCAAGAACAGAATCTTTTCGCATCAGCACACCCCATAGATCAGAGTATGAAGTCTCCAGTGAATTGTATTTTGTCAGATCGACATCTCCGAGGATAATACCAAAGTCGATCAACCCCTTGTCCAGCTGTTCTACTACATGAGAGGCATTTCCGCTGTATATGTGGTAATGGATACCCGGATAGCGGTCCTGAAGCAGCCGGGCTGCTTTTGCCATCAGCCGTACTCCGTCAGTTTCTCCCGTTCCAATATAAATATCGCCTATGATAAAATCATCGTTGGCTGTAATTTCGTTCTCGGTTCTTTTCACTAGATCAAGGATTTCTTCCGCGCGTTTCCGCAGGATCATCCCTTCCTCTGTCAAGGTCACTTTCCGTGTTCCCTTTGTTCCTCTGATGAAAAGCTGTTTCCCCAGTTCTTCCTCCAGATTTTTGATCTGTGTGGACAGCGTGGGCTGAGATAGATGCAGGGACTCAGCGGCACGTACAATACTCTGCTCTCTTGCGATCGCAAGAAAATAATTCAGGACTCGTAATTCCATAATAGTCTCCATTCCATTATTTTTATGTGAAGAAACAGTTCTCGGCTATGTTTCAATGTAACATAAAATAGAATAGGTTTCAACTATTGAAATGTATAATATATAAGCATTTACTATTTGATTATCGCCGTTTTATACTGAAGATGAAAGAAAAACCGAACTTTTTATTTTTACCCAAAAAACTGTAAAAATCTTTATGGGAACTGCGAATTGTATTGAAAGTTGTTTTGGCTTATAGTGTAATCGTAATCGGAAGAGAAGACGTGGAGAATATGCGCTATGGGAAAGAAGTATGAGAATATCATATCATGGGTAGAGCATGAGATTGAGGAAGGAAGGCTCCATCACGGAGATAAACTTCCGGCAGAGAAGGAGTTTGCAGAGCAGTTTGAGGTGAGCCGCCAGACAGTCAGAAGGGCTCTGGAGGATCTGACAGACCGCGGGATCGTGGAAGGCAGACGGGGAAGCGGCACGTACATATCCGTGAATACGCGGCGGTATACGGGGAAGGAGATCCGGGTCGCGGTCATGCTGACCTACGTGGATACCTATATTTTCCCAATGATCTTAAGAGGGATGGAAGCTGTTTTTTCTAAAGAAGGGTGTGCGCTCCAGATATCTGTGACAGACAACGCGGTGGAGAAGGAACGTATGATTTTAAAGGAATTTATCCGTACCCAGTCCGTGGACGGTGTGATTGCAGAGACAGTCAAGAGCGGTCTTCCAAGCCCAAACATGGAGTTGTACATGGAGCTTCAGAAGATGGGGATTCCGGTGCTTTTTGTCAACAGTTTCTATAAGGAACTGGATATTCCGCATATCAGCATGGATGACCAAAGAGCCGGATACCTTGCTGCCAGACATCTGATCGAATGCGGACATACGAAGATTGGAGGTATCTTTAAAGCAGATGACGGACAGGGGCATCTTAGGTATGCCGGCTACACAGAAGCCCTGATGGAAAAGGATATTAAAGTCCGGGGAGAGAAGGTTATCTGGATTGATTCTGAGGAACTTCGGGATATGGAAGAAGAGAGCACGAAGTTTCTGAAGCGGCTGCGGGACTGCACAGCTTGTGTCTGCTACAATGACGAGGCCGCGTATAAGCTGGTCAGCATCTTTAGAAAGGCTGGGATCCGCATTCCTAAGGACTTGTCCATAGTAGGGATTGATGATTCAGGACTGGCGAAATTCTGCACGGTTCCACTTACCTCTGTGAAAAATCCGGTGGAAAGGCTGGGAAGGACGGCGGCGGAGCGCATGGTAGCGTGCGTCTGCCGGAAGGAAGAGATGCAGACGATTGAGTTTGAGCCGGAACTTGTGATGCGCAGTTCCGTTCAGGTACGAAGCGACGTGTGACTGAGCCGATAGGCAGGATTCCATTGTGTAAAGGAAACATGCCCGTTATGCGGAGCGTATATTTATAAAAATGAAAGGAGAAAGAACAATGTTAGAACGGTTGAAACAAGAGGTGTACGAAGCGAATATATTGCTTCCAAAGTACGGTCTGGTTACTTTTACATGGGGAAATGTAAGCGGTATTGACCGGGAGAAGGGACTGTTTGTGATCAAGCCCAGCGGAGTGGAGTATGATAAGCTTTCCCCGGAGGATATGGTGGTCATGGACCTTGAAGGAAACAAAGTGGAAGGAAAGTACAATCCTTCTTCGGACACACCGACCCATATGGTATTGTACAACCGGTTCCCAGAGGTGGGAGGTATCGTACACACACATTCTGCATGGGCGACGAGTTGGGCGCAGGCAGGGCTTGATATCCCGTGCTATGGCACGACCCACGCAGACTATATTTATGGGGAGATCCCCTGTGTGCGCAATCTGACGAAAGACGAGATCGATGACGCATATGAGAAAAACACAGGCGTGTTGATTGCGGATGAGTTTGAAGTTCGGGGAAAGGATCCAGCTGCGGTTCCAGCGGTTCTGTGTAAGAATCACGGTGTGTTCACATGGGGGAAAGATGCTCATGAGGCGGTACACAACGCGGTTGTCGCTGAGGAAGTGGCGAAGATGGCGGCAAGATGCCGGATGATCAATCCTAATGTGATGCCTGCTCCAAAGGAATTGCAGGATAAGCATTATTACAGGAAGCACGGAGACAATGCATATTACGGGCAGAGATAAGGTGACAGGGGTATGATATTTCGCCCGGAATTATAAAGATCAAGGAGGAAATTAAAATGTTAAAAAGAAAAGACTACAAATTCTGGTTTTGCACAGGTTCACAAGATCTCTATGGGGATGAATGCCTTGCAAATGTTGCGGAGCATGCCAAGATCATTGTGGCGAAGCTCAATGAATCAGGGGTGCTTCCCTATGAGATTGTGTGGAAACCGACGCTCATTACAAACGAGCTGATCCGCAAGACGTTTAATGAGGCAAATACGGACGAGACATGTGCGGGTGTTATCACATGGATGCACACGTTCTCCCCGGCGAAATCATGGATCTTGGGGCTTCAGGAGTACAGGAAGCCGTTGCTTCACCTTCATACACAGTTTAATCAGGAAATTCCCTATGATACCATTGATATGGATTTTATGAATGAGAACCAGTCTGCCCACGGCGGAAGAGAGTTCGGACACATTTTCACTCGCATGGGAATCGAGAGAAAGGTGATCGTAGGGCACTGGTCCGACAAAAATGTGCAGAAAAAGATTGCTTCATGGATGAGAACAGCTATCGGCGTCATCGAGAGTAGCCACGTTCGTGTCATGAGGATTGCGGACAACATGAGAAATGTCGCTGTCACCGAGGGTGACAAGGTAGAGGCTCAGATCAAGTTCGGATGGGAGGTCGACGCTTACCCGGTCGATGAAATCGCAGAGGTGGTGGACGCCGTATGTGAGAGCGATGTGAAGGCGCTTGTGGACGAGTATTATGATACATATGACATTCTTTTGGAAGGAAGAGATCCTGAAAAGTTCCGCCGCCATGTGGCAGTACAGGCGCAGATCGAGCTTGGTTTTGAGCGGTTCCTCGAAGAGAAGGATTATCAGGCGATCGTTACACATTTCGGCGACCTTGGCAGCCTGAAACAGCTTCCGGGACTGGCGATCCAGAGACTGATGCAGAAAGGATACGGGTTCGGCGCTGAGGGAGACTGGAAAACAGCGGCGATGGTGCGTATCATGAAGATCATGACAGAGGGCATGGAGGGCGCGAAAGGAACATCTTTCATGGAGGACTATACCTATAATTTAGTACCGGGCAAGGAAGGAATCCTTCAGGCGCATATGCTGGAGGTCTGCCCGACGATCTCCGACGGCCCTATCAGCATTAAGGTAAACCCGCTTTCTATGGGTGACAGGGAAGACCCGGCAAGACTGGTGTTCACATCAAAGACAGGTCCCGCTGTTGCCACATCGCTGATTGATCTCGGTGACAGATTCCGTCTTATCATCAACGACGTGAACTGTAAAAAGACGGAGAAACCGATGCCGAAACTTCCGGTAGCAACCGCATTCTGGACACCGGAGCCGAACCTTCAGACAGGGGCAGAGGCGTGGATCTTATGCGGCGGCGCTCATCACACGGCATTTTCCTATGATTTGACTTCTGAGCAGATGGGAGACTGGGCGGCAGCAATGGGAATCGAAGCGGTATACATTGATAAGGATACAACGATCCGTGGCTTGAAAAATGAACTTAGATGGAACGAGATCGCATACAGAAAATAGAAACCCGTTGAAAACTTGCTCCGGCAACTGTATAATAACAGAGGACAAAAGAAAACAGTAAAGGAGCATGAAATATGAATATCAAGATCGGTATCTTAGGCTATGGCAACCTCGGCAGAGGTGTGGAGTGCGCGATAAAACAAAATGATGATATGTCTCTTGCGGCAGTATTTACACGCAGAGACCCGGCGTCAGTGAGTATTCTGACAGAAGGCGTCCCGGTATGCAGGATCGAAGATGCGGCAGAGTGGAAAGACAAGATCGACGTTATGATCCTTTGTGGCGGGAGCGCTACAGATCTCCCGGAGCAGACGCCTCAGTTTGCCCGCATGTTCAACGTGATCGACAGTTTTGACACCCACGCGAGAATTCCGGAGCATTATGCGAATGTGGATACGGCGGCAAAAGAGGGAAATAAGGTGGGTATTATTTCCGTGGGCTGGGATCCGGGCATGTTTTCCCTGAATAGGCTGTACGCCAACGCCATCCTTCCCGAAGGAAAGGATTATACATTCTGGGGCAAGGGTGTTAGCCAGGGGCATTCCGACGCGATCCGCAGAGTAGAGGGCGTAAAAGATGCGAAGCAATACACGATCCCTGTGGATGCAGCCCTTGCAGCCGTGAGAAACGGAGAGAATCCAGAGCTTACCACGAGACAGAAGCACACGAGAGAGTGTTTCGTTGTTCTTGAGGAAGGCGCGGACGCTGCAAAGGTAGAGGAAGAGATCAAGACAATGCCGAACTATTTCTCGGATTATGATACAACGGTGCATTTTATCAGCGAGGAAGAGTTAAAGAGAGAACACAGCGGCATTCCCCACGGAGGATTCGTATTAAGAAGCGGGAAAACGGGCTGGAACGGTGAAAACAGTCATCTGATTGAGTACAGTCTGAAGCTGGACTCTAATCCGGAGTTTACCTCTTCTGTTCTCGTGGCATATGCCCGGGCAGCATACAAATTGTCCGTGGAGGGCGTATCTGGCTGCAAGACAGTATTTGATATTGCACCGGCTTACTTAAGCGCAAAGAGCGGCGAAGAGCTGAGAAAGTCTATGCTGTAACTGAAAATGTTAAGATAAGCTATGCCGTGCTAAAAGCATGAAAGATCAGAATGATCTATGTTGTGCTAAGGTCATGAGAGAAGATACCGTGGAACGAAAAAGGGAATCCCCTTTGGTCTGCGGTATTTTCCTATTCTATAAGAAAGTTTGCAGAACTTCTTATAGAGCAGAAAGCCCTCCGGGCAGGATGTGAGGCAGCCGTGGCTTAAGAGAGACGATACGGAAGGATTCAGGGATCAGGATAAGGAGGATCATAGTATGAGAAGTAAAGAACAGATCAGGAAGATGATTGATTCAGGCCGCGCGGTGCTCGGGATCGAGTTTGGTTCCACAAGGATCAAGGCGGTTCTCATTGACGAGGATAAATCCCCCATAGCTTCCGGAAGCTATGATTGGGAAAACCAGTATGTAGATCATATATGGACCTATGATATGGAGGAGATCTGTAAAGGGCTTCAGGGCTGCTACGGCGCGCTTGTAAAAAATGTGGAGGAACAGTACGGTGTGAAGCTTGTGAAACTGGGGGCAATGGGGGTTAGCGCCATGATGCACGGCTATCTGGCGTTTGACGGGAAGGATGAGCTTCTTGTTCCCTTCCGCACATGGAGGAATACAATCACGGGCGAGGCGTCTGAAAAACTGACGGAGCTGTTTTCTTATCATATTCCTCAGCGATGGAGCATCGCTCATCTGTACCAGGCAATATTAAACGGTGAGGATCATGTAAAAGACGTCCGTTTCTTCACGACACTGGCAGGATACATCCACTGGAAGCTGACCGGGCAGAAGGTGATCGGAAGCGGTGATGCTGCCGGGATGTTCCCCATTGATATCGAGATGAAAGACTACAACAGCAGAATGCTGGATCAGTTTGACGAGCTGGTTGCAGACAAAGGATTTCCGTGGAAGATCCGGGAGCTTCTTCCAAAAGTGCTCCTTGCAGGAGAGGACGCGGGCTATATGACCGAGGAGGGGGCGAAACTCCTCGACCCTACGGGAACGCTTCAGGCAGGAACACCCATGTGCCCGCCGGAAGGAGATGCGGGTACGGGAATGGCTGCGACCAACAGCGTGGCTGTCCGCACAGGAAATGTCTCCGCGGGAACAAGTGTATTTGCCATGGCAGTTCTTGAAAAAGATCTGACAAAGCCCTATGAGGAGATCGATCTTGTCACGACTCCAGCAGGAGATCTTGTTGCCATGGTGCACTGCAACAACTGTACTTCCGACCTAAACGCATGGGTTGGCCTGTTTAAAGAGTTCGCAGAGAGCTTCGGCGTGGATGTGGATATGAACAAGCTGTTTGGAACTCTCTACAATAAAGCATTGGAAGGGGATGCTGACTGCGGAGGACTTCTGGCTTACAACTATTTCTCGGGAGAGCACATCACGGGCTTTGATGAGGGTCGTCCCTTGTTCGTGCGCTCACCTGAAAGCAAATTTAATCTTGCGAACTTCATGAGGGTACATCTGTACACATCACTCGGCGCTCTTAAGACAGGAATGGATATCTTGCTTAAGAAAGAAAATGTGAAGCTGGACCGCATGATGGGACACGGCGGCTTATTCAAGACAAAAGGCGTGGGACAGCGCATCCTTGCCGGGGCGATCGACACTCCTGTCTATGTCATGGAGACCGCGGGAGAGGGTGGCGCATGGGGAATCGCGCTGCTGGCGGATTATCTCGTGAATAAGGAGGAAGGCGAGAGCCTGACAGATTATCTTGACAATAAAGTATTCCATGACGCAGAAGGATCGGGTATGGATCCGGATGCCGGGGATGTGGAAGGATATGAGAAATTCATGGAGAGATACACAAAAGGCCTTACTATTGAGAGGGCGGCGGTAGACGCAGGGATTTGAATTCATAGCCGCCTTGTTTTACAATAACTGCTCAAATGTGTCGTAAAAAGTAGGATAGGACACTTCCACGCACTTGCTGTCCAGTATCTTTGTATTTCCTTTCGCCACCAGAGCGGCGATGGAGAATGCCATAGCGATTCTGTGGTCGAGAAGCGTATGGATGGACGCGCCTTTTAAGCGTCCTCCGTTGATGATCATCCCATCTTCGGTGGGAGTTACATCACATCCCATAGCTCTTAGGTTATCCGTGACTGTCTCGATGCGGTCTGTCTCTTTTACTTTCAGTTCTGCTGCGTCTTTTATGACGGTTGTTCCCTCCGCCACAGCTGCCATGACCGCGATGACAGGAATCTCATCGATCAGGGTGGGGATGATATCTCCCTCTATTGTAGTGCCGTGCAGCCGGCTCGTTCTGACAAGGATATCCGCGATTTTCTCACCGCCTTCTGTGCGCTCGTTGAGCAGGGCGATATCGCCGCCCATGTCCTCGCATACTTTCAGTATGCCTGCACGTGTAGGGTTGATGCCTACATTTTCGATAAGGATCTCGGAATCAGGAACAATCAATCCCGCTGCGATAAAATAAGCGGCGGAAGAAATATCCCCGGGAACTGTTATCTTCTGCCCGTACAATTCCTTGCACGGAGAAATGGCGGCTGTTGCTTTTGTGGTGTCCAGCGCGTGGCTGGAGCGGATGTCCGCACCGAACTCTCTGAGCATCAGTTCCGTGTGGTTTCGAGAGAGGGAGGGTTCCGTGACGGAAGTCTCCCCATCTGCATACAGCCCTGCCAGAAGGATGCAGGATTTGACCTGAGCGGACGCGACCGGGGAATCATAGTGGATTCCGTGCAGTTTGCCCGGTGAGATATAGAGAGGGGCACACCCGTTTCTTAAGATACTAGAGATGTTGGCTCCCATCCGGGTAAGAGGTTCCATGATCCGCTTCATAGGGCGGGAATTCAGTGATTCGTCCCCGGAAAGCTTTGACTCGAAAGGCTGTCCTGCAAGAATACCAGACAAAAGTCTTGTCGTAGTCCCGCTGTTGCCCACGTCCAGTATGTCCGAAGGAGCGTGCAGACCGTGCAGGCCTTTTCCATGTACGGTGATAACGTCGTCAGTTTCCTTGATATCGATGCCCATGGTGCGGAAGCAGCGGATCGTGGCGAGACAGTCCGCCCCTTTCAGGAAATTGTGTATCTCTGTTGTCCCTTTTGCGATAGAGCCGAACATAATACATCTGTGTGAGACTGATTTGTCACCCGGAACGGTAACTTTTCCGCGAAGTCCGGTAATGCTGCATAATTCCATTTTATTTATCCTCATCTTTCATATACAATATATCGGTATTTCTGAAGCAATTCCGCCGCCTTTGCGGAAGACGCCCCATCGTAAAATTCAATGCGCAGCACACCTTCCTCGAATTCCCTGTTGTGTAGGATACCGATGTTTTTAATATTGATGTTGTTGCTGGCGAGGATGGTCGCGATTGTGGCGATTCCGCCCGCCTCATCAATAATATCACAGTATACGGCAAACTGTTTTTTTATCGGTCCGGCAGAGCTGTCTGGCATGGAATTGCGATAGTCCCTCGATGATTCGAACAGCGTGTACAGCGCCGTCTCATCGCCGGTATCTACAGCTTCTTTTGCTTTTTCCAGCGCCTCAATATATTTCCCTAATATATGGGAAATATTTTCCCCGTTCTTTAAGCATATCTGCTGCCACATAACAGGGGAGGAGGAAGCAATGCGCGTAAGATCCTTGAACCCTCCGGCAGCGAGCGCCTTCATCAGCTCATCCTTTGTGTCCGTGTCCCGGACAAAATTGACAAGGGAGGAGGCGATGAGGTGGGGAAGATGGCTGACCGTGCCTGTAACAAAGTCGTGTTCACGGTAATCAAGCACGATGGGAAGCGCCTTTAAAGAAGATACGAGGTCCCTGTAAGCATGGATTTTCTCCTTAGACACCTTCGCCGAGGGGGTCAGAATGTAATAAGCGTTTTCGATGAGATGTGCCTTGGAGTTGGAAAACCCGCTTTTCTCTGAGCCCGCCATGGGATGACCGCCGATAAAATTTTCTTCCATTCCAAGCGCGGTGATCTCTTTGTGGATGGAGGTTTTGACGCTGCCTACGTCCGTCAGGATGCAGCTGTCCCTGACAATCTCTTTTAACTGGGCGAGGTATGCGGTGTTGCATGATACCGGCGCACATAAAAAGATATAGCTGCAACCTTTGAAATTGTCATCGATAGAGGAGCAGGCTGTGTGTATGGTTCCCTCCTGAACCGCAAGGGCAAGCGTCTCCCGGCTCTTGTCAAACGCGATCAATTCATGATCGGGGTAATATTTCCGAATGGCTTTGGCGACAGAGCCGCCGATCAGTCCCAGTCCGATAAATCCTATTTTTGTTGAAGTCATATTCAGCCGATCCTTTCGTAAGCGTAATACATGGTACATTTTAGCACGTTGCATTGTAAAAGTAAACAGTTCAAGCGTTCCATTCGTAAAATCGCACTAATGTGCTTGCTGCGGCATACGCCGCGTTTTACTTATTAGCGGGCGTACAGCTCATTTACAAGTATACTCACAGAGATATGCAAGCATATCTCTGTTCCAACTTTGTGAATGGCTGAACTGATATGTGAAAAGTATATAAAATAGTTGTAATTTCATTGAAATTTTAGTACAATATATCCATGATATGTATGGGCAAAGGATATGAGCGCATGCAAAATAACTACATAACAAGGAGGCAGCAGCATGAAGGTTTACAGAACGGATGAAATCAGGAATGTGGTATTGCTCGGACACGGTGGAAGTGGAAAAACAAGTCTTGTCGAGGCAATGCTGTATGTATCAGGCGCCACCAACCGTATGGGAAAAGTTGACGAATCCAGTACGGTCAGCGATTTTGATAAAGAGGAGCAGAAACGTGGGTTTTCAATCAGTACAAGTCTGGTGCCTATAGAATGGGAAAAGGCAAAGATCAATATTCTTGATACGCCGGGATATTTTGACTTTGTCGGCGAGGTCGAGGAAGCAGTCAGCGCAGCGGACGCAGCGGTTATTGTTGTATCTGGCAAGGCGGGCGTTCAGGTAGGTACGGAAAAAGCATGGGAGCTGTGCGATAAATACAATCTTCCGAGGATGGTTTATGTGACAGAGATGGACGTGGACGACGCCAGTTTTCGTCAGGTAGTGGAAGATCTGACAGCCAAGTACGGCAAGAAGATCGCGCCCCATTTCCAGCCAATCCGTGAAAATGAAAAACTAGTAGGGTACATCAATGTCATTAAAAATGCAGGGCGCAGATATACAGGCATCGGTCAGAGAGAAGAATGCGAGATCCCGGATTACTGTAAACCAAACCTTGAGATATTGAGAGATTCTCTTATGGAAGCTGTAGCTGAGACGAGTGAAGAGTTCATGGAGAGATATTTTAACGGGGAAGAATTCTCCATTGAAGAGATACGTGCGGCCATGCGGACAGAGGTTATGGATGGTGATATCGTCCCGGTCGCGATGGGATCCAATGTGCAGGCGCAGGGAGTTGCGAACCTTCTGTCTGATATCGTCCGTTTCTTCCCAAGTCCGGACAAGAGAACATGCGCGGGCATCAACCGCAGGACAAACGAAATCTTTGAGGCAAACTATGATTTCTCAAAATCGAAGACTGCTTATGTGTTTAAGACAATGGTAGACCCATTTATTGGAAAATATTCTTTCGTAAAAGTGTGTTCCGGCGTGCTCAAGGGCGACGACATCCTCTATAACGCGGATACGGAGGCTGAGGAGAAACCGGGCAAGCTCTATACGATGAGCGGAAATAAGCCTTCAGAAGTGACAGAACTGTTTGCCGGGGATATCGGTGCTATCGCCAAGCTGGCAAATACGCGCACAGGGGATACGCTCTCCACAAAGGCTGCTCCGGTTTCCTACGCGAAGACAGAGTATTCTGTACCGTATACATATATGAGATACCGCGTGAAGAATAAAGGAGATGAGGACAAAGTATCACAGGCGCTGGCAAGAATGACGGCTGAGGATGTGACGCTTAAGGCAGTAAACGACAGCGAGAACCGCCAGACACTTCTCTATGGAATGGGCGACCAGCATCTGGAAATTACCGCGAGCAAGCTGGCGGCAAGATACAAAGTTGAGATTACGCTTGAGACGCCGAAGGTTGCGTTCCGTGAGACGATCCGCAAGAATTCAGACGTGGATATGAAGTATAAGAAACAGACCGGCGGACACGGACAGTACGGACATGTAAAGATGAAATTCGAACCATCCCATGATTTGGATACTCCGTATGTATTTGAAGAGTGCGTAGTCGGAGGGGCTGTTCCCAAGAACTACTTCCCGGCAGTGGAAAAGGGGCTTCAGGAATCTGTGGTGAAAGGGCCTCTTGCCGGATATCCGGTAGTGGGTGTGAAGGCGATACTCTATGACGGATCATACCATCCGGTAGATTCTTCAGAGATGGCGTTTAAGACTGCTACAAGTCAGGCGTTCAAAAAAGGGTTTATGGAGGCGTCCCCGGTTCTTCTTGAACCTATTGCCTCCATTAAGGTGACAGTTCCTGACGATTACACGGGAGATGTGATGGGCGACTTGAACAAGAGGCGCGGCCGTGTGCTCGGTATGAATCCGATCGCCGGCGGCAAGCAGGTCATCGAGGCAGATATTCCAATGACAGGACTGTTCGGGTACTGCACGGTGCTTCGTTCCATGACGGGCGGACGGGGAAGTTACGAGTATACATTCGCAAGATATGAGCAGGCCCCGTCTGATGTGCAGGAGAAAGAGATTGCAGCAAGAGCGTCAGAGGAGTAATGATATCTCTGAAAAGCTATATTCTCCTTATGCAGATGAACAGGCATGTGTATTTTAAATTTTGTTTTCAATAACAGATGAGATACGCAGAACTATGACTGCACCGCGGCTCCATGGGCATTAGGCCCGTTTGCTGTTTGCATGGCATAGTTCTGCGGATTTCTTTTTGTTGAAAGCATTTGCTGTGGGAAAAGGGCGGAGCGATAAACTGCTGGGAGAGAGGAACAAACCTCTGGGGAGAAATCTTGTGCTTCACGCATAAAAATGTTATAATTGCCCTATTATTTTGAGTAAGATATTTTGTGCAGGATATTTTGGGGATAACAGAAAGGGGAAATTATGAAAAGTATCAAAGTGAAACTTCTGACTGGGCTGGCAGTCATTATCGTACTTGGTATTTACTATTATGTTACGCTTCCGGCAATTAACATCCACTCCTCAGAGACATGGATCTTTTTGATCATTCTAGGGATTCTGGCTGCGGTGGCATTCGTGAAAAAGAAGAGGCTCAGCCGGTATGAGATCAGGGAATCCAAAGGACTAAAGGTCATATTAGGCATCATCGTCTTGATCGTATTGGTTTATCTTGTGGGAACGCTTCTTTCATCGCCCATTGTAAATGCAAAGAAATATCAGCAGCTTATGAACGTGGAGACAGGAGAATTTGCAAAGGATATTGAAGAAGTATCTTTTGATCAGATTCCTTTGCTGGATAAAGATTCGGCGGAGCTTTTAGGCGACAGGAAGATGGGAAGCATGGTGGATATGGTTTCACAGTTTGAGGTCGACAGCCTGTATTCTCAGATCAATTATCAGGACCGTCCTGTCAGAGTGTCTCCTCTTCGGTATGCGAGTCTGATCAAATGGTTTACGAATCAGGGAGAAGGAATACCGGCATACATCAAGATCGATATGGCCACACAAAATACGGAGCTGGTAAAATTAGATCAGGGGATGAAATATACGACCAGCGATCACTTTAACCGCAATATTTACCGGCACCTGCGTTTCCGCTATCCGACCTATATTTTTAACGACTTGAGTTTTGAGGTTGATGAAGAAGGAACGCCTTATTGGATTTGCCCGGTAAAGAAATATAATATCGGGCTGTTTGGCGGCGAGACAATCGGACGCGTGGTTCTGTGCAATGCAATTACGGGAGAGACGGAGGATTATGCCATTGAAGATGCGCCTCAGTGGATTGACCGGGCATATTCGGCCGACATGCTCGTGCAGTTATATGATTATTACGGGACACTGAAACACGGATTTTTCAACAGCATCCTTGGGCAGAGAGATTGCCTGAAAACAACAGATGGATATAATTATCTTGCCATTGATGATGATGTGTGGGTGTATACCGGAGTTACTTCTATCACAGGAGATCAGTCTAATGTGGGATTTGTGCTTATGAATCAGAGAACCATGGAGACGAGATTTTATGAGGTGGAGGGCGCTACCGAAGCATCTGCAATGTCTTCCGCGGAAGGTCAGGTGCAGAACCTGCACTATACGGCCACGTTCCCTCTGCTCCTTAATATCTCCGGCGAACCGACATATTTTATCGCGCTCAAGGACGATGCGGGGCTGGTGAAAAAATATGCCATGGTAAACGTGCAAAAATATCAGATTGTGGCAATCGGGGACACTGTCAGTCAGTGTGAAGAGAATTACACAACTTTAATGTATGAGAATGGGATTAAGGAGACCCCGGAGGATACGAGAGATGTCTTAAGTATTACAGCGGCGATATCTAAGATTGCCCAGGGGGTTGTGGACGGAAATTCTCATTATTATATCATGGTGGAAGGTTCCGATGAGATTTTTGACATTCCGGTTGTGGATTTTATTGATATTATTCGGTATGATGTGGGAGACGAGGTCGCCATTGAATATAAAGAAGGCGAACAGAGCAATACTGTGCTATCCCTCAACGGAGTAAAAAAAGCACAGGGAACGTCTGCACAGCAGGGTGCAGGAAATGACAATGCTGATAATACGGATGTGCAGGAGTAAATAAGCGTGGAATGGAAATAGAAGAGTGTGCGTTAAAATCATAAGATTGATTTTAGCGCACACTCTTCTTTGTTTTTATAAGGTCATGGAACTTATACTGCTCTGTAATACTGTCAGCATACTACGTTGCAATCGTTTGAATCTATACCCGGAATATCTTTCTTCTCGGCGCTCACGCTCAAGTAGAAATCTATGTTGTTTTCAGTGGAAATCTTGTTTAGTTTTTGAAGGAAAGCGGCAAGACTTTCAAGAGTAATGTTGGCCTGCTTCAGTATACTGTCGATGAAGATTGCCTCAATATCATGATTGCCGGCTGCCATGCCGTAAAGAAAACCTACGAATTCTTCAAGAGTAAGGATATCTGGATAATCTGCCATACGGATCACACGGATATTGAAATCTACGGTGTATGTATCCTTGTGGCTTTTTTTGATAAATACTACATTTCCATTACTGGTTTTTACTTTCTCGTTTGCAAGATCAATCATTTGTTGTGTTTTTCCGCTGCCTCTGGGGCCTGTTATTAAATTTACCATGGCGAATCTCTCCTTTATGTAAGTATTGTTTGAGATTATTTCACCTCTCAAATATCATAAACCTATTATACACTAATTTTATGTGTGTAACAACTAAAAAAAGCATAAAAAAATAAAAATTTTTGAGCAATCTGCCCATATTATCGATGAGTTGAGCAGATACTGTATTTGAGAATAGCAGTTGTGGAAAGAAAACATTATGAGAAATATTCTCAAAAATGGCATTGAAAAACATAGTCGAATATGATAACATTTAAATAAATGAAAATGATTCTCAAAAAGGAGGAGCCATGTCAACAGAAGTATTGTCGTATTTTTTGAAAAATCATAACAGAAAACTGCGGCTTGGATTCCAGATTGCCCTTCAGTGCGCCCCGCTTTTAAAAGGTCTTAAAGTTTCTTGCGTTATATCGTTGGATGAGGGACTCTACAAGGAACTGTCTGAATTATTTGCCGGTATGGACATTGTTTACCATATGTTGTCCCGTTCAGACGGAAAATGCCTTGTTCTTTTTTACCGTCCCGGCGAGATGGAGGTATATCTGGAAGATCCGAAAGTACAGACGCTGCTCGATGAATATGGATATTCAGGCATGTGTATGAAGCAAATGCTAGGACGGCTGTCCGGGAGAATACGGGATTTTGCAGGAAGAGGAATGGGATTCCCTCATGAGATCGGCGTGTTTCTTGGATATCCTCTGGAAGATGTGAGAGGGTTTATTGAAAACGAAGGGAAGCGGTACCTGATGATCGGTTATTGGAAAGTGTATAATGATCTGGCAGGAGCGAGGATGATATTTCAAGAGTATGACCGCGCGAAAAACTGTGCGGTAAATGAGTTTTTGACGGGGAAAAGTATCCGCGAGATTGCACTGTGACAGCCGGATATGTCCAGTGCAGGCGGCAGGGAGGAGCAGATATCAGAAAGGGAAGATGTCTGAGAAAAACAGAAGTGAAAATTTAGCAGAGACAGGAGGAGAAAACATGAGCATATCAATAGTATATTGGAGCGGAACAGGAAATACCCAGGCGATGGCAGAGGCTGTTGCGGAAGGAATCAGGGAAGCAGGAGCAGAGGCGGAAGTTATAGATGTGGGCATGGCAGAGGCGGAGAAGCTGGCGAAAGAAGAAGCTTTTGCGCTTGGTTGTCCGTCCATGGGCGCGGAACAGCTGGAAGAGTCAGAGATGGAACCATTTGTAGAAAAGCTGGAATCAATGGTATCTGGTAAAAGGATTCTTTTGTTTGGTTCTTACGGCTGGGGAGACGGAGAGTGGATGAGAGAGTGGGCGCAGCGTATGAAAGAAGCAGGCGCGGTGCTTGTGCGTGAGGAAGGTGTGATTGCAAACGAAGCCCCGGATGAAGAGGCGCTCGCAGAGTGCCGATTAGCCGGAAAAGAGCTGGTTTAAGCTGTTGTATCCCGTTCTGAGCGGACAATATAATTTCATGCAAAGCCGTTGACAAAACTGATCTGGGACGCATATGATAAGATATCGGTAAAAATTATTACGAGTGTGTCAACGGAGGGCGAGAAGGGTATGGATAAAAATACACTGTTCGGAATACTGATACCATTTGCCGGGACTATACTTGGCTCGGCAATGGTATTTTTTATGAGAAAAGAAATAAACCAGAAGCTTGAGAAAACGCTGCTCGGATTCGCGTCCGGGGTCATGATCGCGGCGTCGGTATGGTCGCTTCTAATTCCGGCAATCGAGATGGCGGAGGAAAAGGGTGGGATCTCATGGTTCCCGCCTGCAGTGGGATTTCTGCTGGGCATGGGCTTCTTATTGCTTTTAGATACCCTGACACCACATTTGCATTACAAAGACGAAAAGCCAGAGGGCGTTCCTGCCCATTTAAAAAAAACAACAATGCTTGTCCTTGCAGTTACATTGCATAATATCCCCGAAGGTATGGCGGTGGGCGTGACCTTTGCCGGTGTGTTGGCGGACAATACGCTGATGACGATAGCGGGGGCGTTCGCGCTGTCCATCGGTATTGCTATCCAGAATTTCCCAGAAGGCGCGATCATTTCCATGCCGCTTAAAAGTCAGGGGCTGTCCAAGGGAAAAGCGTTTGTATACGGGGCGTTGTCGGGCATCGTGGAGCCAGCTGCCGCGCTTATTACGATCCTGCTCACCGGATTTGTCGTGCCTCTTCTGCCCTATCTTTTATCTTTCGCAGCGGGGGCAATGATCTACGTGGTGGTAGAGGAACTGATTCCCGAGGCGCAGGCAGGAGAGCACTCGAATATTAGTACCGTGGGCGTTGCCATAGGGTTTGTGCTTATGATGATACTGGATGTAGCTTTAGGATAGCAGGGGATGCTGCAGCATCCCCTGCTATTTTGCCGATGCCTGTGCTGAAAGTTCAGCCAGCGCTCTGATCTGATATCCCATCTCCTCCCATTTCCCAAGCAGTTCATCCAATATCTCTGCGTTAGTGCGTGACGTGTTGTGTAACAGGACGATTGCGCCGGGATGGATGCGTCCGATTAGCTTGTCAAAGGCCTCTTCTTTTGTGGGCTGGTCATTTTCGTACCAGTCTACATAGGCCAGGCTCCAGAAAAAGGTCTGGTAGCCCAATTGTTGAGCGTTCTTTAGGTTTGATTCGCTGTATTTTCCCTGGGGGGGCCGGTAGAACTTAGTCATTTCCTCACCTGTAACCTCTTTGTATGCGTCTTCTACATCTGTTAGTTCTTTTTGAAATATTTCCATAGCCGAGATTTGTGCCATATCAGGATGATGCCATGTGTGGTTGCCCACGGTGTGCCCCTCCGAGATCATTCTTTTGATCAGTTCAGGATTTGATTCTATGTAAGTGCCTACGACGAAAAATGTGGCGGGGGCGCCGTGCTTTTTCAATGCGTCCAGTATCTGCGGCGTATTGCCGTTTTCATACCCGCAGTCGAATGTCAGATACAGGATTTTTTCGTTGGTATCCTGCGCATAGAAAGCGTCATATTGCGCCAATTCTTCAAAGGTGGCGTTGGCGACAGGAGGCTGCCCCTCCTCCTGAAAGCTCAGTCCCCAGTTTCCCTCTGCCGAAGTCTCTACTGCCTCTGCATTTTTGTGAAAAGGCGTATGATCCAGAAAAAAACCGATCCCTGTGCCTAGTGTGTAAGCGGCGAGAAAAATAAGGAGAACAGCGCCCGCCTTTTTTGTCAAGAGGGTATTTCTGATAAATAGAGAAAATGTGTGTGAAAAAGAATTTCTCATATGGTCATCCCGTCTTAGCGCCGATGGATACCGGCGCAATTGTGATTTGTAGATAATATATGACTGGCGGGGCAAAATAATGAAGTATGATGTGCGTAATCATGAGGACACCAATATACGGCAGGTAGACATTTCCAGTGCGGGGTAGTAAAATATTACAGGAAAATCGAGTCAAAGAATGGAGAGCATAATGAAAAGATCAGTAATGTTTTTTGATATTGACGGTACTCTTCTAAGTGAAATCACGCGCAAGATACCGCGGAGCGCCATTGACGCGCTCAAAGAGGCAAAGAAGAGAGGGCATCTGTTGTTTATCAATACAGGAAGGACAAGATGCAGTATCCCGGAAGAGATCAAGAGATTTCCCTTTGACGGGTACCTGTGCGGATGCGGGACATGCCTCATTTATCGGGATGAGGTGCTGTTTGCCCGCTCGCTGCCAGAGGCAAGGGGAAAAGAGATACTTGAGAAGATACCAGAGTATGGATTGGGCGGCATAGCAGAAGGGCCGGAGGATGTCTATTTTCCGAAGCGGATGAGCAGGTTTGACGGGCTGGAGAGCTCGAGAAGATATTTTCAAGAGAAAGGACTGGGAATCGAACGCTACATTGAAGATCAGGGATTTGTGTATGATAAGCTGCTTGTCTACGCGGATGAGAAGAGCGATCTGGATGGATTCTTAAAGTTTATTGAGGAGGATCTGACAGCGATCGATAGGGGAAGGAACACATACGAGATCATTCAGAAAGGATATTCCAAAGCGACAGCGTGTGGGTTTATACTTGATAAGCTGAGCTTTTCAAAGGAGCAGGCGTATGTGTTCGGTGACAGCAGCAATGATCTTGAGATGTTCCGTTTCGCGGATCATACGGTAGCAATGGGCAGGCACGACGATGTGCTGGAGCCGTACACAGAGTATGTGACAAAAAGCGTTGAGGATGACGGAATTGCCTTTGCGATGAAATATTACGGACTGATATAAACGGATAGAAAAATAACACGGGGTAAGGAGAGTGTACACATGATACAGATTAGGGAACTGAAGAAGAATTTCGATGATGTCTGTGCGGTCAGCGGTCTTTCGCTGAATATTCCTGAAGGGACTCTTTTTGGAATATTAGGCACAAACGGAGCAGGGAAAACAACCATGCTCCGTATTTTATCTGGTATTCTGGAGGCGGATGGAGGAGAGATTATAATTGACGGGGAACCGCTTGATAAAGCGAAGGAAAAGATATTTTTTTTGTCGGACAGCCCGTATTATTTTCCCAATGCAGGAATGGAACAGATGGCAAAATTTTATGAGGACCAGTATCCGGACATGGACCGGGAGTCAGTTGCATTCATGGCGGAGGCTCTGGAGCTGGATATGAGCCGCCCCCTTCGTACCTTTTCAAAAGGGATGAAACGTCAGGCATTTCTCATTCTTGCTCTGTGCGCACGGACAAAATATCTGCTCTGCGACGAGGTGTTCGACGGCCTTGATCCGATTGTGGCAGAGGTGATGAAGAATCTGTTCCGGCAGGAGATGAGAGAAAGAAGATTTACAGCAGTCGTTGCTTCTCACCGCCTGAACGAGCTGGAGGATATCTGTGGGAATATTGCGATCCTCCACAAAGGTGGTCTTGTGACCGCGGGAGATATGAAGAACAGGGCGGAGCATGTAAAGAAATTCCAGTGTGTTTTTGAAGAAGAAGAGGACACCGGCAGGATTGCGTCGGAACTTCAAAAGGATCTTGATATCGTACGAAGCCACGTAGATGGAAGCTTTGTAACGTTGGTCGTCCGTGATAAAACGAATGATGCAAAGGAAATTCTGACATCGCGGGCAGCGGTGCTGATAAGGGAAGCACCCATGAGTTTAGAAGAAGTCTTTATCGCAGAAATGGAGGGCAGGGATTATGACATTCGGAAAGTGCTTCATTAACTGGATAAAGGAGGCGGGAAGAGGACATCTTTGTGCTTTTGCGGGATGGGGGACGATGTTTGTATATGGAGTCCTGCTGATAACCCGTTTGAGTTTCAATACCGATTATACATATTTTGGGGTTGGAAGCGTAGAACTGATCTGGGTCTGCGTAGGACTGGGGCTGTTCCTTGGGTTTTCGGAATTTTTTTATCTGTTGCAGCAAAAGAAACAGGATTTTTATTACAGCCTGCCGGTGAAAAAAGATGTAATTTTCTGGAGCAGGTATGTTCACGGGCTCGTACATTTCCTTGTGCCATTCCTTCTTGTCATGGCGGTGTGCGGTGTCTATCAGGCGTCGCTGGACATGGTCTTCGCACCTTTTACAGGGAGCTATACAGCCAAGAGCATGCTCATTTTTACAGGGGTGTTCCTGATCTTTTATCACATCGGGATCCTCTGTGTTACTATATGTGGAAATATTATTTCCGCAGTGTTGGTATGCGCTTCGTTTATCCTGTATTTCCCAGTTTTTATCCGAAATGTGCTAACTACATTTTGTGAAAATTATTTTATAACATATTATAGAATAGAATTACTTGAGAAATTAAATAATATCCTATCTCCTTTTGACTTATCTGTGAGTATGAGTGGGGGCGGGGTTTTTGAAAAGCCCCTTGTCCTCCGGTTTGCCCCGTCAGGGATATGGGTAGCGGCTGCCGCCATCTGGATTCTTGTTCTGTTCTTCCTTGTGGTGATGGCATCCGGAAAACGAAGGGCAGAGCGGACAGGAAGGATCTTTACTCTAACAGCAGCGGAGCGGATATGCGAGACTGCGATTGCATTTCTCTCAGGTATGTGGGTAGCTGGATTTATTATCGATGTGTCCGGGATGGCAAAGAGCCGTCCGTTATGGACAGGTGTTTTGGGAGCGGCAGTGAGCATCATTGTGGTATGCTGCGTGCATTTTCTTTTGGAAGCGATTATGAAGAAAACAGATATAAAATTCTCCCGGAGAAAATGGCAGCTTGTGGCTGTGTGTGTAGCGGCAGCAGGGATGTCCGCGGCGTTTCCTGTGGGAGCTCCTGCTTATGACGGATATCTTCCAGAGCAGGTTGCTGCGGTAGGCATCAGTGTGGATGGTATCAACATGGATTACGATACCTATCTTGAGGTGAGCCGTAAGAATGAGTGTTATGAAGCGGACTCACAGATGGAGAAATATACGCTGTCATCAGAAGGAAAGACTGCGGTTATGGGGTGGCTGCGGACAGTGGCAGAGCAGAGGAGAACGTCAGAGGCGTATACTTATGCGGATGTGTGCTTTTTGACAGAGGACGGCAGCAGCCATTACCGTTCTTATCCTGTCAGCCGGGAAGCAGTGGAAGCATTTGCCGCTGTTTATGAGACAGAGGAGTACAAACGGATTGCCTATCCGGCTGTGGAGTTGGAAGCTGTTTCGGAAAACCGCTTTACATGGGATGACGGTATTAGTTCCTCCGGGCTCAAGATGTCAGGAGATGAGAAGGAGGCGATGATTGCCGCATACAGAGAGGACGTGGCAGAACTCCGGATGGAAGAGCTTCACACGACGCTTCCGCTAGGGGAAGTGAAGATCAAGTCATCAAAGACCGGCGGGACAACAGATATGCTTATCTACCCCTTTTTTGAGCACACTTGTGCCCTGCTAAAGAAGTGTGGTGTTGACACTGGAAAAACATTAGCGTCTTACCCGGTGAAGTCAGTGGAAGTCATGGAGAGTTATTATGTCCCTGCAGGTACTTCCGGCGGGGTATCAAGATCATATTATGAAGCTCCAGATGAGGTGGAAGAATGGAAGCAGAAGCTGGCGCCCTATGAACTGGATCTTCAGCCCCTTTTCTATCCATTGGATCACTCGAAGGATATCACTATAGAGGTGGAGGATGTGGAAACCAATTCTACAAGTTATGTTTCTTGTGCACTCCTGCCTGAAATGTAAGACTGGTGTATAAGAGTTTTCTGGCAGAGCCGACAGGATTCTTCTTTTTTCTTTCTGATACAGTGGTATACTGTGGCAGATCATAGTAGCATATGCGGTATTCCTGAATATGAGGCATACATACGGCGGATGCCGCAAAAAGAAGGAGGAAGAATATGACAAAAAAGAGGATCATTCTCATAGCGGCAGCGCTCGCCGTACTTATCACAGGAGCCGTGATAGGAACCAATCTGTACAGAAACCGTTTTGACGCGGGAGAATATGTACAGGCAGTATTGGATGTATCTTATAAAAACGAGACGGAGCAGTATGTTGAGATCACGGGGGTGTCAAAGGAAGAGGCAGAGCAAATATTTGAGAATAATCTGGATGCGACGATGGAAGGATTTGAGGCGTCCGATATGCCACAGGAATTCATACCCCAATACCGTGAGCTTTTCTCGGAACTTGCGCAAAAAGTCAGTTATACGGTGGAAGATCCTATAAGAGAGGAAAATGACGTCTATGAGGTGCTGGTGAAAGTCAAACCTATCACCCTGTTCCCGGATACTCACAGCACGTTCCAGAAGAAAGCCAAGGAGTATGCAGATCAGGTGACAGACAGTGTGATGAACGGGGGAGCGATGCCTTCAGATGAAGAGATGCAAAAAGAGATCTATCAGATCTATTATGACGTGCTGAAGGAAAAGATCGATACGGGGATGCTCTACGGTGAGGCGAAAAATATTACACTTCAGGTGAAGAAAGAGGGCAGCAGAGAATTTTCAGTCTCGCAGGATGATATGGACAGGCTGGATGCCCTGCTGATCGAGGATGCGCAGGCAGAATAGGGGAGGACGAAAAGGCATTATCATGGAAGAGATTGATTTCATGATAATGCTTTTTTGAAATTTATTTTATTTGTAGTGCAGTCCCGTTTTCGAATTTAACCATGGATTTATAAAAATTTCATCTTATTGACCGGCCAGTAGCGGAACACTGCTTTTCCCAGTATCTCATCTTCAGTGACGAAGGTGTGTTCCCAGTAGCGGGAGTCCCGGGAGTTGTTGCGATTGTCTCCCATGACAAAATAGCAGTCTTCAGGTACGGTGTAAGGACCAAAAGAGCCCTCCATGGGTTCTTTTGTCTCAACATCTTCAAGAGGCGTGTCAGAACCGTTGATATAGATGTGGCCGTCCCTGATCTCCACAGTTTCCCCGGGCAGACCGATGATACGCTTGATAAAAAGCTGACTTTCGTCATCTGGATATCGGAAGATAATAATGTCAAATCGTTCCGGTTCCCCGAGTACATATGCCAGTCGGTTTCCAAATACCCGATCGCCGGGCATAATTGTGTCCTCCATAGAACTAGACGGGATCTGCGCGTTTACAATAACGAAATTATTGATCAAAAGAGCGGCGGCAATTGCAGCTATGAAAGCGGCTGCCCATTGGAGCAGCTCCTTTATAATGGACCGCTTTGCGTCGCGTGATTTTCTTTGTGTCATAATATAACCCGCTTTCTGTACTGATTTGTGCCTGATGTATCAGCCCTGTCATTATATCAGATATTTTCAGAGCTGTACAATCTTTTCTTCCTGCCGCTGATTGCGGGGAACTAAGATAGAAAGAAAAAGCAGGCACAGGCTTCTTTGAAATTTCCCATGATTAGGCATATATATAGATACGATTGATATTTGCCAGATAAGGAGTTTAAATTATGATAGAGAAACGGTTTCAGGTAGCAGCAGCGTGCTTTATTACACTTGCCTCTCTTCTGCTGACTTCCTGCGGGAATGCGGGCGCATGGATTCAATTGGAGCAGACACTGCTGGATTCGGGAGGAAACTACGAGACAATCGGGGAAGTGCCGGACTATGGGGGTGATCCCTATGTGGAGATCAATGACAACGAACCGGAATTTACCGAGGAAGAGCTGACCGTGGATTCCTATGAGACATACAGTGAGTTGGACAGCTTAGGCAGATGTGGAACGGCGCAGGCATGTGTCGGGGAGGATCTAATGCCTGATGAGGCGCGGGAAGAATACATAAAGGAGCATCCTCGCATGGTAAGTATAACACAAATCTACGACATGTCCTGCATCGGGAAGAAAGCCACTGATCCGTCCATAGGAACACCATTTGCCGCTATGCTTTGTGGGTTCGGAACAACTCTTCCGCTTATACCCATAGGCGTTTGCTGGAATTGTTGTTGTGGCTGCTGTACCTGAAGATTTTGCTGAAACTGCTGTAATCCCTCTAATCGCTCTATGTATGGCTGTTACGGGTTGTGCTGTTGATTGTAATTATTCATCTGTGGATAATATGGTTGATACGTCTACATAAGGATTTTCCTCCTTTATTTCCTCTAAGGCTTCTTGAAACACATGGACTGACGTTGACTGGCATCCAATTGGAATCTTCTGCATTTCCGGGTGAAAAAATTTTTCTCTAAAAACTCATCCGTAAACATAGGAATACCTCCTTATGCTTAAATTTTTGCATAAAAAAAGAATGCTACTGCCTAGCGTTCACACAGAGGCCATATTAAATTTTACATAAAACTAAAAGAACATCCTCGGCATTTTCCTTTCTTTTAGTCTGTTTTGCTTACCCCTATGATTACCTTTTGATTTTTAAAAAAACAAAAAACGCTTCAAACCCAGTAAAATCAAGGTTTTTCAGCGTTTTGAAAAACAGGGGATGAGAGAATCGAACTCCCACCAAAGGTTTTGGAGACCCCTATCATACCATTTGACCAATCCCCTGTATATGCGGCATGCTCACGCAAGCCACTTATTTAGTATACTGTGACACATTTCATTTGTCAAGATTTTTTTATATTTCAGGGACTATTCAGCTGTAGGTTTGTCAAACATGTATTGTAATCCTAAAGTTGTGGGACTTGTATCTTGCGGAGAGAAGCGATAAAATGGATGACTTCCATATATCTGCGAAACTGATGAGGAATATAAGGGGCATAAAGATAAAAAGACGATGTGGCTGATGGGATAATTCCCATGACCGCATCGTCTTTTCATCTTTGCAGGGTAAAGTTCTGTTTTTATTTACAGGATGCCGAAGTCCTTCATTACTTTCTCAAGCAGTGCTTTATGCGCAGGCTCGATCTCTGTCAGCGGTGCCCTGAGGGGTCCCACATCTTTCCCCATCATGTTCATAGCCGTTTTAACCGGAATAGGGTTGACTTCACAGAAAAGGGCGTCACAGATAGGAAGCGCGTCAAGCTGCATCTTTAGGCTGGTTTCCATGTCCCCGTTTAAATATTTGGCAACCATTTCGTGTACATAGCGTGGAGCCACATTGGAGAGCACAGAGATCACGCCGATACCGCCCAGTGAAAGGAGCGGGATAACCTGATCGTCATTACCAGAGTACAGGTCAATATTGCCATCACAAAGATGCATGATCTGCGCCGCTGCTCCGATATTTCCAGAAGCTTCCTTTACACCTACGATATTATCAACATTTTTGACAAGGTGAGCCAGTGTCTGTGGCTGGATGTTGCAGCCGGTACGACTCGGTACATTATACACAATGGCAGGAATTTTCACCTCATTACAGATTTGTGTATAGTGAGCGATGAGTCCGTTCTGCGTAGCTTTATTATAGTAAGGAGTTACAAGGAGAAGGCCATCGGCTCCATCCTTTTCTGCTTCTTTTGAAAGTTCGATGGCAGTCCGTGTGCAGTTGGAACCTGTTCCCGCGATGACGGGGATTCTGTGATTCACACGCTCAACCGTGAAACGGATTGCTTCGCTGTGCTCTGCTTCTGTCATAGTAGCAGATTCGCCGGTGGTGCCGCAGATGATGATGGCATCTGTGCCTTCCGCGATCTGTTCTTCAAGCATTTCGTCGAGTTTGTCATAATTGATGGTCAGGTCTTCCTTCATTGGGGTGACGATCGCCACACCTGCTCCCTTAAAAATTGCCATATTTTTTCCTCCTCTTAATAAAATGTATGATGAGAATCGTTTTTATAGTCCAGTCGCGCCATTGTATGTCTGAATTGTTGAGGCATAAAAGAAACGGCAGGGTGTGCCGTCTCAAAATATACTCAACCGTATAATACAGATAGCACTCCATCCTGCGATGACAGTCATGCCGCTGTTCACGACATGCCCAAGGATAAAACTTCAGGCATTCCATCCTTTCGGCATCTTCCCCTTTCCGATGAGTTCTACTGTCCCTGATACATCCGTCATCGTACTCATGAAAAATGCAACCTCTATCTCTTATTCCTATTTTTAGGAAAATCATAACACCCCCCTGTAATGATGTCAACCATTTTCACCCATATCCCTTTGACAATTACTGATAACCGTGATAAAATACAGACGCTCAAGGTGTAAATGACAAAATTTTCATTTGCACCTTTTTTACGCGGTTTTACAAAATACAACAAGATAACTTTCCGCTGGAGAAAGGCGGAGAGCGGGAAAGGAGAGCCGTTGTGCTAACGATCAGTGATTATGTAAAAGCAAAGACACTTGAGGAGGCGTACGAACTGAATCAGGCGAGGAACAGCCGTGTCATGGGCGGAATGATGTGGATGCGCCTTGGCAATGGGAAGGTCAGGACGGTCATCGATCTGTCGGAACTGGGACTGGATCAGATCGAAGAGACAGAGAATGTGATCAAAATTGGCGCTATGTGTACTCTACGTCAGATAGAGCAGTGCGAGGCATTGAAGGAAATGTACGGGGACGGGATCGCGGAGGCTGTCCGCCACATTGTGGGAGTGCAGTTTCGGAATCAGGCCACTGTAGGCGGGAGTATTTACGGGAGATTTGGTTTTTCGGACGTGCTGACAGCGTTTCTGGCTCTGGATACATTTGTGGAGCTGTATAACAGCGGTATCATCCGTCTTTCAGAGTTTGTAAACCGAAAGCCAGACAAGGATATCCTGCTCTCCATCATTGTAAGGAAAAGTAAGCGGCAGTTCCGTTATGAATCTGTACGTCGGACAAAGACGGATTTCCCGGTGATTGCTTGTTCCGTAGTGACAGGCATGGTACACGGGAAAGAAACATGGTACTTTTCTGTGGGAGCAAGACCTATGAAAGCGGCTCTTATTGAGAAGCAGTGGGAAATACCGAAAGATTCACCGGAAGAAGTGATCGCCGAGTACGCATATCAGGCGGCGGCTGAGTTTAATTATGGGACAAACATGCGGGGAAGCGCCGGGTACAGACAGCATCTGGCAGAAGTGCTCATCCGTCGGGAGATGAGTTCGATCTTAGCGGAGGAAAGATAGATGGAGATACAGTTTATACTGAATAAAAAACAGGTGAGCGTGGAAGTAGGTCCGGACGCTGTCCTGCTGGATGTACTTAGAGATCTTGGCTGTAAAAGTGTGAAATGCGGCTGTGAGACGACAAACTGTGGGCTGTGTACTGTGTGGATCGACGGAAAATCCCGTCTTTCCTGCTCTGTTTTGGCGGCAAGCGCCGCAGGGCACGAAGTTACCACGATGGAAGGCGTTGAGAAGGAAGCGGCAAGATTCGGCGAATTTTTGGCGGCGGAAGGGGCGGAACAGTGTGGCTTTTGTTCGCCGGGATTTATCATGAACGTGCTTGCCATGTTCCGTGAACTGACTGATCCTACGGTCGAGGAGATCAAGGAATATCTGGCGGGAAATCTGTGCCGCTGTACAGGCTATATGGGACAGCTTCGGGCAATTCAAAAGTATATGGCGTCACAAAAAGGGGAAAATGGAATGGCGGCAGAAAAAACACCTGCAGAGGAGGCGAGGGTATGAATACAGTGACAGAGAGAATCAATGTAAAAAATCTGCGGATCGTAAACCAGTCTGTGCCGAAGGTGGACGCACCGTCGCTGGTGACAGGGAAAGCAGTATATACAAATGACCTTGCACCGTCAGATTGTCTGATTGTCAAAGTACTGCGGAGCCCTCACGCGCACGCGCTCATTAAAGAGATCAACACAGCGCGCGCGGAGGCGGTTCCGGGTATTGAATGTATTCTGACATACAGAGACTGCCCGGATAAGCGGTTTACCATGGCAGGCCAGACTTATCCTGAGCCCAGCCCGTATGATAGGCTCATTCTTGACCAGAGAGTTCGTTTTGTGGGAGATGCAGCGGCGATTGTAGCTGGAACATCTGAAGAAGCTGTCAAGAAGGCAATGAAGCTGATTAAAGTAAAATATGAAGTACTGGAACCAGTGCTGGATTTCAGAAAAGCGAAAGATAATCCCATCCTCGTGCACCCGGAGGATAACTGGAAGAGCCTTTGCCCGGTAGGGGCAGACAATAAGAGAAACCTGTGCGCCCATGGCGTGAATGAGGACGGCGATATTGAGGGGGCGCTGGCGTCCTGCGATTATGTGATAGACCGTGTATACCATACGAAGGCGAACCAGCAGGCGATGATGGAAACATTTCGTACTTATACTTATTTAGATACATACGGAAGGCTGAATATCGTGTCCTCCACGCAGGTTCCCTTCCATGTCCGCCGCATCCTTGCGAACGCACTAGATATCCCGAAATCTAAGATCCGGGTAGTAAAGCCAAGAATCGGCGGAGGTTTCGGGGCGAAACAGACCTCTGTATCAGAAGTCTATCCGGCAATCGTTACATGGAAAACCGGGAAGCCGGCAAAGATCATTTATACAAGGGAAGAATCGCTTATTGCGTCCTCTCCGCGCCATGAGATGGAGATGCATGTCCGCCTCGGCGCTGACAAAGAGGGAAATATCAAAGGAATCGATCTCTATACGCTCTCGAATACAGGCGCTTTTGGAGAACATGGACCAACTACAGTCGGACTGTCCGGACATAAATCCATTCCTCTGTACGGGAAAGCGGAGGCGTTCCGTTTCACTTACGATGTGGTGTACACCAATGTCATGTCCGCGGGGGCATACCGAGGATACGGCGCAACTCAGGGGATCTTCGCAGTGGAATCTGCGGTAAATGAGCTTGCGCAGGTACTGGGCATGGATCCGACGGTCCTGCGTGAGAAGAATATGGTCCGTGAAGGACAGACCATGCCTGCTTATTATGGAGAAAAGGCGCAGAGTTGTGCCCTTGACCGCTGTTTGGAGCGGGCGAAAGAGATGATCGGCTGGGATGAAAAATATCCGTACCGCGACATAGGGAACGGAAAGGTCCGCGGAGTCGGAGTGGCGATGGCAATGCAGGGATCGGGTATTTCCAGCGTGGATACAGGATCTGTTGTAATTAAGGTAAATGACGATGGATTTTACAGCCTGATGATAGGGGCTACAGATATGGGAACTGGCTGCGACACCATCCTTTCCCAGATGGCGGCAGAGTGTCTGGACTGCGGGATGGATGAGATTATTGTGTCCGGCGTGGATACGGATGTTTCACCTTATGACTGCGGTTCTTACGCCTCTAGCACAACTTACGTGACGGGGATGGCGGTCCTCAAAACTTGTGAAACACTGCGGGAGAAGATCTGTAAGCGGGGAGCAGAGTATTTAGGATGCCCGGCGGAGGATGTAGAATTTGACGGGCAGAAAGTGACGAACTTAAAGACTGGAGAATCGATCTCAAGGAAAGATATCGGCAACAAGGTAATGTGTTTCAGCAATGCTCCTCTGTCAGCGAGCGAGGCATTCTCGTCACCAACTTCACCGCCGCCGTTTATGGCAGGTATCGCGGAGGTGGAGATAGATAAAGAGACAGGAGTGACTGAATTGGTAGATTATGCCGCTGTCGTGGATTGTGGAACCGTTGTAAATCCGAGTCTGGCGCGTGTTCAGACAGAGGGCGGTATCGCGCAGGGTATAGGAATGGCGTTGTATGAGGATGTCGTCTATAGTGCAAAGGGCAGAAATTACAGTAATTCCTTTATGCAGTACAAGATTCCGAGCCGCCTTGATGTAGGGACAATCCGCGTGGAGTTTGAGAGTAGTTATGAGCCGACAGGACCATTTGGCGCGAAATCCATCGGTGAGATCGTGATCAATACTCCTTCCCCAGCTATATCAAATGCGATTCAGAATGCGACAGGAGTAATCATACGGGAGCTGCCTATGACAGCGGAGAAAATCTACAGGGGGATGCAGGAAAATAAAGGGCTGTAAATACATCTGTTATTTGTCCATGGCGGAAAGATGTGTTTTGCCTCTGGTACTTATATTGCCGCACAGGAAAAGAACCCGGCGTCCGTCGGATATACATAACTCTCCCCGATGGTTTTTAACAGGATGACATTGAGTTTCCCATTAAGGTTCTTTTTGTCCAGTGTGATGGCGGATTTGAGCTCTGCCATAGGGATCCCACACTCGTAAGGCAGGTTATAAATGCTGAGAGCTTTTTTGATCTGTTCTGCGCATCCGCCTTCCGTAAGTCCTTTTTCTTCCGCTATTTTTGTGATTTGGTACATACCGATACCCACTGCTTCCCCGTGGCTTTCCCGCTCATACTGATAATATTGCTCGATGGTGTGTGCCAGGGTGTGGCCGAAGTTTAAGAGCATGCGTTCCCCGGTGTCGAATTGGTCCGCCTCTACGACGGTCCGCTTGATATCCACGCATCGGGCAATGATATCGGTGAGCTCCGGCTTTAAGTTTTCAAAAGAGGCGTGGGCGCAGAGACGTCCGAACAGGTCTCTATCCTTGATGCATCCGTACTTGATAACTTCTCCCATGCCATCGCTGATGAAATGGGGCGGAAGCGTATCGAGGACGGACGGATCAATAAGCACCATTTTAGGATGAAAGAAAGCCCCTACGAGATTTTTCCCTTGGGGAAGATCTACGGCGACTTTCCCGCCAACAGAGGAGTCCACCTGCGCGAGAAGGGAGGTGGGGATCTGAACCAGCTTTATGCCTCGCAGATAGCTGGCGGCGGCGAACCCTGCAAGATCGCCGATAACTCCGCCGCCAAGTGCGATGATAAGATCACTCCTTGTGAGCTTTGCATCAAGCAGTGCAGAGTAAATTCTGGGAAGTGTCTGAAAATTTTTTGTCGGTTCTCCGTGGGGGAGCATAAGAGTGTGACACTCATAGCCGCCAAGAGATTTCAGCAGCCTGTCTTTGTACAGTGGGAATACGTTATCATCAGAGAGTACCATGATCCGTTTTCCGTGGAAGATCCCGGAAATATATTTCCCCGCGTCAGAGAGTATCCCGTTTTCAATATAAATAGGGTAACTGTTTTCTCCCAGATTTACTGTCAGCTTCATGTTTGTATCTCCTAAATTGTTTTTCCGACTACTTTTGCGATTTGTTTTACTTCGCAGAGAAGATTGTCGTATTTCTCTGGCTTTAAGGACTGTGCCCCATCGCACAGTGCGCATTCCGGATTGTTGTGGACTTCAATCATAAGACCGTCTGCTCCGGCAGCTACGGCGGCCTTCGCCATAGGTTCTACAAGCCACCACTTTCCGCCGGCATGGCTGGGGTCTACGACGACGGGAAGATGAGTTTTTTTGCGCAGCACAGGGATACTCTGAAGATCCAGAGTGTTCCTTGTGTAAGTTTCGAACGTACGAATGCCGCGTTCGCAGAGGATCACGTTCTCGTTGCCGGATGCCATAATATATTCGGCGGACATGATCCATTCTTCATAGGTGGCGTTGAGTCCCCGCTTTAAGAGGATGGGACGGTCAAGCTGGCCGAGCTGCTTAAGTAAGTCAAAGTTCTGCATGTTGCGGGCGCCGATCTGAATGAGATCTACTTTCTCGTTAAATACATCCAGATACTGCGGGGCCATCAACTCTGTTACGATGGGCAGTCCCACTTCCTCTTTCACAGCGCAGAGGATCTCAAGCCCTTCTAGTCCTAATCCCTGAAATGAGTATGGACTTGTTCTCGGCTTGAATGCGCCCCCTCTTAAGAGGTTCGCGCCGGAAGCTTTTGCGGCTTTTGCAATTTCAAGAACCTGCTCAAAGGATTCTACAGAACAAGGTCCCGCGATCAGTCCCATATGCCCGCTGCCGATCTTTACGCCGGATACGTCAACCACAGAATCTTCTGGATGGAAGGCGCGGTTGGCCAGTTTATACGGCTCCTGTACATGCATGACTTTGTCAACACAGCTGTCTACTTCAAATAGTCTGGGATCAATCAGCGTGGTATCTCCGATACAGCCGATGATCGTCATTTCCGTGCCGCGGACAATGTGAGTGTCAAGACCTCTGTTTTTGACGAGGTTCTCTACGCGGCTTATATTTTCTTCTGTTGTATGCGGTTTTAATACAATAATCATTTTTATTTCCCTCCGGTCTGGTCATATTGAAAATTATCAGTATAATAAATAATTGATATAAAAACATCAATGCTAACTTCGCACTGTAAAATTTTAGTTGTTTAAAGTGCGAAATCATTAGTATCATAAAACATCCTTATGCAAATGTCAACTGTTGGTTGTCGGTTTTCACAAATACATGACAAAATGGAAGACTTATGTTATACTACATTTTAGGTCAAAAGAAATCAAAGGAGCCATAACATAAATGATTATGAAAAGAGTACTATTGAAGCTGAGCGGAGAAGCGCTCGCGGGAGATAAAAAGACAGGGTTTGACGAGGCTACCTGTATCGGTGTGGCAGAGCAGGTAAAAAAGCTTGTCGACGGCGGTATCCAAGTTGCTATCGTAACAGGCGGCGGAAACTTCTGGAGAGGCAGAACAAGCGAGACGATCGACCGCACGAAGGCTGATCAGATCGGTATGCTGGCGACGGTGATGAACTGTATCTACGTATCTGACATCTTCCGGCATGTGGGGATGAAAACAGAAGTGTTCACTCCATTTGTATGCGGTGCGTTTACTTCATTGTTTTCCAAAGATGCGGCTGTGGAGGCGCTGGAAAGCGGAAAGGTTGTCTTTTTTGCCGGCGGTACGGGACATCCGTATTTCTCAACGGATACGGGTGCGGTGTTAAGAGCCATTGAGATTGAGGCGGACGCCATGCTTCTTGCAAAAGCTATCGACGGTATCTATGACAGTGACCCGAAGGTGAACTCAGCGGCCATAAAATACGACGAAATCTCCATTCAAGAAGTGATCGATAAGAAGCTGGCGGCAGTAGACCTGACGGCATCGATCATGTGTCTTGAGAATAAGATGCCTATGCTGGTGTTCGGGCTGAATGAAGAAAACAGTATTGTGGAGACGATGAGCGGTAATTTCACAGGGACGAAAGTGACAGTATAGACAGATGGGAACGGGCAAAACCAGTATAGGTAAGATGTGGGAAACGCAGGCGGATTTGCCCTATAAACAGAGAATGTAAAATACAGGAGGAATGACAATATGAATGAAAAGGTTGCGGTTTATGACGGGAAAATGACAAAGACACTTAATAATCTTGACACGGAGCTGGCTACGGTTCGTGCGGGGCGTGCTAATCCTCATGTGCTGGATAAGCTGACGGTAGATTATTATGGATCACCGACTCCGATCCAGCAGGTGGCGAACGTATCTGTTCCTGAGGCGCGTATGATCCAGATTCAGCCGTGGGAAAAGAGCATGCTTAAGGAGATTGAGAAAGCGATCCTGATGTCTGATATTGGGATCAATCCTACCAACGACGGTTCCACAATCCGTCTTGTATTCCCGGAACTTACAGAGGAGCGCAGAAAGGAACTGGCAAAGGATGTAAAGAAAAAGGGAGAGGCGGCGAAAGTCGCTGTCCGCAACATCCGCAGGGATGGTAACGTAGCGTTTAAGAAATTGAAAGGCACGGAGATCTCTGAGGACGGGATCAAGGATCTGGAGGATGAACTTCAGAAGATCACAGACAAATATGTTGAGAAGATTGACAAGATGGTAGAGGCAAAAGTGAAAGAGATCATGACAATATAATTGCCGTGCAACAGTTCCGGCAGGCGCGTAAAGGCGCGGCATGCTGTGACATAAATCAGATAGGAAGAAGGGGGCTTTTAGAAGTAAGGCTCCCTTTTGCATGAATAAATGAGAGGTAGAGAAGATGAAGGTACCGCAGCACATTGCGATTATACTGGACGGCAACGGGCGATGGGCAAAAATGAAAGGGATGCCCAGAAATTACGGGCACGCGCAGGGGAGTAAAAATGTAGAGCGCATCTGTGAAGAAGCGTGGCGCATGGGGATAAAATACCTTACGGTGTATGCGTTTTCCACAGAAAATTGGAGCCGTCCTGACAGTGAAGTGGCAGCGCTTATGAAGCTTCTGCGCAACTATATGAAAACCTGTCTTAAGACAGCGGCAAAAAATGATATGAAGATCCGCGTAATCGGAGATATTGAACCTCTGGATGAGGATATCAAAAGCCGGATCAGGGAACTGGAGGCGGCGACTGTTGACAATGGTGGATTGAATTTTACGATTGCACTCAACTATGGCAGCAGGGATGAAATGACCCGTGCTGCCAGAATGATGGCCAAGGACTGCGCAGACGGGAAGCTGGCTGTGGCGGATATTGACGAGACGGTATTTGAGTCCTATCTGGACACGCACGGAATTCCGGACCCGGACCTGATGATCCGCACCAGCGGAGAGCAGAGATTGTCCAATTATCTGCTCTGGCAGCTGGCGTACTCAGAGTTTTATTTTACAGATGTGCCGTGGCCGGATTTTACCAAAGAAGAGCTGATTAAAGCGGTGGAAGAATATAATCACAGGCATAGAAGATTCGGCGGTGTAGAGGAGGCATAGACATGTTTAGGACAAGGTTACTAAGTGGAATACTATTGATTGTCATTGCCCTTGCCGTGCTGATCACAGGCGGGCCGCTTCTGTTCGGGGTTTTGCTCCTTATCAGCCTGATCGGGATGTCGGAGCTATATAAAGTGTTCGGTATCGAGAAGAAAGCTCCGGGCATTGTGGGATATATTTTTGCAGTATTATACTACGCCATTTTATATTTTGAGCCCCAGCTACCCGGGGAGAAGGTCACATGGTTTATGATGTTTTTTATGGGATACCTGATCTGCCAGATGGCGGTGCTTGTGTTCTCGTATCCGAAATACAATACCCAGCAGATATTCGCCGCATTTTTCGGTGTGCTCTATGTGGCGGTTATGCTGTCTTACATCTATCAGACAAGACTTCTTGAGGGCGGTGTGTTCACGGTATGGCTTGTGTTCATTTGCTCATGGGGATGCGATACCTGCGCGTACTGTGTGGGAATGCTCATTGGAAAGCACAAGATGGCGCCTGTTTTAAGTCCAAAGAAATCTGTGGAGGGCGGGATTGGCGGGATCCTCGGAGCAGCTCTCATCGGGGTGCTTTACGCTCTTGCCATCAATCACTGGGGCAATACTGGGGTGGCGATCGTGCAATATGCAGTTATCGGAGCAGTAGGCGGAGCGATCTCTCAGATTGGAGATCTGGCAGCGTCTGCCATCAAGCGCTATCACAATATTAAGGATTATGGGAAATTAATCCCCGGGCACGGCGGGATTTTGGATCGGTTTGACAGCGTGATCTTCACGGCGCCGATTATCTATTATCTTGCAGTGCTTCTGTAGAAGACGAATCATGTACGAAAGTGAGGCATGGATATGAAAAAAGCAGCGATACTCGGTTCTACGGGTTCCATTGGGACACAGACTTTAGAGATCGCGAGAACGAATAAAGACATTGGGATAACGGCGCTTGCCGCGAGAAATAATATTACCCTGCTTGAAGAGCAGATACGGGAATTTAGACCGAAGCTGGCAGCAGTGTGGAGTAGGGAAAAAGCAGCGGAGTTAAGAAGCCGTGTGCGCGATCTTGAGGTGAAGATCGTATCCGGCATGGACGGGCTTCTTGAAGTGGCATGCGAACCTGAAGCGGAGATACTGGTGACTGCCATCGTGGGGATGATCGGTATCCTGCCGACAATCGAGGCGATCAAAGCGGGAAAGGATATCGCCCTTGCAAATAAGGAGACATTGGTCACGGCAGGACATATTATCATGCCCCTTGCCAGAGAAAAAGACGTATCTATTCTTCCCGTAGACAGTGAACATAGCGCGATTTTTCAATCTCTTCAGGGAGGGCAGGAAAAAGCGCTGCACAAGATTCTTCTTACAGCTTCTGGAGGACCTTTCCGCGGAAAGAAAAGGGAGGAACTGGCCGATATACAGGTAGAGGACGCCTTAAAGCATCCGAACTGGACGATGGGACGGAAGATTACTATCGATTCTTCCACCATGGTAAATAAAGGGCTCGAGGTCATTGAGGCGAAATGGCTTTTCGGGATGAGTGTGGATCAGATACAAGTGGTTGTGCAGCCGCAGAGTATCATTCATTCTATGGTAGAGTACAAAGATGGGGCGGTGATTGCTCAGCTTGGCACGCCGGATATGAAACTTCCGATCCAGTACGCTCTCTATTATCCTGAGAGAAGATATCTGCCAGGCGACAGGCTGGATTTCTCGGCTCTGTCGCAGATCACGTTTGAGCAGCCAGACATGGACACTTTTTTCGGACTGAGGCTTGCGTATGAGGCGGGGCGGGCAGGCGGCACCCTTCCGACAGTGTTTAACGCCGCAAACGAGCGGGCAGTGGCGATGTTTCTGGAGCGTGAGATCCGTTATCTGGAGATTCCCGAGATGATACAGGCGTGCATGGAAGCACATAAGAACCTCGCGGATCCGACTGTAGAAGAGATACTAAAGACAGAGCAGGAAACATATGAATTTATAAAAAACAGGTGGTAATATATGGGTATAATCATAGCGATCCTATTATTTAGTTTTATTGTCATTTTTCATGAACTGGGACATTTTCTTATGGCAAAGAAGAATGGAATCCGGGTCAATGAATTCTCCCTCGGGCTTGGACCGACTCTGATCGGCAGGCAGATCGGTGAGACCTTTTTCTGTATCAAATTATTCCCCATAGGAGGGGCGTGCATGATGGGGGAGGATGATGTAGATGATATGTCCCCAGGCAGCTTTAACAGCAAGTCTGTGTGGGCGCGGATGTCTGTTATTGCTGGAGGACCGGTGTTTAATCTTATTTTGGCGTGGATATTCTGCGTGATTCTCATTGGGATGACGGGATATACACCCACAACAGTGGCGGAGGTGCTGGAAGGATCTTCCGCTCAGGAACAGGGCATACAGGCAGGAGATGTATTAAAAGAGATCAACGGGCGGAATCTCTATATGTGGGATGATTTGAATCTTTACACACTGACTCATTCAGCCGAGACATCGTATGAGGTGGTTTATGAGCGTGACGGCGAGGAATACACAGCTTTACTGGAACCCAAGGTACTAGAAGAGGGCCAGAGCCCGCTTATAGGAGTGGTTGCCGGGGAGCAGGAGAAGCCCGGTATTTTTGGATCCATGCAGTATGGGCTGTACAAGGTGAAATATTGGATTAACTATACGGTAGACTGTCTGCGCATGCTTTTTACCGGGCAGGCGGGACTTAGGGATTTGTCCGGCCCGGTGGGGATCGTTGATGTGGTAAACGATGTGTATGAGACGGCGGCGCCTGAGGGGGCAAGGGTTCTGTTCCTTAGTATGCTCAATTTTGGCATCCTGCTGACGGCAAACTTAGGCGTGATGAATCTTCTTCCGCTGCCGGCGCTGGACGGGGGAAGGCTGGTATTTCTGATTCTCGAAGCGGTGCGGAGAAAGCGGGTTCCACCGGAGAAGGAAGGTATGGTACATTTTGCGGGATTCGCTCTGCTGATGGTACTGATGGCAGTGGTTATGTTCAATGATATTATGAAATTATTCTGAAGATCAGAGGATATTTTTCAAGCGCCGCACGTTATTTCCAGACACTGAGGGATGTTCTAAATCAAGACGTGTGCATATATAATTAAAAGACTATATATGCAGGAGACAGTTATGAACCATATAAGAGCAATGCAGGAGACGTCGGAGAAAGGGGAACTTCAGATCAACGTGACATCTACGGTGGGGGCGCGCCCTATAGCGGATGCGCGGATATCAATCTCCTATACGGGAGTTCCGGAGAGCACATTGGAAAGAGTGGAGACAGACTCCTCAGGGCAGACTGAGGTGCTGGAATTAGACGCGCCGCCCGAGGAGTGGAGCCTAGATCCCCGCAATGAGAGGCAGCCCTACTCGGAATACACACTGGATGTCAGCGCGCCGGGATTTGAGCCTGTCAGTATCGCCGGAACAGAGATCTTGGCGAATGTAAAGGCGATCCAGAACGTGCGGATGAGGCCGAGCGATGTGGGCAGGGAAGAGGAAGAAGTATTCGTCATCCCTGCCCATACTTTATATGCGGAGTATCCTCCGAAAATCGCGGAGGATGAGATTAAGCCCGTGAACGAGACAGGGGAAATCGTCCTAAGCCGGGTAGTTGTGCCCGAGTACATTGTCGTACACAACGGCTCGCCGAGGGATACTACAGCCACGAATTATTATGTGAAATACAAAGATTATATCAAGAATGTGGCGTCCAGCGAAATTTACGCCACATGGCCTGCGAACGCAATCCGGGCAAATGTGCTGGCAATCATGTCGTTTACCCTGAACCGGGTGTATACGGAATGGTATCGGAATAAGGGGTACGATTTTACAATCACATCTTCCACGGCGTTCGATCATAAATGGATTCCGGAGAGAAATGTGTATGACACGATCTCCGTGATCGTGGATGAATTGTTTGCAAATTATCTATCGAGACCGAATGTGCGCCAGCCTATCCTGACTCAGTATTGCGACGGCAGACGGGTGACCTGCCCGAATTGGATGACACAATGGGGGTCAAAGGAACTGGCGGATCAGGGGTACACACCCATTGAGATTCTCCGCTATTTTTATGGAGATGATATGTACATCAATACGGCGGAGGAAATATCAGGCATACCGGCTTCATGGCCCGGGTATACTCTTGAGGAAGGTTCCAGTGGTGATAAGGTGCGCCAGATTCAAGAACAGCTCAATGTGATTGCGGGCGCTTACCCAGCTCTTCCGAAAATTACGGCAGACGGAATATACGGGCCGGCGACAGCGGAGGCAGTATCAGAGTTTCAGTCTGTGTTCGGACTGCCGGTCACAGGGAAAATAGATTATGCTACATGGTATAAGATATCCGAGATCTATGTGGGTGTGTCAAGGATCGCAGAACTGACATAGTGGAATAATACGAACAGAATCATGCAGGCAAAGTTGTGTGGATAGAAAAATACAGGCGGGAGAATATAAACATGGTGATACAGATAGGAAAGGAGCGGCATGTCGGGACGAAGAAGGAACAGGCGTGCGTGGAAAAAAGGCTGCTTGCAGGTTTTTGCGATTGGGGCAGGATTCTGTGCGTGTGCCGTCTTTATTCTGAGTTTGGTATATTTGGAGTTTGGAAGTTACTGGGAAAATATTATGGGGAGAACTGCTCAGGAGACGGTAACTAATGTGCCGCAGCAGGAGAGTGAGTTCCCAGAGGTTACTGTCACGGAAGAAGAAGTTGCGGGAAATTTCTATTACCGGCAGCTTACGAAAGAAGATCAGACAGTGTACAGGGAATTGTTGCAGGGAGTGAGGGACATGAAAGAGAGCATCACACTCCATGCGGGCAGGAGTGACCGGCCGGAGAAAGTATACGAATATCTGCTGTATGACCGGCCAGAACTTTTCTTTTGTGACGGAAGCTCTAAGATGACTGTATATGAGGATCATACAGATTTCTATCCCGGCTATACATGCAGCCTGCGTGAAAGAGAAGAGAGACAGAGCCAGATTGAAACAGCGGTGGAAAAATGTTTTGCCGGAATCAGTGCAGATTCGTCCGAATACGACAGGATCCGATATGTGTATGAATATATTGTAAATACGGTGAAATATGATGAAACTGCCCCGGATAACCAGAACATTTACAGTGCTCTTGTAGGAAAACGTTCTGTCTGCGCGGGCTATTCAAGAGCCGCCCAGTATCTTCTCGGCAAGATCGGGACCGAGTGTATCTATGTAGTTGGGACTGCCCAGGGTCAGAATGCCCATGCGTGGAATATTGTAAACTGCAGCGGAAAATATTACCAGATGGACGTGACGTTTGGCGACCCGGTGTTTCTTTTGGCGGAGAGCGGGGAGGAGCTTCCTAGGGATACCGTTAATTATGATTATCTTTGCTGTACCGACAGTGATATTCTTTTGGATCACACGCCCAGCGAAGAAGTATGGTATCCGGTATGTAATTCAGATGATCTTAACTATTACAAAATGAATGGGATGTATTACGAGAGCTTTGATCCAAAGATTATCCTCGGCGCTATGAATAACAGTATTTATTCGGGTGAACAGATGTTTGCGTGCAAATTTGCCGGCGGTGATATCTTTGATGAGGCGAAAGGTGTCTTGACCGAAGAACTGCTTCCAAAGGCGGCGCAGAACCTTGCGTCAGTCTATGATCTGGAAAATGTGAAATACACATACGCGGAAGATAATGCACATCATAAGATTACGGTATTCTGGAATTATGAGTAATATTTCTGAATACTTAGAAGTATTTGTGAAATATTAAGAGGTATTTATCAGTTGAAATATGACCACAGTTGTAGTATAATCTTTACAATTTGAGAACGAGGGCGCTCTGGATCAAAAGACTCCAAGAGTGCCTTTGCTATGTAACGGCACAGAGCGTTTTTCAGATTAGCGGCTATTATCTATACGAAGGGAAAGGGTGAACAGATGAAGGCGTTTCTAATATTAGAAGACGGTACGGTATTCACCGGAACGAGCATCGGCTCCACACGGGATTGTATCAGCGAGATTGTATTCAACACTTCTATGACAGGCTATCTGGAGGTGCTGACAGACCCGTCCTACGCAGGGCAGGCTGTTGTCATGACTTATCCGCTCATCGGTAATTATGGCGTCACGCCGGATATGGAATCAAAGAAAGCGTGGCCAGATGGCTATATTGTCAGGGAATTATCCCGTATGCCGAGTAATTTCCGATGCGAAGGCACAATTCAGGACTTTCTTGAAAGCCAGGATATTCCGGGCATCGCGGGAATCGACACAAGAGCTCTCACGAAGATCTTAAGAGAGAAAGGTACCATGAACGGTATGATCACGACCAATGAGGACTACGATCTTAACGAGGTAATCCCGAAGCTTAAAGCATATAAGGTGGGAGATGTTGTCTCCAAAGTGACGTGTCAGGAAAAGTACGTGCTGGATGGTACGGGAAAGAAAGTTGCTCTTCTTGATCTTGGCGCAAAAAATAATATTGCAAAGTCTTTAAACAAACGTGGCTGCGAAGTGACCATTTATCCGGCCCACACAACCGCGGAGGAAATCATTTCATCCAATCCCGACGGTATCATGCTCTCCAACGGACCGGGAGATCCGGCGGACTGCGTATCTATCATCGAAGAAATCAGAAAACTGTACAACACAAATATTCCGATCTTTGCCATCTGTCTTGGACATCAGCTTATGGCGCTTGCTACAGGTGCGTCCACTCACAAGTTGAAATACGGGCACCGTGGCGGCAATCATCCTGTAAAGGACTTACAGACTGGGAGAGTCTATATCTCATCCCAGAACCACGGTTATGTGGTGGATGACAAAAGTGTTGATCCAAAGATTGCAATTCCGGCGTTTGTCAATGTAAATGATGGAACAAACGAGGGACTCGCATATGCGGGAAAAGATATCTTTACAGTTCAGTTCCATCCCGAGGCATGTCCGGGACCTCAGGATTCCGGTTACCTTTTTGACAGATTTATGGACATGATGAAAGGAGCGAAATAATGCCAAGAGATTTAAGTATCAGGAAAGTACTTGTTATCGGTTCCGGCCCGATTGTGATCGGACAGGCGGCAGAATTTGACTACGCGGGGACACAGGCATGCCGCTCCCTGAAGGAAGAGGGGATCGAGGTTGTTCTTTTGAACTCCAACCCGGCCACCATCATGACGGATAAGGATATCGCTGACCGTGTCTATATCGAGCCGCTGACTGTGGAAGTGGTAGAGCAGCTTATCAAGAAGGAGAAGCCGGACAGCGTGCTTCCCACACTGGGCGGACAGGCAGGATTAAACCTTGCCATGGAGCTTGAGGAAGCAGGATTTTTAAAAGAGAACGGCGTACGTCTGATCGGAACCACTTCCGAGACGATCAAAAAGGCGGAGGACCGTCTGGAGTTTAAGGCTACTATGGAGAAGATCGGGGAGCCTGTGGCGGCTTCCCTTGTCGTGGAAAATGTGGATGACGGTCTTGCATTCGCAAATAAGATTGGCTATCCGGTAGTGCTCCGTCCGGCCTATACGCTCGGCGGAAGTGGCGGCGGTATCGCCCATGATTCCTATCAGCTTGTGGAGATCTTAGAGAATGGACTGCGCCTCTCCCGTGTGGGTCAGGTGCTTGTAGAACGCTGCATTGCGGGATGGAAAGAGATTGAGTATGAAGTAATGCGCGACAACGCCGGAAACTGTATCACCGTATGTAATATGGAAAACATTGACCCGGTCGGCGTGCATACAGGAGATAGTATTGTGGTGGCCCCTTCCCAGACGTTGGGAGACAAGGAATACCAGATGCTTCGTACATCCGCGCTGAATATTATCAGCGAGCTGAATATCACAGGCGGATGTAACGTACAGTATGCTCTTCATCCGGATACATTTGAATATTGTGTTATTGAGGTTAATCCAAGGGTCAGCAGGTCTTCGGCTCTTGCGTCTAAGGCTACGGGATATCCTATCGCAAAAGTGGCTGCGAAAATCGCTCTCGGTTATACGCTGGATGAGATTAAGAACGCGATCACACAGAAAACTTATGCAAGTTTTGAGCCCATGCTGGACTATGTGGTTGTTAAACTGCCCCGCCTTCCGTTTGATAAGTTTATTAGCGCTAAGAGAACACTGACCACCCAGATGAAGGCGACGGGCGAGGTTATGAGTATTTGCGACAACTTTGAGGGAGCGCTCATGAAGGCAATCCGTTCTTTGGAACAGCATGTGGACAGCCTGATGTCCTATGATTTTACAGGCTTGTCGCAGGATGACTTGATGGAAGAACTTGCAAAAGTAGACGATATGCGCATGTGGAGGATTGCCGAAGCTATCCGCAGGGGCGTTGACTATGATACGATTTACAGTATTACAAAGGTTGACAGATGGTTTATTGATAAATTTGCTGTTATTGTGGAGATGGAAAATACGCTTAGGACACAGGAGCTTACGGTAGAGCTCTTAAAGGAGGCGAAGCGCATTGAGTTCCCAGACAATGTAATTGCGCGCCTGACAGGAAAGAATGAGCGGGAGATCCATGACATGCGCCATGCAAACGGTATCGTGGCGGCGTATAAGATCGTAGATACCTGTGCAGCAGAGTTCGAAGCGGAGACGCCTTATTATTACTCTGTGTACGGCAGTAAGAACGAAGTGGAACAGACAGGTGCAAAGAAGAAGGTGCTGGTCCTCGGGTCAGGTCCGATTCGCATCGGGCAGGGAATCGAGTTTGACTTCTGTTCCGTGCATTGTACATGGGCGTTTGCAAAAGAAGGATTTGAGACGATTATTGTAAACAACAATCCAGAGACAGTAAGTACAGATTTTGATATCGCGGACAAACTGTATTTTGAACCTCTTACGCCGGAGGATGTAGAGAGTATTGTTGATATCGAGAAACCAGACGGCGCTGTGGTCCAGTTCGGCGGTCAGACCGCCATTAAGCTGACAGAGGCGCTCATGAAAATGGGGGTGCCAATCCTCGGGACATCTGCGGAGAATGTAGATAAGGCTGAGGACAGGGAACTCTTTGACAAGATTCTGGAGGAGTGTGAGATCCCGCGCCCGACAGGGGGCACTGTGTTTACCGCAAAAGAGGCAAAAGAGGTGGCAAACCGATTAGGTTACCCGGTGCTTGTGCGTCCTTCCTATGTGCTTGGAGGACAGGGAATGCAGATCGCTATCAATGACAATGACATCGACGAGTTCATTGGTATCATTAACCGGATTGCTCAGGACCATCCAATCCTTGTGGATAAGTACCTCCAGGGAAAAGAGATCGAGGTTGATGCGGTATGTGACGGGACGAATATTCTCATTCCGGGAATCATGGAGCATATCGAACGCGCGGGTATCCACTCTGGAGATAGTATTTCTGTCTATCCGGCGCAGAGCCTCACGGCAGGGGCGAAGGCTAAGATTGCGGAGTATACAAGACGCCTTGCAAAGTCACTGCATGTCATCGGTATGATCAATATTCAGTTCATTGTGTGCGGGGATGAGGACGTATATGTCATTGAGGTCAATCCGCGCTCCAGCCGTACCGTACCGTATATCAGCAAGGTGACGGGCATCCCGATCGTGCCGCTGGCGACACAGGTCATCATCGGAAAGAAGATCAAAGAACTGGGCTACACGCCGGGACTTCAGCCGGAGGCAGACTATGTGGCGGTTAAGATGCCGGTATTCTCCTTTGAGAAGATCCGGGGTGCTGACATTAGCCTTGGACCGGAGATGAAGTCCACAGGCGAGTGCCTCGGCATTGCTAAGACATTTGACGAGGCTTTGTATAAAGCGTTTATCGGCGCGAGTATCAAGCTGCCGAAGTTCAAGAACATGATCATGACCGTCAGGGACGAGGAGCATTCGGCCGCGGTGGAGATCGGGCGCAGGTTCGAAGCCATCGGCTACCATATCTTTGCTACCAGCGGAACCGCACGTGCGCTCAATGAGGCAGGAGTAAGGGCGACTCCAGTCCGTAAGATCGAACAGGAATCACCCAATCTTCTCGATCTGATCTTAGGCCATAAGATTGATCTTGTCATCGATATCCCAGCGCAGGGAGCGGAACACTCCAAAGATGGGTTTGTGATTCGAAGAAATGCTATTGAGACAGGCGTCAATGTTCTGACTGCCATCGATACGGCAGAGGCGCTGATTACCAGCCTTGAGAACACGGATATCAAGAAACTGACATTGATCGATATTGCGACAGTATAGCTGCAAAAAGCTGGTAAGGATTAGATTGTAAATCATCATAATGTATTAGACCGTGGGCAAATGCCCGCGGTTTTTTTATTTTACAGGAAAGTCCTTTGGACTTCTCTGTAAAATAAAAGCACTCCGTGCAGGATGCGCACGAGCGGGAAGCGGCGGCATGTCGTTAAAGCGACCGCGACCGGCGTGAGAGTTTCGCAAGCGGAACTCTCTGTTCTATATTTCTCTCCCGGTTCTTAAAGCATAAAGTTTCTCATTTTCAGGCATCCTAATGATACTGGAGATGTAGATATTTATGTGGACACGGAGGCATTGTGTGGATGAAAGGCTTATCCAAAGTGGAGCGAAATTTCAAAGAAGCATTGAAGAACAGAGACTTTCATGTCTGGTACCAGCCACAGATCGATATGAGGACAGGCAGTCCCAGAGGAGGCGAGGCACTTGTCCGATGGCAGAGGGGAGATGGCGCGCTGATCCCGCCGGACCGATTCGTCCCGGCGCTGGAGAAGGTGGGGCTTATGCCATTTCTGGATGAAGAAGTAGTAAGGCTTGTTTGCAAAGATGTCTGTGAGGCGAAGCAGAGGGGATTTCTCTTCGGTCCAGTGTCGGTAAATCTGTCTAGACTGCATGCGGGGAGAGAGGGAAGCTCAGATCGGATCAGGAAAGTTACGGCGTATTACGGTATACAGCCCGGAGAGCTTTCCTTCGAAATTACAGAGACAGCAGAGAAAGAGAAGGATGAGACTGGTCTGATGGAGTTTGCTGGCCAGCTTCAAAAAGAGGGGTACCGGATTGCCATGGATGATTATGGAACCGGGAACTCCACGTTGAAACTGCTCCAGGAGATCCGCTTTGACATCTTGAAGCTGGACAGGCATTTTGTCAGCAGGATCGGGGAGCCAAGGGCGGACATCATCCTTGCGTCCACCATTGACATGGCGGGACGGCTGGGAATGGAAGTGGTGGCTGAGGGAGTGGAAACAGAAGAACAGATCCGTTTTCTCGTGGAAAATCAATGCTATTTGGGGCAGGGATATTATTATTCCAGACCGTTGACAAAAGAGCAGTATATCAGATGGAGGGGACAGATATGAAGCGGTTGTATAAAGGGCTGGCGGCAATCTTCTTGTTTTCAACTGTCCTGTTTGTGCTTATCTTTGCGGTCAGTCTGTATAAGAGGGGGAAAGATGAGAATGGCAGATATCTGGATCAGCTATTGATAAGCGTGGAGTCTAACCTCGACCGGGCGGCTCAGGAGTATGAGGAGAAGCTGGAGCATCTGGAGGAAGACTATATAAGCCGAGCGCGGGCAGTGGAATACATTGCGTCCTATGACACACAGATGATCGGCAGAAATGGGCTGGAGTTCTTAAAAGGGATTATGGAGGTGGGAGATATCTCCCTGCTTGACTCTTCTGGAGAGGTCTTTTTGAGTACAGATGAAACGCTGGAAGGCAGCAGGGAAGCAGAAGTGGTGGTGGAAGAGTTGAAAGATCTGCCCAAGGGGGAGAGGGTCTCTGTCCATTTGGACACCCCGGATTTCCGGAACCGCCCTGAATACTTCTATGTGTTAGCTGGTTCTGAATCAGAACGGTTTGCTGCTGTGCGCATTGATGCGGACATTTCTAAGGCCGGGCTGGTGAGCGGTAAGGAGGTAGTGGGAACCATCTTAAGGCAGGCGACAACTGAATATGAGACCAGTATATTTGCAGTGGGAAAAATAAAGGGAAGTGTTTTTGGGATCACAGAAAACAACAGTCAGGATATTCAGATCCGGGATGTCCGGGAAGGGCAGGAAATGCTGGAATATCTATCCCGGATACCGAAAGGAGAACCGGTATTTCTTCATATCAATGGTGCGTATCAGAGCGCTGTGGTAAGAGATCTGGACGACATGTATCTGGTGGCTTTTTCAGGACTGGACCGGGTAGTGGGAAGTGTTTTTCTGACATTTTGTATCGGGCTGGCAGTGATTGGATTGATCTGTGCGCTGAGTGTCCTGATGGTGAGGTATTACCTGAAAAAATATCTGTTCCTTCGTTTTGAGCAGATCAGGGAAGGGATATACGGTATTCTCAGAGGAGAGCGGGATCCATCGGAGGATGATAGTGAGATTCCGGAGCTGCGGCTTCTAATGGATATGATTTTTCAGCTTGAGCAGGGGTATGTGGAGAAATCCCACGGCATCGACCGGATGGAGGATCAGCTGTGGGCGGCGCGGACAGAAGCGGAGCGCGACCGGCTGACAGGACTTTACAACAGGAGCGGCTTTGAGCGCCGGGCAGAGATGTTTCTGAAAAATGAGCATCCTGGCGGCGCGCTGATCCTTCTGGATCTGGATAATTTTAAGCAGATCAATGACTTTGAAGGGCATCCAAGGGGAGACCGGGCGCTTCAGCGGTTTGCGCAGTGCCTGTCCGGAGCGTTTCGGGAGGAGGACGTTATCGGACGGCTGGGCGGGGATGAATTTATCGTTCTCGTAGGCAATCCCATGACGGAAAAGGTTTTGGAAGAGAAGTTCGATTCTCTTCTTGCCGGGGTGCGTGAGGCAATGAAAGAAGAGTATGAAAAGTACCGGGTCTCAGTGAGCATCGGCGCGGTCCCAATAGACGGAAGCATCAGAGATTATAAGAAGCTGTACCAATGTGCGGATACAGCGTTGTATATCTCCAAATATCTGGGTAAAGACCGTTTCTATATCAATAAAAAAATGATCGCCTGTATGAGAAGGGAGTGTATCTCGTGCAGAGCAGACTGTCCAAGGAGCAGGATACTGGATGGGAAAGAAGGGATAACACAAGATGGAGAGGACCTATATCATCATCCCGGCTCTTGAGCCGGAGCCCGGCCTGTGTGGGCGGATTGTAAAGCTTCGTGACAAGATTCCATCTAAGATCGTGGTCGTTGACGATGGGTCCGGCGAAACTTACCGGAAAACATTCGACCAGATCGCCGGGATGGATGATTGTCTTGTGCTCCGTCACGAGGAAAACAAAGGGAAAGGACAGGCGCTCAAAACCGGTTTTCGATATGTGAGAGAAGCTGCGGGGACAGAGAGCAGAATCCTGTGTATGGACTGTGACGGGCAACATCTCCCGGAAGACGGAGCACGTCTTTTGGAAACAGTGGAGGCGTACCCGGGTATGCTGATCCTTGGAGGCAGGGACTTTTCAGGGAAGAACATCCCATGGAAGTCCCGGTTCGGAAACCGCATTTCATCTGTTATCTTGTGGATTTTCGGCGGAATATACTTAAGCGATACACAGACAGGTTTCCGGGCGTTTGATGGAAGTCTGCTAGATATGATGCTTCAGGTTCCGGGGGACAGGTTCGAGTATGAGACGCGGGTGCTGCTTGCCTGTGCTCAGCAGGGAGTTCCCATCGTGACAGAAAAGATAGAGACCGTCTATGTAAATAGCAATGCAGGCACCCATTTTCGGCCTGTCAAGGACAGTGTCCGTGTAATAGGAGCGCTTTTTCAGGGACCGGGCAGGTTTGTTCTGACTTCTATGATCTGCGCCCTGCTGGATTTGTCCCTGTTCTGGATTTTTGATAATGCTTTTGAAAAGATACAGATACTCCATGGGAGCGCCGGGTTTCCCTATGCAGGGAACGAGGGGCAGTTCTGGCGGATCGCTGCTGCCACTGTCGGGGCACGGTTCCTCTCAGCGGCGGCCAACTTCGGGCTGAACCGAAACTGGGTTTTCCGGACAAAAGGAAATCCCGGGACAGCAGGGTGGAACCGGGAGGCTTTCCGATATCTTTGCCTGTGCATTGGGATTATGGCCGCGTCCTCTTTGTCTGTGTATGTTGTGTCATCCTTTTTTCACACAGAGCCAGCAGCGGCAAAGCTGATCTGTGATGGGACTTTATTCTTTTTCTCATACCGGATACAGAAAAGGTGGGTGTTTTTAAACAGGAGAAAGGAAGGCGGAGAACATGACGGATGAGAACAAAAGAAACAGATGGTTCATAGTAACGATCATTTCCCTGTCTGTCTATCTGATCTGGAGGATTTTCTTTACACTGCCATGGCGGGAGGGGATATTGCAGACTGTTGCCGGTATCGCGCTGGTGGCGGCAGAGACAGTGACTTCTCTGGGAATGATAGAATTGATGGTCAACAGGATGAAAAGCAGTGATTATGAGATTCCACTGCCGGACGTTTTTGATCACCAGTTCCCGCATGTGGATGTGTTCATCGCCACTCACAATGAATCCCCAAAGCTTCTCTACAAGACCATCAATGCCTGTACATTTATGGAGTATCCGGACCCGGACAAGGTCCATATCTATGTGTGTGACGATGGAGACCGGGAGGAGATCAGGAAGCTGGCTGAGCATCTTGGAGTGGGGTATCTGGGGCTTTCGGACAACTGTCACGCCAAGTCAGGAAACTATAACCATGCCCTTTCCCGCACATCCTCGCCGCTGATCGCTACCTTTGATGCGGACATGATACCAAGGAGAGAATTTCTCATCAAAACAGTCCCTTACTTTCTCATGCCGGAGAAAAAGATGGGGCTGGTGCAGACTCCTCAGAGCTTCTATAATCAGGATCTGTTCCAGTTCAACCTGTTTTCGGAGAAAGATATCCCGAATGAGCAGGATTTCTTTTCCCGGGAGATCAATGTGATGAGAAACACCGCCAACGCGGCTGTGTATACCGGGAGCAACACCGTCATCCTGCGCTCGGCGCTGGAAGAGATCGGCGGGTTCCCCTATGATACTGTGACAGAAGATTTTGAGACCAGTCTGCGCCTTCAGAAAGCAGGATATATAACATATGCTTCATCGGAAGTGCTTGCCGCAGGGCTTTCTACTACCACAGTGGCGAGCATGATTGGCCAGAGAGTCCGGTGGGCAAGAGGCGTGATACAAAGCATCCAGAATACAAATGCAGTCTTTACAAAAGACCTTACGCTGAGAGCCCGTCTGGCCTATCTGAATTCGTATCTGTACTGGTGGACCTTTCTGTGCCGGATGATTTTCATTCTGTCTCCCATCCTCTTTGCGCTGTTTGGATTCCGACTTGTGGAGTGTGGATTCTGGGAACTGCTGCTGTTCTGGCTGCCGTCCCACCTTTCCTACCGGGTGTCCATGGGGTATTTGAGTACCAATATCCGGAATATGCGGTGGAGCCAGATTATCGATACCATTCTGGCGCCGTACCTGATCATCCCGGTTTTTCTGGAATCCGTTGGAATCCATTACAAGAAATTTAAAGTGACGGACAAGAAGAAGCAGAGAGTGCAGACTGCCTCTTTCCGCTATCTCATTCCCCACGGCATCTTGATCCTCCTTACGGTTGCGTCAATTCTCCGCTTTCTGCGGGGAAAATACGGACTGGCGCTGGTGTACAGCAGCGTCATTCTTTTCTGGCTGGGCTACAATCTGGTTGCTCTTTTGTATGCCGTATTCTTTATGCTCGGCAGGGAATCCCGGCGTATCTCGGACCGGATCGGGGCAGAGGAGAAGGCGGAAGTATGGAAAGATGGAGAATACCGGAAGGGAAGGACTGTGGATGTGTCTGAGGAGGGAATCGCACTGCGGATTTCAGGCATGCCGGGGCTGAAAAAGGGGGACACATTCCGGGTCGTGGTTACCACGGAGCATTACAGAGCCGCTCTGAACGCGACCTGTGTTTACAGCAGAGGGGAAGGCGCCCTGCAGGAAGAAAACGTCCGGGCAGAAGCGGCCCGGACGGAAGGTAAAACAGGAAGTGAAAGACCATCTGGAATGTCAGGAATGCAGCCGGGGGTATTTCTGGCCGCAATAGTCAGTCCTGAGGATGAGGAGAGCAAGAGGAACTGGATGCAGATCATTCATGACCGGAAACATTCCCTGCCAAGAGAGATCGATCCGTGGATGACGGTTTATGACGAGGTGTGCTGGAATATCCGTATGAGATGGGAGAAAAGATGAAAGGAATATGAGAGAAAAGGTGAGAGGAAGAATGAAAGAGGACACATGTGAGGTGAGAAAATGGAAGGGCTTTACAGACTGACAGAGACAGCGCTGCTTTTAATGTCGTTTTGGGGATATTTTTTTATTGTCTGCCGGTTTGGGAAGGTAAAGAACTGGTTTGTGCCCATCGTCTGCATGGCAGGCATCAGTCTTATGCTTTTCTTTGGCGGGCTTCTGGGCATTCTGGCTCTGGCAGCGGATCTGGCGCTCATGGGAGGGCTGATCGGATTTATCATATTTGTAGTCTTTCTTTTAAGAGGAAAGATAAACGCTCCGGAGTGGAGCCTGTGCGGGGTCTGCTTTGGGGTGGGAGCGGCGGTGTTCCTTTTGCTTTCCCTTAATCTGAAATTACTCCATTATGATAATTTCTCCCACTGGGCGCTGATCGTGAAATACCTGCTGTCCACGGATCATTTCCCAGGGGCGGACACGGTCATGATACCATTTCGGGATTATCCGCCGGGCAGCAGTGTGTTCATCTACTATGTGTGCCGGTTTGCCGGGCGGTCTCAGGGCGTTATGCTTCTTGCTCAAAACAGTATGATAATCGCCTGTTTCTATGCGGTGTTTGGCATTGTGAAAGAACAGAGACGGTTTCTTCTCTACTCATTTCTGGGGATGGGGTGCGCGCTTTTGTCTTATCTGAATCTGACGATCCGGATCAACAACCTGCTGGTGGATTTGCTCCTGCCCCTCCTTGCAATGGCGTCCGCGGCGGTTTCCTTCCGGTATTGTAGAGAAAAAGGGAAGTTTTGCATCCTGCAGGTGATCCTGCTTGGATTTATAGGAATTGTGAAAAGCACAGGGGTGTTTTTTGCAGGAGCGGCAGGAATCTATGCTTTGTGGATGAGCGTCCATACCGGGAAGGAAGACCGGAAAACGGAGAGCGGAAAAGAGGATGCGGATAAGGCCGTCTCATTTAGGAGGCGGGGAAAAATATTTGGGTGCGGGGTGCTGATGCTCTGTGGAGCGGCGCTCCCTTCACTGGCGTGGCGGCGCCATCTCAATATTGATATGGCAGGCTTTGAAGGCAAATTTGAGATGGGAAAGGCTGCCGGAGAATATGGAGCTCCTGTGGGAGAAGAATTATACGGTCAGGTGACGAGGGATTTTCTTGAGACTTCCTTTGATCTGTCAGGGCGGTCGGCACAGGTGTTCTTCGTGTGCCTTATCCTTGCCGTGGGAGCGGTTTTGTATGCCCGGTTTATAATGAAAAAGCGCTGGCGGCTGGGAAATATTCTGACAGTAGGCATTGTGGTGGTCATTCTCTACTATGCGGGGATGCTGTATATGTATCTGTACACCATGCCAGCGGAGGAAGCTCTGCGTCTGGCTGGCTTTGAGCGTTACGCCTGCAGTATCATGACGCTGTTTGCGGGAGTGCTGATCATGGGTGCGGCGGTGGATATGGAAGGTTCTTTTGCTGTAGACATTGATGAACGGGGCGCATACAAGGCATATTCGTCCCCGGGGGCGAAGCGGAGATATCAGTATGCAGTGCTGGGAACAGTCCTTCTTGGGGTGAATTTCCTTTATTCGGAGGTCAATGGCCTGCGCAGTATCCGGGCGGATTATGAGACGTCTCTGCCCGGCAGGGTGGAGCGGGCTGTTGGTGACCGGTGGTATGAAACCGGTGAAACCGATGAAAAGACCTATCTGGTGGTGGCGTCAGACGAGAACGGACAGGTGTCCAGCGGGGAGACTCAGTATGTTTGCAGATATTTTCTCTGGGCTCCCAATGTGGACGCAATGGAGAGTGTAAGCGGGGAAGAACTGGAGAGGCTGAGCGTGGAATATGACCGTATTATCGTTCTGGACTGAGGGAAGAGCATAGGATTCCCTCTTGTCCTAGGCACTGCTAGAACGCACAGCTCCTTTCAGGAACGCTCTGGCTACATTTTTCCGGTGAAAAGTGTCCCTGATTTCCCACCTTTTACAATGTCGTAGAGGAATTCCGGGTGCTTGCCGTTTGTTACGATTGTATCGATTCCCTGTGAGGTGGCAAGCTGCGCTGCCTGAAGCTTCGTGCGCATCCCGCCTGTGCCGCGCCGGCTCCCAGCTCCCCCCGCCAGCGAGTAGACACTCTCATCAATGTGGCTGATTTGTTCGATCAGCTTTGCGTTTGGATAGAGGCGCGGGTCACTGTCGTAGAAACCGTCGATGTCTGAGAAGATGACAAGCCGTTTCGCGCGGCAGAGAACAGATACAACAGCAGAGAGCATATCATTGTCACCAAAAAGACGGTCTTCGGATTCAATTTCTTTATAACTGACAGAATCATTCTCATTTACAATCGGAATAACGCCCATCTCCAGAAGGGCGTTGAAAGTGTTAGTCAGGTTTTCCTTCTTCTCCTCTTCTTCAATATCTTCCGCATTTAAGAGGATCTGAGCGACTGTCTTGTCATAATCCCCGAAAAATTTGTCATAAAGGTACATAAGACTGCACTGTCCCACAGCAGCTGCTGCCTGCTTCATCCGCATGCTGTCCGGCTTAGCTTGCATGCCCAGCTTGTTTCTGCCCACGGCAATTGCTCCTGATGATACAAGGATGACTTCATATCCCATATTATGGATATCTGCCAGCGTGCATACAAGGCGGTCAGTAGCACGCAGATCGCTCTTCCCGGCATCGTTTGTAAGCGTGGAAGTACCTACTTTTACTACGATTCTGTTGTTATAAAGCCCCATGTTCTAATTCCTCCTGAAAACATAACTGACGGATTTTTTGACATTATTGCCGATTTATCGTATCATAGATCAAAAGATTACAAAAGCGAATATTTATCATATATAACATGATAATATCAGATAAATAGGAGCGCGGGAGGAAAAAAGATGGATGGCAGTATTCAGAAATACCTTGCTTTTGTGAAAACTGTTGAATGTGGGAGCTTTACAAAAGCTGCGGAATTGCTCAGTTATTCTCAGTCAGGTATCAGCCGTATGATAGGGGATCTGGAGAGGGAGTGGAAGGTAACGCTTCTTGAACGCAGCCGTTCGGGAGTTCGCCTTACAAGCGAAGGAATCCGCTTGCTTCCATACGCGAAACGGGTGTGCGATGAGTATGAGAAACTACAGTCAGTGGTTAATGGAATTAACGGGTTGAACGCAGGTCTGATCCGTATTGGTACATTTTCCAGTGTGGCGACTCACTGGCTTCCTAATATGATCCATGAATTTCAGAAAGAGTATCCGAATATTGATTATGAATTGCTTCTAGGAGATTATACGGAGATTGAGACATGGATATCCGAGGGAAGGGTGGACTGCGGCTTCTTGAGACTTCCTGTTCAGGCGGAGCTTGAGACGATGTTCCTTGAGCAGGATAGACTGCTCGCTGTGATGCCAGAGGGTCACCCGTTGGCGGCGCTGGAAGAGATTCCGCTGAGCGCATTGTGCGGAGAGCCTTTTATGCTTTTAGAGAAGGGGGCAAAGGCAGAAGTGTCGGAGATTTTTGAAAAAAGTGGGATGAGTCCGAACATACATTTTACTACATGGGATGATTATGCGATTATGTCCATGATAGAGAGCGGGCTGGGGGTAAGTATCCTGCCGGAGCTGATTCTAAAGAGGACACCTTATAAGATCGTGGCGAGGGAACTGGAGATCCCGGCATATCGGAATATTGGGATAGCTTGGCGAAAACGCAAGGTTTCTGCCCCAGTGCTGGAGAGATTTATGAAATATCTGGATCATCGGGAGCAGGTGAACCGGGAATGAAATTGTAATAACGCCATGGCACTGGAAAAAGAAACCTTCTTGCTAGTTCTGCATATATTGATTATAATAAATCCATATTAGCTATCTCCGCGCGGAAAGTTCTGGTAAAAAGGATAGGCGCAGAGAGGAAGAGAGGTTATCAATATGAAAAAAGTAATCACCAGTCTGCCGTTCAAACTCCTGCTTGGAGTGGTCATCGGCATCCTTGTGGGTCAGGTCTCTGGGACGGCGCTGATGAATGTTGTTGTAACAGTGAAATTTGTCCTAGGAGAGTTTATCAATTTTTGTGTGCCGCTAATTATCATTGGTTTTATTGCTCCATCCATTACAAGGCTTGGGAGAAATGCTTCCCGAATGCTTGGCGTGGCGATATTCTGTGCGTACATGTCCTCTATATTGGCGGCATTTATGGCTATGGCGTCAGGGTATGGGCTGATCCCCCATCTATCTATTGATTCAGAAGTAGAAGGGCTTAAGGAATTGCCGGAGATCGTATTCCAGCTTGAGATCCCACAGATCATGAGTGTTATGAGTGCTCTGGTCTTTTCGGTGCTGATTGGTCTTGCAGCTACGTGGACCAAAGCGGCAACAGTGACAAATATTTTAGAAGAGTTCCAGAAGATCGTGCTTGAAATTGTGACAAGAATCGTAATCCCGATCTTACCGGTGTTTATCGGATTTACGTTCTGCTCTTTGTCCTACGAAGGAACGATCACGAAGCAACTCCCGGTATTTATCAAGATCGTCATTATTGTGATGATCGGTCACTTTATATGGATGGCCGTACTTTACGCGGTGGCAGGAATCTATTCAAAGAGCAATCCGTTTGATGTGATTAGAAATTACGGACCGGCTTATATTACTGCAGTGGGCACTATGTCCTCCGCCGCGACGCTGGCGGTAGCGCTTCGTTGTGCGAAAAAATCAAAACCGCTGCGCGAGGATATGGTGGATTTTGGAATTCCGCTATTTGCGAATATCCATCTGTGCGGATCAGTGCTGACAGAAGTATTTTTTGTTATGACAGTATCCCTCATCCTGTATGGCCAGATCCCGTCTGTAGGGACAATGGTTCTGTTCTGCTTGCTGCTTGGAATCTTTGCTATTGGAGCGCCGGGGGTTCCAGGAGGGACAGTAATGGCGTCTCTGGGGCTGATTACGGGAGTTCTTGGCTTTGATTCGACGGGAACTGCTTTGATGCTTACGATTTTTGCGCTTCAGGATAGCTTTGGTACAGCTTGCAATATTACAGGAGACGGCGCGCTGACCATGATCTTGACCGGGTATGCGAATCGGCATAACATTGAGAAGCAGGAATTGAAAGTAGAGTTATAAAGGGAATAAGGGTGCTGTGAAATATATCTTTTCTGTATAGATAATATACGTTCCCGGGATTATATCATAACTCAAAACTGTTCCGCCCTACTTCAAAGATTTGGGCGGATGTTAAAGATGGCTGATGTTCGACCAGAAGGTCTTCATCAGCCATCTTTAACATCCGGTTCAAATGCTTTTCTCGCAGTAAGGTCTATCTGTCGGAAGCGACTTCCACTTTGAATTTCCCTGCACAAAGATCTTTGTTGTACAGATGAATATAGTATATTTTAGAACTTCCCTTTTCGGAAAACGAAATATCCACAGAACTGTATTGCGTGAGCGGCAAGTAGAGCGCAGCGGCCCCGAAGCCGCGATGCAATTACAGTTCTGTGGAGATCGTATGCTTTTAGGAAAAGAAAAATTTCAAAAACTTTTTACTGTTCATCTGTATAAAAAAGATATATTTATCAACTTATACTCCAAGTACCTTCCGGGTCAGTTTTCGTTCATCCTCCCCGGCATTTCTATAATGCATTAGCAGATCTGCTTCTTCTTTCGTCAGATAGATCGTGTCTGCATTTTCTAAAACTTTCCCGGTAAAGTAAGGTCCAGAAGTTTCGTTTATGATACCAGTGCTGGTACAGGTCTGGGTGATGAGCTGTTCTAAAGTGACTTCATAGATATCAGCGATACGGATGAGCATATCAATATCCGGGATGCGTTTTCCAGTTTCATAGTTTGAGTACGCCTGTCTTGAGATATTGAGTTTTTCGCCGATCTGCTCTTGCGTATAATTATTTTCAGTTCTCAATCTATGCAGATTGTTCGCAAGCTGGATAATAGACACACCGACACCTCCGTTTACAAGAAACCATTAAAATTCTCCACTATTATATCAATTTTTCCAGTAAACAAGGCGCTATGCAACATAACGGATAATATACACAAAAAGAAACAAATAGTTGCAATACATGGACATGCCACTATACCTTACTAAGTGAGCTGTTATGGTATTGTGTAGAATAAGTGACATCTTCTCCGAGCCACTTCGGAGCTTCATAGGATCCCGCAGTCTCCTCGTCCGGGAACTCGATCTCCGCCAGTACGAGAGGAGAGAGATCTTCTTCAAAAAAGTCCAGTTCCAGAGAGAGACCGTTCTCCAATGGGATGACATAGCGTTTTTTTCTGATGATCCTTCCGTCTGTTTTCGGCACCAGATGTTCGTAAGCCTCTTTTGTGAGAGGCAGATTGTATTCTTCCCGGGACATAAGCCCTTTTGATTTGTAAGTGAGAAAATATTCGTCATTGTCCCTTCGTATGCGGACGACCGGAGCTGTGCAGAGATAGCCCTGCTCGATATGGCGGCACGGGTAATCTTCAGGCTGGAAGGGCAGCTGTTTCGTATTTACAAGAAATTTGCGTTCAATCTCCATAGTACATTCTCCTGTTGATAGAAAATAGTAATTTGTTTTATTATATAGCATTCTTTAGGCGCACACCAGAAAAATGACCGGATTTATATAAATTATAAGCAGGAGGGTACGGGGGATGCTCGTTGCATTTGCAGGAGTGGTTTGTTACACTGAGATGAGAAAAAACTATACATTCGGGAGGGTGGACAGATGAATAAGGTTTATGTTTTTCTTGCAGACGGATTTGAGGAGATCGAGGGACTTACGGTCGTGGATGTTTTGCGCCGTGCGGAGATTGAAACGGAAACCGTGTCCATTATGGGCAGGAAAGATGTACATGGAGCCCATAAGATTACAGTGATGGCGGATAGGCTTTTTGAGGAGACGGATATAGAGGAAGCCGACATGCTGGTTGTCCCAGGCGGGATGAAAGGCACGCTGAATCTTAAGGCGCATGAAGGACTGAGAGAACAATTGCTGTCATTTGACAGGCAGAAAAAATATATTGGAGCGATTTGCGCAGCTCCAAGTGTTCTGGGAGAACTTGGAATATTGGATGGAAGAAAAGCGTGCTGTTATCCATCCTTTGAAGAGACGCTAAAAGGTGCGGAAGTCGTATGGGAACCGGCGGTTACAGACGGGCATATCACCACAGGACGGGGAATGGGTACGGCAATTCCTTTTGCACTGAAGCTAACGGAGGTTCTGGCAGGAGCAGAAAAAGCAGCAGAGGTAAAAGCATCTATCGTATACGAGGGATGAAAGTACAGTTCCCCGAGTGCCATTTGCAAAACCGCACCTTGTGCTAACCGCGGCATACGCCGCAGTTTTGCTCATGAGAAGGCGCTCCGTTCATCCCCACACCTCTCCGCAAAACTGTGCAAGCACATCTTGCGTTCGAGGATATGGTCATGGCGGAACTGTTTTGGCAAAAAGTACTGGAAATATGCGGTTGTGTGTGCTATACTGTGTTAATGACTGCAAATGTCTTCTTTCGTAGGAGAAGAGATAGAGTTTGCGCATTCAAGGAGGAAGAAAATGAGTTTACAGGTAGAAAAATTAGAACATAATATGGCGAAGCTGACGATCGAGGTGTCAGCGGAGGATGTGGAGAAGGCGCTTCAGGCTGCATATTTGAAACAGCGAAGTAAGATCAACCTTCCGGGATTCCGTAAAGGAAAGGTTCCGCGTCAGATGATCGAGAAGATGTATGGGCCGGAAGTGTTCTATGATGAAGCGGCAAATCATATGATATCAGAGGGGTATGGAAAAGCATACGATGAGTGCGAGCTTGATATTGTGTCCCAGCCGAAGATTGAGATCGCACAGCTTGAGAAGGGAAAACCTTTTATTTTTACGGCTGAGGTGGCAGTGAAGCCGGAGGTTACACTTGGTGAATATAAGGGGTTGAAAGTGGACAAAGTTTCTACAAGAGTGACACAGAAAGAAGTCGATGAGGAGATTGACAGAGAGCGCGAGCGCAGTGCAAGGACAGTTGAGGTCACAGACAGACCGGTTCAGGACAAAGATCAGGTCGTTCTCGATTTTGAAGGATTTGTAGACGGTGTCGCATTTGAAGGTGGAAAAGGCGAAAAATATCCGCTTACTATCGGTTCCGGCGCGTTTATTCCGGGATTCGAAGAACAGTTGATCGGCGCTGAGATCGGCAAGGAAATGGAAGTTAATGTGACTTTCCCGGAAGAGTATCAGGCGGCGGAGCTCGCGGGAAAAGCAGCGGTATTTAAATGCACGGTACACGAGATCAAAGCAAAGGAACTTCCGGAGCTGGATGACGAGTTCGTATCCGACGTATCTGAGAAGAGCGAGACTGTTGATGCATACAAAGCCGAGGTGAAGTCAAAGATCAAAGAGCGCAAGGAGCGCGAAGGTAAGCAGAAGAAAGAGGATCAGGCGGTGGAGCAGGCTGTTGCAAATGCACAGATCGATATTCCGGAGCCGATGATCGATCTTCAGACAAAGCAGATGGCGGATGACTTTGCACGCCGCATCATGCAGCAGGGAATGACTCTGGAGCAGTATTTCCAGTTCACGGGTCTTTCTGAAGAGAAAATGATGGAAGAGTTCCGTCCGCAGGCTGAGAAGCGTATCCGCACAAGACTGGTGCTCGAGGCAGTTGTTGCCGCAGAGAATATCGAAGTGTCTGATGAGCGTCTGGACGAGGAGCTTCAGAAGATGGCAGACTCCTATCAGATGGAAGTTGAGAAGCTCAAAGAGTTTATGGGCGACAACGAGAAGAATCAGATGAAAGAAGATATCGCAGTTCAGGAAGCTGTGACACTGATCACAGACGCGGCAGTAGAAGGTTAATTATGATTCTTGAGAGGTGTGTCGCTTAAGGCACACCTCTTGTTTCAAAAACAAGTTTTCCGAAACAGGGATTGCCCAGCAGAATACTGGAATACCCGGAATAGTAGTATTATGAAGAGAAACAGAAACCGATAGTGTATCAGAAAGGGGTAGAAAAATGAGTTTAGTACCTTATGTCATTGAACAGACGAGCAGAGGGGAACGTTCTTACGACATTTATTCAAGACTCTTAAAGGAAAGGATCATTTTCCTCGGGGAAGAAGTAAACGACGTGTCCGCCAGTGTGGTGGTGGCGCAGCTTTTGTTTCTTGAAGCAGATGATCCGGACAAGGATATTCAGCTGTATATTAACAGCCCGGGCGGCTCCGTGACAGCAGGGCTTGCGATCTATGATACGATGCAGTATATCAAATGCGATGTGTCTACAGTGTGTATTGGAATGGCTGCCAGCATGGGAGCATTCCTGCTTGCAGGAGGGAAAAAAGGCAAAAGATTCGCGCTGCCGAATGCAGAGATCATGATCCATCAGCCGTCAGGCGGGGCACAGGGACAGGCAACAGAGATTCAAATTGCCGCGGAACATATTCTCCGCACAAAACAAAAATTAAACGAGATCTTAGCTGTGAACACGGGAAAGGATATCGAGACGGTTAAGGCTGATACAGAGCGTGACAACTTCATGTCCGCGGAGGAAGCGAAAGCCTACGGCTTGATCGACGAAGTGATCGCAAATCACTAATACTGTATGAGGTGGCATATATGGCAGGGAAAATGACAGACGATATTGTAAGGTGCTCGTTCTGCGGAAAGACGCAGGCGCAGGTAAGGAAGCTGATCGCAGGCCCGAACGGGACTTACATCTGCGACGAGTGTATCGGGATCTGTTCAGAGATTATAGAAGAAGAGCTTGATTACAATGATGAGAAAGAGGTACTTGATAATATCAATCTTCTGACACCAGAAGAGATGAAGACATTTCTCGATGATTATGTGATTGGTCAGGAAGAGGCGAAAAAAGTCCTCTCCGTTGCAGTTTACAATCATTATAAAAGAATCATGGCAGAGCAGGATTTGGATGTGGAACTGCAGAAGAGCAATATTCTTATGCTGGGCCCGACAGGATGCGGGAAAACGCTTCTTGCGCAGACTTTGGCTAAGATCCTGAATGTTCCGTTTGCCATTGCTGATGCGACAGCCCTGACAGAGGCGGGATACGTGGGGGAGGATGTGGAGAATATTCTTCTTAAGATCATTCAGGCTGCCGACGGCGATATCGAACGTGCGGAACATGGCATTATTTATATTGATGAGATTGATAAGATTACAAGAAAATCTGAGAATCCGTCCATCACTAGGGACGTATCCGGTGAAGGGGTACAACAGGCGCTGCTAAAGATTATTGAAGGAACGGTAGCATCTGTGCCGCCTCAGGGAGGGCGCAAGCATCCTCATCAAGAACTTATCCAGATTGACACGACGAATATCTTATTTATTTGCGGCGGAGCATTCGAGGGCATTGATAAGATCATTGAGACACGTCTTGATAGGAAATCCATTGGCTTTAACGCGGAGATTGCCTCAAAACATGAATATGACATGGATGTACTGCTTCACGAGGTGTTGCCGCAGGATCTTGTGAAATTTGGCTTGATACCAGAATTGGTTGGCAGACTGCCGGTGACCGTATCCCTGGATCTTTTGGATAAAGAAGCGCTGATCCGTATACTGACGGAGCCGAAGAGTGCGATTGTCAAGCAGTATCAGAAGCTTCTTGAGCTGGATGGCGTGAAACTGGAATTTGACCGGGATGCATTGACCGCAATCGCGGAGACCACTCTTGCAAGAAAGACAGGTGCGAGAGGATTGCGGGCGATTATGGAGAAGATCATGATGGATACAATGTATCAGGTTCCGTCAGATGAAACGATCAAAGAATGCAGGATTACGAAGGAGACAGTCAACGGTACAGGAGGACCGCTGTACTTACGCGACGGTGAAGAGAGAAGATCGTTTCTGACGTCAGAGAGCGCATAACTAAGCAGCGTGAGGTTGCTGTAAGGGCGGGTAAAGTGGAAAGAAGATCCATATCCCGCCCTTTTTGTAGCACGTCTCTGTGTGAAGTATCTGATGGAGAAAAGCAACAGGGGTGCAAAGGCACATACACGGTCTGTATATACAGACAGGAAAGATTCAGGAGGGAAACAGATGAACAATAAGATAAAGAGCCTGCCGATGGTTGCCCTCAGGGGAATGACCATCATGCCAGAGATGGTTGTACATTTTGACGTGAGCAGGGAACGGTCCATTGCCGCGATCCAAGAGGCAATGGTGGAGGAGCAGAAGATATTCCTTACTGCTCAGAAGTCTATTGATACGGAAAATCCGGGGATCAAAGATGTCTATGAGATCGGTACAGTGGGAACTATCAAACAAATCATTAAGCTGCCGAAACATATCGTGCGTGTATTGGTTTCCGGGGAGACGAGAGGACGGCTTCAGGAGATGGAGTTCTCTGATCCATATTTAAGAGCCAAGGTGGAAGTGCTCGACGAGGACAGTGTGATTATACCCGATGATTTAAATGGGGAAGCGATGGAACGCGGACTAAAAGATATGTTCGTGGATTATGCGGCGAAGAACGGGAAGATGTCCAAAGAATCCGTGGCACAACTCCTTGAAGTGAAGGGTCTGAAAAAGCTGGTCGATGAGATTGCGGCGAACATTCCTCTTTATTATACAGACCAGCAGGAGATCCTTCAGGAGACAGACTTCTGGAAGCGGTATGAGAAATTGGCGTTTAAGCTGGTCAATGAAGTCCAGATCATGGATATCAAGGAAGAGATTCAGCGCAAGGTCAAAGAACGTGTGGATCAGCACCAGAGAGAATATATTCTGCGCGAACAGTTAAAATTGATCCGCGAGGAGCTGGGAGACGATACGACGGTTTCTGACGCGGAGGAGTTTGAGAACGCTTTGAAAAAATTGAAAGCGCCAAAAGAAGTAAAGGAGAAACTCCAAAAAGAAATCAACCGTTTCAAGAGTTCTATGAATTCCCCGGCGGAGAATGGGGTTATCCGCACATATATTGAGACGCTTTTGGAAATGCCGTGGGACAAGGCTGCCAAGGATAATAATGATATCGAGTACGCGAAGAAGGTGCTTGATGAAGATCATTACGGGCTGGAGCAGGTAAAAGAACGCATTCTGGAATTTCTTGCGGTACGCACTCTGACAAAGAAGGGGGACAGCCCTATTCTCTGTCTTGCTGGACCGCCGGGAACCGGTAAGACATCGATCGCAAAATCACTGGCAAAGGCGATGAAAAAGCCTTATGTCCGAATCTCGCTGGGCGGCGTCCGGGATGAAGCGGAGATTCGCGGTCACCGAAAGACTTATGTAGGGGCTATGCCGGGGCGAATTGCCAACGGGATTCGTACCGCAGGCGTAAAAAACCCGGTTATGCTTCTGGATGAGATTGACAAAGTGAGTACAGACTATAAAGGGGATACCTTTTCAGCTCTGCTGGAGGTGCTGGACAGTGAACAAAATGGAAAGTTCCGGGACCACTATCTGGAAGTTCCGCTGGATCTCTCGGAAGTTATGTTCATCACAACAGCGAACACACTCCAGACAATCCCCCGCCCGCTGCTGGACCGTATGGAGATTATAGAGATCAGCAGTTACACGGAAAACGAGAAGCTGCATATTGCTATGGAACATCTAATTCCAAAGCAGCTTGAACGCCATGGGCTTATTAAGGAACAGCTGACATTTAGCAAACATGCGATCTGGAAAATAGCACGAAATTATACAAAAGAAGCTGGAGTACGTCAGCTCGAAAGAGAGGTCGGGAACGTGTGCCGCAAGGCGGCAAAGGAAATCTTGACAACAGATCGGAAGAAGATTGCGGTGACAGACCGCAATATCCACAAATTCCTTGGGAAAGAAAAATATACTTACCAGATGGCAAATCCGACGCCGGAAGTGGGAATTGTCAGGGGACTTGCATGGACTAGCGTAGGCGGCGACACACTTCAGATAGAAGTCAATGTTATGCCGGGAAGAGGAGATCTTACTCTTACAGGACAGCTGGGAGATGTGATGAAAGAATCGGCTCGTGCCGGGATCAGTTATATTCGTTCTGTTAGCGGAAAATATAGTATTGCCGAAGATTTCTTTGAGAAACATGACATCCACGTGCATATTCCCGAAGGGGCAGTTCCTAAAGACGGGCCTTCCGCGGGTATTACCATGGCGACAGCAATGATCTCTGCTATCACAGAAAAGAAAGTAAGGGCTGATCTGGCAATGACTGGAGAGATCACACTGAGAGGACGGGTTCTGCCGATAGGAGGGCTTAAGGAAAAACTTTTGGCGGCAAAGAGCGCAGGTATGAAGACCGTGCTCATTCCCAAGGAAAATCAGGTGGATGTCGATGAACTTTCTACGGAGATTACAAAGGGGCTTGAAATCCTTCCTGTGGAGAACATGAAGGAAGTGCTTGAAGCAGCTCTTGTACCGTGACTGTATTGTAAATGAGAGACGGAGGAACATATGATAATAAAGAGTATCAATCTTGAGACTGTGTGCGGGATCACAAGTACGCTTCCAGAAAACAGAAAGCCAGAGGTGGCCTTTGCGGGAAAATCTAACGTGGGGAAATCCTCATTGATCAATGCTCTAATGAACCGCAAGTCATACGCCCGCATATCAGCCACACCGGGGAAGACGCAGACCATCAACTTCTATAACATCAATGACCGTCTGTATCTCGTGGACCTTCCAGGATACGGATATGCGAAAGTGTCTGAGAAAGAAAAGGCGCAGTGGGGCAGGATGATCGAGAGGTATCTGCACGCCTCCACCCAGCTTAAGGCGGTGTTCCTGCTTATCGATATCCGGCACGAACCTTCGGCAAATGATAAGATGATGTACAAGTGGATTGTGGAGCAGGGTTATGAGCCTGTCATCATTGCCACAAAGTTAGATAAAATAAAACGCAGTCAGGTGCAAAAACATGTTAAAATGTTAAAGGAGGGCCTCGGCCTTGTGCCGGGGACGAAGATCATCCCATTTTCTTCTGTGACAAAGCAAGGAAGGGATGAGATATGGGAGCTGATCGAGATGTTTGAGCAGGGAGATTAGGAGGCGGACAGGATGGAAAACACACGTCCTTACTGGCAGGTGGGATTAAGGCTTTTGATTAGCGTCGCTGCCACAGCAGCATTTGTAGTCATCGGGGTGAAGCTGATTGGTTTTCTTATGCCCTTTGTCATAGGTTGGCTCATCGCCGCTATCGCGGCTCCGCTGGTGAACTGGCTGGAGAAGCGGCTGCGGATCATCAAAAAGCTGGGATCCGCCCTGATCGTTATTTTCGTGCTGGCAGCGATTGTTTTGGCTCTTTATTTTGGAATCAGCAGACTGGCACAGGAGATTGGTGATCTGGTACGGAATTTTCCAGAGATGTACGCTCATCTTGAGACTGGGCTGCGCCAGATCGGCGATACCCTCTACGGGATTTTTGAAAAACTTCCGTTAGGCGTACAAAATGGGTGGAATGCCATGGTGGAAAATCTGGACCAGTACATGGGAAATCTTGTCTCTAACATTAGCGAACCGACAGTGATGGCTGCGGGGAATATTGCCCGGCGGGTGCCATATTACCTGATTTCTTTTATCGTGGCGGTTATGTCCGCGTATTTCTTTATTGTACAGAGGGAAGAAGTGCTAAGGTGGATGAAACGAGTGGCTCCCAAGGCGGTGCAGAAGCGGATGACACTTGTAGTGGATAATTTAAGATATGCTGTGGGAGGATATTTCAAAGCTCAGTTTAAGATCATGGGGATTGTATTTCTGATCCTGCTTGTGGGGCTTGGATTTCTTGGAATAGGATATTTTGTGCTGGTAGCTTTGCTCATTGCATTTCTGGATTTTCTTCCCTTCTTTGGCACCGGGACAGCCATGATCCCATGGGCTGCCTATAAGTTTTTTATGGGAGACTACAAGACCACAGTAGTCCTAGTCGTGCTCTATATCGTGACACAGGCAGTCAGGCAGCTTCTTCAGCCAAAACTTGTGGGAGACAGTGTAGGTCTGAATCCGCTTGTTACCCTTTTGCTCCTGTATGTGGGCTATCGGATGGGTGGCGTATTGTGGATGATCCTGGCAGTACCCATTGGGATGGTGCTTATCAACATGTGTCAGGCAGGCGCATTTGATTATATTTTTGACGATGTGCGGATTTTGGCTGACGGAATACTCGGATTAAGAGAAAATAATGTAAGTAATGAAGAGAAAGAAAAAAATGAAAGGAGGCAGTGAATGGCAGAGAAATTCATTATCAAACGCTCCGGCGACAGAGAGATCTACCAGCCGGATAAGATTAAAGGGGCAATGCGAAAGAGCTTTGCCTCATGTGGTACAAAATCAGAGGAGGAACAGCTCCATGCACTCTGTGTGGCAGTTGAGGAGAAACTGGAAAAAAGAAAGGCGGATTCTGTGGAGCTGATTCAGGATGTGGTGGAGGAAACCTTGATGGAGCAGGGGTTTTTCCAAGAGGCAAAAGCCTATATCCTTTATCGGCAGAAGAGGACGGAGCTGCGCAGGGTCCGGCAGGAAATTGAAAATGAAGTGAAGATAGAAGGACTGTCTGACATTTTAAAGGATATCCAGCAGGTTTTTCCGCCGGACATCTACGCCTTTCCCGTGCTGTTCGGAAAGTTTATGGGATTTCAGAAGCCAGATATGGACGAAGATGAGAAGCTGGAGGCGCTGGTCAAGGCGGCCATGGAGCTGACCAGCCAGGAGGCGCCCCGGTGGGAAAATATTGCCGGATGGCTGTTGGCATTTCAGTTTAACCGGAAGCTTCGGGTGGAGACAGAGAGCAGAGGACTGATCACACTCTTTGACAAGATCACCTATCTCACGGATCAGGGATTGTATGGAAGCTATATTTTAGAAGCATACTCGCGCAGTGAGATTGATGAGGCGGAAACCTTCCTTGTTCCAGAGAGGGACCGGCTTTTCAATTACTCAGGGCTTGACCTTCTGATCAAGCGGTATGTCATATCAACCCACCGCCATGTGCCGTTAGAGAGCCCACAGGAGATGTTTCTTGGCATTGCCCTCCATCTCGCCATGAATGAGGAAAAAGACGTGCGGCTTACGTGGGTGAAGGCATTTTATGATATGCTCTCTAAGTTGGAAGTGACCATGGCAACCCCTACACTGGCAAATGCGAGGAAGCCCTTCCATCAGCTCAGTTCCTGCTTTATCGATACAGTGCCGGACAGCCTCAAGGGCATCTTCCGCTCCGTAGACAACTTTGCTCAGGTGAGCAAGTACGGCGGCGGCATGGGCATGTATTTTGGAAAAGTAAGGGCGGCAGGAAGTGCCATCCGGGGCTTTGAAGGAGCCGCCGGAGGCGTGATCCGCTGGATACGCATTGTCAATGACACCGCAGTGGCGGTAGATCAGCTTGGCGTGAGAGCAGGGGCGGTGGCGGTCTATCTGGATGCATGGCACAGGGACCTGCCGGAATTTCTCCAGATTCGGACAAACAACGGAGATGAGAGGATGAAAGCCCACGATGTGTTTCCTGCAGTCTGCTATCCGGATCTGTTCTGGAAGATGGTAAAAGAAGATCTGGATCAGGACTGGTACCTGATGTGCCCCCACGATATTGCGATGGCAAAGGGATACAGTCTGGAGGACTTTTACGGAGAAGAATGGGAAAAGAGATATTGGGACTGTGTGCATGATTCACGGATCACGAAGCGCACGATCGGGCTCAAAGATATGGTGAGGCTCATCATCAAATCCGTGGTTGAGACAGGAGCGCCCTTTACCTTTAACCGTGATATCGTAAACCGGGCGAATCCTAATCCTCACAGGGGCATGATCTACTGTTCCAACCTCTGCACGGAAATCGCTCAGAACATGGCGCCCATCTCCACAGTCAGCACAGAAGTAAAGACGGAAGATGGGGACACTGTTGTGGTAAACACGACAAAGGCAGGAGAGTTCGTTGTGTGCAATCTTGCTTCCCTCTCCCTTGGAAGGCTTCCGGTGCAGGATAAAGAATATATGCGCAAGGTAGTGCGGACAGTGGTACGTGCGCTGGACAATGTGATCGATCTGAACTTTTATCCCCTTCCCTACGCGAAGATCACCAATCACAGCTATCGGTCCATAGGGCTTGGCGTCAGCGGATATCACCATATGCTGGCAAAGAACAGTATAAAGTGGCAGTCAGAAGAGCATTTGGAATTTGTGGACCGTCTATTCGAGGACATCAACTATGCGGCGGTGGAGGCAAGCTCTGACTTTGCCGCGGAAAAGGGAAGCTACCGCTATTTTGAAGGATCAGACTGGGATACAGGGGCATATTTTGACAAGCGGGATTATACATCTGAAAAATGGTCTGCGCTGCGTAAAAAGGTTCATGAGCAGGGTATGAGAAACGCCTATCTCCTTGCCATTGCGCCCACCAGCTCCACTTCCATCATCGCGGGAACAACAGCGGGCATTGATCCGGTGATGAACAAGTTTTTCTTAGAGGAGAAAAAAGGCTCCATGCTTCCGAGAGTAGCTCCGGACTTAAGCATGGAGACCTACTGGTATTATATCAATGCTCACCACATCGACCAGACATGGTCCGTGCGTGCCTGCGGTGTACGCCAGCGGCATGTGGATCAGGCGCAGTCCATGAATTTTTATATCACCAACGAATATACAATGCGTCAGGTGCTCAATCTCTATCTCAAGGCATGGGAGTGCGGCGTAAAGACGGTTTATTATGTGCGCTCAAAATCACTTGAGGTAGAAGAATGTGAATCATGTTCATCCTGACGGACAGGATAAATGAAAGGAGAAACAGATGCAGGAATTTGATGTAAGACAGCCCCTTCCTCATAAACCGCTGTTTAACCCGGGCGGAGATACGGACGTGCTGAAAAGGCGCATGATCGGCGGAAATACAACGAACCTCAATGATTACAACAACCTGAAATATCCATGGGTGTCGGACTGGTACCGTCAGGCAATGAACAACTTCTGGATTCCGGAGGAGATCAACCTGTCGCAGGACATCAAGGATTACCCGAAACTGGAAAAGGCAGAGAGAAAGGCGTATGACAAGATTCTCTCCTTCCTCGTGTTTCTTGATTCCATACAGACGGCAAACCTGCCATGTGTGGGCGAGTATATTACAGCAAACGAGGTGAACCTCTGTCTCAACATACAGACATTTCAGGAGTGCGTACATTCCCAGTCCTATTCCTATATGCTGGATACGATTTGTTCGCCGGAAGAGCGGATGGATATCCTGTACCAGTGGAAAACGGACGAACATCTCCTGAAGCGGAACACGTTTATCGGAGACTGTTACAATGAGTTCCAGACAAAAAAGGATGCAAGGACGCTTCTGAAAGTGATGATGGCAAATTATGTGCTGGAGGGCATCTATTTTTACTCCGGGTTCATGTTCTTTTACAATCTGTCCAGAAACGGAAAGATGCCCGGTTCTGCTCAGGAGATCCGGTACATCAACCGCGATGAGAATACACACCTGTGGCTGTTCCGCAACATTATCATCGAACTGCGGAAGGAACACCCGGAATTGTTTGACGACGCTATGGTGGCAGAGATGAGGGAACTTCTCATGGAAGGCGTGCGCCAGGAAATCGAATGGGGACACTATGTGATCGGGGACGACGTGGCAGGCTTAAACCGCCAGATGGTGACAGACTATATCCAATATCTGGGCAATTTAAGATGGACAAGCTTTGGATATGACCCGATCTATCCCGGATATGAGAGGGAGCCGGAATCTATGCGCTGGGTATCTCAGTATTCCAATGCAAATATGGTCAAGACGGATTTCTTTGAAGCGCGGTCCACGGCTTATGCAAAATCCACAGCTCTGGTGGACGATTTATAAGGTTTCTGAGGATTGTGTGACTTGTGGATTGAAAAAGAGGACAGGATATGCTATTATGAACGAGGAAGAAAACTCCCATCATGTAACAAATAAAAAGAATGGAAGATGAGTTTCAACATTTTCAAAAATATCAGGAGGTAAAAAATAATGAAGAAATATGTATGTGTCGTATGTGGATATATTTATGACGAAGCGACCGGCGATCCGGATAATGGGATTGAGGCAGGCACAAAGTGGGAGGACGTACCCGAGGATTTCCTCTGTCCTCTTTGCGGAGTAGGAAAAGACGAGTTTTCAGAAGTGGAATAAAATTTTATTAAAAAACACTGCCGTCCCATATAATAATGGGGCGGCAGTGTTTTGTGCTGGGAAAGGATCAGGAAAGGACATGAAATAATGGGCAGATATGACGTGATAATAATCGGAGCGGGACCGGGAGGCATTTTTGCGGCCTATGAGTTGGTGAAGAAAGCGCCGGAATTAAAAGTGGCTGTGCTTGAGTCCGGCAATCCCATGGAAAAGAGAAAATGCCCTATTGATGGGAAGAAAGTAAAGAGCTGCATCAGCTGTAAGACATGCGCGATTATGAGTGGATTCGGCGGGGCAGGCGCTTTTTCTGATGGGAAATATAATATAACCAATGATTTTGGAGGTACTTTGTATGAATATATCGGCAAGGGAGCGGCTCTGGAACTAATGCACTATGTGGATGAAATCAATATACGGTACGGCGGGGAAGGCACGAAGATGTATTCCACTGCGGGAACGAAATTCAAGAAACTATGTATGCAGAACAAACTGAAACTCTTAGACGCTTCTGTGCGCCATCTTGGAACAGATATCAATTACGTGGTTCTTGAGAATCTGTTCAAAGAGCTAAAGGAAAAGGTGGAATTCCGCTTCAACTGTCATGTTGATAATATTGAGCTTGCAGATAATGGATACCGGATTATCACGAAGAACGGCGCCGATGAGTGCGGCAAATGTATTGTATCTGTGGGAAGAAGCGGCAGCAAATGGATGGAGGAAGTGTGTGAAAGTCTGGGCATCCCCACAAAGTCAAACCGTGTGGATCTCGGTGTGCGTGTGGAGCTTCCAGCGGTGATCTTCTCCCATCTGACAGATGAACTGTACGAGAGTAAGATCGTGTACCGCACGGAGAAGTTTGAGGACAAGGTACGGACATTTTGCATGAATCCGTACGGTATTGTGGTAAATGAAAATACCAATGGTATTGTAACCGTGAATGGACATAGCTATGAGGATCCCAAGAAACAGACAGAGAATACGAATTTTGCCCTTCTTGTGGAAAAACATTTCTCAGAGCCTTTTAAGGACAGCAATGAATATGGCGAGAGCATTGCGCGCCTTTCTAACATGCTTGGAGGCGGCGTGCTGGTGCAGCGGTTTGGCGATTTGATCCGCGGGAGAAGGAGTACGGCAAAGAGGATCGAAGAAGGATTCGTGCGTCCTACATTGTCCGCAGAACCCGGAGATTTAAGCCTCGTGCTCCCCAAGCGTATTTTGGATGGAATCATCGAGATGGTATATGCCCTCGATAAAATTGCTCCGGGAACTGCCAACGACGATACCCTGCTCTATGGAGTAGAAGTGAAATTCTATAATATGGAAGTGAAGCTTGACGGGCATTTGGAGACGAAGCACAAAGGGCTGTATGTGATCGGAGACGGCAGCGGGGTGACCCACTCCCTGTCTCATGCGTCGGCGAGCGGCGTGTATGTGGCAAGAGAGATTGTGGACGGCGGCTGATAAGCGCTGATGAACGTATCGTTTGGAAATTACCATATGAGGCTTGTTCTGTGAAAAACAGAATACAAGAAATACAGTCAGAGGAGTGGAAATGGAAAATACAAAGGCAAAGATCTGCGCGGTATCGCTGTCGGATACAGAAGAATTGCTGGAAATTTATGCTCCTTATGTGGAACATACGGCGATTTCATTTGAATATGATGTACCGTCCGTTGAGGAATTCGCGGAGAGGATCAAGACCCGGCGTGACACATATCCATATCTTGTAGCAAGGGACAGCGAAAGACTCCTTGGATACGCGTACACCAGCCCGTTTGTCGGGAGAGCTGCATACGCGTGGTCTGCACAGACGACCATTTACCTGAGGGAGGAGTGCCGGAACAGGGGGATTGGAAGGGCGCTTTACGAGGCGCTTGAAAAGGTGTGCGCCGCCCAGAATATCCTGAACCTCAATGCGTGTATTGGATTCCCAGAAAAAGAGGACGAGTATCTGACGAAGAACAGCGTTGAGTTCCATAGTCATATGGGTTATCAGACTGTCGGGCTGTTCCATAACAGCGGGTATAAGTTTGGAAGATGGTATCACATGGTCTGGATGGAGAAACTGATCGGAGAGCATAGCGAAAAACCTAAGAGAGTGATTCCCTTCAGGGAATTAAACGATGGGATATTGGAAAAGTGCGGGGTGTCCCGCAGAGGAAGCAGGCACCATCTTTATCTGTGAGGAAGATATCTTTCTTCAAAGTGACTATTTATGTCGTGCCTGATCCTGCGGATCGCTATGTGGTTTTACTCCAGCTCTTTGTAATAATTCTTCTGGAGACGTAAGTATGATTCTGTGATATACTGTATGCAGAAAGCATACAGAGGTGACAAAGATGATACAGACAGATGAGAAGAAAAGACTGGAACAATTTGAAGAGATGCTCTCTGCGGTCCAGACCGAATATGACAGTATTGTCCGGCAGTTGGAAACACTGAAGGAAAGGGGAAAGATGAAGTCCGTGACCTATCAGCAGCTTTTCACACGGAAGCTGACATATCAGAACATGTTGTCCATGTATGAGCTTTACGATTTGGCGGAAAAGCCGAAGGACTGAAAAGTAAAAAATTCCCGCGGGAGGCGCTGCGCACAGGGCGTATATCTCCCGCGGGAATTTTCGCTTTTATGCTTACTGCATCTGCACGATGGATTTTACGTGATCGACTTCCTCTTGGGTAGCTTTGGCAGCAGGCACGTAGTAGCTTCTCTCCCTTGCCGCCTCGTACATCTTCTCCTGTGACATCTCACACTGATTACGCATCTGTTTTAAACATTGCTTTAACTCTTTGTTCTCGGTCTGCGCGATCATGTCTCCGAACATTTTCAGTTCGCCGTTAATGCCGACAAGGGCGTCGGCAACCATTGTTTTCTCGTCCATTGTTTTCACCTCATGATTGAAAAGTATACTGTGTTACTATAGGAATCTCATAAGTTCCTGTTTGTTTTTCATGGCGGAATCCGCCGCGTCCTGAAAAAGCTTTTTGATCTCCGGGTCCTCGGTCTTCGAAGCGTAGTCCGTCATCTTACAGTGTGTGGTGGAATATCCGCCGATAAGATGGCGGAGATTCTGCAGGTCAAGAACTGATATCTCTGACATAGTGTATGCCTCCTTAAAATAAATGATTTTCGTGGATAGTATGTGTTGTATATGATCTGTTTATACACTATGAGCGACAAATTCGTGGAAGAGCGTCCGCATTTCCGTGGAAGTGCGGTACATACATTCAGGGTGCCATTGGACGCCCACGGCAAACGGGTGGGAGCCAAGCTCGACTGCTTCGATTGTTCCGTCGGACGCCCGGGCGCTTATGCAGACATCCTTTCCGGGAAGATTGACTGCCTGATGGTGGAAGCTGTTTACATGAAGGCATGACCCTGTATATTTTTTGAGAATAGTGCCTGAAGATACACGGACGCGGTGGCTGACTTCGCTGCGGCAGGCAGACTGCTGCATATGGTTTAAAACCCTGCCGGGGATGAGAGACATGTCCTGCCAGATGGTGCCGCCGCATGCCACATTCAGGATCTGCATCCCGCGGCAGATAGCGAGGACGGGTTTGTGTGAAGCGAGGATTCGTTTCATCAGGCGGATCTGGAATAAGTCTACCGTAATGTCTGTTTTTCCATTTCCGTTTTGCGGCTCTTCCCCGAAAAGGAGCGGGGTGATGTCCTCTCCCCCGCAGAAGAGGAAACCGTCGCAGAGGTCTGCGTACTCACTGATCACCCGGTCGCTGCGCACGAGTGGAAGGACGAGAGGCAGCCCCTTGGAGTAACGGACGGACTGGATGTAAGGATTTGTGACAAACTGGCGGTCCTGCGTGAAACCGCACATAACGATACCGATCTTAGGTTTCATAATTATTTTCTGCCCCTTGTACAATAATGATATGATAGATTATGTAAAAAAGAAAAATATTATACATAGATTATATATAGGATAGTATATAATTGTTTAAGCAGAATACGGGAGGAAACTGTGCATCGGACAGATATGAAGCAGATAGATATGTATTGGATAGATATGCACTGTGATACGCTCAGTGAGCTGATGAAGGTAAAAAACGGAAATCTTCAGGAAAATACTCTCTGTGTAGATATAAAGAGGCTAAAGCAGATCAAAACGGCGGCACAATTCTTTGCATGCTATGTAAATATGGGAGATTTTACAGGAGGTGAATCTGTGTGGGACCGGGCATACGAAAGAGTGCTGTCCATGACAGATTATGCAAGAAAATCTGTGGGAAAAGACTTCTCTCTGGCATATACTGCGGAGGATATCTTTTCTGCTGTAGGGAAAGGGAAAGTATCCGGTATCCTCACCGTGGAGGAGGGCGGTGTGTTAAACGGAAAGCCGGAACGGCTGGAGGAACTGTATGGCAGGGGTGTTCGGCTAATCACGCTGACTTGGAATTATCGAAACTGTATCGGAAGCCCCAACAGCAGAGAGCCCGAAGTAATGAGACAGGGGCTGACAAGGTTTGGGCTGGAGACAGTGGAGCGGATGAATGAGATGGGAATGATCATTGATGTGTCCCATCTTTCGGACGGCGGGGTTTATGACTGTATCAGGCAGAGCAGCGTGCCGATCGTGGCTTCCCACTCCAACGCAAGGGCGCTGTGTCCCCATCCTCGCAATCTGACGGACGAAATGCTCCATGCTCTCGGAGAAAAGGGCGGTGTTGTGGGGGTGAATTTCTATTCTCCGTTTCTAAAGGAAAGGGGAGGGGCGGACATTTCCGATATTGCGCGCCACGCGGCATACATGACAGATAAAGCGGGGGAGGATGCCGTTGCACTCGGTTCGGATCTGGACGGATTCGATAAGGACGACCTGCCGGACGGCATAAACGGGATTCAGGATATGGGGGGGCTGTGGGCTGCTTTTGAAAAAGCAGATATTACTCCGCGTCAGATTGAGAAGATCATGTACAAAAATGCGATGCGGGTTTTGGGGGAAGTCTTAAAATGAGGAGAGCATTCAGGGGTAAAGCGCCGTTATAAAATCTTTAATTCTCATCATAAAAACTTAAGCTTTGTTTAAAAGAATCCGATGTGTCAGTGGGATATAATCTTCTTGTGTAAAAAAGGAGGACATCTTGAATGGCAGGTCGGAAAGCATATAACAAGAGGATATATGATGAGGATGTGTATGACTGGAGAGTACATGACGAGAGAGTATATGACAAGAGAAAAAGGAATCTTGCGAGAAGGAGAAAAAGAAGAATTATCAAGCTCGTGAGAATGACGCTGGCAGGGGGAGTTATCATCGCGGCAGTATTTTCCGTAAAGAAGGTGCTCGGCGACCGGATTATGCTGACGGAGAACGGCATTGTGTGGGATACGGGGGAGCTTTCTGTGATCGAACAGTCGGGGGATGCGTCGGATACGCTGCGGGAGCTGCTTGAAAATAATCCGGAGACCGCTGATTTTATAAAGAATTATCCGGATATGAAGGACAATCCGCCCGCAGAAAGTGTCGGGGATATGACAAAAGGAGTGATCCCCCATCTCCTTCAGTGGGACGAACGCTGGGGGTATCAGACGTACGGCGACAATATGATCGCGGTGAACGGCTGCGGTCCTACGGCACTTTCCATGGTGGCTGCGGGGCTCACGGGCGATAACACCATCACCCCGTACAAAGTGGCCGGATTCGCGGCAGAGCAAGGATATTATGCGGGCGAATCAGGTACGAGCTGGAGCTTGATGACAGAGGGCGCGCAGCAATTCGGCATCCGGGGAGAAGAACTGGGGCTGAGCAGGGAGGAGGTCTTTTCCGCTCTTGAGAACGGACAACCCATTATATGCAGTATGAGACCCGGGGATTTTACGACTACGGGGCACTTCATTGTGCTTGTGGGAACTAAAGACGGAAAGATCAGGGTGAATGATCCCAACAGTCTGAAACGGAGCGAAAAGCTGTGGGATTATGAGACGCTGGAGTACCAGATCAACAATCTGTGGGGATATACGGTGTTATAGGTGAATATCAGGCGGTTAAGTTTGCGCCCTGTTTTCCTGAATACAGGTCAGTTGTGTTCCCGCCGCACGGCCTGATATAATGGCGTCAGAGAAGCAGGGGTAAAAAACATACGGAAAACAGGAGAAATATAAAAAGGCGTAAGTTCTGCCTCATACAGAGGCATTGCTTACGCCGTTTTCCTTTGGTTTTGTTTTAGGTTTTATTGCAGACCCTGTCATGGCCATACCGACATTCTATTTCTGCCCTTCGATCTCCTGCATTTTAATGGCGCGGACTTTGAGTGGAAGCCCAAACAGGTTGATGAAGCCTTCTGCATCGTGGTGGTCATACAGTTCTCCAGTTGTGAAGCTTGCCAAAGATTCACTGTACAGTGAGTATGGAGAAGTTTCTCCTGCCTTAATAATGTTGCCTTTATATAGCTTAAACTTAACTTCACCGGTCACGTATTTCTGCGTTACATCGATGAAAGCCTGAATTGCTTCTCGCAAGGGCGTAAACCATTTTCCCTCGTATACGATCTGGGCAAATTTGTTTCCGAGATCTTTTTTTACTTCATATGTAGCGCGGTCGAGAACGAGTTCTTCAAGCTGCTCGTGGGCTGCCATGAGGATTGTTCCGCCCGGCGTCTCGTACACGCCGCGGGACTTCATTCCCACGACACGGTTCTCGACGATGTCGATGATCCCGATGCCGTGTTTTCCGCCCAGAGTGTTTAGTTCTGCGATGATTTCGGAAACTTTCATTTCTTTCCCGTTTAAGCTCTTGGGCACGCCTGCCTCAAATGTCATGGTCACATATTCGCCTTCATCCGGCGCCTTCTCTGGCGTTACTCCGAGCACGAGAAGATCGTCATAGTTCGGCTCGTTTGCCGGGTCCTCCAGTTCCAGTCCCTCGTGGCTGATGTGCCAAAGGTTGCGGTCGCGGCTGTAGCTGTGCTTCGCGTCGAAGGGAAGATCAATACCGTGCTGTTTACAGTATTCGATCTCTTCCTCGCGGGATTGCATGGTCCACACATCTGTCATACGCCACGGGGCAATGATCTTGATATCGGGAGCCAGAGCCTTGATGCCCAGCTCGAAACGGATCTGGTCGTTTCCTTTGCCCGTCGCACCGTGGCAGATTGCTGTCGCACCTTCCTTGCGTGCGATCTCCACCAGCTTCTTTGCGATGACTGGACGCGCCATGGAGGTTCCGAGAAGATACTTGTTCTCGTATACGGCGCCTGCCTTCACGCATGGCATGATGTAGTCGTCGCAGAATTCGTCGATGATGTTTTCGATATATAATTTGGAAGCACCTGAAAGTTTCGATCTTTCTTCAAGCCCGTCCAATTCCTCGCCCTGTCCGCAGTCGATGCAGCAACAGATGACCTCATAGTCAAAGTTTTCCTTCAGCCACGGGATGATAGCAGTAGTGTCAAGACCGCCTGAATACGCTAATACAACTTTTTCCTTACTCATTTCAAATGCCTCCTGAATGTATTTTTATAAATTTTGCCCTCCGGCGAACCGGCGGTGCATTGTTTTTGAAAGCCCTTTTTATAAGCTACAACATACTATACACTAGAAGTTATAATTATGCAAGTAAAAATTTATAAAAATAAATTTATGCAAAATTATATGAATATTATTGCATAAAAATACAATTTTAAAGTGAAGCACGTATTAGGAAATGTCGGGAACCATAGAACATAAAATTATAGAAGAAACAGAAAACACAGCAGGCAGGGCTGCCGCATGAAAAGGGCAGCCCTGATTTCAACTAAATGACCGGATAAACTGCTATACGGTCACTGTTCCCTCACAGCACCGAAAATCTGTATCGATTGTGTTGGCAAAGACACGCACTTTCAGATTTCTCGGACTGCAGATGCCTTTCGGATCAGGCACGGAGACATTCAGATCTTCGGGAAGGACAAATCTGATACATTTTACTTGGATATCCCGGCAGGAAGGGTAGTTGTGGGCAGGAAGAGTGATCGTCTTTAGACCTCTCTGGTATTCCTCGCCGTAAGAATCTACTTCCGTTAATACAACCGCCAGCGCGGTCCGCTTGTGCGGGCATACGCCTTTGACGGTGAGGTCAAGCTGGACGATCCTTCCGAGAGATTCCAGATATACATCCCCTAAATCCGCCACGAGAGAATCATGACATCCCTCCACTTTCAGCTCAACCGGAACCGGACAGGGCTCTGGAGTCACCACGATGCCGCAGTCCACGGATACGCTTGGGTCGGGAAATGTCACGACATTCCCCTCGGTATCCGAGTAGAGGATGGAAGCATTGACCTGTTTCGTGCCCGTGCTCTGACCGACGTGCATGACATAAAATTCAAGGGAGGCACCCTCGTTACCAGACACGCCAAGTTCAGAGATTTTCCACTGCAAAGTCGTATTACTGATCATCATAGCCGTACCTTTTGTCGGTGGGATGACGCTGGTAATGCGGAAATCCGGATTCACGGTCTCGTCGATCACGATATCGGTCGCGCCCGGCTTGGAGATATTTGCCGCCAGATCGGCGAATAAGTTTTCAAGGTCTGCGTCGTCCGGCGTTACCGATACATGGGAAGCATCCGGGTCGGTTGCCCAGTCGTTTAATACATTTACGTCTATGCCGTCATCTCCAATCAAGCCGATGCAGTAAATGATGATACCCGACGCTCTGGCAGCGGCAGCGACCGGAGCAGGGGGAACACCGGATGTGGTTTTCCCGTCCGTGAACATAACGATCACACGGGCGTTGGGAGAAGCGGGATCAAAGAGCTGTACTGCTTTGGTGAAAGCGTCCGCATGGTTGGTGGAGCCGCCGGCGTTTAAGCTGTTGACCGCGCTTTTGAGCGCTGCGACCGATGTGATAAGCTGCGTGTCAGCCGTTGCGCTGTCCGCGAAACTGACGATCCCGATCCGGCTTCCTGAACCGATCGTCCCGTCTTTTGAACTGTCTGTTGCTTCATCGATAATGTCGATGAAGGTGTCCGCGCCCGCTTTCATGTTTGCGAGGGGAGTGCCTGTCATGCTGCCGGAGCGGTCGAGAACGAGAACGATATCCGTAGGATTGGAAGCGATGTCCGGAGCCGCCGACAGGGCAAGAGTTATCTTTAATGTTCCGTTACAGTCTATCTGGTCTGTGTTAATCTGTTTGTTAGAATTAGTAATACCCATCATATTACCTCCATATATATAGTAAAAGGAGAGCTCTGCCTTATACTACATCATATGTGGGGATGCAGAAAATGTTCAGTATTCATATAATTGTTATTTCAAAAGAAAACAATGAAAATTTTTCATACAAATTGTTATAAAAACAGTTGACATACAAGAAAAAGGTGGTATTATATACATAACAGTTGTTGAATCAACACAAAATAACTGTCAAAACAAAAGGAGGTTTGCCATGATTTACACGGTAACATTGAATCCGGCTTTGGACAAAACGGTTGAAATCCCGTCGCTGACGATTGACGCGGTCAACCGGATTACGACCATGAGAACGGATCCGGGGGGAAAGGGGATCAATGTCTCGAAAGTCATCAGTAAACTGGGAGGGAAGAGCATTGCTTCCGGAATTCTCGGTGGAGATACCGGACGGGCAATTTTGTCAGCGTTAAAGGAGATGGAACTTGAGACCTGCTTCCATTTTGTGAATGGTGAGACGCGGACGAACATGAAGGTTATCGACCCTGTCAGCCGCACAAATACCGACATCAATGAACCGGGAGTGACGGTGTCTGAGGAAATACTGTCAGGACTTTTAAAAGAGCTTCTGGAGATAGTCAGGGAAGACGATATCGTAGTTATTTCGGGAAGCATGCCGAAGGGTTCTCCAAAGGAGACATACTTCACGTGGACAAAGGCATTTAATGCGAAGGGAGCAAAGGTCCTCCTCGATGCGGACGGAGAACTTCTCAAGGCGGGACTTAAGGCCTCCCCATATCTTATCAAGCCGAACAACCACGAGCTGTCAGCCTTTGTAGGACGAACTCTAGAGACTCCGGAAGAGCTGGCTGTGACAGCGCGGGAGATTATGAAGGAGTACGGCATTGCGAAAGTTGTGGTGTCCATGGGCGGCGACGGAGCGCTGTATGTGACGAAAGATGAGTCAATCTATGCAGAGGGATTAAAGGTTCCCGTAGGCAGCACGGTTGGCGCAGGAGACAGCGTGGTGGCAGCTCTGGCGGTGGCTGAGGAATCCGGTATGAGTCTGGAGGAGACGGTGAGGCTCTCCACAGCGACGGGAGCGGCGAACGTAATGTGCAGCGGGACACAGGCGGCAGAATTCGAAGTGATAAAGGATCTGATTCCGAAAGTTGTATTCCGACATATTTAAATTTTTAAACAAAAATTAGATTTTTATTTCAAAAATAATTTCAATTGCAAATATATAAAATTTTTATTATGATAAAGAAAGGAGCTTTATTTATGAAAGCAAAAGGTGTACGTCTTCACGCGGCAAATGATCTGAGACTTGAGGAGTTTGAGCTTCCTGAGATCACAGATGATGAAATTCTTGTAAAGGTGGTTTCCGACAGTATCTGTATGTCTACATACAAATGTGCCATTCTCGGGACAGCGCATAAGCGTGTGCACGAGGATGTGGCGGAGCATCCCGCGATCATGGGACATGAGTTTGCGGGAGATATCGTACAGGTGGGAAAGAACCATCAAGATAAGTTCAAACCGGGGATGAAATTTACACTCCAGCCGGCGCTGAACTACAAGGGAACCATGTGGAGCCCGGGATACTCCTACGAGTTCTTCGGCGGGGATACGACATATTGCGTGATTCCGGCGGAGGTTATGGAGCTAGGATGTCTTCTGGAGTACAAAGGACGTGCCTATTATGAGGCATCTTTGGCCGAGCCGATGTCCTGCAGTATCGGTGCGTTTAATGCCGCATACCACACACAGATGGGTGTGTATACCCATGAGATGGGAATTAAAGAAGGCGGAAAGCTTGCGATTATGGCAGGCGCAGGACCGATGGGACTCGGGGCTCTCACATATGCGCTTCACCGCGATGTACGTCCGTCCATGATCGTGGTGACAGATATCAATCAGGAACGGCTTGACAGGGCGGCAGCCTTATTCCCGCCTGAGGATGCCGCGAAAGACGGTATCGAACTGCATTTTGTCAATACAGGGAATTTTGAGGATCCAGTAGGGGAACTGATGCGTATCTCAGGAGGCAAAGGTTACGACGATGTGCTCTGCTATGCGCCGGTTGCTTCTGTTGTGACACAGTCCAGTGCAATCTTAGGAAGAGATGGATGTCTGAATTTCTTCGCGGGTCCGACGGATAATAAGTTTAGCGCTGAGATGAATTTTTATGATGTGCACTACAACTCAACTCATGTCATGGGAACGACAGGAGGAAATACGGATGATATGATCGAGTCTCTTGAGCTTACGGCGGCGGGACGCATCGACCCGGCAGTTATGGTTACACATATCGGCGGTCTGGACTCTGTCGCGGAGACGACTTTGAATCTGCCCAAGATCCCGGGCGGCAAGAAACTGATCTATACACACCTTTCCATGCCGCTGACAGCGCTTACGGATCTGCGTGCAAAGGGAGAGACAGACGGTGATAAGAGATTGACGGAGCTGGCGGATATCGTGGATGCCCACAAAGGGTTGTGGAGCCCGGAGGCAGAGGAATACCTGCTTGCAAACTTTATTGAAGAATAAGTGTGTCAGGACATCCCATCCGTGTTGTCCTGACGCGGATGGGAGGAATGATCTATGGAATCAATGGAAATGCGCAGAGATGCGATTGTTCAGCTGATCAATGAAAAAGGAACCGTAACCTTTGCACAGATTAAAAAGGAATTTCCCAATGTATCGGAAATGACCCTGCGCACGGATCTGAAGCTGCTTGATGAGGAGAAGCGGATTCTCCGTGTGCACGGTGGGGCGAAATCCGTACAGGTTATCATAGGCACAGATGGTTTTCTCAACAGGAAATCGGTCCGGAATATCCCGGAAAAACAGGCAATTGCGAGAAAAGCTTTGACACTGCTCCGACCGGACACGACAGTTTTTTTAGATTCCGGAAGCACGGCTACTGTGTTCGCACGGCAGATCCCCGATCAGTCCTTTCTGATCTACACGACGGGACTAAGCTGCGCCACAGAATTGGCTAATCTCTCGAATCCCACGGTGATGCTTCCCGGGGGGAGATTGAATCGTTACAGTCAGAGCGTGTTTGGATTCTCTGCTATCAAGGAACTGGAGCGGGTGCATTTTGATCAGGCGTTTTTGGGTGTCACCGGATATCACCCGTCCACGGGATTCTCCTGCGGCATCAGCGACGAGGCTTTCTTAAAACAAACTGCGATCCGGCAGTCCGAGAAAGTGGTTGCCCTGATGGATTCCTCAAAAATCAATGTGAAGTGCAGTTTTAGTTTCGGGACACTGTCAGATGTGGATATCATAGTGTCCGATGGAAAACTGCCGGAGGAATTTCTTCTTGAATGTAAAAGGTACGGTGTGGAGGTTTTGTGAAATCCTGATATAGATGGCTGAACCATTCTCCATAGAGGGATTGAGAAGTGAATGGAGGACGGTTTCGTGAAAAATAGTGTACAACGATTTGGTAAATTTTTATCGGCGATGGTTATGCCGAACATCGGTGCTCTGATCGCCTTTGGCTTTCTTGCCGCATTCTTTATTGACACCGGATGGATTCCTAATGAGGGATTCAACAGTCTGGTCAGCCCCATGCTCACCTATCTAATTCCCATCTTGATCGCCTCTACCGGAGGCCGTATGATCGGAGGCGACCGTGGAAGGGTGGTAGGAGCTATTGCTGTGATCGGAGCGATTATGAGCAACACGGAGATCACGATGCTTATGGCAGCTATGGTTATGGGTCCTCTGGCGGGCTTTTGCATCAAAAAGTTTGATCAGTTCATGGAGGGGAGGATGCCGGCTGGCTTTGAGATGCTGATTAACAACTTTTCCTCGGGCATTATCGGAATGATACTTGCGATGCTCGGATATATCGCGATCGGCCCTCTTATGAGCGGTATTCTTGCGGTGCTGTCCGCGGGGGTTGGACTGCTGGTGACCCATGGTTTGCTTCCGCTTGTTTCGGTATTCATTGAACCGGCAAAAGTCTTGTTTCTGAATAACGCGATCAACCATGGTATCTTTACGCCGCTTGCTACAGAACAAGCGGCGGAGTTTGGGAAGTCTATCATGTATATGTTGGAGCCTAACCCGGGACCGGGGCTTGGAGTTTTGCTGGCGTATATGTTCTTCTGTAAAGATAAGGTGACGAGGGATTCTGCGCCAGGCGCTGTAATCATTCATCTGTTGGGAGGTATTCACGAAATATATTTCCCGTATATCCTGATGAACCCATTGGTGATCGTTGCTCCGATTCTCGGGAATATGGCTGCGATCTTCTGGTTTACCCTGACAGACTGCGGTCTGGTGGGACCGGCTTCTCCGGGATCCATCATTGCCTATCTGATGATGAGTCCGGGATCCGATATGATCAAGGTGATCGTAGGGGGTTTGATTGCGACAGGAATTTCCTTTGCTGTTGCCTCGCCAATTGTCAAGATGGCAGGTGGAAAGAGTCTGGAAGAGGCGCAGAATGAGATGGCGTCCATGAAGGCTGTGTCCAAGGGAGAAACAGTGGTGCCGGGTACCATTGATCGCTCTGCAGAGATTAAAAAAATTATTTTTGCCTGTGATGCAGGAATGGGTTCTTCCGCGATGGGAGCGACGAAGTTCAGGAACCGTATCAAGACAGACCGCCCGGACATCACGGTGTCCAATACGTCTGTGGACAACATTCCATCAGACTGTGATATTGCGGTGGTGCAGGCGACACTGGCAGCACGCGCGAAGAAATCCGCTCCGCAAGCACAGCTGATCTCGATAGGCAATTTCCTCGCGGATCCTGCTCTGGATGCGCTGTATGTACAGCTTACTACAGGCGATGCTCCGGCGGCTCCGGCGGGAGAGAATACAGATATCATCATCCCGGATACACCGATTAAGAAACAAGTGATCATTGAGGAAGGCATTAAGCTGGGTCAGAAACCGGTTACGAAGGAAGAAGCCATCCAATCTGCCGGTGAGCTTTTAGTGAAACTTGGCTATGTGGATGAGTCTTATGTGGATGCGATGCAGGAACGGGAAAAGCTGGTATCTACCTACATGGGAATGGGAGTTGCGATTCCTCATGGGACGACTCAGGCAAAAGGTACTGTAAAGAAAACGGGCATCGTGTTCCTCCAGTATCCGGAGGGCGTTGACTTTGGAGCAGAAAAGGCTCAGCTTGTATTTGGAATTGCTGGAATCGGCGATGAGCATCTGGATCTCCTTGGAAAACTCTGTACGTTGCTTGAAGATCCAGCTCTTTTAGAGACGCTGAAAACTACGGATGATGTGAAGTGGGTATTGGAACAGCTGTCGTAGCAACGAAGGGAAAAGCAATAGCAAAATATCATTGAAAAGGAAGAAACACGTCTATGCAGGTATCGGGGAACCGATATCCGCATAGACGTGTTTTGTGACTGGAGCAGTTATCGCGATAGATAATCTGCAATTTATATCATATACTGCGCCGCGATTCATAAAATAATACGAGTGATTGTAACTTTTGTGAGAAAGATGTAAAATTTTCCTATATTTTTTATTAAAATTCTATAATCAAAAATGCAAAAGGGCGCATAAAAAGTGCAAACTAATTAGGATAAAGTCTGGTATAATAAATCACATAAGCAGATTTTACTTGAATGCTAATTCTTAAAGAAAGGAGGATGCAGGCATGCCAGATATTAGGTTGACAAGAATTGACAATCGTCTGATTCACGGTCAGGTGGCAACACAGTGGTGCGGCGTCGTAGGCGCGAATCTTCTTCTTGTTGCGAATGATGCAGTTGCCGGGGATGAATTTCGTCAAGGACTGATGAACATGGCGGCGCCGTCATACGCGCAGACACGTTTCTTCACGATCCAGAAGACAATCGATATCATTCACAAGGCTTCTGCGAATCAGCACATTGCAATTATCTGCGAAACGCCTCAGGATGTGCTCAAGCTCGTTGAGGGCGGAGTTCCGATTAAGAAGGTGAATATCGGAAACATGCACATGGCTGACGGCAAACGTCAGGTCGCAACGTCAGTTGCGGTAGACGACGATGATGTTGCAACTTTTAAAAAGCTGCAGGATCTTGGCGTGGAGCTTGAGATCAAGAGAGTTCCGGACACGCCGACAGAGAGCATCGACAAATTATTTAAGTAATTACATCAGGTTTTATTGGTTAATTGGAAAGGAGTAAATATGGAGATATCAATCATCCAGGCGATTCTGGTCTTTGTTGTAGCCTTTATCATGGGTATCGACCAGTTCAGCTTTTTAGAGTCCTTATACCAGCCGATCGTTACCTGCCCGATCATCGGAGCAATCCTTGGTAACTTCGAGCTTGGTGTGGTAGTTGGTGGTGCTTACCAGCTTATCCAGATCGGTTCCATGCCGATTGGTGGTGCACAGCCGCCGAACGCAATCCTCGGTGGTATTATGGCTACGATTTTTGCGGTTTCACTTAATATGGAAGCAACTGCAGACGGTGTTGGCGCTGCACTTGGTCTTGCTATTCCGTTCGCAGTATTTGGACAGTATGCTGTTACACTGACATTTACATTTATGTCCGGTATGATGGCTAAGGCTGATAAGTACGCAGAGGAAGCTAATGTGAAAGGTATCCGCAACCTGAACTTCCTTGAGATGGGTGTTCTTGGATGCCTCTTCGGTATTCTGGCTGTAGCAGGTCTGTACGGCGGTTCTGCTCTCGGAAACACATTGCAGGATTTCTCCTACCAGTTCTCATGGGTAATGGCTGGTCTGGACGCAGCAGGCGGAGCTATGAAGTTCGTTGGATTCGCTATCCTGATGAAGGTTATGATGTCCAACGAGATGTGGGGATTCCTTCTGGCAGGTTTCGTTATGGCACTGCTTTGCAGCGCAAATGCGACAACAGCCGGAGCAACTCTGCTTCTCTGCGCATTCGTAGGTGTTGCTATTGCAATCTATGACTTCACAACACAGTCAAAGATCAAACAGAACGCAGGCGCAGGCGCCGGCTTTGTAGGAGGTGACCAGGATGGCATATAATATTCCGGATAGATATCAGGATCTGACTCCGGCACCACAGCTGGATAAGAAGACGTTAAATAAGATGGTTTGGCTGTCCTGTTTCTTACAGGCATCCTTCAACTATGAGAGAATGCAGGCTTGTGGATGGCTTTGGAGCATGCTTCCGGGTCTTCAGAAAATACATACAAACAAAGAAGACTTAAAGGCTTCCATGGCGCACAACCTTGATTTCTTGAACACTCACCCGTTCCTTGTGACATTCGTAATGGGTATTGTTCTTTCACTTGAGCAGAACAAGGCTGATACACAGACGATCCGTTCCGTACGTATCTCCGCGGCAGGTCCGTTGGGTGGTATCGGTGACGCACTGTTTTGGCTGACACTTGTTCCGATCACAGCAGGACTTACGGCGAACATGGCGATGGAAGGACAGATCATCGGTGCGATCCTCTTCCTTATTATCTTCAATGCAGTTCAGTTTATTGTTCGCTTCGGACTTATGTATTGGTCTTATGGACTTGGAACAAAAGCTGTTACTCTTCTTACATCTAATGCAAAAGAGTTTACACGTGCGGCAAGCATCCTTGGTATCTTCGTAGTTGGTGGTCTTATCGCAAACTACGGCGGTACAACAGTTCGTATGATCGTTGGTGATACACAGATCAATATTCAGGGTCTGCTTGACGGCGTTCTGCCGAAGCTGATTCCGCTTCTGATCACACTTGGCATTTATGCGCTGATCAAGAAGGGCTGGACACCGGTTAGATGTATCATCCTCATTCTCGTAGTAGGTATTGTGGGTTGTGCATTCGGTATCTGGTCTGGTAACTCTCAGGCTATGGACGCAGACGGCAACACACTTCCGGGAGGATATACACCGCTTGTTGAGTGGTATGAGTACCCGGTTCCGGAAGAGACAGCTGAGTAAGCTGTAAATGAATAAACCTTTGACATATGATGCGTCAAAGAGAATGAGGGGAGGGATCTTTATCCCCCCCTCATCTTAATCTATAAGAGAAATCAGGTGGCTATTTGAATCCTATAACACTTACGATAATTTTAATTGCTGTCATAGGTTATTTGATCTTTCAGGGGATAAAGAATTTTCAGCTGCACAGCATGAACAATGCCCTGAAAAATAAGGACAGCGGAACAGTTGCAAAAATAGCGGATATGCCGGTATCCAGACGGGTCATGGGAGAGTATGTGTGTGATTTGTACAAGCTGCGTGCATACTATATTGCCGGAGATACGGAAAATTTCGAGCAGATGCTTCTCCACATGGCGGATACGGAGTATTCTCAGAAAGATGGTAAGAAAAGCTTTCTGGAGACATACTTCCATACTTTCTTGATCAAAGGAAACAGGAAGTATGCAGACTGGCTCTTAAAAGAGATTAGAAAATCAGACGATGCGGTATTTATACAGTATTGCGAGCAATCGTATGCGGTCATGCTGGAGGAGAGGAACGACCTGATCGACGAGATGGTAGAAGCTGTCAATTCTAAACGCTATTATGGATTTGCGCTGGGCGCGATTCTATACATGATTGCAATACAGTATTCCCGCATGGGAGATGATAAGAACGCACTTGAGTATATGCACAGTGCAAAGGCATGTCTGCATCCGAGAGCGGTCTATATGCCGGTTGTAGACAAGTATCTTAGAGAAGCAGAGTAAATCTCGGAGAAACAGGATTATTAAGAGGAGAAATATCATGATTGGATTATTAGTAACAGGACATGCAAATTTCGGATCTGGAATCACAAGTTCCGTAAACCTGATTGCAGGTGAGCAGGAAGCATACAAATATGTAGATTTTCTTCCGACATACAGTACGGAAGATCTGACAGTTGAGATCACAAAGGCGCTGGATGAACTTAAGGATTGTGAAGGAATAATCATATTCACGGACCTGATGGGAGGTACTCCGTTCAATGTCTCAGCGCAGCTTGGACATGGAAAAGATAATATCCGTATTGTGGCAGGAACGAATCTCCCAATGCTGGTGGAGATCGTAATGTCGCGCAAATTTATGGACGATCTGGACGGACTGGTAGAATCTGTTCTTGAGACAGGAAAAGAGCAGGTGACAAAATACGAATTTAAGCAGGTAGTACAGGAGACACCCGATGACGGAATCTAAAAATATCTGCATGCGATAAATAGGGTAGTTGTTGTACCCAGATATAAGAGAAAGGGGAAAGAAAATGAGTACGATTTTTGGCGTTACTGAGGAAAAAATGAAAGAAACTTCCTCAACATTTACTCTTACAGAGATTTATCAGCAGCCTGCCACATGGGAAAAGACATGCAGACAGATTGCTGAGCAAAAGGATGAACTCAAAAAGTTCATTGATCAGGTTATCACACAGGAAGATTTCGATGTGATCCTGACAGGAGCGGGAACCAGTGAATTTGTCGGAAATGCTCTGTTCCCTCATCTGGCAGAGCTTCTTAACCATAAGGCAAAATCTTACGGTACAACAGATATCGTTGCGACGCCGGAAGCATACCTGTCCCGCACAAAGCCGACGCTTCTAATCAGCTTTGGTCGTTCAGGCAACTCACCGGAATCTGTCGGCGCTGTAGACGCGGCAGAGGCAGTATGTGATAATGTCTATCATCTGTTTGTGACATGTAATAAGAATGGAGCGCTTTCCAAACGAGCGGATACAACAGAGAATTGCTATGCGATCAATCTTACAGACGAGACGCATGATCAGAGCTTTGCCATGACTTCCAGTTTTTCAAATATGTATCTTGCCACATATCTCTGCTTCCATCTGGATGAGCTGGATGATGTGATCGTAAAAGTGAAGAAGATTGCGGCTGCAGGACAGAATTTCTTAGACAGCAAGTACAGTATTGCCCAAAAGATCGTTGATGAGTATAATTTTGGACGCATTGTTTACCTTGGAAGCAATACTTTGAAGGGAACTTCTCAGGAGTCTGCTCTTAAGATGCTTGAGCTCACAGCGGGACGTGTTGTCACAATGTATGATACGCCGATGGGATTCCGTCACGGGCCGAAATCTATCGTGGATGACACGACACTCACTGTTGTATATTTAAGCGATGATCCATATACAAGACAGTATGAGGTGGATTTGATCAAAGAAATGAGCGGGCAGCGCAAAGGAAACAGGATTGTAGCAGTTATGAGTTCTCAGGACGATGAAGTGGCTGCACTTGTGGATTATGCGGTGGTGTATGGTCTTGACAGCGTATCTGAGAATGTGCTTCTTGGATTGGATTATATTATGTTTGCCCAGACGCTGGCAGTTTTGAAATCACTGTCTCTGGATATCACTCCGGACAATCCGTGCCCGACAGGAGAGGTAAACAGAGTTGTCAAGGGTGTGATACTCTACCCGTATACAAGAAAGTAAAACAGACAGAAAGAACATGCTCCTGCCAGCTGGCAGGAGATGTTCCCACAAGGAGGATAAATTACAACAATGAATGTTACTGTTATTATATGGACCTGTGTTACGGTCGGAGTTTTAATTGGTATCTGCGCGCTCGTTCTGATCTTTCTTTCCTCAAGGAACATGAAGAGGAACAGGGAGGCAATGAAAAAGCTTCAGGAGGGGATACAAGTAGGAGCCAGAATTCTGTTTGCCGGAGGTATCTATGGGAAGATCGCCAAGATTAAAGGGGACGTGATCGACGTAGAGATCAACAAGAGCACAGTGATCCAAATCTCTCGTTACAGCATTCAGGACGTGATATCTGAATAAGGCGAAATATAGGATACAGGAACAGCGGGCGCTGAACCTGTATCCTCTCGTTTACAGCAGGGACTCTTTAGAGGCTTTCTGTTGATTTTCTGCTATTTTTCTTGAATAAGCACTGGGGGTAGTGTTAAAATATTTTTTGAAAAGGCGGGAAAAATAATGTATTGAGCTAAACCCCAGCATATATGCGATCTCACTGATCGTGTACTGATCCTGACGGATCAGTTCCTTACTCTTCTGCAACTTGATATTGAGCAGATAATTTTTCGGTGAAGTATTTAAGTGGGTTTTGAACAGCGCCTGAAGAGAAGAGCGGGAGATGTAAAATTCGTGGCATATCTCCTCGATTGTCACAGGTTCGGTGAGCCGCTTGTTCATGTAGGCGAGTATCTCGGAGAGAAGGTCGTTTCTTCCGGGAGTATTATCTGAGATCAGGGTTTTGTGGCTGATCGTCTCATAGAACTGCATGAGCAGGAGAAGGGATTCCTGAAGATAGCAGACCATGAGGGTTTTTGTGTAATATGAATTTTCGCCGCTTTCTATGAGCAGTTTCCACAGGATCTGCTGAAGCTCGCTCGTACAGTGGAAGGTATGGTCTAGGATGTGCAGGGCTTTTCTCTGATTTACATCAAAGACCGCTGTCAGATAAGAACAGCCCGGATGGATCTCTATGTCAGCCACCTCAGACCGATAGATAATCAGGTCGTGAGGCTGTAGGGAATAATTTCCAGAAGGAAGCTGTATGTCTAGTCCGCCTTCGTACACGTATAAAAGCTCATAGGAACGGTGCGGTGGTTTCTCAAGGCGGCATGGGTTCTCCTGTCTGGTAAACCAGCAGTCGAAGATTTTCCGCACATGGAAAGGTATGGATACCGGCTGATAGGTGTAGGGAGAGGGCAGAAAAGCGGTCTCAGGTTCAGTATCAGGCGTCAGAAGATCCCACGCAAGCGGCGTGGACAGCGGAATCAGATTAAAATACATACCCGCTTTCAGCGTGATGTTCCGCCGTACCGGGAATGTTTTCAGATCGTTCAGCTCAGGTGAATCTGTGACGAGGATGAGCGCCAGCCCGGCGTGGCATTCAATGTGTACTTCACAGGGGAAGACGAGTAAATGATCTATCTTTTTTGAAGAGGATATCATTTCATGGCGGAACAGGCTCCATTTCTGGACGTCAAGCAGTTCGTCATAAAATGTTCCGTATTGCTCAAAACCAGTATCGTTTGTTTGTTTTGTCATGATTCATTCCTCACAGTGTGTGCAAAAGTATTTTGTACTTTTTAAATTATATTATAGATTTTTTAAAAAATCAATATATGGGGCAGTACGATTCCCCAGAAAAGATAGGAGGTATCAATATGATCATTCAGAGTAAAAAAGTTTGGTTTGCAGATCAGTTTGTGGAAGCCCAGATTGAGGTGAAAGATGGGAAGATCGTCGATGTGTATGAGTATGGCGCAAAGCCCGTTGATGAAGATTATGGAAGCAACTGGATCCTTCCGGGCTTCATCGATATCCACTGTCACGGAGCTTACGGATTTGATACAAATGACGCAGAAGAGGAGGGTCTGCGCTACTGGACAAAGAATATCGTATCGGAAGGTGTGACAGCGTTTCTTGCTACGACCATCACGCAGAGTGAGGAGGTGCTTACTAATGCGCTGAAAAATGTGGCAAAGGTTGTCCGTGAAGGATATGAAGGGGCGGAGATCCTCGGCGTTCATTTCGAGGGACCGTACCTTGATATGAAATATAAGGGCGCTCAGCCGGAGCAGTATATTGTAAAGCCAACGGTCGAACAGTTTAAGAAGTATCAGGAGGCTGCGGAAGGGCTGATCAAATACATTACCATGGCGACAGAGCAGGATGATGATTTTGCCCTTACACGTTACTGCGCGGAGAACGGTGTGGTCGTCAGTGTCGGGCACTCAGCAGCGACGAGCAAGCAGGCGGTTCAGGCCTTTGCTCACGGTGCAAGATCTATGACGCATGTATATAACGGAATGACGCCGTTTAATCATAGGGCAAACGGGCTTGTGGGCGCGGCTTATCGTTTAAAGAGCATGTACGGCGAGATCATTTGCGACGGCAACCATTCCACCCCGACGGCTCTTAGAATGTTCTTTGACGCGAAGGGGCCGCATTACGGCATCATGGTAAGCGATGCCTTGATGGCAAAAGGTTCTCCGGTAGGATCTAAGTTTATATTTGGCGGAAATGAGATTGAGATCTATGAGGACGGGAGCGCGCATCTAACATCTTCCAAAGGACTGGCAGGCTCCACACTTCGTATCAACGAAGGACTTCGTATTCTTATCGAGGAAGCTCTCGTGCCGATTGATACAGCCATCAATTCCTGTACAAAGAATCCGGCTGCATGCCTGCATATCGATGACAGGAAAGGTGCGGTCAAGGTCGGGCTGGATGCGGATCTCGTTGTTTTGGACCGCGATTACAAAGTGCTCCAGACATACTGCATGGGTAAGGCGATGCTCAGAAATTAAAAGACAAAACGAAAGATGTGGATTAGAAAAATATGAGTAAAAAGAAAAAAGCAACACCGGTGGAGAAGATCCGCCTGTCAGGAAGAAATATTTATACGGATAAGAAGGGGCGCGTCATTTTTTATGACATGCTTACGAAGAGAGGTTATTTAGTTGGCAAGCAGAACGAGAATTCAGCGCTGTTCTATAAAAACCGCTTTGTGGTGATCCTGTTCGCGGCGATCCTTCTGGGCGGCACGCTGCTGTCCCTGATACAGGCGGTGATCGCATGGGCGGTTATGATGGCTCTTGCAGAGTTTTCCTTCCGAATGTCCTTTTTAAAGAAGTTAGAGCCGGTCACGGATGTAGATTTTGAGAGAAGAGTCTCCGCGCTTCAGTATATTGTGGAGAATAAGGAAAAGGGAAGAGTAATCGCCCTGATTGTACTGTACCTGCTTCTGGCAGTCCTTGTGGTGGCTAATGCCTATATAGAGAAATACTCCTTAGGACTGTCCATCTTCAGCGGATGTATTTCACTGGTGGGTCTGTATTTTGCAGTACTTCACATCATTGCCTTGACAAAAATGAAATAGGAGCTGCGGGGAGAATGGTATAGCAGCCGATAAAGACAGATATCCCTCATGGACAAGCTTTCGCTTGGGGCGAGATGCAATGGTACGCAGGATCATAAAACGAGATCCAAGTGCCGGCATCTCTCTACTGTCCATTCGGGATACAGCCTTTCCGGCTGCTTTTCTATTCCCAAGGCTGTTCACCATGGCTATACGCACCTGCGTTGCTCTGCGCGAGAGCATGTTCACGATACTGCTATACAGGAGAAAATTATAATGAGTGATATTATTCAAATTGATCATCTTAGCAAGAGTTTTGGAGAAATAAAAGCTGTTCAAAACTTAAGTTTCCGTGTTAAAGAGGGAGAGTTGTTTGCTTTTCTTGGTATCAACGGTGCGGGAAAATCAACCACAATCAATATAATGTGTGGACAGCTATCAAAAGATAGCGGCAGTGTTTTGATTGATAAATACGATTTAGACAAGGATATAGATTTTATTAAGCGTGAACTTGGTGTAGTTTTTCAATATTCTGTCCTTGATTCCTCACTCTCGGTCTATGATAATTTGAAAAGTCGTGCTGCTTTATATGGTATTACTGGAATGGAATTTAAGAAAAGGCTTTCCGAACTTGCAAAAATACTTGATTTTGAAAATTTATTGAAACGTACAGTTGGCAAATTATCGGGAGGACAGCGCAGAAGAATTGATATTGCCCGGGCATTGTTTCACAACCCCAAAATTCTTATTCTTGACGAGCCGACAACAGGACTTGATCCACAAACTCGAAAAACACTTTGGAATGTCATATCCAATTTTCGTAAAAATGAAAATATGACTGTATTTCTAACTACACACTATATGGAGGAGGCCGCAGAAGCCGACTATGTTATAATTATTGATGGCGGTAAAATATCCGCAGAAGGCACTCCGCTTGAACTCAAAAATATTTATACGGGAGATTACATTACAATCTATGGTGTAAATGAGAATGATGTCAGAGAACTTGGAGTAGGGTACGAGCAGGTAAGAAACGGTTATCGTCTTTCGATTCCGAACACTAGAGCTGCAACCGATCTGATTATTAATTATCCTAAGTTGTTCAATGATTACGAAATAACAAAAGGGAAAATGGATGATGTTTTCCTTGCCGTTACAGGTAAAACATTAGTGGGAGATGCAGAAATGGGAGGTGCAGAAAAATGAGTATATCGTTAATACTTGTTAAAAGAAATATCAAACTGTTTTTCAGAGATAAAGGAATGTTCCTGACTTCTTTGATAACACCTGTCATTTTGCTTGTTCTTTATGCAACATTTCTCGGCAATGTATACCGTGATAGTTTCACATCTAATTTACCTGATACATTAAAACTTTCGGAAAGTATGATCGAAGGGCTTGTAGGAAGTCAGCTTATATCCTCTATTCTTGCTGTTTCGTGTGTGACGGTTGCTTTTTGTTCAAATTTTTTAATGGTACAAGATAAAGCAAACGGCACCATAAAAGATTTGAGAATATCTCCCGTAAAATCAGCCACGCTTTCGCTGAGTTATTATATAGCAACCTTAATTTCAACGCTTAACATTTGCTTTGTTGCAATGGGGATCTGTCTTGCTTATGTGGCTGTTGTGGGGTGGTATATGACGCTTGCGGATGTATTCTTTTTGGTTCTTGATATTTTACTCCTTGTTTTGTTTGGAACAGCTCTATCTTCGATTATCAACTTTTTCTTATCAACACAAGGGCAAATTTCAGCAGTAGGTACAATTATCAGTGCTGGATATGGTTTCATTTGTGGTGCGTATATGCCTATTTCATCATTTGGCGAAGGACTACAAAAGATAATTTCATTTTTGCCGGGCACTTATGGCACATCGCTTATTCGAAATCACACAATGCAGGGTGTTTTTGCTGAAATGCAAAATCAAGGTATTCCGGCAAGCATAATTGAAGAACTAAAAGATTCTCTTGATTGCAATCTCTATTTTTTAGGGAATCAAGTTAGCATCCCAGCGATGTATATGATACTTGGCATTACTATTGTTGTATTGATTGGAATTTATATTCTGTTAAATAATTTTAAAAAGTATAATAGTTAAGCCTTATGAGCAAAAAACTGCCCTTGTTCCGGCTCATAAGAGCAAAAACAAGGGCAAACAGATAAGGTTTGAACAGGAACTTTCTCTAAGCCTGTCCTTCTGATCCGCACACGCTGATTTTCTGTTTTACAAGTTCTGTCACGTGCTGCATTCCGACAGTGCAGTATTTCTTTGGGTCAAATGTATCCGGATTTTCGGCCAGATATTCCTTCACGCCGTCACTGAATGCGATACGCAACTCTGTGGCAAAGTTTACTTTGCAGATACCGCGTTTGATGGACTCGCGTACCGCGTCGTCCGGTACGCCGGAAGCGCCGTGGAGTACCAGTGGGATGGACACAACTTCACGAATCTCGCTTAAGCGGTCAAGATCCAGCTTAGGAGTGCCTTTGTACAGTCCATGGGCTGTTCCAATGGCAACAGCCAACGATGTAACGCCTGTGCGTTCTACGAACTCTTTTGCCTGCTGTGGATCTGTATACGGGTTGTTGTCACCGCCGTCCAGATCGTCTTCTTTGCCGCCGACCTTTCCAAGTTCAGCTTCCACGCTGACGCCTGACGGAGTACATGCGTCTGCAACGCGCTTGCTCACATCGATATTTTCCTCGAAGGAACCGTGTGAACCGTCGATCATGATGGAAGTGTAGCCTGTGCGCAGCGCCTGCATCGCCAATTCAAAGCTGCTGCCGTGATCTAAATGTATTGCCACTGGGACACTTGCCTTTTCCGCAGCGGTCTTTACCATAGCGAGGAAGTAATCCAGACCAGCATATTTTACGGTGGATGGTGTTGTCTGCATGATAACTGGGGCGTTCATTTCCTTAGCAGCCTTGATGACAGCCATGACCATCTCCATGTTTTCCACATTAAACGCGCCTACTGCGTAGTGGCCTTCCTGTGCTTTTTTCAGCATTTCATTTGTTGTAACTAATGGCATGATATCTACCTCGATTCTTTTATTTTTTATGCTCCCAGTATATCACACAACTTTATCTTCTGTCTCTTCATTTTTGACTTTCTTAAAAAATGCAAACGATTGTTTAATAAATCCAAAGTAGGGTATGTCCCAAAGTAATACAATGAAAAGAAAAAGGAGAGATTGCAATGCGTCAGAATCCACTGAAAAAGATTGTAGAGTTGCAGAAACAGGGGAAGAGTGTGGGGATTTACTCCGTGTGCAGCGCCAATGGGTATGTCATTGAGGCGGCGTTAAAGAGGGGGCTTACAGATCATTCCTGCGTCCTGATTGAGAGCACGGCAAACCAGTGTGACCAGAACGGGGGATACACAGGGATGACGCCCGCGGATTTTAAGAAATTCGTTCTTGATATTGCGGAGAAGAATGGGTTTGATAAAGACAGGATCTTCCTCGGAGGAGATCATTTGGGACCGTTAACCTTTGCCGGGAAGAACGAAGACGAGGCGATGGCGGATGCAGAAGAACTGATTCGCTGCTATGTGGATGCAGGATTTACAAAGATCCATATCGACACCAGCATGAAGGTAAAGAGTGATGACCCGGATGTTCGCTTGTCTGACGAAATCATTGCAAGGCGCGGTGCGCGCCTTGTGAAAGTGGCGGAGGAGACTTACAAGGAACTGCTGGTAAAAGAGCCGGGCGCAATTCCGCCGGTGTATATTATCGGAAGCGAGGTCCCGATTCCGGGCGGCGCCGTGGGGAGCGAGGACAATGGTGTTCAGGTGACAAAGGTTGAAGACTTTAAGAGTACAGTAGCCGCTTTTGAGAAGGCATTTGCGGACGCAGGGCTAGGGACCGATGTATGGGACCGCGTGATAGGAGTCGTGGTACAGCCCGGTGTTGAGGAGAAGGACAGCGGATGTACCGAATACGACCGCGAGAATGCGAAAGATCTGATGGCATCTATCAAGGGTTTTCCGAGTCTCGTGTTTGAGGGACATTCTACAGATTATCAGACAAAGATCAAACTGCGTGAACTGGTAGAGGACGGCGTAGGTATTCTGAAAGTGGGGCCAGGGCTCACTTTTGCCATGCGTGAGGCCATGTTCGCGCTGGAGAGTATCGAGAAAGAGCTTTTCTATGGAACAGATGTTAATCTAAGCAGGTTCTCAGAAGTGCTGGATGAGGAGATGCTAAAGAACGACAAGAACTGGAAGAAGCATTACCATGGGACAGAGCTGGAGATCCGCCTAAAGAGGAAATATTCTTTTTCTGACCGCTGCAGATACTATATGCCGGTACCGGCGGTGGAGGAGGCGTCAGGCCGTCTGATTGCAAACCTGCGCACACATGGTATTCCGCTGAATCTGCTGAGCCAGTTCATGCCAATCCAGTACACTAAGGTGCGGGAAGGCTGTCTGGAGAATGATCCAGTGGCTTTGATCGAGGATCGGATCACGAACACCATTGACGAGTATCTATACGCGACGCATCAAAAAGAGCTGATGTGAAAGAACGGAGTAGTATCGTGGTGTATTTGGAATCACAGCATTAAAAAGAGGATTTTCCAGTTCTGCGGCTTTTGACTGCGGAACTGGAAAATCCCTTTTTATTTGCAGGGGAAATCCCTGCTTTCATTAAAATGCAGCATACAAAAAATGGACATATACAGTACGGTTTTTCTTCCGCTTTAGCTTTAGCCTAGAATCTTACCTTCGGTGGAAATAGTAACAATCTGCCATGGGATCAGTTTACCACTTTTTTGCAGAGCGGTTTTTACGGCATATTCCAGACCCCCGCAGCAGGGCACTTCCATGCGGACTACCGTGATATCACGGATATCGTTGCAGGTGAGAATCTCAGCGAGTTTTTCTGAATAATCAATTCCATCCAATTTTGGGCATCCGATCAGCGTAATGCGCCCTTTGATAAAAGACTCATGAAAAGCCGCATATGTATAAGCGGCACAATCAGCTGCGACGAGCAGTTTGGCATCATGGAAATAGGGGGCGTTTACAGGCGCAAGCTTGATCTGTACAGGCCACTGGGAAAGCTGGCTACGCATCTTGCGGACAGCTTCTTCGTCATAGGCAGCCGCCTCCCGTTCGATAATAGTGATGGCTCCCTCGGGGCATGACGGCAGACAGTCTCCTAGTCCGTCGCAGTAGTCATCGCGGATCAGCCGTGCTTTTCCGTTTTGTATTTCAATGGCGCCCTCGTGGCAGGCATCCGCGCAAAGCCCGCATCCGTTACATTTTTCTTCATCAATTTGTACAATTTTTCTTTTCAAACAGTTCACCTTCTTTTCTTGTATTTTCAGATATATCATACTATAATAGATTCAACATGTCTGTTGAATTTTCAACAAAAGGAGATGCTATGGGAAAATTTTTTGAAATCATATGGAATTCACAGCTTTTCTCGGGGATTGAGAAAGAGGAGATTCAGGAAATGCTTACCTGTCTTGACGCGAAACAAAAGCAATTCCCGAAAGGTGATTTTATATTCCGTACAGGGGATTCTACGGACGAACTTGGGCTTCTTCTTACCGGCACCGCGTTTATCTTTCACAATGATTTCTGGGGGAACCGGAATATTCTTTCTGACATAACGCCGGGGCAGACTTTTGCGGAAACTTTTGCCTGTGCGCCGGGGAGGGTGATGACAGTCAGCGTCATCGCGGAATCAGACTGCGAAGTTTTGTTTTTGAATGTCCGGCGTATTTTGACTGTCTGCCCAGCGGGTTGTTCTCACCATAGCCGGATCATCCGAAATCTGCTCTCTGATCTGGCGGCAAAAAATCTTGCCTGCAATGAGAAATTGGCGCACATGTCCCAGCGGACGACACGGGCAAAACTGATTTCCTATTTTTCAGCTGCCGCGCAGAAAAACAATAATTTTGAATTTGATATCCACTTTTCCCGTCAGCAGATGGCAGACTACCTCTCGGTGGAACGGAGCGGTCTCTCTCTTGAGCTGTCCCGCATGAAAAAGGACGGACTAATTGATTATCATAAGAATCACTTTGTCCTAAAGAGGGGATAACATCAATGCGCAATGTGTGTTATCCTTTGTACACCAACGCTAGGAAAGAACGCGCAACATATGACGAAGCAAAAATAAATTAGAACAGGAGATAACATATGGGATTTACAATAGAAACAGGAATATCGGCGCTTACCGTTTTTATACAGGGGCTTTTGAGCTTTTTTTCACCATGCGTCCTGCCGCTGGTACCGCTTTATCTCGGTTATCTGGCAGGAGGGCTGAATCAGGGCTTGAAAACGGAAGCATCCCCTAACAATACGGCAATGGGTAATGCCGAGGCAAAAGGATACCGGACACGTCTGTTTTTCCGGGTGTTCTGTTTTACATTGGGGATCAGCGGAGCATTTTTCGTCCTTGGGCTTGGAGCTTCAGCGGCGGGGAAATTTTTCAGTGAGCAGAGAATGCTGTTTGCGCGGATCGGAGGGATACTGATTATTTTATTCGGTCTGTATCAGCTTGGAGTGTTTGGCTCTTCTAAAGTACTGGGATCGGAGCACCGTATTCCTCTTAAGATGGAGAAAATGACCATGTCTCCGGTGACTGCGCTGCTTATGGGATTTACCTTCAGTTTTGCGTGGACACCCTGTGTGGGACCAGCACTTACCAGTGTGCTCCTTATGGCGGGAAGCGCGGATTCTGGAGCGAAAGGATTTCTTCTCATCGGCGTGTACACGGTCGGATTCATTCTGCCGTTTCTTGCCGCCGGAATATTTACGGCAAGTCTGCTCAAATGGTTTCGGAAACATGGGAAGATCGTCCGGTATACCGTGAAGGCAGGAGGCGTGCTCATGATCCTTATGGGACTTCTTCTGTTTACTGGGAAGATGAACGACATTACAGGATATCTTTCCTTGTCGTCCCCGGGAACGGCTGCGGAGGCAGATGCGGACAGCGCAGAGGATGACGCTGCGGATGATAAAGGCTCAGGTGGTGATACTGTGGCAAATGATGACGCAGACGGCGACACTGTGGACGATGATACTGCCGATGGCGGAGATAGTGAAAAGACTCCGGCATATGATTTTGAACTGACGGATCAGTTCGGGAATACGCACACACTGGCAGACTACAGGGGAAAGGTCATTTTTCTTAACTTCTGGGCGACATGGTGCGGCCCGTGTAGGAACGAGATGCCAGAGATCCAGAAACTCTACGAAGAATATTCTTCCGAAGGAGAGGACGCGGAAGTAGTCATACTGGGTGCTGCCGCTCCGGGTATGGGGCAGGAAGGCTCCAGAGAAGAAATCGGAGCTTTTATGGAGGAGAACGGCTATACCTATCCGGTACTCATGGATGCGACAGGGGACATGTTCAACTGGTATGGGATTTCAGCGTTTCCGACGACTTTCATGATTGACCGGGAAGGCAATGTATACGGATATGTTCAGGGACAGTTGACAGAGGATATCATGAGGAGCATCATAGAGCAGACAATTTCCGCACAGTAGAAGAAACTACAGCAGACGGCTTGGCAGCGGGAGCTACGGCAGGCGGGGGATGTGCGCCGAGGAGACGTCCGCTTAGAAAGAGTGGTGAAACTATGGTTACAATCGATAACAAATGCTTTTCCATTTCCCAGATCTGTGAGTCCGGGCAGTGCTTCCGTCTTGATCAGACGGCGGAAGACATGTATGAGCTTCTGGCGTCTGACCGTTATCTCAAGATCACTCTTGAGAAAGACCAGAGAGTATGCGGGAAAACATTTCTTCACTGTACACAGGAGGAATATCAGGAGTTCTGGAAAGATTATTTTGATATGGACACTTGTTATGAAAAACATATCGCTCGCATTGCAGACGAAGATGAGTATCTGAAAGAAGCGGCGCAGTTCGGAAGCGGTATCCGTATCCTAAGGCAGGATCTGTGGGAGATGATTATTACGTTCATCATTTCCCAGCAGAATAACATCCCGAGGATCAAAAGCCTGATCCGCGCGCTAAGCGAGCGTTACGGGCAAAAGAAAGAGGCATCGGACGGAAAGCGTTTCTATACATTTCCTGATGCAAAAAGCCTTGCGCGGGCTAAGGAAGAGGAATTAAGGGCGCTGAAGCTGGGGTATCGGAGTAGATATATCTGTGGGACGGCGGCAATGATCGCAGACGGTATAGTGGATCTGAAGGAGATCGGGAAGATGGATTATGAGGAAGCGCGCACAGCTCTGATGCGCCTGCCGGGGATCGGAGGAAAGGTGGCGGACTGTATCTGCCTGTTTGCCTTGCATCAGATGAATGCCTTCCCGGTGGATACCCACATACAGAAGGTGGTGGATGCTCAATATGCGGGCAAGTTCCCGTTTGAAAGATATAAGGGCTGCGCGGGAGTCATGCAGCAGTACCTCTTTTATTATGACTTAAAGCGCGGATCATCTGCGCGGAAATAAAAGGATGAGAAGAAAAGGAGAACAGAATATGAAGGTATTGGCAGTAATCGACATGCAGAATGATTTTATCGACGGTTCTCTTGGCACGAAAGAAGCCGAATCTATCGTTCCGGGAGTGGCTGGGATGATCCGCGAGTTTGACGGAAAGGTGATTGCCACCCGGGATACCCACGGTGAGGATTACTTAAGCAGTGCCGAGGGAAAAAATCTCCCGGTGGTCCACTGTGTAAAGGGGACGAAAGGGTGGGAAATCCGTCCAGAGATCCAGAAAGCGCTAGATGAAAAACCCGGCAGTATGGTTATAGATAAACCGACTTTCGGAAGCGTGGAATTAGGGGAGCGTGTGGGGAGCCTAAATGATACGGATGGCGGAGTTGAGGAGATCGCCCTGATCGGACTGTGTACGGATATCTGCGTCATATCTAATGCCTTGCTCCTGAAAGCGTACCTGCCTGAAGTCCCGGTGCGGGTGATAGAATCTTGTTGTGCGGGAGTTACTCCTCAAAGCCACAGTCAGGCTCTGGAAGCGATGAAAATGTGCCAGATTGAGATCGTATAAATAAAAATCCGCGGCGTTATGTTTCTGCCGGATGATTTATGACAGGAGGAGAAAAGGATGGAGAATTTTAATTATTATGCCCCGACGCAGGTCGTTTTCGGCAGGAGAACAGAGGAACAGACGGGCGAGTTGGTAAGGGCGCAGGGATGCCAGAGGGTGCTGGTACATTACGGGAGCGGAAGCGTGAAGAAAAGCGGGCTTTTAGACCGAATCTTCCGTTCGCTTGACGAAGCGGGCGTCTCTTATATATGTCTGGGCGGGGTAGTTCCGAATCCTAGACTGTCTCTTGTCTATGAAGGGATCAATCTGTGTAAGAGAGAGGGCGTTGATTTTATCCTTGCGGTGGGCGGCGGCAGCGTGATTGATTCTGCCAAGGCAATCGGATACGGTGTGACAAATGAAGGAGACGTGTGGGATTTTTATGAAAAGAAACGTCAGGCGTCAGGCTGTCTTCCCGTCGGCGTTGTACTTACGATTTCAGCGGCAGGATCAGAGATGAGTGATTCTTCTGTCATTACCAATGAGAACAGGTGTCTGAAGAGAGGATACAGCAGCAATTACGCCCGGGCAAGATTCGCGGTGATGAACCCGGAACTTACAATGACGCTGCCCAAATATCAGACGGCCAGCGGGTGTGTGGATATTATGATGCACACTATGGAGAGATACTTTAATCAGTGCGAGAATATGGAACTGACTGACGGCATCAGCGAGCACTTGATCCGTACAGTGATGAAGAATGCAAGGATTCTTATGGATGAGCCGGATAACTACGAGGCAAGGGCAGAGGTTATGTGGGCGGGAAGTATTTCCCATAACGGGCTTACAGGATGTGGCACGGACGGCGGCGACTGGGCCTGCCATCAGCTGGAGCATGAACTGGGCGGAATGTTTGACGTTGCTCACGGTGCAGGGCTTGCAGCCGTATGGGGAAGCTGGGCAAGGTATGTGATGGACGCGCGCCCGGAGAGGTTCGCAGGATTTGCGGTCAATGTGATGGGTGTGGAAGCTGGAAAGAACGAAATGGAGACGGCGATAAAAGGCGTAGAAGCAATGGAAGCATTTTATAAGGCGCTGGAGATGCCGGTGTGTATCAGAGACCTTGGTATAGATCCGGCGGAGAAAGAGTTGCGGGAACTGGCGGAGAAATGTAGCCATTTCCGCAGGCGGACCGTGGGATGTGTGAAGAAGCTGGATGTGAACGATATCTATCAGATCTATAAAAACGCGCTGACATACGAGGAAAATGGGGATCAGAAGGACCCGCACCGGCCTGAGAAAGTGTAGCGAAAAACAGTGATCAGTGGTACAATATGGGGCAAGATCAGTTTCGGCTTAGGAAGCCGGAGAAAGGAGACGAAAATGGGTTCATACATGCAGATGCTTACAAATCGGGCAAAGGCTGCCGCGTCAGAGGCGGCAAAGCTCGGAACCTCAGATAAGAACAGGGGACTTCTGGCAGTGGCGGAAGAGCTGGCCGCTCATCAGGAGATGATCTTGGAGGAGAATGCAAAAGATGTTGAGGCGGCAAAGGAAAAAGGGGTTAAACAGTCTCTTATCGACCGCCTTGCCCTCTCAGAGAACAGGATTGCGGATATGGCGGAAGGGTTGCGTCAGATCTCCGCGCTTGATGATCCGGTTGGAGAAGTGCTGTCTATGAAGACTCGTCCTAACGGGCTTAGGATTGGACGAAAAAGGGTGCCTCTTGGTGTTGTCGGTATTATTTATGAATCCCGCCCGAATGTGACGGCGGATGCATTCGGCCTGTGCTTTAAGACGGGAAATGTGGCGCTCCTGCGGGGAGGAAGTGACGCTATCCGTTCGAATCAGGCAATCGTGCGTGCGGTCAAGGAAGGGTTGCGCAAGGAGAAACTTAATCAGGATCTGATTCTTCTTGTGGAAGATACGAGCCGTGAGGTGGCGGGAGAGATGATGAAGATGCACGGCGGCATCGATGTGCTCATTCCGAGAGGAGGCGCCGGGCTTATAGCCAATGTGGTTGAGAACAGCACCGTTCCCGTGATCGAGACAGGAACTGGAAATTGCCATGTTTATGTGGATGCTTCCGCAGATATCCGAATGGCCGTGGATATTATTGAGAATGCCAAGACACAGAGAATGGGCGTGTGCAATGCCTGTGAGTCGCTTGTCATCCACAGCGCCGCTATGGAGGATGCACTTCCCCAGATTGTGAGCAGACTAAAAACTCATAACGTGGAGATCCGGGGTGATGAGAGAGCATGCGCCGTCAGCGGGGACATTATCCCGGCAGATGAGGCGGATTGGGGAACAGAATATTTGGATGCCATTATCTCCGTGAAGACTGTAGATTCCATTGACGAAGCGATCGCGCATATCAACAAATATAATACAGGTCATTCCGAGTCCATCATCACAAAGGATTATGATAATGCCCTGAAATTTCAAGATGAGATCGATGCTGCGGCAGTCTATGTGAATGCGTCTACAAGGTTTACGGACGGGTTCGAGTTTGGTTTTGGCGCTGAGATTGGGATCAGCACACAGAAACTTCACGCGAGAGGACCTATGGGACTGGAGACGCTGACCACGACGAAGTATATCATCTTTGGAAATGGACAGATCAGAAGATAAGAAGGCACAAGAAGAACGAAAAAGAAAATTATTCTATTGACGAATCACTAGATTAGTTATATAATATAACAGTGTTATATAGCGCTGTTATATAAAAGGGGAATTATGGCTGATAAGGAACAGACAACTTTGGATCTCATTTTGGCAGCCGCTACAAAGGAGTTTCTTGCGAAAGGATTTCAATCTGCTTCTCTGCGCAATATTGTAAAAATGGCTGGAATGACAACAGGCGCATTTTATGGATATTTTAAAAGCAAGGCAGAATTGTTTGAGGCTATAGTCGGCAGGCATTATGATTTCATTCTGGACCGCTTCAAAAAAGCACAGACAGAGTTTGCAGAATTGCCGGATGAGCAGCAGCCGGAAAATTTAGGTTCTATTTCCGGACTTTGCATGTTTGATATGTTGCATTATGCGTATAAGCATTTGGATGCGTTTAAACTTATCTTATGCGGGGCGGAGGGGACACGTTTTGCCGGGCTGATTGATGAGATGGCTGTGATTGAAACAGAGGCTACTCATGACTATTTGAGAGTACTGGAAGGATTGGGCAGGCCCGCGCCTTCCATTGATGAACATTTGGAGCATATATTGATTACAGGAATGTTTAATGCTTTCTTTGAGTTAGTGATACACGAAATGCCGCTGGAAAAAGCTGAGATGTACTTGCATGAAATGCGGGCGTTTTATACTGCGGGATGGATGAAAATTATGGGGCAGTAGCCCTATAATTTTTACACGTAAGTTAGTTAAAACTAACTTACGTGATATAACCAAAGATATCCATGTGGATATTCTGTTTTCATATCATAAGCTTATTGGAGTTTAAGAATCCAGTGTAGCAAAAAATGTTATAAAGGAGGTTTTTCAATGAAAACAAAATCTGGTCTGTCAAGATTGATGGGTTATGCGGGAACACATAAGATCCTGCTCTATCTTTCTTGGATTTTATCCGCAATGAGTGCGCTGCTTGCTCTTGTGCCCTTTTGGTATATATGGCGTATCATTCACGACATATTGGAAGTTTCGCCTGATTTCTCACAGGCGGGAAGCATCACGCATTACGGGTGGTCAGCTGTATTATTCGCGGTGCTGTCTATTGTTGTTTATATTGCTGCCCTGATGTGTTCTCATCTGAGTGCCTTCCGGGTTGCTGCGAATATCCGAAAAAAACTGTTAAGTCATATTGCAGTTTTGCCGCTTGGCGTAATAGAAAAATATGGAAGCGGACATTTGCGGAGGATTGTAAATACTTCCAGCTCTGCAACGGAAAATTATCTTGCACACAGATTGCCTGATAAAGCGGGTGCAATTGCTACCCCTATAGGTTTGCTCTTTTTACTGCTTGTATTTGATTGGCGGCTGGGCATTTTAAGTCTTGTGCCCGTTGTTCTTGGTTTTCTGATCATGATGAAGATGACAGGCGCAGGAATGGAAGAAAAAATGAAAGAATATCAAAATGCGCTTTCAGATATGTCGAATGAAGCTGTTGAATATGTAAGAGGCATACCTGTAGTAAAAACATTCGGGCAAACAATTTTTTCTTTCAAACGCTTTAAAGCTTCAATCGATAATTATGAAAAATGGGTTATTGCATATACTAAAGCCTTACGGCTTCCTATGATGTTTTATACAACAGCCGTCAATGGGGTGTTTGCCTTTTTGATTGCCGGAGGCATTATTTTTACGAGGAACGATGTGACAAGCGAATTCTTGTTAAATTTGATTTTCTACATTGTGATCACGCCTGTTATAGGGACGACTCTGACAAAAATTATGTTTATGAGTGAAGATGCAATGATTGTAAACGATGCAATGAACAGGATCGATGAGGTGCTGAATGAAAAGCCGCTTTCTGAAGGCAGGATCCACCAGGCGTTCTCTGACAATTCTATTACATTAGAACATGTCAGCTACAGTTATGATGGGAAGAAAAACGCGCTCAGTGATGTGTCATTATCGATTAAGCAGGGGGAGACGGTTGCATTGGTGGGGGCGTCAGGAAGTGGGAAGACGACTCTTGCAAATATTATTACAAGATTTTTTGATCCGCAAAAAGGCCGCATTTTGCTAGGAAATACAGATATACGTGACATTCCGAAGGAACTACTAATGAATAAAGTGTCCTTTGTATTTCAGAACAGCCGGCTGATTAAAACATCTATATTAGAAAACGTACGCATGGGAAGACCTACAGCAACACGTGAGGAGGTTGTTCAAGCTTTGAAAGCTGCGCAGTGCATGGATATCGTTGAAAAATTGCCCAATGGAATAGATACGGTTGTTGGTGTAAACAGTGTGTATCTATCTGGGGGAGAACAGCAGAGGATCGCCATTGCGCGTTCTATTTTAAAAAATGCGCCGGTTTTGATCCTTGATGAAGCGACTGCGTTTGCTGATCCAGATAATGAGGTGCGTGTACAGGAAGCTTTGTCCGTGCTTTCAAAAGGGAAAACTGTCATTATGATTGCACATAGACTGTCTTCTATTACAAAGGCAGATTGTATTTACGTTCTTCAGGACGGTAGGATTGCTGAAAGCGGTACACATAGGAAACTGATAGAGAAAGACGGCATATTCTCACATATGTGGAAGAGCTATTCTGAAGCGGCAGAGTGGAAAATTACGAAGGAGGCGAGAGGATGATTAAGATGTTGCAAAAGCGTTTTGCGTTATCGAGACAAGGAGCCGTTGATTTGATAAAAGGCTGTATTGCCTGCGTTTTTCAGGACATATCTTTCATGCTTCCTGTAGGGCTTTTGTATTATTTTGTCCTTGATATGATGAGAGGGAGCGTAAGCGGAAACCGTATTGCTTTTTACGGGATTGGTGCCATAAGCTGTCTCGTTCTCATATTTATTGCCACATGGTTTCAATATAATGCGACTTATCTGGCGACCTATGTGGAAAGCGGGGTAAGACGTATTTCCTTAGCAGAACAGTTACGTAAGATCCCTTTGTCCTTTTTTGGGAAAAAGGATCTTGCTGATCTTACAAATTCCATCATGGGTGACTGTGCCACGCTGGAAACCGCATTTTCACATTATGTGCCTGCGCTGGCTGGCTCTTTGATATCAACTACGCTGATCGCCGGCGCCCTTTTTGCCTATGAGTGGCGCATGGCTCTTGCGGCAATTTGGGTTTTGCCGGTAGCGTTCACAATTACATTCTTCTCCGCCCGTATACAGGAATATTTCAACCGTAAATCCGTAGTAGCGAATGTGGCACTTGAAAACGGTGTGCAGGAATTCATCGAAGCTATGCAGGACCTGAAGGCGAACAATTCAGAAAAAAGATATTTGGAGGGACTTTATAAGAAAATCGATTATGCAGAAAAACGCCATATTATTACTGAGCTTGGAACGGCGCTGTTTGTTGTTTCGTCAACACTGGTATTAAAATTTGGTATTGCCACGGTTGCGCTTGCCGGTTCAATCCTGCTCATTCGTGGTGAGATAGACATTCCATTGTTTTTTATGTTTTTACTTGTTGCCTCAAGATTATATGCTCCGCTCGAGAGTGCGCTGCAAAATCTTGCTGCGGTTATCTCTACAAGAACGAATATAAACCGAATGAACGAAATTCTTGATCAGCCGGTGCAAACGGGAGACAGCCGAATGACAAACAAAGGATATGATATTGTATTTGATCATGTTGGATTTTCTTATAATACAGAGGAAACTGTTTTGAAAGATGTGTCATTTACTGCAAAACAGGGAGAAGTTACCGCTTTAGTCGGCCCGTCCGGCGGCGGTAAAACTACAGTGTCAAGAGTTGCCGCCAGATTTTGGGATATAGATAAGGGGAAGATTACTGTCGGCGGCATGGATATATCGGATGTTGAGCCCGAGGCATTATTGTCATTATATTCTATTGTATTTCAGGATGTGACCTTGTTCAACAATACAGTTATGGAAAATATCAGGATCGGTAATAAAGACGCTACAGATGAAGAAGTGATTGCAGCGGCAAAGCTGGCAAACTGCGATGAATTTGCGCTTAGGCTTCCGAATGGTTACAACAGCGTGATTGGAGAAAATGGCTGTGAACTCTCGGGAGGTGAAAGACAGCGCATCTCTATCGCAAGGGCTTTTCTCAAAAATGCTCCTATTATTTTGCTGGATGAGGCTACAGCAAGTCTTGATGTGGAAAACGAGACGCTGATACAGGCTGCGTTATCAAGGCTGATAGAGGATAAAACCGTACTCGTTATTGCTCATCGCATGAGGACTGTAAGCGGCGCTGATAGAGTGATTGTGCTTTCAGATGGTTCCGTCGCCGAGCAGGGACCGCCTGGGGAGTTAATGAATACGGGCAATATTTATCCTCATATGGTAAAGCTACAAATGCTTAGCAGGGATTGGGGAATATAGCACAGGTTAGCTGCCGCGGTTTGTGTCATACGGTACAGTAAGGAACAAAATGGCGGAAGGTTATTCTGCAGATATAGGAAGAGTATTTTATAAAAAATAATGCTTGCATAATATGCAAAAAAGATGTATTATTATGCAAGCATTATTTTTATTCTTGCATGACAGATTTTTCTATAAATGGCGGATCTGACGTAGATATATGTATAGGATTAAGAAAAATAATTAGGGGAGGATAAACAGGCGTGATAAAAGTTGGAATTATTGGTTCTACCGGCTATGCAGGCGGCGAACTTGTAAGAATCTTGGCGGGACATAAAAATGCAGAGATTAAATGGTTCGGATCGAGGAGCTATATCAATGAGAAATACGCGGATGTGTACCGCAATATGTTTCAGATCGTGGACGCGGTGTGTATGGATGACAACATGGAAGAACTGGCGACTCAGGTTGACGTAATCTTTACCGCGACACCGCAGGGCCTCTGTGCTTCCCTTGTAAACGAAAACATATTGTCCCAGACAAAGATCATTGATTTAAGCGCGGATTTCCGCCTGAAGGATGTGAGCGTTTATGAACAATGGTACAAGATCACACATCAGGCGCAGCAGTTTATAGAGGAGGCGGTGTACGGGCTGTGCGAGGTGAACCGGGAGGACGTGAAAAAGGCGCGGCTTGTAGCCAATCCGGGATGCTATACCACATGTTCGATCCTGACGGCATATCCTCTTGTAAAAGAGAGGCTGATCGATATGAGCACCCTGATCATCGACGCGAAATCTGGCACATCGGGAGCTGGGCGCGGTGCAAAGCTTCCGAACCTTTTCTGCGAGGTAAACGAGAATATTAAAGCGTACGGGGTGGCATCTCATCGTCACACGCCTGAGATTGAGGAACAGTTAGGCTATGCGATAGGAGAGAAAGTCGTGCTGAATTTCACGCCTCACCTCGTGCCCATGAACCGTGGGATCCTTGCCACAGAGTACGCGAAGCTTACGAAACATGTGACATGGGAAGAGGTAAAGGCTGTCTATGACAAATATTATGCGGGGGAGAAATTCATCCGTGTGCTGAATGAGGGTGTGTGTCCTGAGACAAAGTGGGTAGAGGGCAGCAACTATGTGGACATTGGATTTACCATTGATCCGAGAACGAACCGCATCATTATGATGGGGGCAATCGACAATCTGGTAAAAGGCGCCGCAGGACAGGCGGTGCAGAATATGAACCTAATGTTCGGGGAGAAGGAAAGCGAAGGGCTGGAGCTTGTGCCCATGTTCCCATGACAGAACAAAATAAGATTGAGAAAGAGATCCCGGCAGGCGGCGGATTTCCAACGCTTTGCCGGGCGGATAAATACCGAGACAGGACAGGTAAAAGATATGATCCGTGTGATGACGATTGACGATTATGACGAAGTGTACGCTCTGTGGAAGAAGATCAAAGGATTTGGAATCCGCAGCATTGATGATTCCCGAGAAGGCGTGGAGCAATTTTTAAAGCGCAACCCGACGACAAGCGTAGTGGCGGTCAGGGACGGGAAGATCGTGGGAAGCATCCTCTGCGGACATGACGGAAGACGGGGCTGTCTGTACCATGTGTGTGTGGACGAGGCATACAGAAGGCACGGGATCGGCAAGGCGATGGTCGTGCATGCTATGAAGGCTCTTCAGGAGGAAAATATCAACAAAGTGTCGCTGATCGCGTTTACGAAAAACGATATCGGAAACGCGTTCTGGAACACTATTGGTTGGACAGAGCGGCTGGATTTAAACTACTATGATTTTACACTGAATGAGGAAAATATTACAGCGTTTAACGAACAGTAGGACGCTGGGTGCCGGAAGGAGACAGAAAAATGGGAATCAATATTATCGAAGGCGGTGTCACTGCGGCGAAAGGATTTGAGGCGGCGGCAGCGGCGGCAGGAATCAAGTATGAGGGGCGCACGGACATGGCGCTGATTTACAGTGAAAAACCTTGTAAGGCAGCGGGGACATTTACAAGGAATGTGGTACAGGCGGCTCCCGTAAAATGGGACAAGGCGATTGTGAAAGAGGAGAAAAGGGTACAGGCGGTGATCATAAATTCTGGCATCGCTAACGCGTGCACCGGGGAAGAAGGGATGGGTTACTGCCAAGAGACGGCGGAAGAAGCGGCAAAGGTTCTGGGCGTGGATTCGGAAAGCGTCCTTGTGGCTTCCACCGGGGTAATTGGGATGCAGCTTCCCATGGACCGCGTAAAGGCGGGAATCTCCATGCTCACGTACTTAAAGAAATCTGACATGGAGAGTGGGACAGAGGCAGCAAAAGCGATCATGACCACGGACACAGAGAAGAAGGAAGCAGCGGTCACTTTTGAGATCGGAGACAAGACTGTGACCATTGGCGGCATGGCAAAGGGCTCTGGCATGATTCACCCCAATATGTGTACCATGTTGTCCTTTATCACTACGGATGCCAAAATCTCAAAGAAGGCGCTTAAGAAAGCTTTAAGTGAAGATGTGGAGGATACATATAATATGATCTCCGTGGACGGGGATACCTCTACCAATGACACCGTGCTCTTGCTGGCCAACGGGCAGGCGGGGAATCCGAAGATTCGGTACGGCACGCCGGAGTATGAAACATTTAAAGGAGCGCTTCACTATATCAATGAGACGCTGGCAAAGAAGATGGCAGGAGACGGAGAGGGCGCCACAGCTCTGCTTGAGGCGAAGATTGTTGGAGCAAGGACAAAGGAACAGGCGAAAGTGCTGGCAAAATCCATTGTCTGCTCGAATCTGGTCAAGACAGCCATCGCAGGGCACGACGCAAACTGGGGCAGGATTCTCTGCGCCATGGGATATTCGGGGGCGCAGTTTGATATGGAGAAGGCGGATCTCTTCTTTGAGAGCGCGGCAGGGAAATTGAAAATTATTGAGAGCGGGACGGCTCTTGATTACAGCGAGGAAAAAGCAACGGAGATCCTGTCAGAGCCTGAGGTGACGGTCATTGCGGATATCAAAGAGGGAGATCAAAAGGCTTCAGCGTGGGGCTGCGACCTGACCCACGGGTATATCAGCATCAATGCAGATTACCGCAGCTGAGGCGTATACAGTTTTTAAGGGAGGATACAGAAAACATGAATAACAATATGCAGAAATATCTGGATAAAGCACAGGTACTCATCGAGGCTTTGCCCTATATCCAGCGTTTTAACAGGAAAGTCATCGTGGTGAAATACGGCGGCAGCGCCATGGTCGACGAGAGCCTGAAACGCCGAGTTATCGAGGACGTGACCCTCCTAAAGCTCTGCGGGTTCAAACCGATCATCGTCCACGGAGGTGGAAAAGAAATCAGCAAATGGGTTGGGAAAGTCGGGATGGAGCCGAAGTTTGTCAACGGTCTGCGCGTGACTGATGCGGAGACGATGGAGATTGCGGAGATGGTGCTAGGACGGGTGAACAAAAGCCTTGTACAGCTGGTGGAAAGTCTTGGGGTGCGCGCCATCGGCGTCAGTGGAAAGGATGGCGCTCTGCTTAAAGTGGAGAAGAAGTACTCCGACGGAGAGGACATCGGCTATGTGGGGGACATCAAAGAGGTGAATGCCCAGATTCTTTACGATCTTCTAGAGAAGGATTTTCTCCCAATTGTCTGCCCTATCGGGTTGGACGATGAGTTCAACACGTATAATATCAATGCGGACGATGCGGCGTGCGCCATCGCCCGCGCTATGAAGGTGGAGAAACTGGCGTTTTTGACAGACATTGAGGGCGTGTATAAAGACCCTCAGGATCCGTCCACTCTGATCTCGGAGCTTGAGGTGTCGGAGGCGAAGGAACTGATCGGAAGCGGATATATCGGAGGGGGCATGCTGCCGAAACTTCAAAACTGTATTGACGCCATCGAGAGCGGGGTGTCGCGGGTGCATATCTTAGACGGGCGAATTCCCCACTGCCTGCTCCTTGAGATCTTTACGAATAAAGGAATCGGAACGGCAATTCTAAACCAGAAAGAAAGCAGGTACTATTATGGTGAATGAAAAGATACAGGCGGCGGAAGAGAACCTAATTCACGTATATAACCGTTTTCCCATCGTGTTGGATCACGGCGAGGGAATGTATGTGTATGACACAGAAGGAAAAGAATATCTTGACTTTGCGGCAGGATTCGCTGTGACAGGTCTGGGATATGGCAATAAAGAATTTGAAGAGGCGTTAAAAGAGCAGATCGGCAAGCTGTACCATACTTCTAACCTTTACTACCATGAGAGCTGCGGGGAAGCAGCGAGAGAGCTAAACCGTGTCTGTGGTATGGACCGCGTGTTCTTTACAAATAGCGGCAGCGAGGCGATTGAGGGAGCGCTGAAGGCGGCAAGGCGTTATGCCTATGCAAAAGGCACGGGCAGATATGAATTTATCGCCATGGAAAACTCCTTCCACGGCAGAAGCTTCGGGGCTGTGTCTGTGACAGGGCACGATTCATACCGGGAGCCGTTTGAGCCGCTGGTGCCGGGAGTGAAGTTCGCAAAATTTAATGATTTGGACAGTGTGAAAGCACTTGCAGGAGATAAGACTTGCGCCATCATTCTGGAGCCTCTGCAGGGTGAAGGGGGAATCAATCTTGCCACGCAGGAATTTATGGAAGGGATCCGCTCATTTTGCGATGAGAATGATATCCTGATGATCTGTGATGAGGTACAGTGCGGTATGGGCAGGACAGGAAATATGTTTGCATGGCAAGGATTCAGAGTGAAGCCGGACATTTTGACGATGGCAAAGGCGATTGGAAACGGTATCCCGGTGGGAGCGTTTGCCATGACGGAGAAAGTGGCACAGTATTCCCTGAAACCGGGCGATCACGGCGCCACTTACGGCGGCAACCCGCTGGCATGTACTGCCGTAAAGACCGTTATCGGGATCTTCGAGAGGGAGAGAATTGTAGATCATGTCAGTAAAATCGCACCTTATCTTACTAAGCGTCTGGATGAACTGGTTCGGGAATTGGACTGCGTCACAGAGCGCAAAGGGAAAGGGCTGATGCAGGGGATCGTTGTCACAAAGCCTCTGGCAGAGGTGAATAAAAAAACGATTGAAGAGGGCCTTCTTGTCATTCAGGCGCAGGGGAATGTGATCCGCTTCCTGCCTCCGCTGATCGTAGAAGAAAAGCACATTGACGAAATGATTGAGAAATTAAAGCGGGCGCTTCAATAAAATGAATAAGAAACCGATCACAGGACATACTAGCAGAAATGCTGTACGGAGGTATGGAGATGATCGGTTTTTTAATTGCCCTTTTATCTGGGGCTCTCATGAGTATACAGGGAGTATTTAACACTCAGGTCACAAAGACGACTGGCATGTGGGTTGCGAACGGGTGGGTTCAGATTACAGCGTTTGCAGTCTGTCTCGCCGCATGGCTTTTTACCGGGCGGGAGAGCATCGCTGCTCTGGGAAAGGTGGAGCCGAAATACATGCTTTTAGGCGGTGTGATTGGCGCGGGTATCACATGGACGGTTATTAAGAGCATTGCTGCGCTCGGTCCGGCAAAATCGGCTCTGCTCATCGTTATCGCTCAGCTTGCGGTGTCTTACCTGATCAGCCTGTTTGGTATGTTCGGTATGGACAAGGAACCTTTTTCGTGGCGCAAACTGGGTGGGCTTGTCATTGCCGTTATAGGAATTACTGTTTTCCAGTGGGAATGAGAGGGGAGAAGTTTTCAGTGGAAAACTGGCTGGAACAGGTTATAAGACTGTAATAATTTTGTAACAAACAATTGATTATGTATTGTATTTTTGATAAAAATTCGTTACAATATTATTGTCCGGCATAAAAGGGGTATCTCTCCCGGTTAGGAAACTGGAGAGAAAAATATGTATGGCAGAAATAAGATAAAAGAGACAGTGCACGCTTGTATCGTGAGGTTTTTTACCGCAGCGCTTTTCCCTGCGGCGGTTTTGTTCTGTTCTGGTTGTGGCGGAAAAATGAAGGACAGCTTCGAAGAGCTGTCTGTTTCAGAGGCTCCTAGAGATTCTGCGGAGACACCAGATGTGGATTCAGCTCTGGCAGAAAACGCGGATTCCGGATCTGGAGAAGATGAGCCGGAAGGGGGAAACGATACGGCGGCAACTGTCTTCGTGTATGTGTGCGGAGCGGTAAATGCTCCGGGAGTATATGAACTGGCAGCAGGCGCGCGCGTGTTTGAAGCTGTTGCTCTGGCAGGAGGAATGACAGAAGAGGCCTCGGCAGAGTCAGTCAATCAGGCGAGAAGCGTGACGGATGGGGAACAAATCTATGTTCCTACAGCCGATGAAGCAAAAGCGCAGGGCACAGGGGTTGGAGAGAATACAGTAACCGAAGGGACGGACAAAAAAATAAATATAAATACAGCCGGAAAAGAGGAACTCATGACGCTTACCGGGATCGGTGAGGCAAAGGCACAGAGCATTTTAGACTACCGGGAAGAACACGGTAGTTTTGGGAGTATTGAGGAACTGATGCAAATAGAGGGAATCAAAGAGGGAGTATTTAATAAAATAAAACAAGATATAATGATCTGAGACAGGAAGTCAGGAAAGAGGAGTATGAGTAAGAAGATATTGGTTGTAGATGATGAAAAACTGATCGTAAAAGGAATCCGGTTCAGTTTGGAACAGGAAGGCATGGAAGTAGACTGTGCCTATGACGGAGAAGAGGCTCTGGAGTGTGCCCGCAGATGCGAGTATGATCTGGTTCTCTTGGACGTCATGCTTCCGAAGCTGGATGGATTCGAAGTATGCCAGCAGATCCGTGAATTTTCAGATATGCCTATTGTTATGCTGACAGCGAAGAGCGAGGATATGGATAAGATACTTGGGCTTGAGTACGGCGCGGATGACTATATTACCAAACCATTTAATATCCTCGAGGTGAAGGCAAGGATAAAGGCGATCATGCGCCGTACGTCTAAGCCAAAGGAAACTGCGGGCAGCCCGGTCCTTATTAAAGGCAACATGAAGATCGATTGTGAGAGCAGAAGAGTGTTTATCGGGGAAAGAGAGATCAATCTTACGGCCAAAGAGTTTGACGTGCTGGAGCTTCTCGCCATGAACCCAAACAAGGTGTACAGCAGGGAGAATCTTCTGAATCTTATCTGGGGATATGATTATCCCGGAGATGCTAGAACAGTCGATGTGCATATCCGCCGCCTCAGGGAAAAGATTGAGATCAACCCGAGCGAACCGAAATATGTACATACAAAGTGGGGAGTGGGTTATTATTTCCAAGGTTAAACGCCAATTCAGATTCAGAGATAAAATCTTAAAAAATATGCGGTTCCGTCTAATTATGTGCATTATGCTGGCAGGGCTTGTGCCCTGTCTGGCAGCACTTTTCGGAATTGTGAAATTCTACGAGTCGCGTGCGGTCGAACTTCGGACCGCGGAAATCCAGAATCAGTGTACTATACTGAGTAATCAGCTTAATAACTTCGGGTATCTTACCGATACTTCCTCGGAAGTTATCAATGCGTCCCTCACCCAGCTTACAGATATTTACAACGGACGTGTGGTTATCGTTGACAAAGATTTGAAAGTTGTCAAGGATACATATGATCTGGACGAAGGGAAAACGGATGTATCGGAAAATGTCATCCGCTGTATGAGAGGAGAGCGGACAAGCCATTATGATAAAACAAATCATTATATTGAAGTGACCTCTCCCATCACAGAAAGGGGAGGAGATCAGGTGGCCGGGGTTATCTTAGCCAGCGTTTCCACAGACGGAATTGAGGTCACAAGACAGGTTTTGTATACCCATGGAGGTGTGAGCGTGGGCATTTTGATGGCGCTTCTCGCCATGTTTAGTGTGTTTCTTGCAAATCGGATGGTTCTCCCCCTTCGCAGGATCACCGGAGCGATTGAGAATGTGACGGAGGGGTACAGCGACGATGTGCTCCATGTGGATACGTACACAGAGACAGAGCAGCTCTGTGAAGCCTTCAATAAAATGCTTGGACGTTTAAAACTTCTTGATGAATCAAGGGAAGAATTTGTCTCAAACGTATCCCATGAGCTTAAGACTCCCATGACTTCCATGAAGGTGCTGGCGGACTCACTTTTAGAGCAGGAAGGAGTGCCAGTGGAGATGTATCAGGAGTTTATGCAGGATATTGCCAAGGAGATCGACCGGGAAAACCGGATCATTACGGATCTGCTCTCGCTTGTAAAGATGGATCGGTCCGGACAAACTATGAATATCGAAACCATGAATATCAATGATCTTCTGGAACAGATATTAAAGCGTCTCAAGCCGATTGCTGAGCAGAAGAACGTGGAGATGGTGATGGAGAGTTTCCGGCCAGTGATTGCGGAGATCGACGAAATGAAATTCACGCTTGCCGTTTCTAATCTTGTAGAAAATGCTATCAAATATAACCGTGAAAACGGCTGGATCCATGTGTCACTGAATGCGGACTATAAGTATTTTTACATCAAAGTAGAAGATTCAGGTATCGGTATACCAGCGGCGGATCAGGATCATATTTTCGAGAGATTCTACCGTGTGGATAAGTCACACTCCCGCGAGATCGGCGGGACTGGGCTGGGACTTGCTATTGCAAGGAACGCAGTGATCGTCCACAGAGGCTCGATCAAGGTACACAGCATCGAGGGAGAAGGTACGACATTTACTGTGCGCATTCCCCTGATTTATGTGGCTGCATAGGAGGGTGAAGGATGAAAATAAGGACGAGGATCATTACGGGAGTTTTATGCTTCTTTATTCTTTTACCGTCTGTACTTTTGTCGGCGTGCGGACGCAGTTTTGAGCCGGCGGAGGGAGAGACTTTTGTTTATTGTCTCAACGAGGAACACACCGGTCTTGTGAAGGTCGCTTTTGAGTTCTCGGGAGAAGATACAATGGGGATAGTAGAGTCGGTTCTTGGGAAACTGCAAGAACCATCTGATCGTATCGAATATACGGCTCCCATTCCGGAAAATGTTGAAGTCACAGAGTGTGGTCTGCGGGGCAGTATTTTGGGCGTTGATTTCAATGCGGCGTACGAGGAGATGGACGGATTGTCAGAAAAACTGACGCGCGCTGCCGTTGTGCGGTCGCTTGTTCAGATTGACGGGGTCAATGCAGTGGCGTTTACTATAGAGGGAGAGCCCCTTGTAGACAGCGAAGGTCATCTGGTAGGATTGATGAATGATGATGACTTCGTAGAAAATAATGAGTCGTCTTTGGATGATTATCAGACGGATACATTGGCGGTGTATTTTGCAGACAAGACGGGAAGACAGCTTGTCCCGCAGGAAACAGAGGTTAGATACAGCAGCAATGTGCCTAAGGAGAAGCTGATCGTTGAAAGGCTGCTTAAGGGGCCGTCAGAGAGCGGCGCTTATCCAGCGGTAAACCCGGATGCGAATCTTCTAAGCGTGACCATCAACGACGGGATATGCTATGTGAATTTTGACAGTGCCTTCCTGACAGGAGCCTATGATGTGCTTCCGGAAGTCACTGTGTATTCGATCGTGAATTCTCTGATTGAGGGAACAGAGGCGCAGAAAGTGCAGATCACGATCAACGGAGAAACAGATGCAAAATATATGGAGGCAGTGGATCTGTCACAGCCTTTAGAAAAAAATGAGGGATTGGTCGCAGCCGAGGAATAGAAGAAAATGAGAAAGCGGCCACTTTGTACACTGTGTCTGTTGTTTCTTATCATACAGGCCGTCCGGGTAGCTCTGTCCAGCGCCCAGCCGCCGGAGCCTTCCGCATTGGAGAAGACTGTGGCAGAGTGGGATAGCGTCACTTTGGAAGGAACTGTGACAGCGGTACAAAATAAGGAAAAAGTAACGGCAGTCTTTTTGGAGGACTGCCTTATTTCAACATTTTCAGGTGATTTTAATGAGAAAAAGCTCCTGATCTACATAAAAACAGATTCAGAGATCTGGATCGGGCCAGATTCACAAAAACAGATTCTGAAAAAAGAGAATTTGCATATGGCGGGTATCAAGATCGGGAATCAAGTGAGGGTATCCGGAGAGGCAGAGATTTTTGAGCAAGCGCGCAATCCCGGCAATTTCGATCAAAAATCTTATTACGCAAGACAGGGGATATATTTGCTTGTGTGGGCAGATAAGGTGGAGATCCTCTCTCTGGAAACGGATAAGATACGTCAGTTTCTGGCAGAGGTGCGTTTCTCTTGGAAAGAACTGCTGACCCGGTATCTGGGAGAGTATTACGGGGGTACGATGAGCGCAGTTCTTCTGGGCGAGAAGAGTGGACTGGATGCTGAGATGAAAAAGCTATATCAAAAGAATGGAATCGGACACCTGCTCGCTATCTCTGGGCTCCATATGTCTTTTATTGGCATGGGTGTATATGGCATACTAAGAAGAACTGGTATTGGCTTTTTATTTTCAGGACTTGCAGGCGGAATCCTTCTTATTCTCTATACACTGATGATCGGCGCGGGAGTATCCAGCCTGCGCGCGCTTATTATGTTTCTTGTAAGGATTGGGGCGGATGTGACAGGCAGGGACTACGATCTGCCGACCAGTCTGGCTCTCTCCGCGGCAGTGACGTGCGCTGGCCAGCCATTCTATCTGACAGACGCAGGGTTTCTATTATCCTATGGAGCCATACTGGGGATTATTCTGCTGGGGCCTGTATTTGAAGGAATGTTCCATATTGGGGAAAAGAAAAGTAAGATATTAGAAAGTTTTGGAGTAAGTCTTGCAGTCAATGTAATGCTGCTTGGTCCTGTGCTCTATTTTTACTTTGAAGCGCCGCCTTATTCGGTAATCCTAAATCTTCTTGTGATACCAATGATGCCTGTTGCTATGGGGGCAGGAATGATCGGCTCAGCGCTTCTGACGGTGTGGGAGCTTCCGGGAAGTTTAATACTTAAGGTGTGTAAAGCGGTACTGTGGGGATACGATTGTATCTGTAGCGGCGCGTCTGAGCTTCCGGGCAGCAGATTTGTATCGGGGAGGCCTCAGCCGGCGTGGCTGGTCGTGTACTATGCCGGGATCGGAATATTGTGCGCGGTGTTCTATGTCATGAGGGAGAGGAATATGCAGCGGTTCGAGGAGGGGCAAAAGGGGCAAAGAACACTTCTGCGGATTCCCGGTGGGTGTCTGCTGGTATTTGCCGTCACTATGGCAGCTTTCTGCCGTCTGGGATACCACATGGGAGACGGCATACAGGCAACGGTTCTGGATGTAGGACAGGGTGACTGTATTCATATACGTGGAGAGACGGGAGATTATCTTGTGGACGGCGGCAGCAGTGATGTGTCACTGGCGGGCACATATCGGATTGAACCGTATCTTTTGGCAAGCGCGGTGGATACATTGGATTATGTATTTGCTACCCACGGGGATGAGGATCATATCAATGGGATCAGAGAGCTTTTGGAAGGACAGAGATTGGGTGTATCCATCCGCACTCTCGTGCTGCCCCCAAAGGAATATTGTGACGAAAAACTCATAGATCTGGCGCGCACCGCAATGGAAAATGGCACGAGAGTGACATCTGCGGGCACAGGGGATGAGATTAGAGAAAAAGGGGCGCGGGACGGTGCCGCCGCAGAAAGCGGACACTTGGAAAAGCGACTTTCCCTCACCTGCCTCGGACCTGCAAAGGGCGCCGATATGGAACTGGGAAACGAGGCGTCTCTTGTCCTCTCCCTTACGTACGGGGACTTTTCCATGCTTCTGACAGGGGATGTGGAAGGAAAGGGGGAGAATCTTCTTATGGAGAGTGGCAGCCTGCATAAGTATGATGTGCTCAAAGCCGCGCATCACGGCTCAAAAAACTCGAGTTCAGAACCGTTCTTAGAGATTGTTCGCCCATATGTTACCCTCATGTCTGCGGGGAAGAACAATCGATATGGGCATCCTCACGCAGAGACGCTTAAGCGGCTTGAAGCAGCGGAGAGTAGAGTGTATTCTACACAGGAGAACGGGGCAGTTACTGTGTGGACGGATGGGAAGACGATGGAAATCCGGGCTGTTTCCCTTTCCACTCTTGTCAAAACAGGGGCATTTCCTATATAATACAAGAGTTATGAAAAGCCTGAATGAAGATTTAAAAACAGGAAAATTTAAACAGCTCTACCTTCTCTATGGGACGGAGGCATATTTGAAGAAGCAGTACAAAGACCGTTTCATCAAGGCTATGCTCCCGGAGGGGGATACGATGAACTATGCCTATTACGAGGGAAAGAATACGGATATCAAAGAGGTGATCGATCTGGCGGAGACGCTGCCTTTTTTTGGTGATAGGCGCCTTATCGTGTTTGAGGATACCGGATTCTTTAAAAGCTCCGGGGCAGATCTTGCTGATTATATCAGTGACATGCCTGCGACCACATATTTTATTTTTATTGAGAATGAAGTGGATAAGCGCAGCAAGCTGTATAAGGCGGTGAAGTCGAAGGGGCATATCGTGGAGCTGGGTGCGCAGGATGAGAATACACTGCGGAAATGGGTTTTAGGCCTTGTCAAAAAGGAGGGCAGGCAGATGCAGCCTTCCGATGCCGCCTATTTCTTAAACAAGGTAGGCACGGATATGGAGAATATCACCAAAGAGCTAGAAAAGCTGGTCTGCTACTGTCTGGACAAGGAAGTGATCACAAGGGAGGATATCGACGCCATCTGCGTGACCCAGATCACCAGTCATATCTTTGAGATGGTGAATGCTGTGGCAAACAAAGACCAGAGAAAAGCGCTGGATCTGTACTATGAGCTGCTGGCGTTAAAAGAACCACCCATGCGTATCCTGTTCCTGCTGATCAGGGAGTATCGTATCTTGTTCCATGTAAAGGCTCTCTTAAAGCAGGGATACGGCAGACAGGACATCGCTTCTAAAGCTGGACTTCACCCGTTCGCGGCAGGACGGTATATGGATCAGGCAAAGCGTTTCCATCTGTGGGAGTTGCGCGCGGTCATGGAGGAAGGCGCGGATGTGGAGCAGAGAGTTAAGACCGGGCTGTTGACAGATCACCTAGCGGTGGAGCTTTTCCTTGTGAAACATTCCGCGGCGTAATAAGAACAGATATTGGAGGAATCAAATTGTCAGTTATAGATCAAAGTAAGATAAGAAATTTTTGTATCATTGCCCATATTGATCATGGAAAGTCCACACTGGCAGACCGTATCATTGAGATGACCGGACTTCTGACTAGCCGTGAGATGCAGTCTCAGGTGTTGGACAACATGGATCTGGAACGTGAAAGAGGAATCACCATCAAAGCGCAGGCGGTCCGCACAGTATACAAAGCGGATGACGGGGAGGAGTATATCTTTAATTTGATAGACACTCCGGGGCATGTGGATTTTAACTACGAGGTATCCAGAAGCCTTGCTGCGTGCGACGGCGCAATCCTTGTGGTGGATGCGGCGCAGGGCGTGGAGGCACAGACATTAGCGAACGTTTATCTAGCGCTGGATCATGATCTGGATGTGATGCCGGTCATCAATAAGATCGACCTGCCAAGTGCAGATCCAGACCGGGTGAAGGAGGAGATCGAGGACGTCATCGGGATTGAGGCGGACGATGCTCCGCTGATCTCGGCAAAGACAGGGCTGAATGTCCACGATGTGCTAGAGCAGATCGTGAAGAAGATCCCCGCGCCTAAGGGGGACGCAGACGCTCCTCTTCGGGCACTCATCTTTGATTCCAAATATGATTCATACAAGGGAGTAATTGTATTCTGCCGTATAAAAGAGGGAAGTGTGCGCAAAGGTACACCGATCCTTATGATGGCGACAGGAGCAAAGGCAGAAGTCGTGGAGGTCGGAACATTTGGTGCGGGACAGTTCATTCCCTGTGAGGAGCTAGAGGCCGGCATGGTAGGCTATATTACAGCGAGCCTGAAAAATGTCAAAGAGACCCGTGTGGGTGACACGATCACAGATGCTTCAAGACCATGCGAGAAGCCGCTGCCGGGTTATAAGAAGGTAAATCCCATGGTATACTGCGGGCTTTATCCCGCCGATGGAGCGAAGTACCCGGATCTTAGGGACGCTCTAGAGAAGCTGCAGCTTAATGACGCGGCGCTCCAGTTTGAGGCGGAGACATCTGTTGCCCTCGGGTTTGGATTCCGATGCGGTTTCTTAGGGCTTCTCCATCTGGAGATCATACAGGAACGTCTGGAGCGGGAGTATAATCTGGATCTTGTGACGACGGCGCCCAGCGTTATCTATAAAATACACAAGACAAACGGGGAAGCGGTTGATCTGACGAACCCGACCAACATGCCGGACCCGGCGGAGATCGATTATATGGAAGAGCCAATGGTAAAAGCGGAGATTATGGTGACCTCAGAGTATATCGGGGCGATCATGGATCTGTGTCAGGAGAGAAGGGGAATCTATCAGGGCATGGAGTATATCGAGGAAAAGCGTGCGGTGCTTAATTATCATCTGCCTCTTAACGAGATCATCTATGATTTCTTTGACGCGCTGAAATCCAGATCAAGGGGGTACGCATCCTTTGACTATGAGATGATGGGATATCAGAGGTCAGAACTTGTGAAGCTGGATATCCTTATCAACCGGGAAGAGGTGGACGCCTTATCCTTCATTGTATTTGCAGGAAGTGCATATGAGAGGGGAAGAAGGATGTGTGAGAAACTAAAGCAGGAGATCCCCAGACAGCTCTTTGAGATTCCGATTCAGGCGGCGATCGGCAGCAAGATCATCGCCCGTGAGACTGTGAAGGCGATGCGCAAGGATGTGTTGGCGAAATGCTACGGCGGTGATATCTCGCGTAAGAAGAAGCTTCTGGAGAAACAGAAGGAAGGCAAGAAGCGTATGCGTCAGGTGGGAAATGTGGAGATCCCGCAGAAAGCGTTCATGAGCGTATTGAAACTGGACGACGACTGATGGCGTACCGTTGCAGAATAGCGTATAGCGGTGTGTATATAAGAAAAAGAGATTTATATATGAATAAAAAAGAACTGGAACTATATGTGCATATTCCATTCTGTGTGAGGAAATGTGCCTACTGTGATTTCCTGTCGTTCCCCTCGGGGGAGCATGAGAGAGCGTCCTATGTGGATGCTCTCCTTGAGGAGATCAAAGAACAGAAAGACAATTTTAAAGATTATTTTGTGACAACAGTATTTTTAGGCGGCGGCACCCCCTCGTTATTGCGGGAGGATGACACCGCCCGTATTTTTGATGCTCTGTGGGAGAACTTTGATATTAGCAGAAGTGCAGAGATCACGCTGGAAGTGAATCCGGGAACCGTGACCGGGAAGAAAGCGGCTGTGTGGAAGGCATGCGGCATGAACCGCCTGAGCATAGGGCTTCAGTCCGTAAATGACGGGGAGCTTAAGATGCTGGGGCGCATCCATACTTTTAAGGAATTTCTAGATACATGGAGGATTGTAAGGGAGAAGGGGTTTGACAATATCAATATCGACTTGATCTCAGCCATTCCCGGCCAGACGGTGCAAAGCTGGGAGAAGACCCTGCGCACGATAGCTGAGCTGGGGGCGGAGCACATTTCGGCGTACAGTCTGATTATCGAGGAGGGAACGTCCTTTTACAGGCTGTATGGGGAAGTTCATAATTCGGATGGGGAAACCCCTGCTTCATGTGCGGAAAAGAACGGGGGAGCGTCAGGCATCCCGCCTCTTCCCGGGGAGGATGCCGAGCGAGAAATATACAAAAGTACCGGGCGCATCCTAAAGGAATACGGTTATCACAGGTACGAGATTTCCAACTATGCGAAAGAGGGATATGAGTGCCGTCATAATCTCGGCTACTGGGAGAGGAAGGAGTACCTCGGGCTTGGACTCGGGGCGTCGTCCCTGATCAGTGAACACCGCTTTCACAATACGGAGAACATGGAGCGGTATCTGCAAATATTCGGAAAACATTCCGTTCTGGCAGGAAGCGGCAGCAGGGCTACAAGCCCTCGTACATTTCCGGCGGGCGGGAATGGTACAAATCCGCAGATGCTCCCGACGGGGGCTGCCGCGGAAGATGTAGAAGCGCTTTCCGTGTCGGAACAGATGGAAGAATCCATTTTTCTCGGCCTGCGCAAGACGGAAGGTATCTCCTGCCGTGAGTTCAGGGAAAAGTTCGGACAGACTTTGGATGAAGTATACGGGGAACAGATTCGACGTTTTGAGAAGCTCGGGCTGATGGAGAGGGAAAAGGACCGGCTTAGACTAACAGAGCGCGGGATCGATGTGAGTAATTCTATATTTGTGGAATTTATGCTGTAAAATACGTCTTTAGAACATAGATAAGGTACGTTCCCGGAACTGTATCATATCGCAAAACCGTTCCGCTCTACTTCAAAGATTTGGGCGGATATAACAAGATAGGCTGATGTGCGACCAAAGGGTCTACATCAGCCTATCTTTAACATCCGGCTCAAATGCTTTTCAGAACGCTCTCACTTAAAGTTTTGCTTTATGACACAGCCTTGGGAACTTCTTTATCCATGCCGGGGAACAAGAATCAATTATTCCCGATAATCACTTCTGATAAATGGCTCGTCGATTTTCGATTCGGTCAAGAGTTTATATTTTTTAGGATGCCGGTAGGCATTGCCGAATGTTTCATGTTCACGATACTCACGCAGCTGGTCTAAATCAAGCTTGGCAATATAGATTCCTTCTTCTTCACCTGCCTGAAGAATACAGGTATCTCTTGAACCGCTTTCATCCGGCAAATAAGCAACGCCATCAAATACACTTGAGTTACCGTTGCAGTCCGGCACGGTTTCAGGGTAATTGCAGGTGGCGACAGCCAGCATATTTTCAAACGCTCTGGCGCGAAGCTGAGAAAGACGGTTTATTTCCATCGGGCAGGCATTTGGAACAAGAATAAGTTCCGCGCCTTTTAACATGAGGATTCTTGCGCTTTCGGGAAATTCTCTGTCATAACAGATCATTGCGCCTGTTTTTATTTTGCCGCAGGGTGTATCAAGTGTTGTAACATAAAAGTTTTCGCCCGGTGTCAGATTTCGTTCTACATCAAAATCACACGTATGTACTTTTGCATAAACAAATTTCAATTCTCCGTATCTGTCAAAAAGGGCAAGTGAATTACGGGGGGAATCTTCATATTTTTCAAGGAAGGTAATTCCGATAGCCATATCAAGCTGCTTTGCAAGTCTGCCAAAAGAACTGATAAAATCGCTGTCGATAGAAATAGCGTCTTTTTTCCATTCATCAACAGGTCTGTTATAAATGTTATATCCGTTGCTCCACATTTCAGGAAACAGTGCGATGTCGGCACCGTTTTCTTTTGCCTTTTTACAGTACATGATTCCTTTTTCAAGATTTTCTTTTAGATTTTTGTAAGGTGCAATTTGCAATAATGCAATGTTTAACACGCTCATTGTTTCAATTCCCCTTTCAGATTAGAAATCAAACGGTATCTTTTATATTTTTTCTGCATTTCCGGTACTGATACCCGAGAGAGCACAAAACTGTCGCATAGATAATGCACGCCACTGACAGTACAAATACAAATATTTCTGAATAAGGCGATGCGGAAAAGATATTGAACAGGAGGCTCGGGAGAAGTCCGGCTAAGAAGAGCAGGGTAAGGGGCAGTATCCGCCATCTGTATACCCGCTCGATCATATCAAGACGCGATTCGTCGTCACAGAAGATTTCTTCCTGACCATGCATCTTGGAAACCGGTTTGCGAAAATAGCTGTATCCCGCAAAATCCTGAAGGTATTCCCATCCGCAGTCGCGGAACATCTCAACATATTCGTCTTTGTGCGCCAGACCGTCAGGATTGTAATCAAGCTGGTAGATTACGTCTTCCGGCTCGCATTTTTTAAAATGGTATACACCGGCGGATGTGACCCCGGTAAATCTCCAGCCCGTCAGGTGCTGCATGCGCAGATATGCCTCCTCCTTTTTCCACGCCGCGATGCTGAAAAAGCGGAGTTCTTTTTTCTCTTCCTTCATCTTCATCTGACCTCCTTCATATTGCGGTAAAGACGTTCGATTCTCTTCATCTCGAGATCGAGGACCTGCCTGCCGAGTTCGGTGATGTGATAGATCTTCCGTTTTTCTTCCTCGCGGACAAAACGGATCAGACCGTCCTTTTCCATCTTGGAGAGACTGCCGTACATCGTACCCGGGCTTAACAGGATCTCGCCGTCCGTCAGTTCCTCCACCTTTCGGACGATGCCGTATCCGTGCGAGTCTTCCCGCAGGCAGAGCAGGATATAGAATCCCGTTTCCGTCATCGGGACATAGACCTTTTTAATATGAGCATCCATAAAACCACTCCTGTGTCAAATCGGTTTCTCGCATTTAGTGCGATGTATCGTACTGCGATACTGTGATTTTAATATAGCACTGCGATATATATGTGTCAACATTCGATTTCTAAAAAATGTAGAAACACTGTTGACAAATAGAAATCCGGGTGCTATCTTAATATACGAAAGGTGTTAGCACTCAAAACGAGGGAGTGCTAATAGCGAGAAAGGAGGCAGAACTGTGGCGGTCGATACATCGTTAAGCGAAAGAAAACTTATCATATTAAAAGCGATCATACAGAACTACCTTGAGACCGGGGAGCCGGTCGGCTCGCGGACGCTTTCAAAATATACGGAGCTGAACTTAAGCTCCGCGACGATCCGCAACGAGATGGCGGATCTGGAGGATCTCGGATATATTTTCCAGCCCCATACGTCAGCGGGCAGGATTCCTTCAGACAAAGGATACCGTCTCTATGTGGATATGCTGATGGAAGAGAAAGAGCAGGAGATCACACAGCGCGAGGATGCTATGCTGGAGAAGGCTGACAAAGTGGAAAAAGTTCTTCAGCAGGCGGCGAAGGTGCTCGCCTCTAACACGAATTACGCGACCATGGTCTCATCGCCGGTCAACAGCCGTAACACTCTGAAGTTCATCCAGCTTTCACAGGTGGATGCGGAGCAGATCGTGGCGGTGATCGTGCTTGGTGGAAACGTGATTAAGAATAAGATTATCGAGGTCGGTGAAACACTAAGCAATGAAAATCTCTTAAAGCTGAATATGTTGCTCAACACGACACTGAACGGGATGCCTATTGACCAAATCACACTGGGGCTCATCGCCAGGCTGAAAGAGCAGGCAGGTATTCACAGCGAGGTCGTCGGAAATGTACTGGACGCCGTGGCAGAGATTATTCATGTGGAAGATGATATGAAGATCTATACCAGTGGCACGACGAACATCTTCAAGTATCCGGAACTCAGCGACAAGCAGAGCGCGCAGGAAATTATCAGTGCGTTTGAAGAAAAGCAGCAGCTTGCCGATTTGGTGACAGAGACTCTGGCCAGCGAGAACAATCACGGGATTCAAGTGTACATCGGGGACGAGGCCCCGGTTAAGACGATGAAGGATTGCAGCGTGGTGACTGCGACTTATGAACTGGGCGCGGGTATGAAGGGAACCATCGGCATCATCGGTCCGAAACGGATGGATTATGAACATGTTATGAAGACGCTGAAGACTTTGCAAGGTGAGTTGGATGCGATATACAATAAAAACCCGAAAGAATAGGAAGGTGGAAAGCTGGTGAGTGAAAAGATGAGCAAGGAAGATATGGTGAAGGAAGCAGTTGAGGAAGCAAAGGCAAAGGCGGCCGAGGAGGCTGTGCAGTCCGAAGAATCCGCGGATGAGTCAGAAGCGGGTGCAGCTGCGCAAGACGCTCAGGAAAAGGAAAAAGATGCAGACGCGGCCGGAGATGATGTGGACGGCGGCGACAGCGCGGAAGAAGACAGTGATGACTCTGACGATATGACAGAAGGCTCTGGGGAAGAGGATGCTTCTAAGAATGAGAAAAGGAAACTCTTCGGCAAGAAGAACAAGAAAGATAAGAAAGACGAGAAGATTGAAGAACTGACAGACCGTCTGACCCGTCAGATGGCAGAGTTTGATAATTTCCGTAAACGTACGGAAAAGGAAAAATCCCAGATGTACGAGATTGGCGCGAAGGATATCATAGAGAAGATCCTTCCGATTGTAGATAATTTCGAGCGAGGGCTCGGATCCATGAATGAAGAAGAAAAAGCGACTCCTTTTGCGGAGGGGATGGAGAAGATCTACAAGCAGCTTATGACTACGCTGGAAAGCTTAGGAGTGAAGCCCATCGATGCGGTGGGTCAGGAGTTCAATCCAGACTTCCACAACGCGGTGATGCACGTGGAGGATGAGGAACTGGACGAGAATATTATCGCTGAGGAGTTCCAGAAAGGCTACATGTATCGTGACAGCGTCGTGAGACACAGCATGGTAAAAGTAGCAAATTAAGACGGTTTTAACAATATTTAGTATAAAACAAATAATTTTTTGTAAGGAGGAACTTTACTATGGGAAAAATAATCGGTATTGACCTTGGTACAACAAACAGCTGTGTAGCCGTTATGGAAGGCGGACAGCCGACAGTCATCGCGAACACAGAGGGAGCGAGAACAACACCATCTGTTGTGGCATTTACGAAGACAGGAGAGCGTCTTGTGGGGGAACCTGCAAAACGTCAGGCAGTTACAAATGCAGGAAGAACGATTTCTTCTATAAAAAGAGAGATGGGAACAGACTACAAAGTGGACATTGATGATAAGAAATATTCTCCGCAGGAGATTTCCGCAATGATCCTTCAGAAATTGAAAGCGGATGCGGAAGGATATCTTGGTGAAAAAGTGACGGAAGCAGTTATCACAGTTCCTGCTTACTTCAACGACGCACAGCGTCAGGCTACAAAGGATGCCG